>Ga0209415_10008489_pt1 | contig 17809 bp, 14 predicted proteins | sample PeaSoiSIISIP2007_FD_187696 | JGI IMG/M metagenome (GOLD analysis project Ga0209415, IMG submission 187696) | Peat soil microbial communities from Weissenstadt, Germany - SII-SIP-2007 (SPAdes) (version 2) | ecosystem: Environmental > Terrestrial > Soil > Wetlands > Peat | place: Germany... | reverse complement strand
CGAACAGCCGGAGCTCCGCGGACCGCAGGTCGCAGACGTGCACCCGATTCGCCGACACGCCGAGGTTCTGGACGGACTTCATCGCGTCGTAGAAGAGCCCCACAAGCCCGATGGGGTACGCGCCGAGAAAGAGCCGCTTGGTCCGCGGGCCTACCGCGAAGAGGACCGCGACGAGGCCCAGCACTGCCGCGTGCTCCCAGCGGAACCGGTTGCGACTCGCGACCCACCCACCGTCGAGGACGAACGGAAGCGGCGCGAGGATCGTCCAGCCGGGCCACAGCGCCTGCAGATGCCGCCAGATGCGCGTCACCGGAACGAGCCTCCCACGAGCGCCGCCCTAGCGGAACACGAAGTGTCGGTGCATGGGAAAGTTCCAGAGCACGCCGACGGCGAAGGCCACGAGCGCGCGCGCGAGAACGTACCGCACGTGCGCGAGGTCGTGCACGAGGTGCTCGCCAAACGAGTTCCACGCCGCGCTGGCCGCGGAGACGAGGGCGTAGCGCGCCGCCTGCCCCGGGACGCCCCCGGAATGCTGTCGAAAGATCCAGCTGCGACCGAGGGTAAAGTTCGTCACCGCTCCCAGCGTCGAGCCCACGGCGGTGCCGGCGACCGGCGACATGCCCAGCCGCTCGACGCAGACGATCATCACGCTGAAGTCGACTCCCGTGGCGACGGCGGCGCCGACCTGGTGTCGGGCGAAGGTGCGGAGGGTCGCGGGCAGGCGCAAGAGCAATCCGGAGCCGTCGCCCGGAGACTCCGCGGGCGCGCGCTCAGTCATAGTACTCGGTGCCCAGGTGCGAGATGACCTCTTCTCCCATCATCCACCGCAGCGTGTTCTTGAGCTTCATCAGCTGGATGAACAGATCGTGCTCCGGGTAGAGGCCCCGCGCCGTCATCGGGCTCTTGAAATAGAAGCTGAGCCACTCCTGGGTGCCCTGGAAGCCGGCGCGCTGGGCGAGATCGAGGAAGAGCGCGAGATCGAGCACCACGGGTGCCGCGAGAATCGAGTCCCTGCAGAGGAAGTTGACCTTGATCTGCATCGGGTAACCCAGCCACCCGAACAGATCGATGTTGTCCCAGCCTTCCTTGGAGTCGCCGCGAGGGGGGTAGTAATCGATCCTGACCTTGTGAACGAGGTCGCCGTAGAGCTCCTTGTAGAGGTCGGGCTGCAGGATGTGCTCGAGGACGCCGAGCTTCGAGACTTCCTTTGCCCGGAAGCTCTCGGGGTCATCGAGCACCTCGCCGTCGCGGTTCCCGAGGATGTTCGTGCTGTACCAGCCGTGAACCCCGAGCATCCTCGCCTTGAAGCCCGGCGCGAGGATCGTCTTCATGAGCGTCTGTCCGGTCTTGAAATCTTTCCCGGCGAGAGGCACGCCGAATTCGCGCGCGAGCTCCCACGCGGCGGGAAAGTCGACGCACAGATTGGGCGCTCCGTTGCCGAACGGCACGCGCTCCTTGATGCACGCCCACGCATATATCTGAGCGTTCGAGATGGTGGGGTCGTCCGCGCGCAAGCCCTCCTCGAACGCGGTGACGCTCTCGTGAACGGCGGAGGGCTCGATGAAAGTCTCCGTCGAGCCGCACCAGATGGCCACCAGCCGGTCACACCCGCGGTCTCGCTTGAACGTGACGACGTCGTCGCGGACCTGCTCGACCATCTCGGCCTTGGAGCCGGCGCTCTTCGTGTGAGTCCCGTGCAGCCGCTTGACGTAGCCCGGATAGAAGACGCCCTTCATCGGGCGGATGGCCCGCAGTTCGTCCTTGACCCCGTCGAGGTGGTGGGCGTCGAGGACCTTCGCGTGCTCCGCGGCTTCGTACGCGTCCTCGGGGAAGATGTCCCAACCGCCGAATTCCATCTGCCCCAGGCCCGCCAGCGGCACGAACTCCGAGAGCTTCGGTACGCGTCTCTGCGTGCGTCGCCCGAGGCGGATGGTCGCCATTTGAGTGAGCGATCCGATGGGGAGAGCCTTCCCCGCGCGGGCCAGCAGAACCCCCGCGATCGTCGTCGTGGCGACCGCACCCATCCCGGGGAGCAGCACCCCGAGCTTTCCCTCGGCACGACGGATTGCGGTCGGTTGTTTCATGAATAGGCGTCCCCCTCGGGTCCGATTCCAGGCCGTACCTGCACGTTGCGCGCCGCGGCAGCTCTATCGGCCCAGGCCGGTCTTGATGGGCCGGTCCGGGTCGTTGCCCCACTCGTTCCAGGACCCGTCGTACACGGCCACGTCGTCCCTGCCGAGCATCCGCAGCGCGTTCAGCGCCACGTTGCACGTGACCCCGCCGTTACAGTAGACGATGACCTCGGGCGGCAGCGTCGCCACGTCGATGCCCGCGTCGCCGAAGGCCCGCCTCAGCTCGGCCTGTGGCAAAAACTTCCCGGTCTGTGCGTCAACGAGCTTCGCGTAGGGCACATTGTAAGCGCCCGGGATGTGACCGGCGCGCCTCGCCGCGCTCGCGTCACCGGCGTACTGCGCGGCCGGACGGGCATCGATGAGGAGGACGTCGCTGCGACCGAGCGCGCGCATCACCTCGTCCGCCGTTCGCCGGAGACCCTCGCGAGGTCGGGACGTGAAGCGCGCGGGCGCCGGGCGCGGAGTCTCCCGCGTCGTGGGCCGTCCCTCCGCGACCCAGCGCGTCCATCCTCCGTCGAGCAGACGGACGGCGTCGTGGCCGTGGTAGCGCAGGGCCCACGCCAGACGGCCCGCGAAGGCGTGATCGTAGTCGTCGTACGCGACGACGAGCGAATCGTCGCCGATCCCGAGCGCGCCCATCCTGGCTGCAAACTCCGGCCCCCTGGCGACCTGCACGGGCACGGGGTCTGCCACGTCGACGATGTCGCGCGTCCAGTCGACGAACACGGCGCCTGGTACGTGGCCTTGCTCGTAGTCTTCGCGCTTGGGCAGGTAGCGCGGCAGGCTACCGGGGGGCCGCACGATGCCGCGGACGTCCACGACGCGCAGATCCGGGTCGACGAGATGCGCCTCGAGCCAGGCAGTGGAGACGACCACCGCGTCGTCGAGCGCGGCGCGCTCCTGCGTCATGGCGCGTGCTTTTCGATCATCGCCGAGAGCCGGGGGACCGAGACCTCGACGTTCTTCTTCGCGCTGCTGCGGAGCTTCTCGTAGGTCCCCTTGACCATCCCGCTCTTCGAGCGCTTCGCCTTCTCGTCGGTGATGCCGAGGAGCGCGTCCGCGACCCGCGGCGCGTTCGCCTGAAAGAACTCCCGGACGCCCCGGCCTGCGGTCTTTGCCTCGAGGTAGAGCGGATCGAGGGCCTGCGCGAACTCGGGCAGGAGGTCCGTGACGACCTGCCGCACGAAGCCAGGCTTGATTCCTTGCACGGTCTTGTAGCCCGCCTTGATCGCGAGGCCCGTGAGGCCCCCCTTGGCTTGCACCTCCGCGTCGATCAAAGAGACGCAATCATCGATGACCGCGCCTTTTCTCGACTCCGAGGTGAGGGCTTCGACGAGGGTGGGCATTACTCGACAGTTCCTTTCGGTCTCCGCCACTTAGCACAGCCGGCGCACCTCGCGGACGCGGTGCGTCTTGACACTGCGCGTTAGGGGAAGGCGGCTGTTCGTGGCCCCATCGACAAACTGCTGCTCTCGCGGCCCCGCCTGCTACCCTTTTGAACCCCATGGCAAGGCGCGGCGCGTGGCTGACCGGCGGGCTCCTCGCCGTCGGGGTGGGCCTGATGTGGGCGGAACGCGCCGGCACGCCGGACGAGTGTGCCGTCGTCGGCCCGCCCCGCGCGAGCGAGGCGCTCCGGATCGAGGACACGACCCCTACGGCTGCTCCGGACGAGGCGCGGTCGCACGAGTTTCGCCTGCCGGACGGGCGAGCGCCCGCGCTGAGCTGCGAGGCGGCGCGCGCGGTCATCGCGGAAGCCCGCAGCCAGCTGGCCCACGAGCCGGACGCCGTGGACGCCCGCTCGCTCGCCGAAGCCGCCGCCGACTGGCTGGACCCTTACGGCCTCTGGAGCGTCGCCCCCGATACGCCCGTGGCTGCCGTCTTCGTCCGGCGGGCCTCGCAGCTGCTCGCCGATATCGAGGGCAAAGGTTCGCGCGACTGCCCCGCCGCGCGCGCGCTGGGAGCGGAGCTTGTCGGGTGGATCGGCGAGCTTCGCAAGGTCTTCGAGGAGGCCCGCGCCACCGGCGCGCCGCCCGACGACGACGGCGTCGCTCCGGTGTTCGAAGGCGCGCTCGTCACGCGTCCCGCCCGGACGCTGGCCCGGATGCTCGGCCGCCGCATCGGCTCGATCGAGCGCGACCTCGGTCCCGCCGGCCGCGTCTACGTCGAGGCGGCGGTGTCGCGCTATTTCCCCTCGCTGAACGCCGACGGCTGGGCGCAAGTCGTGCTGGCGGCGGCGGTGCGCGCCTACGTACCGGTGATGGACCCCCACGGGGCATGGGCTCCGCTCGACGAGGAGTCCAGCGTCTACGAGGTGGACCTCGAGGCGCATCCGCCGTCGCGCCTGTGGGACAAGGCCGAGCGCACGGCGATCGGCGTTCGGATCGAGTCCGGCGCGGCGCCGCCTCTGGCCGACGGAGACGTGGTGCTGTCCCTGGCAGGAATCGCGACCGCGGGTCTCAGCTACGAGCAGACCGAGCAGCTCGGTTTTGCCGCGTCCGACGCCCACCCGCCCGCGCAGGCCGTCGTCCTGCGCGCCGGCGAGAAGACGCCCCAGACCACCTCGCTCGACGGAGCGAGGCTCGAGGCGAAAGGGTCGCGTCCCGCGTCGGAAGCCGACGCCGAGCTTCCGGTCGAGCGCATCGAGTACGGCGACGGCGACGCCGTCGTGGTCACCATCCGCGACGTTCGCGATGACCTGGGCGACCAGTTGACTCGCGCCATTCTCCGCGAGCGCGAGAGCAAAGGACGCGCCGTCGCGGGGGTCGTGCTCGACCTCCGGGGCAACGGTGGAGGGTCGACCGACGGGGCGATCGACGCGCTCGGCCTCTTCGTCCCCGGCGCGTCCCTCTTCCCGATGAGGCGGCGAGACGGATCGCTCGAGACCGACCGGGCGCCCGAGCCGCCGGGCGTCGATCGATGGCGCGGGCCCGTAGGCGCCGTCGTCGACGGCGAGACAGCGAGCGCCGCGGAGATGGTCGCCGGGGCGCTCGGCGCCTACCACCGCGGCCCCATCATCGGAGCCACGACGTTCGGCAAGGGGTGCGCGCAGGAGTACATCGACGACGACGCGCACGCCGGGGTCCTGCGCCTGACCACGCTCGTCTACGCGTTGCCCGATGGAACGGCCGTCCAGCGAGTGGGCCTGACGCCGACGATCCGCTTCCCGTTCGTGACCGCGGACGCGAGCGACAGAGAGGCCTCGCTCCCGCACTCTCCGCCGACGTGGCGCGGCCCCGACGTACGCGATCGCTCCGTCCTGGCCCACGCCGACGACGGGACCTGGACCGTCTCGTGGCCCGCCCACGGAGGCAACGTCGGGCCGTGCAAGGACCCCGACCTCTGCAGAGCGCTACGCCTCCTCGGCGCGAGTCCCGCTGTCGTCCCCCCGACCGCGCGGCGCAAGGCGCCGGCCAAGGGACGGTGAACGAAGATCCAGCGGCGAGGCCACGGTCCCGTCGAACTGCATCGCTCCGAGCTCGACGCGAACCGCCCGGTTCGGCACGTCGGCATCGCCGAAGACCGCTTCGACCACCTCGGCGATCTTCACCCCTCCCGATCCGCGCACGTCGACCTCCACGGCGAGGGTCACGAGGTCGCCGCCCAGGCCCGCGCGATCGAGAAGCGACCCGTCGGGCGCGACGTCCAGCCTGCGGAGGAACTCCCGAACGTCGATCCGCTTGCCGATCCCATCGATGCGGCGCGTGATCGGAAGCTCGCGCGCGGCCAGGGCGCGCTCGATGCGGTCCCGCAGCCACACGTCGCCGCCGAGCGCGTCGACGGCCATGCGCGGCACGCCGACCGCGTAGCGAGCTACGTTCACCAGGCGCGTGACGGCTGCGTCACCCGGCTCGAGCCTGGCACCGCCGACGAACCGGAGCCCCGGCTGGGAACCGGCGGAGAGGGGCTCGAGCAACGACGCCGCATCGACGTCCGCGACGATCTTGACGTCCACCACCTCGCAGAGGCTCGCGACGCCGAGGGACAGGGCGGGTCCGAACATCATGTCGGGCTTCGGATGGAAGCCTCGCGAGTAGTAGAGCGGCAGCTCGAGGCGCCGGAAAGCGCGCGGGAGGGCGCGCACGACGTCCAGGTGGGAAAGGAAGGCCGCCGCCCCGAGCTTCTCGTAGACGAACCTGTAACGGCGAGGGTCGTCCTGCGCCGCCCGGACGGGCGGACGATTGGCGCCCGCGTGGCCCGCCCGTGCGGCGGCACGGGGCTCGGGGGCCGGCGGCCGGGGCTCCTCGGCGCCGAGCTTGCGCAGGTAGACGTGGCGCTGGTCGCGCATCGCCGAGAGGTCGCACGCGACGCCGCAATCGTAGCAGACCAGCTTGCGTGAATCGGCCTGGGCCTCGAGGAGGTTCGTCGCGTGCACGAACGCGCCGGCGACCTTGCCGCAGGGCAAGGACAGCCTGTTCTTGAGCGCCTTCCTGTACTCGCGCAGGAGGAAGCCCTCCTCCAGCCCGACGTCGATGTGATCCCAGGGGAGCCGGGCGGTTACCGGAAGGGTGCCGAGGTACTTCGCGGGGTCCACGTCCTCCGCGCGGAACGCATCCTCCCAGACCGACATCCTCTTCTGGTCCTCCCACGAGTCGAAGCGAGCACCGGCGCGGTACGCCCTCTCGAGCACGGGCGCGAGCGAGCGGTCTCCACGCGCGAAGACGGCCTCGAGCCACGACGTATCGCAGTCGTGCATCCGCAGATCGACGCGGGCGGCCCGCGCCTCCTGCTCGAGCCACCGTTGCTTCGCGTGCACGGTGTCGGGCGCGTCCATCGCGCACCACTGGAACGGCGTGTGGGGCTTGGGCACGTGAGTGGAGACGCTCACGGTCACCTTCGGGGCGCCGCCTGCGCCGAGCGCCTTCTTCACGCGCTTCCCGATGGCACGCGCACGTCCGCCGACGCGCGGGATCTCGCGGACGTCGGCCTCTTCCTCCGTCGGCAGCCCGATCATGAAGTAGAGCTTCATCGACTGCCATCCGCGCGAGAAGACGCGCTCCGCCGTCTCGAGGAGCTGCTCCTCGGTCACGTTCTTGTTGATGACGTCGCGCATCCGCTGCGTACCCGCCTCGGGCGCGAACGTCACCCCGGTGGCCCGGACCCGCGCGATGTCGTCGAGGACGTTCTCCTCGAGACCGTACGCCCTCAGGCTCGAGACGCCGAGCGACACTCTCTTCGGCGCCAGCGCGTCGGCCACCTTCTTCACCAGCGGGGCGACGCAGGAGTAGTCCGCGGTCGACAGCGACGTTAGGCTCGCCTCGTCGTAACCGCTCTTTTTGACCGCGCTGACCACCGCCGCCACGATCTGCTCCGGATCGCGCTCGCGCACCGGGCGGTAGATCATCCCCGCCTGGCAGAAGCGGCAGCCCTCGGTGCATCCGCGCGCGATCTCGATCGACATGCGATCGAAGATCGCCTCGGGACCGCCGATCGGACCGTCGTCGGGAAAAGGAAACCGGTCGAGGTCGTCGACGAGCGTACGAACGACGGGCATCGGCGCCTCGCCGTCGAGCGGGCCGTCCACCACCGTGAAGCCCGTGTCCTCCTCCACGCGGGTCGCATAGAGGGAGGGCACGTACACGCCCTCTAGCTGCGCCAGCGCACGCAGGCGCGCGGCGCGGGGGACGCCAGCCTTCTTCGCGCGTGCCCATTGCAGCGCCACCTCGCTCGCGCGCTCCTCGCCGTCGCCTATGACGATCGCGTCGACGAACGGGGCGAGCGGCTCGGGGTGCGTCGCGGTGGGCCCGCCCGCGAGGATCAGGGGGTCGCCTTCGGCGCGCGCTTCCGCCCGGAGAGGGACGCCGCCGAGGTCGAGCATCAGGAGCACGTTCGTGTAGGTCAGCTCGAACTGCAGCGAGAAGCCGACGACGTCGAATTCGCGCAGCGGGCGCGCGCTCTCGCACGAGACGAGCGGTATGCCCCTCGCGCGGAGCTGCTTCTCCATGTCGACCCAGGGCGCGTAGGCCCGCTCGGCGAGCGTTCGCGAGTCGTCGTTCAGGAGCTTGTAGAGGATCTTGAAGCCGAGGTGGCTCATCCCGATGTCGTAGAGATCGGGGAACGCCAGACAGACGCGCGCCTCCACCGCGTCCCAGTCCTTCCGGCGCGCCCCGAACTCGCCGCCGAGGTAGCGCGCCGGCTTCTGCACGAGGTGCACGAACGACGCGTAAGGGTGATCGGGCGAGGCCATGCGCCCTTTGCCATGTAGCTCATCCCCGGGAGACGCAAAAGCCGCCGGTCCCCGCGGAGGCGCGCCTTGTGGTAAGCAAACCGGCGCGCGCGCTCCCATGCTTGCGTTCATTTCTCGGGTCCTCCAACGGTCGCCAATCGGGCTCGTTTGCTCGACGGCCCTCGGTGTCGCCGCGTGCCACGGGCACTCGGCGCCGGAGCCCGAGGGCACGGCCGGGGGCGCGCGCTCCGAGGCGGCACGGTCGCCCACCGGCGCAGGGAGTAAGAACCTCCGGGGCGTGTGGGGTGCGGGCGATCACGACATCTGGGCCGTCGGAGACGGGGGGACGATCGTCCACTTCGACGGCAAGACCTGGTCCGCCTCCAAGAGCGGCACCGAGGAGAACCTGACCGGCGTCCACGGCGTCGCGGCGAACGATGTCTGGGCCAGCGGCGACAAGGGCACCATCCTGCACTTCGACGGCGCGTCGTGGACGCAGGCATCTCAGGAGAAGGGCCTCACCTTACTAGGCGTCTGGGCAAGCGGCCCGAAGGACGTGTGGGCCGCGGGCATGGATAGCGAGGGCGATGCCGGCGTGGTGCGCCGCTGGGACGGATCCAAGTGGATCACGCAACCCGTCCCCGGAGCGACGAGCGTCTGGGCGGTTTCGGGCAGCGGACCGCAAGACGTGTGGATGGTCGGTTCGAATCAGCGAGGCACCGGGCTTGTCCTGCACGGCAACGGCTCCAAGTTCGATGCGGTCGGCTACGACGGCCCGGGGGTGCGCGGCGTCTGGGGGTTGCGACCGAACGACGTCTGGGTGGCGCCGTACCAGGGGGCGATCCAGCACTGGAACGGGTCGGCGTGGTCGAAGGCAACGATGCCCGACTCCACCTCGCCTCTCCTTCGCATCGCGGGGAGCGGCCCCGACGACGTCTGGGCGGCGGGCCTGGGCGGGGGAATGCTGCGCTACCACGCCGGCGCGTGGTCGGCGTCGCCGAGTGGCACCAAGCAGGTGCTCTGGGGCGTCTGGGCACGCACTCCGGACGACGCGTGGGCCGTGGGCAACGGCGGTACCATCCTTCACTGGAACGGCTCGGCCTGGTCGCGGTGAACGCCCCAGAGCGGCTAGAGCGGGGCGGGATATACTCCTTGCAGGCGCTCCCCCGTAGCACCCCCTACCGCTCGATCACCATCGCGATCCCCTGCCCGACCCCGATGCACAGCGCCGCCATCCCCCGCTTGGCGCCCCGCCCCTTCATCGCCCAGGCCAGCGTCCCCAGGATCCGCGCCCCGCTCGACCCGATGGGGTGACCCAGCGCGATCGCGCCCCCGTTGACGTTGACGCGCTCGACGTCGAGCTCGAGCCCCCGCACGCACGCAATCGCCTGCGCCGCGAACGCCTCGTTCAGCTCCACCAGATCCAGGTCGCCCGCGCTCCAGCCCGCGCGCGCCAGCGCCTTCTTGCCCGCCGGGATCGGTCCCTCGCCCATGAGGTTGGGGTGGACCGCCGCGGCCGCGTGCGCCACCACGCGCGCCAGCGGCTCGAGCTTGTGCGCGCGCAGCGCGTCCCCGCTCGCGAGGATGACTCCGGAGGCGCCGTCGTTGATGGGCGAGCTGTTGCCGGCGGTGACGGTCCCTTCCTTGCGGAACACCGTCGGCAGCTTCGCGAGCGCCTCCACCGTCGTCTCGGGACGGGGCGACTCGTCCCTGGCGAACACGATCGGCTCCGTGCCCCGGCCTCGCTGAGGCACCGAGACCGGTACGATCTCGCGATCGAACGCCCCGGCGGCGACGGCGGCCCCGGCCTTCTTCTGCGAACGCAGCGCGAAAGCATCCTGCTCCTCGCGCCCGATCTTCCACTTGGCCGCTACTTCTTCGGCCGTCTCGCCCATCGACAGCAGCGGGAAGCGAGCCTGCATCCGCGGGTTCTCGAAGCGCCAGCCGATCGTCGTGTCGAAGATCTTCGGCGGCGTCCTCGCGAACGCCTCCTCCGTCTTGCCGAACACGAACGGTGCTCGCGTCATGCTCTCCACGCCTCCGGCGATGGCCACATCCGCTTCGCCCGTGGCGATCCGGCGGACGGCGTCGCAGACGGCCTCCAGGCCCGAGCCGCACAACCGGTTGACGGTCACCGCGGGCACCTCGTAGGGTAGCCCCGCGACGAGGCCCGCCATCCTCGCCACGTTGCGGTTGTCCTCGCCCGCCTGGTTGGTCGCCCCGAAGACCACGTGGTCGAGTCGCTCGTAGAGCGCCGGGTTGCGCTGGCCCAGAGCGGTGAGGACATGGGCCGCCAGGTCGTCCGCTCGCACGGACGCGAGCGCGCCCTTGAAGCGACCTATCGGCGTCCGGACGGCGTCTACGAGGAAAGCATCGCGGAGGTTTCGCATGGGGACGCCAGCTTAGCGCGTCGGTCGAGGAGTTTCCTCGCGTCGTCCTTCCGATCACGCCGTCTTCGCCTGGGACCGCAGGCTCTCGAGCGACGCGCCGCACCCGCACGCTTCGGGAACGTGCGCCTTGTGGTAGACGCGCTCGCACCTAGGGCACACGCGGGCGTCCGGCTCGTACGCGATGACCTTGCCGCTCGCCGCGCAGTGCTTGCCGACGACTTGGGGCGGCTCGAGCGGGAGCATCTCTCCCGCGCTCGCCTGAGGCGGCGGCAGCGTCGCGTCGTCCGGAACGTGCACGACGCCCGGCACGCGCTCGCGCGCTTCCCTGACGATCCAGGCCGCCGCCTGCGGATGACTGGCGAGCGACGCGGTCAACGTCATCGCGCCTCCAGCGTCGTCCTTGCCCGTCACCCGGACCGTCTCGGCCCGCCACTCGATGCTCTCGATCGCGTACCACGGCATGCGACGGACGCCGCCCTTCTCCGCGGCCAGGCCGCCGTCGCCGACCCGCAGCGGGGGCTCGCCGCTCGTGCCCATCCAGACCGCGATCCCCACGAGCAGGGCGCCCGCCGCGAGGAGGTAGGGGGCGTACTTGACGGGCTCCGGCGCGCCCTCGCGCAAGAGCGACCCGAACTGCTCCCACGCGCCCGCGCCCGTGGCCATCGAGCCGATCGCGCCCACGATGTAAACGAGGTTGACGCTCGCGCTGGCGCGAGGAAGAAGGCGCCGCTCCCGCCTCTCTCTCGGCCGCGCGTTCTTTGCCGACTTGTTCTTCTTAGCCATGGTTTCTCATCTGCCCGATCTCGTCATAGAGATACGCGGCGCTCTTGATGCCTAGGTGATAATTTTCGAGGTCCAGCCACTCGTTCGGCGCGTGCGCGTTCTCGTCCGGCTGACCGAAGCCCATGAGCAGGCACGGCTTGCCCGACCGGTCCGCGATCGTCCGCACGAACGGGATGCTCCCGCCCTCGCGCATGAACACGGTCGGCTTGCCGAACGCCTTGCTGAAGGCGCGCTTGGCCACCTCGTAGACGGGGTGGTCCGTCGGCGCCAGGTAGGGGCGCCCGCCGTGAAGAAACTCGACCCGCACGCGCACCCCGCGCGGAGCCATGCGTTCGAAGTGAGCGGCCAGCTTTCGCGCGATGTCCTCCGGCTCCTGGTCCGGCACCAGCCGGCAGCTGACCTTGGCGCTCGCGCGGGCAGGGATGATGGTCTTCGCCCCGTCGCCCTGAAACCCGCCTCCTATGCCGCAGCAGTCGACGGTCGGCCGCGCCCACACTCGCTCGAGCGTGGAGTAACCTTTCTCGCCCCACGGAGCCGGCGCGCCGGTCGAGCGCAGCCATGCGGCCTCGTCGAACGGGAGGCTCGCGATCTGCGCGCGATCCTCCTCCTTCAGAGGCAGCACGTGATCGTAGAAGCCGGCGACCGAGACCCGACCGTCTTCGTCGTGCAGCGAAGAGATCATCCTGGCCAGCGCGTCCACCGGGTTCAACACGCCGCCCCCGAACGTGCCCGAGTGCAGGTCGAACGCCGGCCCGTCGACGTGCACCTCGACGTAAGCGAGGCCGCGGAGACCGACGCACAGAGACGGGATGCCGCGCCCGAACATGGCCGTGTCGCTCACGCACACGAAGTCGGCCTCGAGATCGCGCGCGTGATCGCGCATGAGAATGTCGAGGTTCGCGCTGCCGACCTCCTCCTCGCCCTCGACGATCATCCGGAGGTTGATCGGGAGCTCCCCGCTCGTACGGATGAAGCTCTCTATCGCCTTTGCGTGGACGTACACCTGCCCCTTGTCGTCGACGACGCCGCGGCCCCACAGCCGGCCTTCCCGGACGCTCGGCTCGAAAGGCGGCGTCGTCCACTCGGCCAGAGGGTCGACCGGTTGCACGTCATGATGGCCGTAGACGAGCAGCGTGGGCTTGCCCGGCGCGCGGATCCACTCGGCGAACACGGCGGGATGCCCCGGCGTCGGCCACACCTCCACCCGTCCGGCGCGCAGCGAGCGAAGGCCCTCCGCGAGGTGCTCCGCGCTCCGCTGCACGTCCTTCGCGTGCGCGGGGTCGCTCGAGATGGAGGGAATGCGGACCCACGTTACGAGCTCGTCGACGAAGCGCTGGCGGTTCAGGTCGATGAACGCGAGGGTGTCATCCATCGCGCGAAAGCTACCTCACTTGGCGAGCAGCGCGAGCGCTTCTCGCAGCGAATCCTCGAGAGGAGCAGGGAATTGGCCGCGCTCGCCGAGCGTGGCGACGGCGCGCTCCGCCTCGGAGGGCTTGAAGCCCATCCCCGTGAGCGCGCTCCTCAGGCGCTCCTCTCCGGTGGCGTCGCCGCGCCGGCCGGTCTCCGCCGCCTTGTCCGCCGCCGGCGCCGCGGCCGCAGGGAGCTTGTCTCGGAGCTCGAGGAGGAGCCGCTCGGCGATCTTCTTGCCGACGCCGGAGATCGCGGTCAGCGCGGCGAGATCGCGCCGGGCAACGGCGCGTGACAGCTCGGCCGCCGACAGCGCTCCGAGCACCGCGACGGCAATCTTGGGACCCACGTTCGAGACCCCGATGAGCGTCCGGAAGGCCGCGCGCTCCGCCTCGTCGGAGAACCCGAACAGCGCGAGGGCGTCCTCCCGCACGTGCGTGTGCACCCAGAGCATCACCCGACCGGCGTCGTCCGGGCGCGTCCTGCCGAGACTGCCCGGCGGCACGGTGAGCTCGTAGCCGACGCCGCCCACGTCGAGCACGACGCGCGCGACGCCTCCGTCGGCGTCCTGCGAGACGACCTTGCCGGTCAGCCGGCCGATCATGCCGCACACGCTACCACGCGCGCGCTACGATCGCGGCGTGAGGTTATCGAGGCGGGCCGCGATCCCGCTGTGCGCCGCGCTCTGGACAGGCCTCGCCGGCGGCTGCACCGGGGCGAGCCGCGCGCCCCTCCGGGATGCGACCGGCGTTCTCTTCGAGCCCGGCCTCCGCGCCCCGGACGACCCCACCGTCCAGGGCGCCGCGATCCTGCCGATCGCGTTCGAACAGGCGACGACATGGGGCGTCGAGCCCGGGGGCGGCGTGCGCGCGACGATGGCCGGCTTGCGTCTGGCGTCGTGGGCCGACGGCGTCCTGCGCGTGGCTCCGGGCCGGCTGCCCGCGGACCCCGGAAGCGTCGTCGCCCTGCCGGAGCGACTCGGCGGAGGCTTCCTCTTCGCCGTCGGCCCGCACCTCTGGCGCTCGGACGCCTGGCTGGGCCCCGCGTCCCCCGTGTTCACGTCGCCCTTCCCGGTGGCAGACGTCCTCGTGGGGCTCGATCGCGTCTACGCTCGCTCCCCGCAGGGGACGCTGGTGGCGTTCGACTCGCGCACGGGCGAGAGCCTCGATCTCGGCCCCGTGCCTCCGTCGCCGCACCTCGGGCGCCTCGCGGCGGTCGATGCGTGGAGGGCGGTCGCGATCGCCGACCTGCGGGGAGCGCTCGTCACGCTCGACGCCGGGTCCTCGTGGAGGCCGCTGGGGCTCCCCGTCGAGCCGAGCGAAGTGGTCGCGCTCGGGGACTTCATCGCCGTCGGCGGACCCGACGAGAACCGGCAGATCCAGTGGTGGGGGGTCGGGCGCGACGGCCAGGCCGGACGGCTCTCCGAGGCGCCCTCGCGGTTCACGCCGCCCCAGCTCGCGGCGCGGCCGCTCGACGCCATCGGGAGGATCTTTCGCCCGAGGCCGCTCATGGCCGCAATCGAGGACGGCTGGCCGCTGGTCGACGGGACCGCCTTCGTCGCACGCGACGGGGCGCTCGCGCGGGTGCGTTTGACGGACGGCGCCGTCGTCGAAAGCGCGATCGGCGCGTTTCCGCTCAACCCCGCGCGCTGCCATGCCGTCTCCCTGGCGAGGCCGAGCGATCCCGGCGCTTTCGGGCTCGTCTGCGGCGAGCCCCGGGGTCGGACGGTCGTCTATCGATGGGACGCCCCGCATGCTCGCCTCGTCGACCTCCGCCGATTCGACTCGCCACGCGAGATCCTCGCGTTCGGCAATGGCGCGCTGGCCGCTCGAGGCCCGTGCAGCCCGGACGCCCACGACGAGCGGACCCGCGGCGACCAGGCGTGGTGCATGATGCCGCCCGGCGGCGAGTGGGCGGAAATGCGGTTCAGCGGCGACGATGCCGACATCGCGCGCGTCGTGGTGCTCGCGGACGGTCGGGTCGCCCTTATAAGGCCACCCCGGGCGGGCGACCTGGCGACCTCGAGCCTGACCGTCACCGACGGCGTTCGCACGACCCAGCGCCCTCTCAGGATGCCGATCCTCGGCACCGACAGCGCTCGGGCGCTGCGCGTCGGCCTGTGGATGGATGGCTTCGAGGAGCGCCGTACGGGAGTCCTCGGCGGATGGGTTGACGTGGCGGGCGCGCTCGTCGGCCTGGAGATCCTCCTCGATGGGGAGACGCGCGTCGGCGAGTACATCCGCGACGAGGGCGCGCCCGTCGCGTCCGGCCGCTGGGCGCTCGGGTGGACGGCGTCGCGCCGCGGCTTCGAGACGACCGACGGCGGCATGACGTGGACGAAGGGAATGGACCTCCCCGAGCCCATCGGATCGTCCGACAGCCGCCGCGAGCGCGCGTGCGGCCCCATCGGGTGCATCGCAGCCGGGTGGTTGCGGATCGGCTGGGGTCCAACGGCGGAGCCCCCCCCGCCGGCACCTCCTCTTCCGCATCCCCTGCGCCCGGGCAGATCGCCTCCACCGCTGCACCTCGACTGCGAGGCCGCGACCGGACGTCCTGCGGAGCAACCGGCGAGCCGCGAGCGCTCGCCCCCGCGACGCGAGGCGGGGCCGCCCCTCTTCGTTCTGTCCATGGGGAGCGGCACCTTCTACGGCCCCGGATCGACGGCGGGCACCGTCTCGGAGTTCGCGCCCTTCTGCGGACGCGCGGGGCCCCGCCTCCGCTCGGACGAGCGCGGCTTCACCCTCGAAGTGCCGGACGTCGAGCGTCCGCGCCGCACCCTGCCGCCCGGGGTGCTCTACGCGTGGGGCCCCGCCACGGGGGACTGGGATCGCGTCGGCAGGTGGGAGGTGCGCTGGCAGTGGCCCTGGGGCGGCTGCTCCTCGGCCTCGGGGCCCGCGCCCTGGGCGACGCTCGACGCCGCCCGGCGCGCGCTCGGCAAGGGGATCGGGGCCCCGACGTGGTGGGTCGTCGCTCCGGGCGACGACGCCGATCACGCCCTGCTCATCGCCAGACACACCCTCGGCGTGCCGACCGCCGACGTGGTCGCGGTCGAAGCCGGGCGGGCGCCCGTGGAGGTTCGACGTCCGGGCGACGAGCCCTTCCCCGAGGTCGAGGCGGCCGCCCGCGTCGGCGGGCGCTGGTACCTCGCGACGGTGCAGCCGCCGTCGGAGCTCGCGGCGGCCGTCATCTGGGAGCTCGATGGCTCCGTGGCGCGCGAAGTGGCTCGCGTGCCCCGCGCGGGCGTCGAGGTCCGTCCTCCGCTTCGTCTGGCCCGCCGCGCCGACGGCCGCTCCCTTGGAATCGCGATGGAGGGACAGCTTCGCACCGACGGGCCCGCGCTCCTCTGGATGACGAGCGTCGACCTCGATACCGGCGCCGTCGGGGACCCGGAGCCGATCGGCCCGTCCGACTTGTCGGACCGGAGAGTCCCCCTCTGCACGGGAGACGATGCCGGCTGGCTGCTCGTCATCCCCTATCCCGGCTCGGTCGACGTCGGCATCGGGCGGACCTCGACGAACCTGAAGGCCCCCGTCGCCCAGATGCGCATTTGGCGCAACGGCGCGTGCCTCGAGAGCATCGCCGGGTCTCTGGAGGAGTTTGCCTCGCTTCCCGCCAACTCGCGGACGCGAGACTCCGCCGGCGGCAGTGTCCGTAAGATCGACGCCAGCGTCTTCTCCTCTGGCAGGCGCTCCGCCCTCCTCTGCTCCGAGCCGTGACCGGTCCGTCGTGCAGACCCGGTGGACGGAGCCTTTCAAAATTGCACAGCCGCGGTCCCTGCACCCCTCGATTTCCTGCATGGAGTCCCTGGCACGGCGAGTGCACTGTCGGCACGTGCCCGTGTGGAGTGCGGCTGCCCCCCCGGCCCCTCTGCGCGGGCACTTTTGCGTTTGTGACGACGCTCAGATGCCGACGACGGTGACGCCGGAGCCGGGGTCCCAGACCACCACCTCGCGGCCCTCGCGCCGAGCGACGAAGCGGCGCTGGTCGCCGCACAGGCCGCGAGGCTCGACGAGGCGGCCGGTGGTCAACTCGAAGACGTAGCCGTGCATGGGGCAACTCACGCGCGCGCCGTCGCGGTCCCCGTCGGACAGGCTGGCGCCCGCGTGATTGCACGCGTCCTCGATGGCGCAGGGGACATCGCCCACCAGCGCGACGAGCACGTGGAACGGCGGGTAGGGTAGACGCACCATCCGGTCTCGCTCGAGGTGCGCGAGCGGCACGCGCCCGACAAGCTTCAACGTCCGACCCCGAGCGCGGCGTAGAGCGCCGCCTCGTCGACCTCTCCGCCCGCGCGGGCGAGCGTCTCGACGCGCGCTCCGTGCGAGCGCTCGCCCCGCGCGGTCATGCACGTGTGCGCGAGCACGATGCGGCACGCCGTCCAGCGAGGAGCGACGTGCTTGTGCAGGGCAAGAACGACCGCCTGCCCAATCTCTTCCTGAAGCGCCAGCCGGCGCGCGAACGCGTCGACCACCTTGGCCACCGTCCCGACGCCGACCAGGCGACCGTCCGGGGCGAAGGCCACGCTCGCCGATCCGCTCGAGGGCATCAGGTGGTGGGGGCACGTCGTCGCGACCGGAACGTCGCGCACGACGACGAGCCCCGAAGCGCCCGCGAAGACGTTCGCCGCGAGGATCCCGTCGACGTCGACGGCGTACCCCGACAGCAGCTCGTCGGCGTAGGCCGCGGCGACGCGCTTGCCGGTCTCGCGCAGCTCCGGCTCGGCCTCGGGGTCCCGACCGAGCGCCCGCAAGAACGCATCGATCGCGCGGGCTGCAGCCTCTCGATCCATCAGTTGAGGTGGCGATGACGGGTCGAGGCCGCGATGGGCTTGCGCCCGGAAAAGCCCTCGTCGAGGCCGTGGTAGTGGGACACCCCGTCCTCGCCGTACTTCCAGCAGAGCCACACGAGCTTGCCGTCCATCAGGCCGTAGAAAT
>Ga0209415_10008488_pt1 | contig 17810 bp, 13 predicted proteins | sample PeaSoiSIISIP2007_FD_187696 | JGI IMG/M metagenome (GOLD analysis project Ga0209415, IMG submission 187696) | Peat soil microbial communities from Weissenstadt, Germany - SII-SIP-2007 (SPAdes) (version 2) | ecosystem: Environmental > Terrestrial > Soil > Wetlands > Peat | place: Germany... | reverse complement strand
CAGCTTCCCCCGCCGCTTTTTCAAAGCGGACAGTTCATGTGTGAATTCAACCGGACAGATCACATACTAGCGACACGTGTAACAGGACATCGTCATGGCGTCGAGCGCAGATGTGATATAGTGCGAGACGCCAATGCACAAAGGCGTCAGGCCGAATTGACTCGCCTGCCGGGCCCGGCGTAAACTTGTGCCACAAACGTCAGGGAGGACGAAATGAAACTTCGCATCTTCGCATTGGGTTTCGCCGCAATCGCTGTTAGCGGCGTGTTGCTTGCTCAAAACGTACCGGAGCAATTCGTCGTTAGCGGCAAAGCTGCGGAAAAGATTCAGGATTTCACCACCATCAATCTCGCCACCGCGGAACGCATTGCCGAAACGTGCGAGAAGGCGGCGGCCGCCGAGGGCGTGCAGATCAGCATCATGGTGCTCGATAACGACGGTAACCACGTCTACATGGATCGCATGGACGGCCAGGGCTATCTCAATATCATTACGGCCGACATGAAGGCGCGCACCGCGCTGACGCTACGCGCGCCCAGCAAGAACCTGATGAATAACGTCATCGAGGATCCGACACGGGAACTTCAGTACATTCAACTTGGCGAGTTCGCCAATTCCGGCGGCCTTCCCATCGTCGTCAACAAACAGTTGATCGGCGTCGTCGGCGTCGGCGGGTCCGCTCCACACGTGCCCGTATGGAGTGACGAGATTTGTGCGCAGAAGGCGCTCACCGAAGTGTTCGGGCCGTCGGTTCCCCCGCTGGTCCAGGACCTTCCGCCGCGCCAGAACCCCAATCCCGGAAACGCTCCCGTTCCCCGCTTCGCTACCGCCACGCCTCCCAAGACGAATTTGGCGCCGGAATTTGTAGTCGGCGGCAAGGGCGCGGCCACCGTTTTTGACGCCAATCAGATTTCGCTCGCCACGGCCAAGAAAATCGCCCGCACCTGCCGCGACTGGGCGGCCTCGAAGGGCGGCTCGATGTCTCTTTACATTCTCGACAACGCCGGCGAGTTCGTCCACATGGAGCGCATGGACGGCCAAGTCTACAACAATATCCGGACCGCGCTGTTGAAAGCCCAGTCATCGCTGAGGTCGCGCCAGCCAACCTCCGCCAATGGGGCGCAGCTCAAGAACAATCCGGCCGGCACCGCGCGCACCACCACCTACTTCAACCTCTTCACCAATGCAGGCGGCATTCCGATTGTTGTCGACGGGCAGATGATTGGGTCGATCGGGGTCGGCGGCGGCGCGGGCGGCGGCGATGAAAATTGCGCTATTGAGGGCCTGAAGGCCACGTTCGGCGACCACGTCACGCTGCCGGTTTATCCCGCTGCGGCGAGCTCCAGCCGCTAGGGCAGGGAATTGCACCCGAACTCGGGCGTAGGGCCGTGCGCGCTACCAGCTTCGCGACGGCTTCTTCGATTCCTCTGGAAAGCAGGAGAGGCGCGGTCATGCGGTGCATAGTCATGAGATTTTCACTCAGGATGTTCTGGCTCAGTCTCGCGTTGGCGGGGATTCCATTGGCGGCGCAGTGGGTGCACTACCCAACCGCCGGCATCCCGCGAACGAAAGACGGAAAACCTAACCTGACGGCACCGGCACCCCGGACGAGCGACGGCCGGCCGGATTTCTCCGGAATTTGGGCAGCCCCCAATGGCAAGTATCTCGCCAACCTCGCCGCCGATGGGGCGCCTTCGATGCAACCCTGGGCAGCCAAGCTGTACCAGGAACGCCAGGCGAATGAAGGAAAAGATCGGCCGAGCGGGCACTGCCTCCCGCACAGCGTGACGGATTTCGACGCCCACCCCATGCCCCGGAAACTGATCCAGACGCCCGGTCTCGTCACGTTGCTCTACGAGTCCTATCACTCCTTCCGGCAGATTTTCACCGACGGGCGGCCGCTGCCGGAACAGAGGGAACCGGCCTGGTTCGGGTACTCGGTGGGCAAATGGGAAGGGGACACCCTGGTGGTGAATACTATCGGCGTCAACGAAAAGACCTGGCTCGACGACGGCGGCCACCCTCACAGCGACGCCATGCACATCGTCGAGCGGTTCCGGCGCCCCGATTTCGGGCACATGGAAGTGAAGATCACGATCGACGATCCGAAAGCCTACACCAAGCCTTGGACGGTGACTATCCCATGGGAACTGTTGCCCGACACCGAACTGCTGGACTGGGTCTGCGAAAACGAGCGGGATGTTGCGCACCTGGTCGGCAAGTAACGCGGCTTTGATGCCGCGAATTTTTCCGGTTCGTGGCCCATTTTCTCGATCCGCTGCGATAAACTTGTTTGACAATCCATGTCGCTTGTTCCCGGCAGAAAAAAGCTAAGGAAGCCGCCCAGCCGTGACAGATTACCGTCTGTGTGCCTGGTTGGGATTTTGCTCTGCGCGGCGGCCTCACTTGCCGCCCAAACCACGGCTTCACTTCGAGGTTTGGTGCTCGATCCTTCCGGCGCCGTGATCCCCAATGCCGGCATCACTCTCTTGGGCCCCAACGGGGTGCAGCAGACCAGCGCCGCCAGTGAAACCGGGCGCTTCTCCTTTTTGGGCCTCGGGCCGGGCAATTACAGCATCCGCGCCACCGCGCCCGGATTCGCCGATGCGGAGACCAAAGTGAACCTGGACAACGGCCGCGTCATCTCCGTCGATATCCGCATGACGGTGGCCGAGGCGCGCCAGGAGGTCACCATTCCGGATACCCTGCCGTCGGAAGTGCAAGTGGATCCGTCGCAGAACGCCGCGCAAATTGTGGTACAGGGCAAAGATCTCGATATACTCGCCGACAATGGCGACGATATGGAGGCCGATCTGCAGGCTCTTGCCGGCCCTTCCACGGGGCCCAATGGCGGCCAGATCTTCCTGGACGGCTTCACCCACGGCGACTTGGCCGGCAAGGAGAACATCAGCGAGGTCCACGTCAATGTCAATCCGTTTTCAGCCGAATACGATCGGCCGGGCTTCGGCCGCGTCGACGTGACGACGCGATCCGGTGTGGACCGCCTGCACGGCTCCGCCGGTGTCAACATCTCCGATTCGACGCTCAATGCGCGCAATCCGTATTCGCTGATCAAGCCTCCTACCCAGATGCGGATGTTCGACTTTAATCTGACTGGACCGCTGTCCAAAACCGCTTTCTTTACGCTCGACGCGGTCCACCAGACCACGGACAACACAGCCCTGATCAATGCCTTGGTTCTCGATTCGTCCTTAAATCCCCAGCGCATTAATCAGATTGTCAAGACTCCGTACGTTCGCCGCAATGTCGCTCCAAAAATCGATTACAGGATCACGCCGAATATCACCTTCACGGCGCGCTATAGCTGGTTTCATCCCACTCAGGAAGACAATGGCGTGGGCGGATTCACGCTACTCTCCCGCGCTACCAGTTCGGTCCAGACGCATCAGAGCGGCACGTTCACATTGAGCGTGGTCCGGGGGACAGGCTTCGTCAACGAAACGCGGTTTCAATATCATCACCTTTCCAATGATCAGACGGGCGACTCCAGCTCACCGGCCATCGTGGTTGCGGGCGCCTTTGCCGACGGAGGCGCTCCCTTTGCAAAAAATTGGGTCCGCGAGGGCAGCTACGAGTTCCAAAACATGTCCTCGTACAACAGGGGCGCGCACTTCTTCAAATTTGGTATCCGGCTTCGCGCCTGGTTGGATAGCGACTATTCGACTACCAATTACAACGGCACTTATACCTTCACTTCGTTCAATGCTTACCGGCTTACTGAACAAGGGCTGGCAAAGGGCCTGAGCATGCCGCAAATCCGGGCTCAGGGCGGCGGACCCTTTCAGTATTCGGTTACCGCCGGCACATCGCTCACCAAACTGAACCAGATGGATGCAGAGCCTTTTCTCCAAGACGATTGGAAGCTGAAACCCAATCTTACGCTCAGTCTTGGCCTGCGTTACGAGGTTCAAACCAACGCCGGCAACTTCCGCGATTGGGCGCCGCGCGTGGCGCTGGCATGGGGAATCAGAAAGGGCTCTGGAACCCCGAAAACCGTCGTCCGCCTTGGCTATGGCATCTTCTACGACCGCATCGACTACAGCATCCCATTGCAAGCAGCACGCCAGAATGGCATCGTGCAACAGTTCTTCGTCGATAGCGCGCCGTCGTACTTTCCAACCGCCCCGGCGCCGTCCGTGCTTTTCCAGAATGGCGTGCCGCAAGCAATCCAGTTGCTTTCGAATACACTGGAGGCGCCGCGCAATATGCAATCCGCCGTCACGCTGGAGCGGCAACTACCCAAGAACATAACCGTATCGACCAGCTATATCAATACTCGCGGCGTGCACCAGTTGCGCGAGCAGGATATCAACGCACCCTGTATACCAGGAAATGCGGTAGGGCCCGGCGCCTGCGATGCGAACCCGGCTCCGCCGTCTACTTCCCTGTTCCCGTACGGCACGAGCGATCCGCTTTACTTGTACGAATCGAGCGCGCAGTACAAGCAATGGCAGCTCACCTCCAATGTCACCGCGCGGGTGAACACGCGTTTCTCTCTGTTCGGCTACTATACCTACGGGCGCGCATTTTCCGACTCGGACGGCCCAACCAGCTTCCCGGCCAACAATTACAATCTGGCCGCCGAATGGAGCCGCGCCGGTTTCGATATCCGCCATCGCGCTCAAATCGGCGGAACCATCACCGCGCCGCTCGGCATTCAGTTCGCGCCCTTCATCAATGCCAACTCAGCTCCTCCCGTCAACATTACGACCGGCACGGATCTGAACGGAGATACGTTGTTGACGGACCGGCCTGCTTTCGCCACGGTACCTGTTGATCCGGCGATTGGCGTGGTGGCGACGCGCTGGGGTGTCTTCAATCTGGACCCGATTCACAATCCCGAGTACGGCAGCGTTATCATTCCGCGCAATTATGTAAACGGCTATGGCCGATTCGATGTGAGCGGCCGCATCAGCCGTGCCTGGGTTTTCGGCGAGCGTCCCGGCGCCAATGCGAAGGGCAGACGCTATACGCTGACTCTGGCTGTGCAGGGCCGCAATTGGTTCAACCATGTCAATCCTGGTCCGCCGTCGGCAATATTAACCTCGCCATTTTTCGGCCAAGCGTTGAATCTGCAAAGCTCCTATGGATCGACGGCGAATCGGCGCTTGGAATTTAGTCTCCGATTCGCCTTCTGAGTAGCTTCAATCTCGGTCGGCGCGATCACGCGGCCCGTTTTGTCAATGTACACGGTCCGGCTCTTCTGCTCGTTTCTCTCCTCCGCAATCGCCAAATCGCCTGAGAATGGCCCGACAGCCTGAACCGAACTAATAGCTGTCCTTCCGGAATGATCGATGAAAAAGCAAAACCATGAGGTGATGGTCACTTCGTTGCACGCCTGTGCCAGCCCCTCGGAGAATGGTTCCACCGAGACGTACCGCGCTGGAATAACGAGGTTGCCGGATCGGTTGATGTAGCCTCTTCCGGTGCGGTCCCAAAAGGATACCGGGGCCAGTCCTTCGGAGAAGTTGCCCGCCTCGGCGAACTGTGCCTTGATGATGAAAGTCCCTGAGTGGTCGATATAGCCGCAGCTTCCAGGATTGCGAATGCCGTTTACCGTGCTTCGGCCCACCCGCACCCAGGCAAGGCCCTCATAGAAGTCGCCGACCTGGTCGAACTGGAAACTTATGACCACTACGCCCTTCCGGTCGATGAAGCCATACTTTCCGGTCGGGGTCATTCGGACGGCCGCGAGTCCTTCGAAGAAGTCATGAGCTTCGAGGAAGCGGAAGGGTATGGCAAGGCGCCCGGATTTATCGACGTATCCGACCTTCGAATCCAGTGGAAAACAGGTGTTGTTCATGCCGTGACGGATATCGGATTGGACGTAATAAACGTAATCTGGGGCGTCATCCTTTGTGTAGCTTGATCCGTTTGCACAGCGAAGTTTTTCCCAAACTTCAACGCGGGCCAATCCCTCCCGAAACGACGCGGCTCCCTGGAAGGCTGGGGCGATTAGAACCCGCCCTTTTTGATCGATGTATCCCCATTTCTTACCTACGCGGACAGGTGCCAGATCCTCGCGGAAGTCGCCTGCAGCTTGATAGCGTGCAGGGATCACAAGTCGACCGGACTTATTGACGAAGCCTGCAAGGCCCCCAACCACAACTCGCGCCAATCCGTTAAAAAAGTAGCCCTCGTCGGCGAACTGAGGCGTTATTACCGTATTTCCATGTCCGTCGATAAAGCCCCACTTAAATCGCCACTGAAATCGACGGTGAATTTGATAGAACGGCTCGGCGTCTTTTGGTTTAGTCGTATTTAAAGGGTATTCGTCGGCCCGCACGATGCCCACGATCAGAACCGCCATCAAGGTGCATTTGCGCTTCATCGCCGGCTAAGACTTTGACACATGGACGCCCAACTTAGTTCCCGTTCGGTTAGCGGAATGGGAAACGGTCTGGGGAAAGGCCGCGGAGCGCCGCGTGACAGAAAAGCGCAGGAGTCACCGCGGGCTTCCTCGAACGCCCTTCTCACGGTTGCTTGACCGGCAGGCGAGGAGGGATCCATCGCCCGCGGCTCTCATCAATGCGCCAGCGGATCGGGACGGTACTGAACCTTGTAGACCTTCGGACGGTTCTCGGTGCCCCCTTCGTTGTGAAACACGGTGCGCGTGCCTGTCGTGGTCCAGATCCCCTTGCCTTTCCAACCCGCGTTCGGATCGTCGATGCGTCCATCCACGTTCTTGCTGAAGAAGCCCATCGGATAAGGGATATGGATGGTCACAAACTTGCCGTTCACCAGCGCTAACAAAGCCTCGCCGCCATTCGCCTCTGCGATTGGAACGTTGGCCCCGAGTCCCAAGGTGTTGTAGCGATCCACCCAGAGGAAATAGGCGTGCTCGGCGCTGCCCGGTTCGGTGACGCCCTTGAACTGCGGCCCCGGGAACTGATACAGCGTCCACCCTTCAGGGCACTGCTTTCCGGTCGCGGCAGTCGGCCCATTGAGCGGCCCTTTGCACTTGCTGCGATCGAAGCTCGCCAGATGCCCGCTCGATAGCGTCGTCCACACCAGGCCGTTGAGATCGACATCGATGCCGCGCGACCCGTATCCGTAGTCAGGCGGCAGATAGACTTCTGCCAACGCCGTTTCCGGCGGATTGGACCCGGGCACCAGCCGAACTACGTAACCGGGCTGATCCATACGCGAAAAACCCACGTCCATCGACTGGCCCCAGATGGAATCGTCTATTGGGCTCGGCTGCACTCCATAGAAGCCCGCCATGATTCGCTTGTCCTTCTTGGGGTCGAGCGGCTGATTGGCTTCCACGTATTCGTCGCGTTTGCCATTGCCGTTGGTGTCGATGATGAGCGGGGTCCACCCCTGTGACTTCTTCGCGTCGCCGGTTTCCAGGTACATCTTGGTATTCAGCCAACCCACCACGCCGCTATCGGGGCCGCCGGCACTGGTCCACAGCGTGTTGTTGGCGTCGTGGCCAAAATACAGGTGTTGCGTGGGGAAGCAGGTGTCGATGAGCGACCACTTGCCGGTTTTCGGATCGTACATGGACAGCTGGCGCCCGGATTCGTTCAGCGGCGCCACCTTCGCCGACGGAAGATCGGAGCCTGCCTTGCAATAGTCCGGGTTCTTGGGCGCTCGGATCCGAGCCGTGAACCACACACGTCCCTTTTCGTCGAATATCGGGTTGTGGATGGTGGTGTGGCCGTCCCAGATCGGATCGTTGCCCCAATAAGGCGAGAAACCGTGTGGGTAGTTTGAAGAGGATGGCGTATCGGGATCGCGGAACGGATGCTTGATCTCCGTCGCCGTGTTCGTGACCGGATTCAGGATCGGGACTAGGTCGGTGCTCTCTTCAGGCGATCCGTAGATCAACCCGTTGGCGTTGAGGCGCGGATTGCGCTTATCGGTCGAGATCGCATCGTGCAGATAGTGCTTCGACGAGGACCATTCCCACATGCTGATCACCACGTTGCGCTCGACGCCTTGGGGCCGCTCTGGCTTGGCGAAGGGCAGTTCACCGGCTGCGATGCGGTCGGTCCAATCCGCGAACAGGTCCAGTGATTTCGGACCGAGCCGGTTCTCCGTCACGGCCATGTTGGCACTGGCTTGACCGGCTTGCAGACGTTTTGTCCAAGCCTGGACCCCATTGTCGAAGTGCCCTAATTCCTTTGAAATCCTGCGGACACCCAGGGAGCCCAGCGCGTGGCACGATTGGCACGAGTTCTTCACCGTGTCGATCCAGTAGTGCTGCGTCTTCATCACCGCCGCGATGCCGTTGCCCTTCGGCCCGGTCCCAGGAAAATCGCTCGCGGGCGGAATCTTCATCATCGAATACCAGTACATGCCCGGATAATATTCCGCTGCCGCTGCCGCGGTTGGCGCCGGCACAGCCTTCAGGTTCAGGAGCTTTCCATACTCCGCGGTCACCTTGGGCGAGTCCACCAGCCCATAGCCGCGCACCCATACGCTGTAGGTGGCCTTCGGAAGGTCCGGGATGACGTAACGTCCGCGGTCGTCGGTGACCACCATCTTGGCGAATTTGGTGGGAAGGTCGGTGGTTTCCGCGATCACCCAGACGCCCGCTTCGGGTCCGTTCGGACTGGTGACCACGCCGCCGAGATCGGTCTTGCCGACCGTGACCGCCGAGGCGGAACTTTGTTGTGCCTGGAGTACGTTTAAAGTGCCTACGGCTACAGCGCTGGTCAGACAAAGTGCCATGGCGATGGCTGCGATTTCCCATCGCCGGCTTGGTTTCGTTTTCATAAGGTGCTCCTCCCGATTATTGCGCAGAGCCGTCCGCAGCCAGTCTGCTGGATATTAACAGCACTCATCCCGTTCGTGGTAACAACCTCGCCGATTCTTCCGCGCCAACGGGCGCCAGGATTCGCTGCGACCCAGTCTCGCACCCGCTGCCGACGTCTTGATTGGAACAATCTTATCGCAAAATCCGCGGCGAATCTTGGGAAACGAACTGTTCGGAACCTGGCGCGCCGATTTCCGCGCCGGAAGCCGGTTTCGAGGACCTGAACCACCGGCGCCGGTGGGGGTTCGAGGCGAGGTCCTCGGTTACCGCTTCTGCATGTGCAATTGGTCTTGCTCATTCTCGCCGCAGACGAATTCCAGGACATCGCTGTCCGGGATCAGCTTCAATTCAGTCTTAATGGAGAAAGGCCGCGTGTAGTATTTCGGATCTTCGAAAGTCATCTCCAGATCCATGTGCCCGAAATCGCGGCGGTGATAAAGCTCACGAACGCGCATCGATTCACTGCGCGGGTGGCCAAAAAGGTCGAGCCAGCTGGATTCATTAAAACCCATCGTTTCGACGGCCAGCGTGTCGCCTTGCCATTCGCCCACGGAGTAGCCGACCCAGGAAGGTTGGGGATCTTTGGGGAGGCTGCGCCCGTCGGTGTAAATCTGTCGCGGAGGGTCGCCGTCGCCAAGCAGGATCACGATCTCCCGCAGAGTTTGAATCATTTTGAAATCGTAAAGGAATATGTTCGCGGGTATGCCGGCCGGGAGGCATTGAACCCTGGGGAAGCGCTGGTTTTTGTGCTGTTTCAGGATTGCCGCCGCCTCGGGCTGAAGCGGTTCCTCCTGGGGTTTCAGGCCCCAAAACACGTCGACTACGTGCTTGGTGATATCGTTCAAATCGACCTGCACCGTCGCGAAGTCGTTGCCGAGCACGCGGGTGTACTCGCTCTCAGGGGTTCGCTCGGACTGCCAGACACCGGAGAGATCGGGTTTGCCGTTCATCCGCGGCGCGGGAGCGGTCAGGTTCGGCTTGCCGTCCTTGGTACGAGGAGTCCGTGCGTCGGGATAATTCAGCCACTGCGCGACGAGAGGCAGGGTGGCGGTTGAAAGCAAGATCGCAATCAATTTCATCCTCGTTGCTCCTTCTTGGACAGACCAAAGAACCAATGGACTCAAGTGGCGCAGTTACGGTTGGATTTCCTCTTAGGACTTTGGGCGCTGGCATCTGATCCGGGCGTTCCTGGCTGGGGAAGGCCCTGGTAGGCGTCAGCGGATTCGGCTTGGCTGTGCGCCCCGTGTTCGTTGAGCTCTTCCAGACACTGTCGCGGTTTCTTCACAAATATCGGGCGGTTCGGTGTAGGGTCGACCGCATGCTGGTCCATCGGCGCATAGATCAAGTTCCACATCGGAAAGGCTGGAACGAAGGATTCGCCGAAAACGACCAAGTCGGCGCCGGCTACCACTGCCTTCTGAACGAGTACGTCCAGCTTGTCAATGGTGGCGTCACGGTCGAGAAACCGAGGCACGGCCTGTACGGCTCCCGCACGAAATTTCGGATAAACATCGCCTGGCATCAGACCCCACCTATTTATGAATCCGATTTCTTTCAAGCCTAGCATGTAAAACGGCGAAAAGCCGGAATGTTGATCCTCAAGTCTTGGTGCAGGCTTGGGGATCGTCAATGGTGATTTCTACACCAGGTGACCGAAGTCTCCGTGCGGCCACCGTCACTCGAGCCGTCGTGACGCATCCCGTCGCGCTGGATAGGCAATGTTCGTAAACCCCGGGATGAATACCTCCGCTGGGTGGTTATCGCAGGCGCAAAGCCGGTCGACGATGTAGGACGCGACTGCGTTAGCTAACAATTGCGCGGGATCTTCCATCACGAAACGCAAGCGCGCGATTGCCGCGAAGCGATCGTCGGGCGAACGGAGAGTGGGTAACTGGCTAACGGTTTTTGTTGCGCGGTCGATGACCGGCGCATGATCTATGGTCGCCTCGAAGGCGGGATAGCCCTCGAACATGGCACGCGCGAGTTCGACGGAAGCGCGTGTGTTGAGCCAGATTTCGCGATATTCTGCGTCGAGAGACCGTAAGTGATCATCGTCCCGTATGTCCGCCAGTACGAACGAGGGGGCATGGGGAGCGATATAGACGCGCTCCGGAGATAGCCGTTGATCCGAGGCCTTCCACAGCAGATGACACATGTTGTTCGACGGCCAAGTGACGCCTGCGGTCGGCCGGCCGGAACGACCACTGAGCATCACCATCAGGCGCTGCCAATCGAGCGCCTGATTGCGCAACCAGCCGATGATTCGATACCCGATATCAAGGAAGACCAAGGCAAAGGTCGCGAGCATCATATCATTGATGGGTACCGGAACGGCGGTGGACCCCACTGGATCGAGATATCGATCTCGCAGGTGGTCAAAATTCATCCGTGATTCATCAGCCAGACAATCGGTGAGAAACCATTTAGTGACGTCGCAGCTATAGTCGACCAGATCGGCGATTTTGGATGCGTAACCCGTCAGGGCCGGCACAGCGATGTCTCGTTCCCAGAGAAGTTCCGTGTTGATCTGCCGAGTTCTGTCGATTTGACCGATCAGCCGCTCCGCATCCTCCCGCCAAATGGGGTCACTGAGCTCCCGCAGCCGGAAGATCCACGCTACCGCAGTGCCGAGGTGCGAAATGCTGGCCAGCTCTATGAATCCTCGCGTCGAACGACGAAAGCTCTCCGCTGAGGGCGGCAGGCCGGATCCTGGGAACAAAACGACGTCCGATCCTGTGACGACCAAAAGCGGATCTGCGGCGGTAAGTTTCGCCATACGGCGCGTCAGGTGCGTGCCGATACTGTCCGGGTCGGATGTATAGGTTTTGTATAGTTTGGAGAACTCGGTATGAGGGCTGTAAGTCACAGCGTCCGCCTGCCTTTTTCTGATTCCTACAAACATTTTCTCAACACGTGCAAATACGTTTTAAGCGTCGAAACGATAGATTACTGTATCTTCTCGAAAATGGATATCGCGACTGAGGCTATTGGAAACCGCGAGAAATACCTTTCCGTCCGCCGCGAACGCGACGGCGTCGGTTCCGCCGAATGTCGGGAACTCTTCGATCACGGCGAGCCGGCCCTCCTCCCACCGATAGATGCACGAGACGAGATCGGACTTCGGCGCTGCTGGCGAGCCTTGAATGAAGTTGACCTGGACGAGGTAGAGCTCCTGTGGAGTCCGTATTAGGGCGAACTCGCGGGCGCCAGGACCGCCGAGAGATTGATGCCTCACGAAGCGATCGGTATCCCAACGGTAAAGCAACGATTCCCCGGTCAAGTCGGCGAAGGCCAGCCAGGCTTGTTCGTCTGCCTGAAAGACCTTGAAAGCACGCCCGCCATGTGGCGCAAATTCTTGAAACCGCGCGAACGACCGGCCATCCCAGATCAGCAGCCTGGATGGGCTGACGTGATCGGCATATCCGAGGTACCGTGCGCCGCCGAGCTCGAAAAACTCCCAATTATAACCCCACTGGCCATCCAGTGTCTGAAAATTGACGAACTGGGCTCCGTCCCATTCAAAGATACAGGAACATCTCGGATTCCGGGCTTCTACTCCTTCGATCGTCACACCCTGGGCAAGTGAAAGAAAGAACCGGTTGTCGAACGAGAAAAAGTGCCACTGCTTTGCCGCGAAGGTAGGAAAACTCTGAAAGGCTTTCCAATCTTCACCTGTGCGCCGGTAAAGAATTGAGGCGACATTGAGATCGTACGGTCCAGCACCGGTTCGCACGCTGGCGGTTGCCAGAAACTCATTACCGCCAATTTTGAAGAACGTGGCGTCTTCGCCGCCGGGAACGGGCAAGCTGCCATCCTCGACGAAACGGCCGTCAACCCAGCGATAGAGCAACATATCGACATTGCTGTCCCCGCCATTCAAGTGCGCCGGCATGCCGGGCAGATCGACCGCGAGTTGCGGGATTGCCAACCGAAGGTCCGCGCCCTCCACGAACGCGAGAACCCCTCGTGCGCCAGATGTGGCAAGACGCTGATGCTCGACAAGCAAACGACCGCCGCTCGGCATTAATCTAACATGACCAAAGTCGATGAATGTTTACTGGAACGTCAGCCGCGGCCCAGGGAGAGGGCCGTCCGGAGACCGTCGAATAAGACCACCGTTATCCGGAGTCTCGGCGGTACTTACTTGCCGACCATGATAATGGAGAAAGAATCCGGCAGCATCGGGCCTCGGTTTGGGCGTCCTTCGACCGGCGGCGCTGTAGGCGGACCGAATTCAGCGGTAATCAAGATGATGTGGCCTGTCTTGGTGTCCAGGGCGCTCGTCCTTGCGCCATTTGCCGTTGGCAACGTCTGCTCCACAACGAAGCTGGTGGGGCTGTTTTCCTTGATGATCGATAGCGTACCCTCGATGCCCTCCGAGTCGAACGCTTCCATCGTGCTGGGATTGAACAAGGTGCCATCCGTCCCCTTCCCGATCGGCAAGGTCGTGATGATTTTGCCATCCTCGGCGTTGAGGATCAGCATGTCAGCTGGATTGCGGCACGCTGCGAAGAGAATGTGATTCTTTGCGTCCATCGCGAGGCCGGCGCACGTGCCGCCTTTTCCTGCGACATCATAGTGGCCGGTTACTTCCAACGTCTTGGTGTCCACCACCGCGATGTTGTCCTTATCCTCCACGTCGATGTACAAATGACCTTTGCCGTCCCCGGCGGCCTGCTCCGGCATTCCTCCGATGTCGAAGGTTTTTACGATGGAGCCGTCCTTGGTGTCGAGCACCGTCACGTGCGGGGAAGCGTGGCTCAGAATGTAAGCCCGCTGATTCGACGGATCGAAGAAAGCGCCGTCCGGATTGCCCTTTACGTCGATGGTCTTAATGGTTGCCAGCGTTTTGGTGTCGAACATCGTAACCGGCTTGGTAGTGGCGAATCCATGGTTCGTCTTCGGATCGATGACGGCTCCGTGCGAGTTCCCGACCATCAATGAGCCCACGGACTCCAGTGTGTCGAGATTGTAGACGTCAATGCGCGGAGCCTTGCCGGGGCGCGCGATGTACAACCTGCGATTTTCGACGTCTACGTTCACATAATCGAAACCGCCCTCGCCCCCGACCTTTACGGTCTTGAGCACCTTGTAGGGCCCGCTGGCGGACTGCTGGGCAAGTCCGGTGAACGCAAACATCGCGATCCCCACTGCTAATGTCAGAAACAATCGTCGCATGAAATATCTCCTCAACCAGGAATTCCTGCTTAGTGAACTGCCCTGCCAGTATACACTGGACCCCCAGTCCATGCCCAATGCCTTATTTAGAATCGGGAATCTTCATGCCGAGTTCTTGGGATGAGGGGATCTGAGAGGCGTCCCAACCCCCGCCTAGCGCTTTGATTAAATTAACGCCCGCCACCATTTGCTGAGCCCGAAAATTCACCGCCGCTTGCTGGCCGTTCAACAATGTGGTTTGCGCCGCGATCACGTTCAGGTAAGGATCGAGGCCCGCCTTGTAGCGGACTTCCGCTTCCTCAAGGTTTCTGCCGGCCGAATCGATCGCTTCGTCCTGCTGCTCGATGACCTGCGCGAGGATTCTCAGAGCCGCCAGATTATCTTCCACCTGTTGGAAGGCCGTCAGCACTGTTTCCCGATAATTCGCGACCGTTTGATCATAAGTCGCCTGGAATTGTTGGACGGTTGCCCGGCGCGATCCCGCGTCGAAAATGGTTTGTGCCAAACCCGGCCCCACGGACCAAACCCGGCTCGGCCACTCGAGCCACTTCGCAATCGAGATGGCTTGCAGTCCGGCGGAGGCGCTGAGCGTCACCGTGGGAAAAAACGCGGTCTTCGCGATGCCAATTTGCGCGTTCGCCTGGGCGACCAATCGCTCCGCGGCGGCGATATCGGGACGACGCTCCAGAAGTTCGGAAGGAATTCCAACCGGAACGGCTGGCGGGCTTTGTTCGGTGGCTTCCGGGAGAAGAGAAAATGCCGATGCAGGCTGGCCGGCTAGCAGCGCGATGGCGTGTTCGTACTGAGCGCGAAGAACGCCAAGATTTGTGTCCTGCGCTTGGGTGGCTTTCCATTGCGATTCCGCCTGGGCCACCGCTTCATCGTTGCCGAGTCCGGCTCGGTACACGTTGAGCGTAAGTTCGAGCGCCTCTCGATATGCGCCGACCGTGGAATCAAGTATCCGCTTCATCGCATCCTGTGCGCGAAGCTCGTAGTAATCGGCGGCGAGCTCGGCTTGCGCGGACAGGCGAACATTTTCCAAGTCGGCCGCGCTGGCCTGAGCGGCAAACGTGTTGGCCTTCACGGTGTTTCGAATGCGGCCCCATAGATCCGGTTCCCAGGAAGCGTCTAACGGCAACGAGTACGTGGTGAAATTGACGCCGATGGTTTGGCCGAATGCCGTCGACAAGCGTGAGTTTGTGATGCCTGGACTGGCTGTGATTGCCGGGAAATAGTGCGCCCGAGCTTCGCGGACCATAGCTCGAGCAGCCTGGACATTGGCCGCAGCCGCAGCGATATTCTGGTTTGAAATATTGAGTTTCTCTTCGAGCTGGTTTAGCTGAGGATCTTGGAAGCTTTCCCACCACTTTCCGCGCGCTGCTTCGTCACGCGGTTGCGCCGGCTTCCAAGCACCATCGGCATTGGGCGCCGCGAGTTCCTTATAGGCCGACGGGACCGGCGCCGAGGGCTTTGCGTATTTGGGACCGATGCTGCATCCCGGCAATAGCGCCAACGCGGCCGCGAGTACGAGTTTTACGACGCCTTTCGCCATGTTCATTCACCGATATATATGTCCACCAATTGCCCCGGATACAGTTTCACGTCTTTGGGTTTCTCAACCCGGAAGATGACCGGCAGTACCCGGACGTCCACCCGCTCCTGTCTCTGATCGGAGAGTTCGATCTTGGGAGATACGACCGGCTGCATCCGAACGAACTCCAGCGGGAGTTTCGTCTTGGATCCTCGAATCGACATCTGAGCCTTCATCTTGGCCGGATTCGGGAGGCGCGGCACCAGAATCTCGTCGACGTAGCAACGCACATTCAGATGGTCGTGGGAGCTTCCCAACACCAGCACGGGAGCCATGCCCTGCGTATAGGCGTCGTAAGCGCCTTGCCCGGAGACATAGCTTCCCACCGTAGGATTGATGGCCAAGACGATTCCATCGGTCGGCGCTCGAAGCGTGTATTTGGAAAGCAGCGCGCTGGCTGATAAGTGGGATTTGGAGAGGGCGTTGTACGTTCTTTCCTGGTTGTTGATGTCGTATATCCAAGCGCCCGCCTTGGTGAGGTCACGTTGCTTCCGAGCCACTTCGAGATTGGCTTGCGCAGTTGCGACGGCGTTCAGAGAGCTGTCCAATGCATCTTTACTGATCGTTTTGGGATTGAGGTCGTAAGCGATCTGTTGCTTCTCCAATTCATCTTGAGAAGTCTTCAACGTTGCCTGAGCGGCTGCCACTTGGGCTTCGGCCACGTCCAAAGTCTCTTTTCTCGGTTGAGCTTTTAGTTCCGCCAAAAGAGTGAAAGCGGCCTGCGACTGCGATTCGAGTTGTTCGGCGGTGGCCCTCTGGATGGAGTCGTCGATCTGGAGGAGAACCGTTCCTTTCTTGACCTCCTGGCCCTCCTTGACTGGGATCTGCTTCACGGTGCCGGACACCTCGGGGTAAACATTGGTGTTCTCGCCGCTCGGCTGATCGCTTTCCACGATACCTTCCGCATAAATGCCGCTGGGGTAAGGATTGGTGGCCGGTTCAAACGCCGGCGGCAGCGGGGGCTGCGTGGTCCCCGAAAGGTAGGCAGCTACCAGGGCTCCTAGAATTCCGATGGACGCGACCGCAAAAATTATCTTGTTCTTCATACTTCATACCTCGCTACGCGCCAGCTGCCCGTCTTCCATCTTCAATATGCGAGTGGCGAAATCGAAAATGCGATTATCATGCGTGACAACGACGATGCAGCGGTTTTGGTTGAGCAGATTGCGATGAACGAAGCCAACCACGGTATGACCGGTATCGCCGTCGAGTGAAGCGGTGGGCTCGTCCATGATCAGAATGTCCGGTTCGCTCACCATGGCCCTCGCAATGGCGACGCGCTGCTGTTCTCCGCCGCTGAGCTTCACCGGGGGAAGGCCGGCGCGTGCCTTCAGGCCCACGATCTCGAGATACTTGACAGCCTGCTCCACGGCTTTATCCCAATCTTTCTTCTTAAGAATCAGCGGGATAGCGACGTTCTCCGCGGTAGTCAACCGCGGGAACAGATGATAATCCTGAAAAACGAAGCCAATCTTGTTCAGCCGGAAGTCGGCCAGTTGATCCGCGGAAAGATGCCAAACGTCGACTCCTTCGACGGACACCGTCCCCGAATCGGGCCGGAGGATGCCGGACAACACGCTGAGCAGCGTCGTTTTTCCGCTCCCGGACGGGCCGACGATATAAATCATTTCTCCGAAGTTGGCTTCGAAGTCGACACCGCGAAGCGCCAAGGTCTTCGCCTCGCCTTCTCCGAAGGATTTCATCAGGCCGCTCGCCTTGATCGCCGGATTCTGCATAGCTATCCCCGGAAAATCTCGAACGGTTCAATCCGCAATACCTTCCGGGCTCCGACGTAGCTGGAAACTCCAGCGATGACCAGCACCATGGCCAAAGAAAGCCCGAGGTTGAAGAAAGTGATCAGCGCAAAATAGTCCGGAAGTCGGAGCTTTGCAAGCGCGATGAGAAGCGTGCATAGCCCGACTCCCAGCCCATAGCCGGTCAGCGACGTAAATGTCGCCTGAAATAGAACCATGCCGACGAGTTCGCGGCCTCGGGTGCCGATCGCCTTGAGAGCGCCAAACCTTTCCAGGTTCTCCAGGATGAATGTGTAGAAGGTCTGGCCGGAAATCGACAGACCGACGATAAAACTGATCACGGTCATGATCAGGATGTTGGTGCCCATTCCGGTCTGATAAATGTAGAAGTTCTTGATCCGCTGCATGAACTCCTCTTTCGTGAGGGCCAAATACCCCAGCACCTGTGCCTGTTGCTTGATCGCTTGGATGTCGGAGGGGCTTTTCGGCTCGACGAGCACGT
>Ga0209415_10008485_pt1 | contig 17811 bp, 14 predicted proteins | sample PeaSoiSIISIP2007_FD_187696 | JGI IMG/M metagenome (GOLD analysis project Ga0209415, IMG submission 187696) | Peat soil microbial communities from Weissenstadt, Germany - SII-SIP-2007 (SPAdes) (version 2) | ecosystem: Environmental > Terrestrial > Soil > Wetlands > Peat | place: Germany... | reverse complement strand
TGCAGCAGAAGAAGCTGCCGATGGTTGAGGACCTTCGCGATGAGTCGGATCACGAGAACCCGACTCGCTTGGTCATCGTTCCGAAGTCGAATCGCGTCGATACCGCAGCGCTGATGGCGCACTTGTTCGCCACCACGGATCTCGAGCGGAGTTATCGCGTCAATCTCAATGTGATCGCCCTGGACGGGCGGCCCCGGGTGATGGGGCTCAAAGAGTTGTTGTTGGAATGGCTGGAATTCAGAAAATCGACGGTGACCCGGCGATTGAATCATCGATTGGCGAAGCTCTCCGCACGGCTGCACATCCTCGACGGACTCCTCATCGCGTATCTCAATCTCGACGAAGTCATTCGCATCGTGCGTACCGAGGAATTTCCCAAACCGGCCCTCATCAAGCGCTTCAAGCTATCCGACGAACAGGCTGAGGAGATCCTGGAGACCAAGCTGCGTCGGCTCGCGCGCCTGGAAGAGATGAAGATCCGCGAGGAGCAGAAGAAACTCAGCGAAGAGCGCGACGAAATTCAGGCCATCCTGAAGAGCAAGGCGCGGTTGACCCGGCTGGTGCGCGACGAACTCACGAGCGACGCGGCGGAATACGGCGACGACCGCCGCACCAAATTGGTGGAGCGCGAAGCTGCGCAAGCCATTTCCGAAACGGAATTGTTGACCAGCGAACCGACGACCGTCGTTTTGTCGCGTCTGGGCTGGGTGCGTGCTGCGAAGGGGCATGACATCGATGCGCGGTCCTTGAGCTACAAGACCGGCGATGAGTTTCAGGCCGCAGCGAAAGGCCGAAATCTGCAGCAGGCGGTGTTCATCGATTCCACCGGGCGCGCCTACAGCCTGGACGCGTACCAGTTGCCCGCGGCGCGCGGTTATGGCGAGCCGCTATCGGGGACGGTGGATCCGCCCGATGGCGCGACATTCGCCGCCGTCTTGATCGGGGAACCGGACGACCTGTGGTTGTTGGCGAGCGATGCGGGCTACGGCTTTGGCGTGAAATTGCACGAACTGTATGCACGCAACAAAAAAGGCAAGTCGGTCCTGAAGGTGCCGGAGAACGCGCGCGTGCTGCCGGCGCAACCGATAACGAATCCTGCCGCATTCGCCGTGTTCGTGAACAACGACGGCGAGGTGCTGGCGCTCCCGGTATCGCAAATCGAGGAGATGAGCGCAGGCAAGGGTCAAAACCTGTTCGGGATCCCGGGCAAGAAGTCCGCGGACCGCGACGAGTACTTGGCGGCCATGGCAGTCGTGGCGCCGGGCGAGGTGCTGACGGTCTACAGCGGCAATAGCGCGCCGATGAAGCTCAAATACGACGAACTCAAACCGTTCCAGGACAAAAAAGGGCAGCGGCGGCAGCGATTTTCACGAGCCTACAAGCAGATCGATCGTCTCGACGTGTCACCGGCCTAGGTTCCGGGCGCCCGTCTCGATGTGTCACCGGCCTAGGTTCCGGGCGCCGGGGGCGCATAGCGGCGGCCGCCGAGCGGGCGCAAGTCTTCGCCGCTATCGCTCGCTCGACATGGTGACGTCTTCGGGCGCATTCACGAAGTAGCCCTGAATGAATTCGATGCCGAGCTGCCAGAGCACGGCCATGGTATTGGCATCTTCCACGCGCTCCGCGACGGTTTCGACACCTTTGCGCTTGGCCGCTTCCACCAAGCCCTTCACCCGCTGTTGCTGCAGCTGATTCGTGGACAGGCCCTGCATCAATGACCCATCGACCTTGATGAAATTCATGCTGATGTCGGCGAGCAGCCGGAGCGGGTCGCGGCCGGTGCCGAAATGTTCGATCGCAAAGCGAAAACCGAGGTTGCGCAGATGGTCGGCGAGTTCCTTGGTTTGTTTGACGTATTGCGTGGCCATGTCTTCCGTGACTTGGATGCATAGGCGCTTGGGCTCGATCTTGAGGGACTTCAACTGCGTATCGAGCCAAGCGACGAGGCTCTTGTCCAATACCGTGTCCTTCGAGACGCGCACGAAAATGCATGCTGCTTTGCGGTTGGCGGCGAACGACATCGACGCGCCGATCACCCAGCGATCGATGTTCTTCATCAAGTCGTTGCGTTCGGCGGCCGCGATGAATTCGGCGGGCAGCACTTCGGTGCCCTGTTCGTCGAGCATACGCACCAAGACGTCGAACATGCCCTTGTCCTCGCCGAGCAAGCTGGCGATCGGTTGCTGCACCAGGCGGAAGCGGTTCTCCATCAACGCGGATTTGATGTGCTTGACCCAGATCTTGTCGTAAGCCTGAACCCGGGTGTCGGTGTCGGACTTGTCGACGGCATACATCTGGTTGCCGCCGAGTTCGCGGCCGCGTCGGCTGGCGCTGACGGCATCGGTGATGGCTGAGCTCAGATCGGGATTGGTAGGCGGCAGCAATCCCAAACCCACCGTCACGGTGGCGGAAATGGTCTTGTCATCGATGCTGAAGGTATGTTCATTGACGCGTTTGACCACGTTCTCGGCCCAGGTCTCGACGTCGCGCGCGGTACCGCGCTCGAGCAAGATCAAGAAGCCGTTGCCGCCGAACCTGCCGCAGATATCCGTGGGCGTGAGCTGAACCCGCAGCAGCTCCGCTAGCTGCGCCATGAACTCCTCGCTGGCGAGCACGCCGATCGCTTGTTGAATGTCGATGAAGCGGTCGGGCTTGATGTGCGCGAAGTGGCGCACGCCGCCCTTCATGCTTTCGGCACAGCGCTCGCGAACCGCATCGATCAAGTATCGCTGCTGCAAGAACCGCGTGGAGGCGTCGTTCTTGACTGCCTCGGCCAAGCGTGCCTCGAGATCGAGGTCCTTCTTGTGCCGAGCCGGAATGCTGATGCGGATGGCAGGCTCGGATTCATAGTCGGCCTTGGTCAGCGTCAGCTCCAACGGCAAACTGGAGCCGTCCGAGAGCGATGCCTGCACCTTGAGCGCGTGGTCGGTCCACTTACCCTGCAGACATGCGACCAGCGCGCCTTTGAGGGCCGGGTGGGTTTCCAGTTCGAACAGGTCCATCAACGGGGTGCCGGTCAGCGCATCGTCACCGGAATAGCCAAACAGTTCGAGCCACGCGCGATTGGCCTCGACGATGATGCCTTCCTGCACGTGAGTGATGGCGTCGGCCGAGCCTTCCAGGAAGTTTTGCAGCTGTTCGCGATATTCGCGCGCCGAGGAAAGCGTCGTAGAGAGCGCCCGCTCGAGACGATAGGCGCGCAGCTCGCGGGTTGCCACCGACTGCAGGCGACTGCGATTGGCCAGCGTTACCGCGTCCTGGGCGCCCATGCGCATGGCCTCGGCGATCGCCGCTTCATCGATGTTCTCGCGCACGATCAGCACCGGCATTTCCGGTGCGCTCTGTATCTTCACCTTCATGATCGAACCCAAGTCGATGCCCGGTTCGTCGACGAAGGCGACCAGCATTTCGGGGTTGAGCTGGGTCAGTGCATCCCCCAAATCCCGCGCGTCCGGCAGCCATGTGCAATGGACCGGGTGGCCGGCTTTGCGCAGCGTGCTGTTGATCGCCTCGACGTGGTCTTGCGACTTCGTCATGACGATCATCGGAACGGCACCTTGGTCTGACACTGGGCAAAATCCTAAGGTAAACGGGTGCAGAGTGTAACATCAGGTTTTCGCTGATTCTGGGACCGGCGTCTAGGAGCCCTCTGACAGGCCCCCAGCCTTTAGGGGCGTTTGGGCCGGATTGGCCAGAAGTGTGGGTTGCGGCTATCATACGCGCCCTTCAACGCGAGGCCTGCGATGGCGAACTACAGCACCAATGAATTCAAAGCCGGTTTGAAGATTCTCATCGACGGCGATCCCTATGCGATCGTCGAGAATGAAATGGTCAAGCCGGGCAAGGGCCAGGCTTTCAATCGCGTGCGGGTGCGGAACCTGAAAACGGGCCGCACCATCGAGCGCACCTGGAAGTCCGGCGATACCGTTGAAGCCGCCGACGTGGTCGATACGGATATGCAATACCTGTACAGCGACGGCGATTTTTTCCACTTCATGGTGCCGGAGACTTTTGAGCAGCTCACGGCCTCCAAACAGGCGGTCGGGGAAGGCGCCCAGTGGCTCAAGGACGGCACGGTGTGCGTCGTTACGTTGTGGAACGGCGTGCCGTTGCAGGTGACGCCGCCCGCGCATATGGAACTCAAGGTGATCGAGACCGATCCGGGTGTTCGGGGCGATACCGCTACCGGCGGCTCCAAACCCGCCAAACTGGAAACGGGCGCCATGGTGCGCGTGCCGCTCTTCATCAACGAGGGCGAGATTTTGCGCATCGATACCCGCACCGGCGAGTACCTGTCGCGCGGCAAGAACTAACTAGTCAGGCGCTTCGCGCCGAATTCAACGGGGACTGATTCAGGCGCTTCGCGCCGAATTCAACGGGGTGGATGCCACCCCGTCCGAGGGTTGCTCGCTGCGCGAGCATTGAAGACCGGAGCGTGAGACGCCGTTTGCCGCCCGCCATGCTCAGGCGATCTCGATCGGAAACGCCATCGCTTCGGATAGACGGGCCGCGCCCAGGGCCACCGCGACCAACCTATCGAAGCCCAGAGCAACGCCGGCGCAATCCGGCATCCCGGATTGCAGTGCCGCCAGCAGGCGCTCATCCAGCGGCGGCTGAAGCTGGCCACGCGCCTGACGTGTGGCCAAATCCTGTGTGAACCGGGCGCGCTGCTCGCCGGCATTCGCCAACTCATGAAACCCGTTCGCGAGTTCGATACCGTCGATGTAGAACTCGAAGCGTGCAGCGACCGCCGGCAGTCCTGGCTTCAAACGGGCAAGGGACGCCTGGGACGCCGGGTAATCGCAGATGAAGCAGGGCCGGTCGCGCCCTAGTTGGGGTCCCACCACCATTCCCATCAGAAGATCCAGCTTGGCGTCGCGGTCGAGTTCAGCCTGGCACACGATGCCATGAGCCGCGGCCGCGCGTTCCAGATCAAGTTCGCTATCGGTGTGCGCATCGACGCCGGCATGCCGGCGGAGCGCGTCGGCGTACGTCAGGCGCTCGGCCGGCATGAGCCGGCGGCGCGGCGCCAAGAGTTCGGCCGCCAAGGCTTCGACCTCGGTCATCAAAGCCGCATCGTCCAGGCCTAAGCGGTACCATTCGATCAGGGTGAATTCGGGGTTGTGCCAGCGACCACGCTCGGCATCGCGAAATACCTTGCACACTTGGTAGATGTCGCCGCTGCCCGCCGCCAGCAGACGTTTCATCGGGAATTCGGGCGACGTACTAAGATAGAACCGATCGGTCATGCCGCCAACCCGCGTGGTCAGCGATTCGATCTGCGGATCGCTCACGGCGCTCGCACTGAGTATGGGCGTATCGACTTCGAGCACGCCGCGCGCGGCAAAGAATTCGCGCAAGGTCGCCAGCATGTGGGCTCGCTGCCGCAATGCGGACAGCGTCGCCGACGGCTGCCATTCGGGCCGTATGTCGTCGCGCACGCTGCCACTCATGTCGCGCGCCGTCGCTCTACGGCGGGCCGCTCTTCGACTTCAACCCGCTGCCCGATGGCCTGGCCCAATTGCACCACGGATTCCGCGCGCAGCAGCGGATGCCAGCGCGCCCGGTTCGGCTCGAACAACAGGATCACGGTCGAACCCATGTTGAAGCGACCGAGTTCAGCGCCCTTGTCGAGCGTCAATGCGGGACTTGGAATGCGAGTCACGGTGCGGCGCGCCGCCGGCGTGATGTCGCCGGCCCAGACCGTGGCTATGCTTCCCACATTGAGGGCACCCACCAGGACCAGCGCGAACTGCCCGAAATCCGTGTCGAACAGGGTTAGGACGCGTTCATTTCGCGCGAACAAGCGGGGCACGTATTGCGCGGTAACCGCGTTCACACTGAATAAACGGCCGGGGACGTAGACTGTATCGCGCAGCGTGCCGCGTACCGCCATGTGAATGCGGTGGTAGTTGAAGGGCGCCAAGTAAATCGTGGCGAACGAGCCACCCGCGAAACTCTTGGCCCAAGGTTGCCTCGCAAGTAAATCGTCGAGCGTGTACCGCTGCCCCTTGGCTTGCAGCAGACGATCCTCCTCGATGGCGCCGCATTCACTGACCGCGCCGTCCACCGGACTCGCAATCGCATCGGGGTCGGCGTCGATCGGGCGGGCATCGGCCCGCAGGGCGCGCGTGAAGAATTCATTGAAGCTGCCGTACCGGTACGGGTCGGGTTCGATCGCTTCGCTCGTGTCGACCGAAAAAAGCCTGAGAAAGCCGCGCGTCAGCAGGTTCTTGAACCACGGTATTCTGACGCGCGACGCCACCAGGATAAGCCGCGAGAGAGCGTGCTGCGGCAACACATATTGCAGCCACACGAACAGTCGACCGCCGAGACCCGCCTTGCTTGGGTTGGGGGCATCGATGTCCTCGGCGGCGCTCACGCTTGCCCAGCCACGATGCGCTGGAAATCGGCCTGCAAGGCATCGACGGTGAACGGACCCACGAGGATCGCCGTTAATCGAGCGTCGGGATTGAACACGAAGATGGCACCCGAATGGTCGACGGTGTAAGTGCCGTCGGCCTTCGGCGTGATCGTGACCTCGACGCCGAGCTTGGCCGCGACGGCCTCGATGGTGGGTTGATTGGCTGCGGTCACGCCGATGAACTCGGGATCGAAATACGGCACGTATTTCGCGAGTTGTTCGGGCGTGTCCCGCTTTGCATCCACCGACACGAAGATCACGTGCGGCCGCACCGGCGCGCCGCTGGCGCGCAGCCGTTTTTCCAGCGCCGCCAACGTGGACAACGTGGTGGGACAAAAATCGGGGCAATTCGTATAGCCGAAGAACATCATCGACCAAGACCCTTTGAGGTCGGCCGGTCCAAATGTGCGCCCGTGCTCATCGATCAGGCTAAAATCCGGCAGCGCACGGCCGGGCGATAGATAAGTCCCGGTCGCGAGCTGGACCGGCGCGGCGCCGCGGCGCCAGATGAGCGCGGCGGGAATGCCCGCAAGCAGGGCAATACCCATGAACGCGATGCTTAAAGACCTGGATCGAGGTGCCATGCTGCGATTATCCCATAGGAGCCTGCCTGGGGCCGCCCCGGCCGTGCCCGCCGCGACCGTGGGCGCCGCCATCGAGCGGTGTGCCCGCGCCTTGAAGCGGGCTCGCGTACACTTTGGACACGGTACCGACAATGCCTGCGACGAGGCGGCGGAGCTGGTGTTTTTTGTCGCCGGAATCGACCACGCCGAGGGCAGCGACGCCTATGGCCGGCCGCTTACCGAGCGCCGCCGCGCGCGCATCGACGAATTGCTGCGGCGCCGAATCGACGAGCGCATTCCCTTGGCTTATCTCACGCATCGAGCTTTCTTTGCGGGACTGGAGTTGTATGTCGATGAGCGCGTGCTGGTGCCGCGGTCGCCCATTGCTGAGCTCATCGTGAACCGCTTCGCGCCCTGGGCGCCGGCTCGCCGCATACGCCGAATTCTGGACGTCGGGACCGGATCGGGCGCGATCGCCGTGGCAAGCGCCAAGGCCTTTCCGCAGGCGCGCGTGGACGCGGTCGACATTTCAGCCGCCGCACTTCAGGTGTGCCGCCGTAACGTACGCCGCTTAGGGTTGGGCAAACGGGTCACGGTGCTGCGATCGGATCATTTCGCTGCTGTCGAGAGTCGCCGTTACGATATCATCGTCAGCAATCCGCCCTATGTCGGCCGCGCCGAAATGCGTCGATTGCCGCGCGAGTACGGCCATGAGCCGCAGCTTGGCCTGAGCGCAGGCGCCGATGGCTTGGACTCGGTGAGAGCGATCTTTTCGGCGGCGCGCCAGCACCTGGAAGATGACGGCATTTTGGTCGTGGAAGTCGGCAACACCGAGCACACGCTGATGCGGGCGTTTCCGCAGCTGCGGTTCATTTGGCCGGACATTGCGATGGGTGGCGGAGGCGTTTTCGTGCTGCGGGCAGCGGACTTGGGCGTTGACCGGTAGCGGACTTACGGAGTTCGAGCGTGGCGGGAAATACATTCGGAAAGGTCTTCACGGTGACCAGCTTCGGCGAAAGTCATGGGCCCGCGTTGGGCTGTGTGGTTGACGGCTGTCCGCCGGGCTTGGGTCTGACCGAGGCCGACTTGCAGACTGACGTCGAGCGGCGTCGCTCGGGCACATCGCAATTCACCAGCCAGCGCCGCGAACCGGATACGGTGCGCATCCTCTCGGGGGTATTCGAGGGGAGGACCACCGGCACGCCGATCGGGCTCTTGGTCGAAAACCAAGACCAGCGCTCGCGCGACTACGAGAAGATCAAAGATCGTTTTCGGCCGGGCCACGCCGATTACACCTATCAGCAGAAGTATGGCTTTCGCGATTACCGCGGCGGGGGACGTTCCTCGGCGCGCGAGACCGTGATGCGCGTAGCCGCGGGCGCCATCGCGCGGAAGTTCCTGCATGAGCGCTTGAACATCACCATCCACGGGTTTCTAGCGCAAATGGGTTCGTTGGTGCTCGAGCCGGTGTCGCCTGCCAGTGCCTACGACAACCCGTTCTTCTGTCCGGATCCGAGCCGCCTCAAGGAGCTGGAGGACATGATCTGGCGCCTGCGCGAGGCGGGCGATTCCATCGGCGCGCGCGTGACGGTCGTCGCCTGTGGGGTGCCTCCCGGGTTGGGCGAGCCGGTTTTCGAGCGGCTGGACGCCGACCTCGCGAGCGCCATGATGGGCATCAATGCGGTCAAGGGCGTGGAGATCGGTGCGGGCTTCCGCTCGGTGGCACAGCGGGGCTCCGAACACCGCGACGAACTGACGCCGAGGGGCTTCAAGAGCAACCACGCCGGCGGCGTGCTCGGCGGCATTTCGTCGGGCCAGGACATCGTCGTGAGCATGGCGCTCAAGCCGACCTCGAGCATCACCGTGCCCGGCGCGACCATCGATGTGGACGGCAGGCCCACGGAGATCGCGACCACCGGCCGTCACGATCCGTGCGTCGGCATCCGCGCCACTCCCATCGCGGAGGCGATGATGGCGTTGGTGCTGATGGATCATTATCTGCGGTTCCGCGCGCAGTGTGCGGATGTGGTCAGCACCACCCCCGTGATCACGGCAAGCCCTGGGGCGCACGAGTGACGCCCACCGGCGTGCCGCCGCGCATCGCCGTCGTCGGCGCCTCCAGCCTCATCGGGGAAGCCGTTCTCGATACCCTGCGTGCCCGAAAAGTCCCTTATGCCGCACTGCATGCGCTTGACGATGAGCGCAGCCTCGGTCGTCCGCTCGCTTCGGACGAGAACGAGGAGAAGGGGCAGCCTCCGCAGGTGATTCCCGTCTCGGCATTCGATTTTTCGAGCATCGATCTGGCATTCTTTTGCGGCGGTGCGGTGCTTGCCGAGCGCTACGCGGAGGCGGTGGCCGCGCATGCGTGGGTCATCGACAGTTCCGCGGCGTTCCGAGGGCGCAGCGACGTCCCGTTGATCATCGCGGACGTCAACGGCGGCGAGCTTGCGGGCGTGGGGTCGCGCGGCCTGTTCTCCTTGCCGGGGAGCGCGAGCGTCGCGCTCGCGACGGCACTGGCGCCGCTGCATGGCTTGGCCGGATTGCTGCGCGCCGAAGTGGCGACCTATCAAGCGGTCTCGGGCAGCGGGCGCGGCGCCATGGATGAACTGGCGGGCGAAACCGTTGCCATGTTGAGCGGCAAGAAGGCGCGCGGCCGCGCTTTTGGCCGCCAGATTGCCTTCAATGTGATACCGCAGGTAGATGCGCTGCAGGCCGATGGCGTGACTCGCGAGGAGCGGCGGCTATGGGATGAGACGCGGCGCGTTCTGGGGCTGCCGCAACTCGCAATCAATGTGACGGCGGTGCGGGTGCCCGTATTTTTCGGCCATAGTCTCGCGGTGCACGCCGCATTCGATCGGCCCCTGACTCAGGCCGAGGCCACGCTGGCGTTGCAGGGGGCCAGCGGCATTTCGGTCATCGAAACTGATTCGGCGGCGGAATTTCCGACGCCCGCGACCATGGCAATGGCCCCCGATAAGGTATACGTTGGGCGGCTGCGTGCAGATCCGACGCGTGATAGAGCTCTAAATTTTTGGGTCGTTGCCGACAATGTTCGAAAATGTGCGGCACATAACGCAGTTTCGGTTGCCCAGATTTTGGTAAATAGTGCCCGGTAAGATATAGTTATTCACTTATGTAAAAGGCAAGTGAGAATCCGCTTCCAAGCTCTTATCTCGCAATGAACTTTACCCGCTTGCCCACCGGAATTCTGGGAGAGAAAATGTCCGTGACGATGCGTCGCATGATGCTGATGGCGTGCTTGCTGTCTTCGGCCTCCGTTTGGCCGTCCTTGTCGTGGGCGTTGGGCCTCGGTGAGATTCATTTGAACTCGGCGTTGAACGAGCCGATGAATGCCGAGATCGACCTGCTCGCGGCGACTCCCGACGAGTTGTCTGCGTTACGGGCGACTCTGGCCGGCCGAGAAGCGTTTACCCGCTACGGGATCGATAAGCCGCCTTTTCTGTCTTCGCTCACCTTCAAGGTGGGTAAGGGCAAGGACGGCCGGGATGTGCTTTTGGTCCGCTCGACGGATGCGATTCCTGAGCCGTTCGTTACCTTTCTGGTGGAAGTCAACTGGGCCCGCGGCCGCTTGATGCGGGAATACACCGTGCTGCTCGATCCGCCGGTGTACACGCCGGGCGAGAGCGCGAGTTCGGCTGCAGCGGTCGCCGCGGCGACCACCGCGGCGCCGACCCCGGCAGCGCCGCCGGTACGCATGGCACCCCCGGTGGCACCGCGCGCCGAGTCAGGCACAACGCCGACGTCCTCGATGGGATCCGCGTCGGCGAACGGCATTCGCGTGGGCAAGGGCGATACGCTCATGAAGATCGCGCGCAGCCTGCAGGCAGGCGCCGCCGGACCGGCGGACGTGGATCAAACCATGATTGCTCTGTATCGCGCGAATCCGGGCGCGTTCGGCGGCAATATCAACGTGTTGCATGAGGGCGCGGTATTGCGCGTCCCCGGCGCCGATCAAATCGCGGCTTTGAACCAAAGAGAAGCCATCGGCGAAGTGCATCGCCAAATGGATGCTTGGCGCAGTGGCGAAACCGCTGCCGGAGCGCCTGGCGGGCATCTGCGTCTCGTCACGCCCAGCGCCGGCGGCAGCGCGACCGGGACCGGCAACGCGAGCGCCGCCAATTCCAATGCCTCGGCGGCTGAAACGCAGGCGCTCAAGGATCGGGTCAGGGATCTGGAAGGCCAGCTCGCCGAATCGAAACGTCTGATCGACATTCGCAACAACGAACTGAGCGCCTTGCAACGCAAACTAGGCGCGGCTGCAACGGCGCCCGCGGCGACCCTGCCGCAGGCCGTAACGCCGCCCCCAGCGGTCACTGCGCCGGTACCGGCTCCGGAGCGGCCGGCCGCGTCGAGTGCAGCGACTACCAAGCCGCCGGAAGCCGTGAATCCCGCTGCGGCGCCCGCGCCGCCGGTCAATAAGCCGGCGCCGGCCTATCCCGGATCGTGGATCGATTGGGTGGCCGAGAATTGGTGGGTGCCCGTTGCGTTGTTGGTCGTCGTGCTCGCCGGACTCGGGTTCGCTGCTATGCGGCGGAATAAGGACCAGAGCAGCGCCATGAGTCGGTTGATGGAAGACACCGACGTCGCCGATCTGCGTGAGCCGGCCTCCAAGGTGGTTACACCGCGTAAAGGCGCGGAGTCGTTCGTGGTGGAGGAATCCGGCCCGCATCCCATGCCGGATTTCAGCGCGGCGACGGGCCGTTTCGGCGATACGACGGACCTCAAATCGCACGAAGACACCATGTCGAGCGAAAGTGCGGTCAATCTGGACCAGGGCGATCCCTTGGCCGAGGCCGACTTTCATATGGCTTATGGTCTTTACGACCAGGCGGCCGACCTGGTCCGGATCGCGCTGGAACGTGAGCCGGATCGGCGCGATCTGCGTCTGAAGTTATTGGAGATTTACTTCGTCTGGGGCAACAAGGATGCGTTCCTGCAGACGGCGAAGAGCTTGGAAGCGACGCGGGATCGTGCACCCGCGGGCGAGTGGGACAAGATCGTCATCATGGGCAAGCAGATTTGCCCCGACGAACCGATGTTTGCTTCGAGCACCGGCGGCGGCCGCGGTGCCGGTGCATTGGTCGATCTGAATCTCGAAGGCGGAGAAAATCGGGTCGATATCGATTTGTTCGGCGAACCCGAGGGCGAGCGCAGCACGTTGGATCACCAACTGGGCGAGGCGAGCGACCACACGTCCACTACCGCTGAATCACCGGGATTGCATGCGGTTACCGACCACCTGGACTTCACGCTCGACGCGCCGGAGCGCGGCGCGGATGAATCGCCGACGCGCGAAATGCCGCCGCGCGACGAACCGACGGTTGAATCCGAGTTGATGAACTTCAGCGACGCGAACCTGGTGGAAGCGCCATTCTGGGGGGCGCCGTCCGAGTCGCCGACGGCCGAAGCGCCGGCATTGAAGAGCAACGAGTTGCCGGATCGTCTCGCCTCGAAGCTGGCGTCGAAGGCCGACCAGACCGCCGAAGTCTCGATCGACGATCTAGGGTTGGATCTGGATCATCTGGAGGAAACGGGGTCGGCGTCGACCAACAGTGCCCTCGAGGAAACCGATCATCCGACCGACGCGCCGACCATGGTGGCCGGTCTGGACGAGCGCTCGCGCCGCATGATGGCGGACGCGGAGAAGCACTCGCGCGAGAGCAGGTCTACCGAGCTCACTGGGTTGAATGAGCGCGACCGTGATCTGACCGAACTCGAGCGTGAATTGGAGGCGTCGTTCGTCGCCGAACTCGATTCGGGGAACGATGAAATCAAGACGGCGGTGTTGGGTCCCGAATCAGCGCCCACGGTGCTGATGCCGCTGGAAATCGATGGCAGTCCCACGTCCCGATTCAAGTCGAATGAGTTCGCCAATTTCGATGATCTCGATAAGGTCGACATGGACTCCACGTCGAAGCTGCGCGGCCTCAGCGCCGACAGCATCGACTTGGATCTCGATCGATTGGCGTCCGCGCTGGGCAGCGGCGATACCCTGGATCAGCCGCGGGCAGCGGAGGATCTGTTTTCCACCGAGGTTTTCGAGGTGAGCGAACAGAGCAAAGCCGTGGATCTCGACGTGGGCGAGGCGATGTTCGGCACCGATAGTCCGACCAACAAGCTGCAGGTGCAGACCAACAAGCTGAAGCCCGTGGATCTTGCGGTACCGGAAATGGAGCCGGTGACGATGAGCGAAGTGGGCACGAAGCTCGACCTTGCCCGGGCATACATGGATATGGGCGACCCTGAAGGGGCACGCAGCATTCTCGAAGAGGTTGTGCAGGAAGGATCCGCCAGCCAGAAACAGGAAGCCTCGCGTCTCATAGAGTCGCTGCCCGGCTAGCGTGGACCGGGCCGCGATCGGCGGGGATGCGCCAGCCGCGGGCGGTGCAGCTCGTGCCGATTCGCGACGGGTGGCGGCGATCGTTGAGTATGACGGGACCGATTTCGCCGGGTGGCAGTCGCAAGCGCACGCGGCATCAGTGCAGGATGCGGTGGAAGATGCCGTCGGCTTCGTCGCAGGGCATCGGGTTATCGCGATTTGCGCCGGACGCACTGACTCGGGCGTTCACGCGACCGGCCAAGTCATCCATTTCGATACCACGGCGGTGCGCACCCCGCGCGCCTGGGTGCTTGGCGCCAATACCAAACTGCCGCCCTCGATCGCCTTGCAATGGGCCGCCGAGGTGACCGGAGGGTTTCATGCTCGGCATACCGCGGTTCGCCGCATCTATCGCTACTACATTCTCAATCGCAGCGCGCGCTCGGCATTGCAACGCTCACGCACTGCGTGGATCCATCGATCGCTCGATGCCGGCGCCATGCACAGCGCTGCGCAAGTGCTGATCGGCGAGCACGATTTTTCAGCGTTCCGCTCCATCGAATGTCAATCGAAAACGCCGGTCCGGCGCGTGCAGCGCATTCAAGTCGAGCGCGCGGGCGATACCGTACGGCTGGAGATCGAGGCGAATGCCTACCTTCACCACATGGTGCGCAATATCGTGGGTACCTTGCTCGATGTGCAGCGCAATGCCGATCCGGCCGGCGCAATGGCGCGGATTTTGGCCGGCGGTGACCGGCGCGCCGCGGGCATGACCGCGCCGGCCGCCGGGCTGTTTCTGTGGCGGGTGGAGTATCCCGCCGCGTATGGCATACCAGCGCCCATTGAGCGCTTTTGGTAAACTATAGTATGTCCTGGTTTGAGCGAATCGTCCCTTCCCGCATCAAGACCGAGCGCCGTACACGCTCGGTGCCCGAGGGGCTATGGACCAAGTGTCTGGCGTGCGATGCCGTGCTGTACCGCGCGGAAATCGAGCGCAACCTCCACGTCTGTCCCAAATGCAGTCATCACATGCGCATCGGCGGGCGTGAGCGATTGCTGAAGTTCTTGGACCCGGGCTCGAACAAGGAAATTGCGGCCAAAGTCGAATCCGAGGATCCGCTCAAATTCAAGGATACGAAGCGCTACCGTGATCGCATCGTCCAAGCGCAGAAGCAGACGGGCGAGCGCGATGCCCTCATCGTGATGTCGGGTCAGCTCGCCGGGCTCGGTATCGTGGCCTGCGCGTTCGAGTTTCGCTTTCTCGGCGGGTCCATGGGGTCGGTCGTGGGCGAGAAATTCGTGCGCGCCGTGGAGTTGTGCTTGGAACATCGCCTGCCGCTGGTGTGCTTTTCCGCAAGCGGCGGCGCGCGCATGCAGGAGGCGCTGTATTCGCTGTTGCAGATGGCGAAGACCAGTGCGGCGCTCAAGCGGCTCTCCGAGGCCCGACTGCCGTTCATATCGGTGATGACGGACCCGACGACGGGCGGGGTTTCGGCGAGCCTCGCCATGCTCGGCGACATCAACATCGGCGAGCCAAAGGCGCTCATCGGCTTCGCCGGTCCGCGGGTTATTCAGCAAACGGTGCGCGAGACCCTGCCGGAGGGTTTTCAACGCAGCGAATTCCTGCTCGAGCACGGCGCGCTGGACATGATCGTCGATCGCCGCGAGCTGCGCGATCGTATCGGCGCCATGCTTCGTCTATTGACCGGTAAAGAGCCCGCTGCGGCGGCCTAGAGCATCAACCTTGCCTCGGAGTCTCGAGCAGTGGTTGGTCCACCACGCACAGGTGCACCCGCACACCATCGATCTTGGCCTGGAGCGCTTGAAATGCGTGCTCGAGCGGCTTGAATGGCGCCAGCCGAGCGTGCCTGTCATCACGATTGCGGGCACCAACGGCAAGGGTTCCGTTACCGCTTATTGCGCGGCGATGTTGGCCGCCGCCGGCTACCGCGTAGGCACGTTCACTTCGCCACACCTGCGCGATTATCGTGAGCGCATTCGCGTGCACGACCGGCTGGTCACCGAGGATGAACTCGTGTGGGCGTTCGAGCGCATCGAGGAGGCTTGCACAGCGACACCCGGCGTGGCGACGCCCGGCGCCGTATCGTTGACGTTTTTCGAGTACAACGCGTTGGCTGCTTTCTTGATATTCGAGGCGGCGAGGGTGGACGCGTGGGTGCTCGAGGTCGGCATGGGCGGGCGCTTGGACGCGGTCAACGCGGTGGATGCGACGGTGGCGGTGGTCGTCAGCATCGGCCTGGATCACGAGGAGTTCCTGGGCACTACGCTCGAGGCGATTGCGCGAGAGAAGGCCGGCATCTTTCGCGAGGGCTGCAGCGCCGTCGTGGGAAGCCGTGAGGTGCCGCAGACTCTGACCGAGATCGCAACATCAATTGGCGCGCTACCGAAGCGGCTGGGACTTGAGTTCGACTACGTCCGCGAGACCTCGGGTTGGCGCTACCAGGGCCCCCGCTGGGATTTACCGGGTTTACCGCCACCCGGGCTCGCGGGTGACACCCAATTCGCAAATGCGGCGACGGCCATCGCGGCCTTGGAGGAACTCGAACCGCGCATCAGCGTATCTGCCGCAGCGGTTGCGCTGGGCTTGACGTCAGTGCGACTGGTGGGACGTTTCCACGTCATTGCACCGGGGTTCGGCAAACCGACATGGATTTTGGATGTCGCACATAATCCGGATGCTGCGCGTGTGCTCCGGGAGAATCTGCGCGCGTTGCCGCCTGCGGGAAAGACGCTGGCTGTGTGCGGCATATTGGCCGACAAGGATGCACCGGCCATTGCCGCGGAAGTGCGCGATTGCTTCGATGCTTGGTGGTTGGTATCGACGGAAGGGGCGCGCGGCACCAGCGCCGCCGTATTGGCGGGCCGAATCGCCGGGCAGGTCCGCGCGCCGCTCGTGATCGCCGACGGCATTGCAGCGGCATGCGCAGCAGCGTCAGCCGCCGCAGGCCCAATGGATCGAATCGTGATTTTCGGATCGTTCCATACCGTGGGGCCGGCGCTGGACTGGCTCGAAGCGCAGCGTTTGTTTCCCGAATATACTGACTCGCCCCACAGACAATGAACAAAGGCTGGCCAATCTTCATGGATCGTCGCCTCAAAGAGCGTCTGGTCGGCGCCACGATTTTGGTGGTGCTCATCGTCTTGATCGTTCCCGAACTGTTATCGGGTCCCAAGCCGGCGGCCAGAGCACCGGCTGCCGTGGCCGGCGGCCCGGTCGAACCGGTGCGCAACGTCACCGTGGACCTGGCGACGAGTAAGGCGACACCCGCGGAAGACCTGGCCTCTGCAGCAGCGTCATCCTCGACGCCGACATTACCGCCCAGCATCACGACGTTGAAGGCCCAGCAGCCTACGCAGCCCGCTCAGGCGGCTCAGCCGGCGCAACCCGCGCAACCCGCGCAACCCGCGCAACCCGCGCAACCCGCGCAACCCGCGCAACCCGCGCTTGAAAAAGAGTCTTCGCCCCCCAATGGTCCGCTACTGACGCCGAAACCCGGCACGACGCGGGAGACGGCTGCGGTGGACGGTGCGCACCATAATTGGGCGGTGCAGATCGGCAGTTTTGCGAGTCGGGCCAATGCGGAAAAACAGATGCGCCGTCTGAAGGTACATGATTCTTCCGTTTACGTGTCGTCGAGCGGCAAGGGGCCATCTTCGAGATACAGGGTCCGCGTCGGTCCGTTTGCCGATCGCGCCGCCGCCGAGAAAGTGATGATGAGGCTGAAGAAAGAGGGTCAATCTGCGAGTTTGGTCGCGCCGTGATGCTGTCTTTGTGCCTATCGTTTCACGGCACACTCGGGCAAGGTCCGGTAAACTATTATTATGACCGGAGCCGATTTCGTTATTCTATTGGTTCTGTTGGGCTCCACGTTGATTGGATTGCTGCGCGGGTTCGTTCGCGAAGCCGCGTCGCTCGCTTTTTGGATCATCGCGATCTGGGCGGCTTGGAAGTTCGGCCCCGTGGTCGAGCCGCATCTAGGCGGCTTGCTTGCCGAGCCGAGCGTGGCGCCATGGGTGGGACGGCTGGTTGTTTTGATGCTCGTGCTGCTGGTCGGCTGGGTCGCGGGCATGCTGCTTACCTACTTCACGCGCAGCCTGGGGCTTGGCCCTCTCGATCGGGTCATCGGTCTGTTATTCGGCATCGTGCGCGGCGTGGTGCTGGTCGGACTCATGGTCATCGGCGGCGAGTTGCTGCATTTGAATCACGAAGAGTGGTGGAATCGGTCGAAGCTGATTCCCTACGGTGAGACCGCCGGCGATTGGCTGCGGGCCATGGTCGGGGAGAGAGGCGATCCTTGGGCAAAGCTCGAGCGCCTGACCGGAGTCAAAGTCAAAGCAGGTAAGACCGGAGGTCCTTGATGTGCGGAATCGTCGGAATGGTCGGGGTGAGCGCGGTCAATCAACGAATCTATGACGCGCTGACCGTACTGCAGCACCGCGGTCAGGATGCGGCGGGCATCATG
>Ga0209415_10008484_pt1 | contig 17812 bp, 14 predicted proteins | sample PeaSoiSIISIP2007_FD_187696 | JGI IMG/M metagenome (GOLD analysis project Ga0209415, IMG submission 187696) | Peat soil microbial communities from Weissenstadt, Germany - SII-SIP-2007 (SPAdes) (version 2) | ecosystem: Environmental > Terrestrial > Soil > Wetlands > Peat | place: Germany... | reverse complement strand
AACACGAAAAGGAGTCGATACATGTCGAAGACTTCCCGTTCCCTGGCCACGATGGCAGGGACTCTCGCTCTGGTTCCCACAGTCCTCTTGGCCGACGGCCCGAAGTTCTCGGGCTTCGTCACCGGGTCGTATATCTACGATCTCAACGACATCTCCAAAGGGCCATACAGCGGGTACGTCAACGGAGCTGGATCCGCACCTGCCTCCACGTACACCGACTTCTATGGTGGAAAGAACGCATCGTTCAAGGCAGACGCCGCCCATCTGACCATCACCGGTGGCGACAGTGCCGGTGCTTCCTACACGATCGACCTGGATGCCGGCACCGATGGGATCGCGACTGGCGGGTCGCTTTGGACTTCCAGGAATGGATTCGCTTTCGACGTGCAACAGGCCTTCGTGACCGTGCCCTTCGGCAAGTCGGCGTTCGGACTGGAAGTCGGGAAGTTCTACACCTCGGAAGGCATCGAGGTCGGCAACTCCGCCGCCAATCCCACGGTGACCCGCGGCTTGGCCTTCGGAGTCCTGGAATTCACCTCCAGCACCGGTGCGGTCCTGACCTTCAAGGCGAACGACCAGATCAGCGGTGCGATCGGTGCCATCAACAACCCGAACAACCAAGTTTGGCAGTACGACGGTACCGACGGAATTCCTGTCGGCTACGCCAAGGTCGCGCTGGCCTACGGTGATCCCTTCTCCGGCACGATCTCGGCCTACTATGGACCTCAGGGCGGAACCAGCCCGTCGGCCAGGAAAGAATACACGAGCCTTGACCTGACCGGCCTGACCAAGACCATTCCCAACCTCGACTTGAACTACCAGGTCAACTTCAACATGGCGATGGATGCCGGAGCGGATGCTTCGGGGAATACGAAGAACATCATGGCGTATCTCTTTGGCCTGCAGCCGCTGTACCACATGGGTGCCGGACAGGTCGGATTGCGCTACGAATTCCTGTCCGTGGATCCCGGCACCGGTGCGACCACCATCAACAGCATCGCCTTGGCTCCGGGCTACAAGCTGACCCAAAACACATTGCTGCGTGCCGAGTACCGCCTCGACTACGCTTCCAAGCCGACTTGGTACATGAACAAGAACGGCAACGGCACCGAAGTCGACCAAGTGGTCGGCGGCGAGCTCAACTACACGTTCTGATCCTCAGACCGCACCCGGGGATTTGCCCTGGGGCCGACTCTCCGGAGGCTTCATGCGCTTCACCTCCGGAGGGTTCGAACCCCGGTCCACGCGAGTGGGCCGGGGTTTTTCGATTCCCCCCTTTCAGCTATCTTTGCCCCTTTCCACCACTTTCGCGAAGGGCGCATCCGATGTCGATCCAGGTGAACGAATATTTCGAGGGCAAGGTCAAGTCGCTGAAGTTCGGCAACGGCGCGGGGAACCAGACCGTGGGCGTTCTCCTGGCCGGGGAGTACGAGTTCGGGACCGGATCGCCGGAAGAGATGACGCTGGTGTCGGGCAAGTGGGAATTGCAGATCCCGGGCGTGGCCGGAGGCTTCAAGGCCTACGGTCCCGGCGTCACCGCCAACATCCCGGGCACCACCAAGTTCCAGGTGCGCGCCCTGGAGGCCAGCGCCTACCTCTGTCGCTTCGAATGATCCGACTGGTTCCTTGTTCTTGACCGCGATGGTATATTCGATCCGATGACAGCTCTCATGCATCAGGTTGTTCAGCACCTGGAGTCCCTGCCTGATTCGCAGCAGGACATTGTCGCATCGTTGCTGCTCGAGGAGCTCGAAGGCGAACAGAAGTGGGATGAATCCCTCGCCGGGAGCCAGCCCCAGTTGGCACTGCTCGCTCGGGAGGCCTTGGCCGACCACGCGAAGGGATTGACCATGCAGGGTGGGTTCGACCAAGATTGAAGTCTTATCGCACCCCCGCGTTCCGAAACTGTTTCCGACAACTGCCCCCGCCCATCCAGGCACTTGCACGGAAGAACTATGGTCTTTGGCTGGAGGACAACCACCACCCGAGCCTCGACTACAAGCGGGTCGGCAAGGAACCTTTGGTCTGGTCCGTTCGAGTCGGGATCGGATGGCGCGCCCTGGGTGTAGCCAAGGATGACGCGATCATCTGGTTTTGGATCGGCTCTCACGCCCAATACGACAAGCTGCTCCGGCAGATGCGATGATCCGGGAAAGGTGGACTTCCGCCCACCCGCTGAACCCTCCGACCCGATCCCCTCGCGGTTACCTTTCCCCGGTTCACACCTCTCCATCGGAGACCATGCGATGATCCCGGCTCGTGAACAACTGGACCTGCTGAAGCGCGGCGTCCTGGAACTCATCGACGAGAAGGAGCTCCTCGCGAAGCTCGAGCGGTCGGTGGCCACCGGCGTGCCGCTGCGGATCAAGCTGGGCGTGGACCCCACCGCGCCGGACATCCACCTGGGATTCACCGTCGTGATGCGCAAGCTCCGCCAGTTCCAGGACCTGGGGCACCAGGTGGTCCTGATCGTGGGCGACTACACCGCCACGGTGGGCGATCCCTCCGGCAAGAACAAGACCCGGCCCCGCCTGTCCCATGCCCAGGTCTTGGCCAACGCCGGGACCTACAAGGAGCAGTTCTTCCGCATCGTGGACCGGGACAAGACGGAAATCGTCTACAACGGCGAGTGGTTCGGGAAGACGACCTTCTCGCAGACCACCGAGCTGATGTCGCGCATCACCGTGGCCCAGATGCTGGAGCGCGAGGATTTCCAGAACCGCCACGCCGCGGGCAATCCCATCTCGCTGCACGAATTCCTCTATCCCCTGATGCAGGGGCTGGACAGCGTGATGGTCCGGGCCGATGTCGAACTGGGCGGCACCGACCAGAAGTTCAACGTCCTGCGCGGCCGCGAGCTGCAGCGCGATCCGGACCTCCCCGGGATCTTCGGGATGCCGGTGCAGGAGCCCCAGGTGGGCCTCTTCATGCCCATCCTGCTGGGCACCTGCGGACGCGAGAAGATGTCCAAGTCCTTGGGCAACTACGTGGGGATCACGGAGCCGCCGCAGGTCATGTACCACAAGGTGTACTCCATCCCCGATTCGCAGGTGGAGAACTGGACCACGCTCCTCACCGACCTTCCGTTGACGGAAATCGCCGACTGGAAGGATCGAGTCGCGCTGCACGGACCCGCGATCAACTCGTGGAAGGGATGGCTGGCTTCGGAGATCGTGCGCCAGTACCACGGCGAAGCGGCGGCCCTGGAGGCTGCCACCCTGGAATCCGCCGTGCACCGCGGGGACGCGCTGCCGGAGGATACGCCGGAAATGGCGCGCGACCCGGCATGGACCGGCATCTTGGACCTCCTGGTCGCCGTGGGCGCCGTCCCGTCGCGCGGGGAGGCCAAGAAGCTGGTGCAGAACGGCGGCGTGCAGGTGGACGGAGAGAAGGTCGCGGACATCGCCGCTGCGCTGCCCGCGCGCGCCTTCGTGCTCAAGGCGGGGAAGCGGAAGTTCTGGAAGATCCGGAGCTGACCCGTTGGATTCGGGTCGTGCGGCTCCCTTGGAAAGGGCCAAGCCTCATTTCTCGGCCACGATGATGTAGGACTGTCCGCTCGGATGGTCCTTCAGGAACGGCGAGCAGATTCCGCACTCCTCGTACACAGGGAGGAAGGGCGTCTGGTTGTCCAGCCGCGCATGTCCGCGGTGGTGGCGGAGCGTTTCCAAACCGCACAGGTTCCATGTCGCGTCTTCCCCGTTCAGATACATGGGGTGGATGTGGTGCGCGTCCAAGGGTACGTTGGGCTCGGAATCCTCCGGGAAGCACGTGTCACCCTCCGGCAGCGGCATGTTGCGTGCGCGATATTGTCGCAGTTCGTCCGCGTAGGAACGTTGGGTATCTCCTCGTTCGACTCCCTGCCATTCCAGGTCGCCGCGATCCGTCCTGATCAACGGTCTTGGACTGACCCCCGTTGGATTCGGCAACTCCGTCGGCCAGGCGATGGGCAAAGGTTCCTCGCAAGGTTCTCCCTGGCGGCAGGGCCGCACACGTCGCCGAGTTCTGGTTTGCGTCTGGGTGTCGGTCTGCGTCTGCGGTTGGGTCTGCGTCTGCGTCTGTGTTTGTGTTTGTGGCTGGGGCCGAGCGGTTTGGATCGCCCGACGCATGGCTTCGATCGCATGTCTGACGGCATCGGCCGCCCTCCTCGTCGCGTCCGCGATCTGTTGCGCCGAACTGCCGATCAGGAACCCCACTCCGAAGGCGACCGCGGCCCCTACGAGCAGGAAAGGAATGGCGACGTCGTCCGCCACACCGACTCCGGTCACGTCGTCGGCAGCCAATGCTCCGGAGGCCACCAAGGTGGCATCGCCGATGGAGACGGCGGTGGTGCCGGCGGCGACCACTTCCGTGGCCGTGGCCAGCGCGGCCTCGGCCTCCGCCACGGCGGTGGTGACTTCGGCGGTTTCGGTGGCGGTGACGGCACCGGATTCCGAAAGCGCGGTGAATTGGCGAAGCAAGGCGTGCATTTCCTCGATGGCCTGCGGGGAGACCGGAATCTCGGGTCCCGCCAGACGCCGCACGACGGGTGCGGAACCTTGCCGGAATCCGGAACCGCCCTGCTGCACCACGTGGGCGAGTTCGTGGGCGAGCAGGGCGCCGCCGCGGCCGGACGATGCCGGAAATTGCCCGGCTCCCAGGACCACGTGGTTCCCCACCGTGTAGGCGAGGGCGCCGACGGCGGCGGCCGAATCGGCGGCGCGGGGGTCGGTGTGCAGCCGCACATTTCCGAAATCGGCGCCGAAGCGGGGTTCGAAGAAGTCGCGCAGGCCCTTTTCCATGGGCTGCCCGCCGGTCCGGAGCACGTCGTGCACGATGGACGGGGCTTCGATTCCTGCCCGCGGACTTGTGGGTGCCGCTTTGGTGCGCACCACCGCTTCGTCCTCGTCTTGGCAGGCGGCGCACTTGCGGCGAAGACCGGTCGGAACGGGATCGGCGACCGCCGGACCGGGATCGGCCATCCGCATCACGCGATCGGCGACCCGGTCGGCGTCCCGCTCCAGGGGGTCCGATGTGGAGCCGACCGAAAGCTTGAGTTGCAGCCGCATTCCGGGATGCACGGGAATCGTTTCCGGGGCGGCGGGAAGGGAACCAACGTCCCGACTCCGCGACGCCTTCCTTTCCAAAGGGGGGGCGGCGAGGAGGGATGTTGTCCCCTTGGAACCGGCCCTGGGATGGGTCGTGGCGCGAACCGCCGCGGAACTCATCTCCCGGCCCCCGCCGCCACGCGTCGGGCGTGCCTGTGGAACGCCGGATCCAGGCTGGCCACCCTCTCCTCCAGCCGGGACGCCACGACGGGATTCGTCTTGGCATCACCCAGCAGGTGGGTGTATCCCGCCTTCGCCGCGGCGTCGGGATCGAAGGCGTCCGACCAGCTGGGGAACAGGTATCGGATGTTCACCCCCTTGTAGGGAGATGCCGGATCGATCCGATGGTAGTCCAGGCAGGCCGCGAGCAGGAACTGCTCGATCAGCATGTTGAACCCGCTCTTCTCCGGAAGGTCCCTCCAGGCCGCCGCGTTCCGCGGGTCCGCCACCAGGTCGATTCCCGTCTTGGCCCAGTGGCGAAGGAAATCCACGGCGTTCCCGCCCACGATCCCGCAGTTCTCCTCGCGGAACCACGAGGTGTTCCGCGAGGAGGACCACTCCCACTCCACCGGCAATTCCCGTCCGTGGCGGGCGAACAGGTTCTCCACCTCCCGAGGGCCGCACCAGGGGTTTTCCAGGGGGTGGCGTTCGGGGCACTGGGCGAAGACCTTGGCGGCGAGAAGCGAAGCCGGTGGCGAGTTCCACAGGAAGACGTCGGTGTCCAGGTGGATGAAGGGCCTGTCCTGGATGCCGTAGGCCATCATCTTCCCCAAGGCCCACCAGCCCTCGTCGATGTCGGAAAGACCATCCAGGGCCGTGGAGACCTCGTCGAACTCCAGGCCCAGTTCGTCCACCAGGAGGGCCTTCCCGGCGGAATCCGTCACGAGCTGGGTGGACCGGAAGTGCTTTCTGGCCAGGCGCAGCGACAGTCCCCACGCGAACAGGTGGTGCTTGGGTTCGTGCCAGATCCGGCCCTTGAAGGCGTGGAACGGCTTGGACCAGAACGACCAGACAGCGCGCACGGCTATTTTCCCAGCACCCTTGCCGAGGAGGGGCCCTTGATGGCCAGGCTCGGCGGGGTGCTCCACGGGAAATTGCCCAGGGCGGTCTGCACGGAGGCCTCCAGGGTCACCTTGTCGGTGGTCCTGACCGCCGGGCTCGACGCGATGTGGATCGGAACCGTGGTCGAAATCTGCCCCTTGGGGACGACCAACGTCGATTGGATGGACACCACGCTTCCCACGCCGGTTCCCGAAAGGGTGAGGGCGATGGTCGTGTCGACGACGGGGGCGTAGGTCATGGTGATCACGGCCTGCATGGACTTGACCGCCACGGCCGAGGCGCCGGTGCCCGTCTGCAGGCCGGTCATCTTGCCCTTGGGATTCACCAGGACCGTGACCGTTTCGACCGCGACCGGTCCCTTCGACTCCACGGCCTGGATGGCGACACCGGCGATCAGTGCGGTGGGGGCCAGGTAGAACCAGCTCTCGAAATCGCTCGCCTTGGCGGAGAGTCCGGAGGGAAGGACGAGGCCCACCGATGGATTGCCGTCGCTCGCCCTCGTGACGGTCCGCCCGAGGCCGGTCCCGTCCAGGTAGATGCTGTTGCCGTCCGTGCCGTCCGCGTAGATCGAGCTTCCCGCGAGCTTCACCCGGACTCGCGAGTATCCGGTCCCGCCCGTACCCGCGGCGAGGGTGTTCAGGATCTTGTGGAGCCAGAAGCTCGACTGCGTCTTCCCGACGGGGAGAAGCCAGTTCACCTTGGTGCCCGAGACTTCGATGCCGTCGGGAGGATCGAGGACCAGTTCGGAACGGAGGAAGATGTCCGTCCCGTCCAGCGTCGGAAGCGAGGCGGCGTCGAAGGCGAGCCCCGGTTCCTTCACCAGTGGGCGCTCCAGGGTCACCCGGAAATTCCCTCCGCTCCAGGGGCAGTTGGGCGCCTGGTCGAAGGTCACCGCGAGCCCGTTCTCCAGCAGGGTGTCGACGGTCATCACGTCGTCGTTGGTCCAACTGGCGGCGCTGACGTGGAGGGCATCCAACGTGTTCTCATGCAAGGCCGTGAGGGGAGGGAAGAGGAGGCGGCAGTCGTCCACCTGGAAACGATTGGCCACCTGCCCGGTCGTGTAGAGATCCCTGGACTGGGCCTTCGAACGAAGGTGCACGCAGGCGAGCGGCGCGACGTGCACCTGCGTGAAATCGGCCGGCTGGAAGAACGCGCCGTTTCCGCCGCAGGGAGGCCATTCGATGGAGCCCTTGGCGGTGCGCGCGGGGATCGTCCAGTAGTCGCCCGCCTGGTACGATCCTTTCCGGAACGTGACTTCGATTCCGTTTTCCAGCGGCACCGCGTCGGACGAAAGGGGAACGCCGACGGACGTGGCGGTGGCACCGGTCTGCTCCCAGCGCCGCATCCTGGCGTTGCGCGAAGTGTCCAGTCCGGTCACGGGGGAGGTGAGCTTGACCTGGAGGGTGGCCGGAGTGGTGGACAAGATCTGGTATAGAGTGCCCGGTTTGTTGGGTGTCTCGCCGAAGAGGTCGTTGTCGTCGCTCAACTCCACCCACTGTCCGGGAGCGAACCCGAGGTTCGCGTCGGGACCCAGGCTGGAGACCGTGATCACCGGACCGCTCGCCTGCAGAACCTGCGCGACCACCGATCCGTTCTCCCGCGACCACTTGAAGGTGGCGGTGGAGAGATCTCCCGGCTCGTGGATCTCCACCCGGTAGAGCTGGTTCTCCACCCCCTGGTAGCCCGCCGCGGGGATGGGATCGCAGCCGCAATCGTCGCCCGCATCGCCCGTGTCGACGCCCAGGGCACCGGTCCGTTCCAACCATGCGGGCGCGTACATGAGCTGGCAGCAGGGGGCGAGCCGGGAGACCGGATCGGACGGATCCGGCTTGTATTCGCTCGTGCCCGGGGTCGTCGCGTCGATCGATCCGACCACGCGCCAGACGGTCTGGAGCCGGGCCGTGGTGTCGGCTTGGCCCAAGGCCGGTTCCTGCAGGCAGTTGTCGTCGAGCTCGGTGACGAGCCGGTGCCACACCTCGAGTCGGAACTGCACGGTCCGTCCGTCCGCGACCGCGGTCAGCAGCTGTTTCGCGGTGTGCCGGCTGCCCTTGAGGTTCGGCTGGAGATCGTAGTTCAGGGGCCGGGGGTTTTCCACAAGGATGCCATCCACGTAGTAGCGGCCAGGAACGATGAGGATCTCCTCTCCCTGGATCATCAAGGCGAACCCCGCGTCGTCCATGGGCCCGCCGAACTGGCCGATGACGTCGATGTTCGTCGACTCGCGCAGATAGCCGTCGATCGCCGCCCCTTCGTTGGCGTCGGAGTCCAGGGAAACGCGGCCCTGCTGCTGCAGCACCGCCGTGTACTGCTTCGCGGGATTGAATCGGATCCTGCTGAAATCACCTTTCATAGCCATCACCTGCCGATGTGAGTTGTTGTTGCCATTCGCCGTCTAGATCAATCCGATGCCGATGCCCGCAGGAAGTTCGTTTTCGACGCTCCCGCCCCGGCAACGCCGGGAGGCGGCTCCGTAGCCGTAACGCAGCGCTTCCGGAGCCTTCTCGAGAAGTGGCCTGGAGGGGACCAGGAACACGCCGCGCTCCAGGTTCGCGGGGAGGTACTCCAACGAGCGGATCTGGACGTTCGCGACGGCTTCCGTCTCCTGGATCTGCAGGAAGACACCCATCTGGGATCCGTTGTCGGCGCCTTTCCAGAGGGCGAGCGGCGCGTCGCCGCTCAGGAGGCAGTAGCTGGGCTCGCCGAATCTCGTCGTGATGAACTTGGGCTCCAAGGCCGATTGGCTCCTGGCGTCCGGTGGGATGCATTCGTAGCGGCGCGGCACGATGGAGTTCCAGGGCAGCCAGCAGAACCGCACGCATCCGGTCTGCACGCGCTGCGCCCACACGGGGGCCTTCCACGGGTCTCGCGTCCCGAGGCGGGCCAGGAAGATGGTGTTGGAGGCGAGCGGCAGGGCCTGTACCCGGACTCGGCCGATCACGGTGGAATCCTCGATGTGGAGCGACGGTCCTGGTCCCGCGAAATCGGGCCCCGCGCACGCCGGGCAGTAGGGCGAGCCCGCGTCCACCACGCTCGAGCACGCGCGCAGCGAAGCGCTGGCGGGCAATGTGACGGGACCTGTCACGACGCGCGTCAGGCAGAGCGAGGCGCCGGTGGCGGTGCCCGCGATGCTGGGTTCGCCTTGGTGCGCCGCGTTTCCGTCGCGGTCCAGGGAAAGGCCGGGAACCAGGGTCGAATCGGCGATCTGGACGCCCACGGCGTCGCCCAGGATCCGCATCTGCCCGCAGAGCCGGATGCCGCTGATCTGCAGCTGTCCCGCCGGGAGGGCGAGCCCGTCCGGGCCCGGTGGAGACGGCGGAGCCACGATCTCCAGGTCTCCGCGGAGAGTGGGGCAGGAATTGGTCCAGAGTGCGGCGGCACCCGAGGAGGGGATCTCCGCCGCGGCGAGAAGGAGACTGCTCTGGTAGGGGACCTGGATCGCCTGCGGTCCGGTCAGGTCGATGCAGCGGGAATCGAAGTCTGGGATGGCGATCGTGCCCGTCGAACCCGGTGGCAACAGGTTCCACGCCGCCACCGCCGATTCCAGAGACGGGTAGGTGTCCGTTCCGACCACCGCGAAGAAACCCACCGTGGATCCCGCAACACCGCTCCCGGGCGCGACGGTGGTCGACGATCGATCGTACGGCCCACCGCCCATGGCGGCCGGTGCGCCGTAGTGGTAGCTCACGCGCAATTGCCGTGGCCGTTCCAGGTCGGCGGCGTATTGGATGCGTCCAAGACGGGGATCGATGGCGATCTTGCCGGAAGGCACCACGCAGATCTTCCCGTCCTTCCCCGCTTCCAGGTTCGCGCACACGATCCTGCCCGCATCCACGGGATTGCCGTCCGCGAACAGCTCCATGCTGGAGGGGTAGAAGGCGCCGATGTCGTCGTGGAACCTGCGGCGACGGATGGACTCGGGGACGTCGCTTTCCGTCGTCAGTCGGGAGAAGGGCGCGGATTCGCCGACCGGTGCCTGGAACAGCTCCTGGGGGGCGCCCAGACCGCTGAAGAACCACCCGCCTCCGCCCAGCTCGAAGGCCTGGGCGCGATCGATCTTCCAGCTCTTCCATCTCCACATCCAGACGGCGACGTCCTGGATGTCGAACCGTCCGCCTCCGTGCAGGGAGATGTCCAGAGGTGTCGGATCCGGGGCGGGCGCCCGCGTGCCGCGGGGAGCGATGCGCCGCACATCCACGGTGCGGTTGAGCCGCGTGAAGGGGCCGGACAGGTCTTCCAGGTCCCTTCCTCGGCGCAGGTCCGCGGTGGCTCCGTGGTGGGGTCGGACATCGCGCAGGCTGAGGTTCTGGATCAGGCGTCGGAACTCCTCCACCGCGATCGTCGCGCGTCCGGAGACGTCTTGGGTCAGCTGTTCCATGGCCACCAGCGTGCCCTTGCGCCGCCGGTACCCGATGGTGTTGGCGACCTCCGCACGGCTGTCCGGGCTCGCGGTGGGGGCGGTGTACACCGCGTCGAACCCGATCAGCTCGCCGATGTAGGGGATGACCCAGGGCGCGCAGGTCTCGATGAACTGGTCGTCGCGCAGTTGCGCGAGGTTCTCGCGCACGATTCCGAACTGTTCCTCCAGGACCTCGAACAGAGCTTCGAGCGATCCTCCCTGGACGGCGTCCCGGGTGCGGAAGACCGCGGGCAGGAGCGAGTAGATGGAACCGGTCGGGACGCTCATGACCAGACTCCAACGTTGCCGCGGCTGGCGGGATCCAGGAGAAGGACTTCCGCACCGGCGGGAGGATTCGCGGTCGGTTGCGGTCCCGCGGCGCACAGGAGCGTCGCGGTGCCGCCTCCACCTCCGCTGCGACCCAGGGCGGTGAGGTCCACGGCAACCACACCGGGGACCTCCTGCGCGATCCGGATGACCTCGCTCGCGGCGACGCCCTGCGCCGGGCGCATGGGACCGAAGGAGAACGCAGAGGACAGACTCCGCCAAACCTGCGCCACCACCTGGTCGGGATCCCAGGTGGGGACGTCCACCTGCACCTGCAGGCCGATCTCGAAGAGGACCGGGGTGTAGGAAGCGGCCGAGACCTGCACGTGGGGCAGGCCCAGCTCCTGGTACGCGAGCAGCAGGTTCTGGACGACGGAATCCGAGGCGTCCAGGGAGGAGCCTCCGGCGCCCGCCAGGGTCAGGAAGATGCCGCGGGTGTTCCCGAACCAGGTCCAGGTGGCCAGCGCGAGGGAGATCCCCGCGAAACCCAGGGCGAAGTTCTGGTAGTCCTCCAGCGAGACGATCCGGCCCAGGGTGAGCGTGGGAAGCGGAGCGGATTGGCGGGCCTGGTCGGGTGTCGCGGGATCCGCGCCTCCCGTGGCCGGACCGGGATTCGTCACGGCCTGGAGCCCTTGGGGACGGTCGATGGGCTGGGTCAGCTGCCCGGCCGCCACCATGCCCGCGAGGCCGATTCCCCTGCGGTATTGCGCCCGGATGTTGGATTGGCCGGTGGGGGTGCGCGAGCCCTGGATGCCGTTCCCGAACTGGATGGTGGGCCCGGCTCCCGGATTCGGCCGCGTCAGGTAGGCGCGGTCGCGGGCGGCGGAATCCAGGAAGTTGTCCACTTCGCTCCACGGCAGGTTGTTCACCCGGACCTGGAGGGTGGACTGGGACCCGGAGGCGTTGGCGGCCGAGGTGTAGGTCAGCGGGGACTGCTTGAGCTGGAATGCGAGCGCGGGGTTGGTCGCGTCGCCGGAGCCCAGGATCTCCTGCACGGTCTCGCCGTGCGTGGCGAGCACCGCGTTGGCGTTCACCGCCACCGTGGCGGCGTCGTAGATGCGCACCAGGGACGAGACCAGTGCCAGCTTCGTGGTCGATCCTTCGACGGTCGCCTCGGCGACGATGGCGGATTCCCCCACGATGGGATCGGCGGCCATGGAGGGTTGGAGGTTGAAGGCGCCGGAGGGGACGGAAAATGTCCCGGGCTGACCCGTCGAGGCCAAGACGCTCCAGAGGAGGTTTCCCGTGGACGGATCGACGGGTGGAGGGAAGGCGTCCACCAGGAAAGGCTGGCCGATGCTCGCCGCGAGTGCGCCGGTGGCTCCGGTGGGGGTGAAGCCGCCGTTGCTTCCGTCCAGTGCGATGGTGGAGGCGATGCGCACCCGCTTTCCGCTGACGCCGATCGGCGAATTGTCCGCGAGGGGCTGCAATCCGGACAGCTCGAAGCTCTTCCCCTCGATCGGGGCCAGCATCCCGGGGATCGGATAGTCCGTGGCCAGCGACCAGGTGGTGGCGGGAAGGTCGGCCGGTGCCAGGAGTTGACTTTGCACGTAGGCGGTGGTCGTGCGGGTTTCCTGCACGAACTCGTAGAGGAGCCAGTCCAGGTTGCCGCTCAGCGCCGGGTCGCCGGTCAGCACCGTGCCGCTGGCCAGCGTCAACTGCGACGTCTTGGCGGATTGGCCGTAGTAACCGGGGCTGGATTCCGAAGCGCTCTTGATCTGGAAGAACGAGGTGTACAGGGCGCTGGTCAAGACCATCCATTGCGATTGGTCGGCAGGTGCGTCCGCTCCGCTGGCCGCGGGGCTCAGTCCGGGAACCGCGCCATCCAGGTTGATGGTCTGGTTGTCGGAGTAGATCCAAGACCAGTCCGCGGACAGGTTCGTACCGGGGTTGCCGGCGATGTTGCCCAGGGTGGTGGAGGGGAACAGGCCCGGCACGGGCGCCGTCGCGCCGAACAGGGCGGCCTTGGAGCGGAAGATGTAGATGCACGCGTCCAGCCGGCTCGCGGCGGCGAACCCGCCGGCCGGCCGGGTCTGGTCCCAGGAGACCAAGGTGTTCCCGCCCACCGCATCCACCTGCACGGCGGTCACGAAGGCGACCGCCGCGGTTCCGGTGGGGGAAGGGATGCCGTTGCTTGCGCTCGTGAACAGGAGGACGTCCCCGACGCGGATGTTGTTCGCCGTGCCCGCGATCCATGTGGAGCTGTCGGCGTCCTCGATCTTCCAAGGCTTCGTGGTGGCGGCGGGGATGGCGTTGTTCGCGATGGTGGCGGTGATGGGGGAGGATGTCTCGAACACCTGCGGAGTCTGTCCCGGTCCGGGCACGCTCTGCACGCGCGAGCCCGCGGCGATGGGCACCGCGGCGGGGGAACCCGGAGCCGACGACAAGGTGAAGACGAGAATGGTCGAGGCGCCGACCCCCGGCGACGGTCGGTATCCCACCAGACGGGCGAGTTCGAAGACGCTGCGGGCCTCCACCGCGGTGCCCAGGTAGGCCTCGTTGGCCAGGCGTTCGGTGTAGAAGGTGAGGATGTCCAGGACCTCCGACCACGCGTCCACCAGAGCGATGGAGAAGTCGTCGTTGGAGCGGGTGCGCAGGCCCGCGAGCGCGGGTGCGTCGGAACTGGACAGCGCGCCTTCCATGCTGGAGTGGAAAGCCGCCCAGGTCCCCACGCGGTACCGGATCGCTGGAAGGCCGGGGCGGTTGACCACCTGCGCGGGCGTCGCCTGCATGGTTCCCCCGCAGCATTCGCAGAGCTGGTCTGTCGCATCCTGGCAGGTGCAGCTCATTTTCCACCGTCCATGGTCAGGAGGAGAACCCCGCGATCGGCGTGGTTCGGATCGTTGTCGCAACGCGGGACCTCGACCGCTCCCATCGTCAACCGGGTGGGTGGGGCGGTGCCGTCCGGTGTCGGCATGTCCATGCGCTCGAAGCGCAGGAGCTTCACGGAGACGACCCCCACCACGGCCTGGGCCGCGGCGATGATCGGGCTGGAATAAACCGTCTCTCCGAACCGGAAATTTGCCGCGTTCAAGAGGCCCGGCGTCCCGGCGCAGGTGTCTCCGCCCACCAACGCCGCCCACACCGCGGCGTACACGTCCCCGCGGAAGAAGCGGGGATCGACGCAGATCTCCAGCGAGATGCGAAGGCCCACGAACACGGCCCGCTCCACCACCAGGTCCACCCCCATCATGCGCAGGCGGTTCAGGTTGGAAGTCACGGCCTTGCCGAGCGCGGGGGTCCAGACGCCCTGCGGGTCGATGCTGGTGAAGGCCGAGTACCACGAGCCCGTCCAACGCACGGTCCCCTTGGCCTCGCGCACTCCGGGGACCAGTGCAGCCAAGGTGCCGTAGTCGTCCGCCGTGACGCAGCGCTCCTGGGTCTGGAAGGCGAAGGGCGCGACCTGGCGGATGTGCTCCATCGCTTCCGGATCCGTTCCTCCGGCCGCGGCCAGTGGGTTGCGCACGCCCGCGATGCCCGGCCCGGAAAAAAGGACGTGGGCCAGGGCTTCCCTGCCCACGTTGCCCTCCGTTCCGTTGCCGGTGCGGTAGGTGGCGGCGAAGGAGAGTCCGGTCTCCGGTGCGAGTCCGTAGGTTCCGTCGCCGAACCGGAGGTGCACGGAGTCGTCCCATTCGATCTCCGGGACGAATCCCGGAAATTCTCCATCCTCCTCCAGCAGGTCCGAGACGGGAACCCAGGCGGTTCCGTCGTCGCTGGCCAGGGAGATCTGCGGAGCCGCGGTCGACAGGTCGGGCGCGAGGAAGGTGGAGGCGGCGTCCGTGTTCCGGTAGGCGGGAGCGAAGGTCAGGGGTGGATTCGCCAGGGTGGGGGCGTAGCGGGATCTGGTGATGGCCGCTCCCTGGACATCCCCGCAGTTGCAGCCGATCCCCGCGACGGGGGCCTCCGGTGCGGATGGCACGGCGCCAAGGGATTCCCCAGTGGTCCAGACGCCCTGGTCTGCGGCCACCACGTTGCCGCGCGCGACCGAGACGGCGGCGAGGGGAACCGATCCGTGCTCGGAATCCGTCTCCGATGAAAGGCACAAGGGGAACGGAAGCGCGTCCGCGCTCTGCCAGGAGATGGCCGTGAGCGCCGCGCCCGGGTTGGTGGGATCCACAAGGGGATTGCCAGCGTGGTCGACGGTCGAGGCGTAGGTCAGCCGCACGGCCCAGCGGTGGTTCGGATCGGCGTCGGCCGGATCGCCGGTCTTCGGGCCCAGGACCTCCTCGAAGATCAGGACCTGTCCGGGCACCAGACTGGAGAAGGCTCCGGTCAAGGTGGCGTCCGTGGCTCCCGCGGGAAGGCAGCATCCGCCGTCCCCCCAGGTGTAGAACTCCATCCGGTTCTGCTCCACCCGGAGAATGGCCGGCTCCATGCTCTCGAAGACGGGACCCGGCGCGGCTTGGAGCTTGGAGGCGTCGTAGCTCTGGGGGTCCACGCTCGGTCCGAGCCCGGGAACCAGCGGGTGGAACAGGGTTCCCTGTGGGACGGACACGCCGTCCGCGGAGGCCGCCAGGCACACCCAGGTCCGCGCGTTGGCGCCTTCGGCCACCCGGTAGTCCACAAGCCGCGCGTGGCGCCGAAGCGAGATGCGGCTGCGCGCGGTCCCGATGTACGCCTCGGTGTTCACGGCGTCCTGCAGGTAGCTGGCCCGATCGGCGGCGAAGGCCAGTGCCTCCACCAGCGCGATGCCGGGATCCGCGGCGTGGGTTTCGGTCCAGGTCGGCAGCAGGACGGACAGTCGGTCCAGCATCGCTTGACGGAAACCGTCGTAGTCGCGCGCCAGGTAGTGGATGTCCGGCGCGGGCTCGGGGACGGATGGACAGCAGTCGGTGGGGGCGCAGTCCACGGGGGACGGGCAACCCGCCTTGAAGGAGAAGGTCACGCTGGAAAGCTGGGGATCGATACCGGCCGGAGGATCCGGATCCAGCGGTCCAACCACCAGGGACAGGGCGTAGGGGGAGAAGTCGCCGGTGGAATCCAGGGCGATGGTCACGGTGAGGGGGTCGGAGGCGGTGGCGGGAGCGATGCCCGCTATGGCCGGCGAAGTGTCGCCCGTGAGCGAGAGGTTTTCCGGCGCCAGGGACAGGTTCCGGGCGTCCTTCAGGAACGTGAGCGCGAGGGTCTTCCCGCATCCGGGCTTCTTTCCCACGACCTCCACGTAGTCGATCCCGTTGAGTCCGGGCGTGCGCAGAACCCGGTCGCGGCGCCGCTTGTCGGTGCAGAAGGCGATCATTGCGTGGGCCCTCCGTAGAGGAACTGCTGGGATTGCTGTTGCTGGTTGGACACGAGCAGGTAGACCACGGTGACCTGGAGAGTGGAGTCCTCCGCATCCACGGTCACGGACTGCACACGGATCAGGTCGGAGAGCCACTGCTGCAGGCCGGCTTGGATGGCCTGTTGCTGGGCCGCCGCGAGGACATCGCTGTTGGGGGCGAACACGAGCTGGGCGGTTCCGCTCCCGAATGTGGGGCGGTTGACGCGTTCGCCCAGCGCGGTGAAAAGGATCAGTTCCACCATGTCGCGCACGTGTTCGGAAAGATCCGACTGCGCGGTGCGTCCGGTCGCGTCGAACCCGAAGGGGAAGGAAATGTTCATGGTGGGCCTCACATCGCCGTCACGCGGGTTTGCATGGACACGGGCAGCAACGGCACCCCCCCGGGAGCGGTGATGGCGGATCCCGACTGCACCACCAGGGGCATGCCCATGGACGTGACGCGGACGGTTCCCGTCAACCACTGTCCGGTCACGCAAGGGGGGATCGGAACGGCCGGGATTCCGGGGCAACCGGCCACCATCCACGGCGCGACGATGGTGGCCGCGGGCATTCCGGTGAGAGCCACCCTGGGGTTGGGCGCGGTGGGCGAGGCCTGTCCGCCGTGGACGCAGAGGACCACCGCGCCTTGATGGAGGAGGAAACCGGCCATCAGGTCACCACCAATGCGCCCTGGTTGATCGTCACCGCCGGGCCCGCCATGACGATGGTCGCGCCCTGGCCGTTGCTGATGACGATCCCCGTGTCGGAAATGGAGATCATCGCCCCCGTCGTGGACTTGAGGAGGATTCCGCCGGTGGGACCCGGCGTGTCGCTGAGCATGAGCGTGTTCTGTCCCACGGTCTGGACCACGACGTCCTGCAATCCCGGCGTGCCGGCCAGGGCCAGCGCGGGCACTTCCGCCGCGGTCCCGAAGAAGCAGCCGGTCCAGATGGGGTAGTCGGTGTTGCCCTGCTCGAACTCGATCCAAACGCCGGAACCGATGGCCGGCACGGCGTAGAATCCGTTCTGGATGCCGGCGAAGGGAAAGCACGGAATCGCCCAGGTGGAGGGGATCACGTTGGAGACGTCGGCGACGGTCACCATCAGCCGTCCGATGTTCATGGGATCGATGTTCTGCAGCACCGTCCCCCTGAATTTTCCGTAGTGCCCCTTCAATCGGATCCTTCCTTTCCTAGAATGGGAGAGACGGCACCAGCGGCGTGTTGGCCACCAGCGCGTTGCGTTTGAGGACGAAGCTCTGCTTGTACTCGCCGGGCTTGATGCGGTGCGTGGCCTGGTCCACGTAGTGCATGCCGTCGAAGGCGATCCCCGCGCCCCGCACCCCCACCAGGCTGCGCGCGCGCAGCGGCTGCCCGTAGCGCATCACGTCCAGGGTGCCGTCGCCGCTCACCACGTCGGCTGTCGCCACGCTGCGGGCGAAGCCCTTCATCAGCGCCTGGGCGGGATTGAGCTTGGCGGTCCCCTCCAGGAACTCGATCCGTTGCGGAGGCATCACCACGGCGCCCAACGGCGGATTGAACGGCGTGACGGGAGGGATGGGGATGGGGATGGGGACCTTTGTGGTGGGGTCCTGGATGAACACGATGGGCAGCACCGAGGTCTGGGGTTCGTAGCGGAAGTTCAGGCTCTCGACGTTGGTCCAGGAATCCAGGTTCACGTTCAGGG
>Ga0209415_10008483_pt1 | contig 17812 bp, 17 predicted proteins | sample PeaSoiSIISIP2007_FD_187696 | JGI IMG/M metagenome (GOLD analysis project Ga0209415, IMG submission 187696) | Peat soil microbial communities from Weissenstadt, Germany - SII-SIP-2007 (SPAdes) (version 2) | ecosystem: Environmental > Terrestrial > Soil > Wetlands > Peat | place: Germany... | reverse complement strand
TCCGTAGAGTCAGCTGCGTGCTCTTCACAGGTCTTCAGTACACTCGGGGCTTCCGCGTTAATTGGTAGGACGTTTCCAGTCGAACGGGAAACCGACGGGGCCAACGACCCCCATTTCGTCTTGTTGAACTATCGATTTTGGCGGTCTCACTTCGGTGGGGACCCGAATGTCGTAGGAAAAACATTATCGCTGAATTGGTTCGGCGAACGGGAAGACTGCACAATTGTTGGGGTGATGCCGGAAAACTTTGAATTCCCGTATCCCTTCTCATCACAGAAGGTGGACTACTGGGTGAGGCTGTTCCATCCCCCGAAATTTGTACCCGGCAACAACCTTGGGGTGATTGCCCGAATGAAGCCGGGCGTCAAAATCGGGCAGGCACGAGCCGAACTCGCATCACTAGGCACTCGGCTTCGAGCCGAATACAGCAAATATTTTGGGAATGAGTATCTAGACATCGAGCCACTTCAAAGCGAACTCGTTCGGGATGTGAGAACGATTATCTGGGCACTGCTCGCCGCTCTCGGCTCTGTGCTTCTCGTCGGTTGCTCCAACATCGGCTGTTTATTGCTCGTACACGCCAACCGCCGACAAAAGGAGATGGCTGTGCGAGCCGCCCTCGGCGCGAGCCGATTCGCACTTATCCGACAAATGTCTTTGGAGACGCTTCTGTTAGCTGTGCTGGGCGGCGCACTGGGATTGGGATTGGCGGCAGTTAGTGTGCGCCTCATCATATTTCTCCTGCCCGCTAGCATATATGTTCCTCGTCTGGCTACCGTCGCCCTCGACACAAGAGTCTTAGCTGTTTCCGCAGGAATATCTGCGATGGTGGCTCTAGCGTTCGGAATCCTTCCAGCATTGAAGTATTCGAAGGCGAACCTCACCGAAGAACTCAAAACATCCGACATGAATCCAACGCAGAATGTTTTATTCCGGCGCTCAGGAAGTGTTCTGATTGTTTTTGAAGTTGGTCTCGCCCTCGTGCTCGCCACTTCAACACTGATGCTCACAAAGAGCGTACGGCGATTTCTTGCTACCAATGCGGAATATCAGCCCGAGCATTTCCTTTCTTTGCAAATCGGTTTCACGAATGCCTACTTGAACCGGACGCCCAATTTCGACGAGCTGGCACCCGTGCTCTATTCTCAATTCCGACAAAAGGTTGAAGCGATGCCCGGGGTCCGTTCGGTCACATTCCTTGACGGCTTTCCCATGCTTTCGGTTCACGAAGATTTCAATAAAGTAAAGGAAACTGGCGGAGAAGGACCGATTTCGGAAGAGTTTCAACCTTGTGGCGTCCACACCGTGGATGCTTCCTATATCGATTGGGCGAGATTCGAAATCGTTCGGGGACGTTGGTTATCGGATTCAGATGGGCCGAAAAACTTGCCCGTGGCAGTGATAAACAGCGCGATGGAACATCTCTATTTCCCAAAAGCAGACGCAATTGGTGCACGTATCGAACCTTTTTACCGGAAAACTGACAAGGAACAGCTATATACAGTGGTCGGCGTAATTCGAGAACCAAAGCGCTTTGGAACGGGATTGGATGCGGCCCCCGCGATTTTCCTGAGCATGCAACAATCTGAAGGGGGCCCCCATTCTGTGCTCATCCGCACATTTGGGAATCCATCGGCGCTCATCAATGCGGTGCGTGAGGCGGCGCTGGCCATCGTACCCGGTGAGATGATGGTTGGCTACATCCGCACGGGTGAAGACACGTTGTCGGAATCTACAGCCCGAACAAGATTTTTGAGTATGCTACTTTCAGCCCTTTCTGGACTTGCACTGCTCCTCACGCTGGTCGGTACATACGCTTTGGTTTCTTATGACACAACGCGCCGCACCCGCGAAATTGGCATTCGAATGGCGCTGGGTGCAACGGCTGGACGGGTGAAGCAAATGGTTGTGCTGGGAACAACCTACCCAATTGTTGCAGGTGTCTTTCTTGGCTCTATAGCGGCATACGGTTTTGCCAAAACTTTGTCATCGCTCCTGTACGGCGTTTCGCCTGCTGATTTTGGCTCCTTTGGAATCGCGGCACTAGCAATTCTCATCGTTGCTGCAGCCGCAAGCTACATTCCTGCGCGCCGAGCAGCACGGATTGACCCGCTTGAAGCTCTGCGGCACGAGTAGATTCCTTCAGCGCCAGACAAAAATTGGGCCAGTCATCCTTGAGATTTCCTGTGGACCTAACCTTGAGAAGCAAGGAAAATCCTGCTGTGTGTCCGATGGTCCGTGCGAGTTGTCTTGAGTTACGTTCCTCGCTGTTCAAATCTGGTGCCCAGCCTATGTTTTGGGATAGATTTCATTCTGGAGGCTAATCTGGAATGAACATCCTAGCCGCAATCAGACGTGAGCAGCGGAAGCTCGAAAGGCAAGTCGGCAGGCTTCAACGACGGTTGGAGGGACTGAAGTCCGCAGCCGAGGCTCTCGGCCATTCTGCGAGTGACGAACTCGGCAAAGCACGGAAGAGAGTCCTATCGGGAGCCGCAAGGGCAAAGATTTCGGCAGCCGCGAAAAGACGATGGGCGAAAGTGAGAGCGGGAGCGAGGAAAGCCGCGAGTTAGAGTATTTAGAGAGGGTCTGCGGCGGGACGGCATGATGCGGTGCAGCTTCAAAACAAGTCATTGACTGGCTCGGACATTCCGTATTTTCGAACTGAAACGGCAATTCGTGCCCCAAGGTCGGTTCTGCCCCTCCCCAAATGGCATCCCGGGCCTAGTCCAAAAGGCTACCGGAGCCTTCGAATCGGCAGAGACGGCTTCGGGTAGCAGGGCGTGTCCAACAAAGCCCCGGATTGCCCCGGTTGACGAATTCTGGAATTCTTTGGTTAGCCATCACTCGCATGCCCCCCGGAGGTCAAGCCCCGTCGTTCGCGCTTTTCCCCCTAATCAAGGCAATTAGAATTCGTTAGGGCCTTTTGACGTTTCTGGTGGGCTCCCAACACGAAGGCGGCTGAGATAAGGGAGCATTCGACGTTCCTCTGGAGTGAGGCCTTGCGAGAAAGACTCATCATTCAATTTCGACTGGCGCTCTGAATCGCTGAGCCCATCGAGCTGTCGCAGACGCTGCCGAATCATTTGTTGGCGGCTCAACGGCATAGCAAGCCAACGGGGGATGACCTGCTGCTCTACGTATTGCCGGTCGGCGGGTGCCATACTTTCCAAAATCTGTTCTCGTTGCCGCCATAGCATGCGCTGCTGGGGCGTCAGGTTGTCCCACATTTGCAGTCTCTGCCGGACCTGCGCTTTTTGCTCAGGGCTCATATTCCTGAACCGCTCGCTGTTCTGTAAGAAGCGTTGCCGTTGCTCCGGCGACATGGCTTGTAGTTTTTCAACGAACTGGGGTGAGAGGCCCGCTATCTGCCTCGCATTCCCATTCTTATTGGTTTGACTGCTTGATTGATTCCGAGTGTCCTTGTTCTTCTTATTGGTCTGTTGACGGGGAGGTCTGGGCGAAATTCTGCCGGACGCTCGTGCCGTAGTAGCAAGTGTACTGCAGCACATTGAGAGCAGGATTGCCAGCAAGGACGCGAATCGGCGAAAGTCATTCACGTTCAAGTAATCATTCTGGTTTAGGCTAAATCACGGAGCATTAACTGAAAATGTGCTTACGGCGATACCACACCAGCTATTACAACCCCGCGAATCGCAAGAAGTTGCGACAGTTCTCAAGTCATAAAAGCTGGCTCCCGGAACCAGCCCGAAGACGCCGCCGCGGCCTTTGAGCGAGGGACGGCGTGACTTTATAGGCGTTCCTGCACGCCTGCCTGCGGCACCACCACGGCACGAAACGCCGTAGTTACAGCTGCGTGATAAAATCCGCGACGTGTTCAATATTTTAGGTTGGATAACTTGGTCAGTCGTTGTTTTTCTCGCGCTGTCATGGGCACACGGCCTGCGTAGGAGCGCAAGCAAAAAGGAACCAGTACCAATTGCTATGGCAGTTCAAATGCTTTTTCTGTTCACGATTGCTTTTGTATTTCGGTTTACGAATTTCAACAAGCTCCACATTCTGTGGGTCGCTCCGCTGTGCTTTGTGGCGTCGTTTTATCTGACTCTAGCGCGGCGCATTTCCTAACCGAAGTTCGTCGTCGCATAAGGGAACCGTATAGCGTACAGTGGGCGGCGTTATGAGATGGTTCGCTGGAATCTGCTTCTTTACGCTGGCAATTAGTTGCGCTTCGTTCGGTCAAGTAGGCACCGTTCCTGCGAACTGGACTGGAACTTGGAAGTTGGACGTCAAGCAATCAACATTTGGAGCGGTCTTGGTTCCCTGGGCGCCCGCCAATCTAAAGGTCGTCAGTCAAACGCTGAGAATCCAACACACTGACAACGAAATCAGGCTTTTAGGGGACACCGTCATCTCCGACGACATTGGGTCTCGCACGACTCATGACGACATCCGCTTGAGTCTCGATGCGACTCCAACCCAAGTGGGACCTATCTCCCTTTCCTTCCGGCGAATCGGCGCCTTCGAATTTGAAATCATCAGCACCATCAACGTCCCGGACACCAATCTCGGCGAGGTGAGTCGATTTGTTTTTTCCTCTGACGGCAGCAAATTGACCGAGACCAAGATTCAAACTGAAAGAGCGCCTGTGCCCGCCGGCACAGACAAGAGTAAAGGCGGGGTGATTAGGACTTCGAAATTCATCCTCGTCTTCGACAAGCTGGCTGCCTGAACACGAGTAGGGGTCGCTGTCGCTTGCTCTGTGGCGGTTGGAATTCGGGTCTGCAATTCGCTCATTCCCATTCGCATCTAGGCGACTTACCAGGCACTTGGACAAAATCGTGATAAATTCTGTTTGACAATGTTCAGTCTAGACGACAAACGGTGGCAAGACCTTGAGGGAGGGTATCGCGTCCGGTTCGACCCACGGCCCCTATTTTCAGAACTGGAAACGAAAAATAACACGAAGGCTGCGTGGCATGAACTATGGGAGGGGCTGCACCATCAGGGGGATGTAGGTGCGGCGTCGTATGCTGCTGTTCCGTATCTGGTGCGAATCTATCGCAAACGCGGACTTATTGACTGGAACACTTATGCAATCGTTGCTGTCATTGAGTTGGCTCGTGGTGAGGGAAAAAATCCTGAGGTACCGAAATGGTTGGAGGCGGATTATTTCCAATCAATTCGAGACCTCGCTGAGGTTGGTGCTGTTGAGGTCCTGCAAACGAAGGGCTCTGAAGAGATTCGGGCAATGCTTAGCATCCTCGCCATATCCGCAGGGGCTCGAACGCATGCAAAAGTTCTCTTAAATTATTCCGCTGAAGAATTGCTTGAGATGGAAAGGTTAGCCTCAGAAGTCGAACCCTAGTTCCCGGTAATGTTGCTGACAGCATAGGCTCAGCGCCTGGGTAACGCAGTAACTTGACAAGTGAAAATCCGCAGTATGGTGATGAAACCAAAGACTAAGATTCTCTTCCTGTTGTTTGGACTCATATTCCCTTACATGGGTTTTGTGATGTACCGTGCGCTTGCGCATCCTGAGAATCCATTTCCCAAATGGTTCATGTATGCCGCACCTTGCTACTTTCTTGGAACCATAGCGCTGTTTGTCCTCCTGCGGAAGAGGATTTTGGCCAGCGCCTCACCGTTGGGCTTGCCTGAGAAAAACGCGCTACGGTTAGCAGCTGCTCGCTCACTTCGTCGTATGGGCTATGTCTGGTGGGTGGGGCCAATATTTTATTTCCTGGATGGTGGGCTCAGAGAGCCGGCATGGACCACCATATTGGGCCTTTGCTGGGTTGGCTTCTTGAGTTGGGTGTGTTTCCGCGAGGCCAAGAAAATCGAAGCGAAAGTGCGCCAGAATGTGGCTTAAGGCGACTAACCAGGACTTAAGCATGAAAATCGTCGAGTTCCCTGTGGTGAGGCGATACAAATTCTTCAACAAACAAGCCAAGCTTGACGGCTTTTTGCTCTGCGAAGATGCACCGATGAGGCACGCCGATATACATGTAGAAATCCCAGCCGATGTGAACAAAAGCGTCTTCCCCCTCCAAACGACACCACAATTTCTCTCGGAGCATTTGCCTGATGACATCGGCAACTTCGTCCAGCGGTAGAGTGCTCCCGTTGCGAAACGCAAGTTGCGAGCCTTGATGATTTTCTAAGTCCGCTACCGTCATAGACAACAAACCCGCTTCCCGGAGGAAAGCAATGGCCGAATTCACATACGCCCTTTCAACACGTTCGTATTCTTCGACGGTCAGAACTACGCCTGAAATGGACTCTCCGACCTGCCGGAACATAATCCAGTCCTCTCGCAAATAGTGTCCGCCTGCGTCGCGGAACTCCGGGTTGTACTTCGTCACGCGGTACTCGTACACGACTCGACCTTTTTGAAATGCGCTTACGGACAAAGCCTAGCATTGGCTGCGTCCATTCGTAAGTCCTGGTAAACGCGGTTACCGGAAAAGTGGAATCGACCCGAAAATCAGCTCGGCAGATGTCCGGCGGTGCAATTCTCTGCGCTCTTTGCGTCTCTGGCGTGAAAGGTTTTTCCCTGTTAATAGCTCACACTTGAGCGAATAACAATAGAAAAGATGATATAATTTTCGGACAAGGGAAGCTTATATGCGCATTTTCGTAGCGACTGTCCTAATAGGTCTTCTGGCCCTCGGTCTACTCGGGTGTAGGCTCATGCCATGGGAAATCGGGGCACAGCTTGTCCCGAAGAGCTTGACACGTTTCTTGTACGGCGGCCCCCCCTCCCCCCGCAAGAAATAAATAGCAGCCGCTACACCTTCTTTAAAATGAGTCACTACCGAATTTTCGGTCTCGTTGACCTCTTGCTACGTCTGTGGCTACAATCTTGGCCCCCGTATTCCTCAACAGAAAGCGGTGCCTCATGGGCAGGACTGTCCCCACATACGTTCAGCAGATTTCGCAGCAGGCGGAGAAGTGGTCTAAGTTTCGGCGCGCGTTACGCCGGGAAGATCAATTGCATTTCGACCGGCTGGTTGCTAGCACGCGGTATTACTCGCCAGCAGGGGCGTTTCAAGTTTCCGACGATCCCCGCGAGTCAATCGTGCTTTCAATGCTCTTGGATTTGCAAAAGCGAGTGGCAGGGTTGGAAGCTCGCCTAAAGATGCCGGAGACCAACGTCCACACTCCTACAGCCGGGGAGTTGTTTCCAACGAGCGAGCCTTCAGCCGCGCCGGTTGGGGTTGCTCCCGAGTGAAGGTTCTAGGTGGTATCATTACTCCGTGCGCATGGAAAGAACACTAAAATGAGAGAAAAGGCCGGTCCACCCGTCCCATCAGACATACAACATCACTGCGACATGCCACTGATTATGAAGCTACGATTTGGATTAGCAATGCTGGTGGTGACAATCTGTGTACTGGTTGGGTGTCCTTCGACGCAGCCTCCGGTAACACAGGAACTCCTTGCGGGAAACTACACATTCGTCTCGAAGGACCCTGAAAGCCGGGCGACGGATCACAATCTGAACCATCTGGTTCTGCAATCGGATGGAACGTACGACCTCGTTGAAGGAGGATCGACTAAGCCGGTGTCAGAGAAGAAGGGCATATGGAGGATCGTACCCGGGAAGCCCGTCAATGCTCTACTAGATCACGCTGGCTACCCTATTGAGATCAAGCGAGATGAAGTCCGGCTATTGGTTGATCTGGATACCGGGATATGGTGGGTCAAGCCCAGATGAACGGGGGCTGGTCGATGGTCCGGTGTCGAGCGCGATTCTGGCAAACAACGGCCTGCAAATGTTGCAACCACAGCAAGGGCCAAAGTCAACGGAGATATATGACTGTAACGCTGAAGCTGCTGCCGCCATGGCACAGCAGCCCAGGGGCGGGTGGCAGCGCCTTAGTCCGTGGGTTCTATAAAAGGGGATGTCAAGAGAAAACACCTCTGCCTTGGCAAGGGAGAGGAGCTTCTCTTGCATCCAGCCCCCTGCGATTCAGCGCGATTGTTTTTCGCCGGAGCGTGGTTGGTATCCATCGGTCTTCCAGATTCCACTTCATTCACTCTGCGTTCATTCCGCGGCGGCTGAGGCTTACAAGCAGCGTGATGTCAACCATGGTTCTATCTGAGACTCGAGGCCTATGGCTTTGTTGGGTTGTCCGAGGGAGCATACGGTGGCGCGTGAGACTCGTGGCCTATCCCACACAATGGATACTTGCCCTCGAACCCGAGCGCTCAGCGACCGGCGGACCGCACGAACCGAAATCTCGTCGTCCGATGACGCTGCGCGCTCAAGCTGCTTGTGTCTTTAGATGCTCGGCGTCAAACGCTTCTCCTTTCTTCCAAATCGTCAGTGTAATCGCGGCGATCTTGCGCGCCAGCGTCAGTCGCGCCATCGCTGGCAATATTCCTTTGTCGAGAAGTCCCTGGTAAAAGATTCGAAACGGACCTTCTCGCCCGCTGGCCGTGATTGCCGCGCCCTTAAACAGGTTCTTCAGTTCGTGATTGTGGTTCCAGTTCAGCCCGCGGATAAACACCGGCTTGCGCGTGCGCACCAGTTGCCCGTCCTCAAAGCGGTAGTCGGCGCTGCTGCGCGTCTCCAGAGCCAGGCCGCAGTAAGCCCAGAACTGACGCTTGGTGCGGAAGCGGTGGGGCGTTTGCACTTTCCCGATCAGCAGTGCCGCGCGGATCGGCCCCAGGAATGGAACCGTACGCAAATGTTTCACGGCTTCGTGCTTACGGCTTTCCAGAATCAACTCTTGCCGCGCCTCGCGGCGCAACGTCTGCAAGGCATCCAACTGTTGATAGAGCAGTTCGGCGCGCCGTCGCAAACCGGGATCGCCCAGTTGCGTCAGCCACTCGCCTCGATGCCGCTGGCCATACACTTTCTTTCCCACGCTGGCGATCGCCTGGCCGCGATAGAGCGCTTTCAACCTGGCCATCACTCGCGTAGTGTCTTCGGTCAGCGCGGCGTAACTGCGGCCCAGTTGCTGGATGGTCATCATGCTCTTCTCGCCGTGATACACCGGCGAGAGCAGTCCCGCGCGCAACAACTCGGCCAGCTTGCGCGCGTCGATCGTGTCGTTTTTGTTGCCCGACTTGAGCAGCGTGTTTTTCCGCGGGTCACATACCACCACGCGCGTCACGCGCCGGACCAACAGATCGTAAAGCCATGCGGAGTGAGTTCCTTCTTCAAACGTAAGATGGATCGTTCCGCGCAATCCGTGAAGAAAATCCAGAAGGGCAGCCGCCCGTGTGGCCAGCACCAACTGCATCACCAGTTTGCCCTCGGCATCCAGTACCGCCGCCGAGATCGTCGCTTGGTGGACATCCAAACCCACATATTTCAAACTATCCATAGGGTGTTCCTTTCGTCAGGCCTCGGTTGTTTGCTCATCACTGCAACCGCAGCCTACTCCGAAAGGGGCGCCCTTTTATAATGTGTGGCGCATCCTTTGTGGGTGAGCGAATGACCAACGTGGAAAGCCCTCTTTTCCCACCCTCCGGAAGTGCAGAAATGCAAGAAAATGCGAATGAACTCCATGCAAAGCGGAGAAACTGCGAACCACGCTGCACAACTGCGCCGAGGCTGGCTCAAGAATGGGAAGCCTAGCCGACCACTCGCCCGGAACTGTCAGATAAGCTGGAATGACACTTGTCCTTGCTGTACGATTGGTCCGGTTTCCCCTTGGCTGAACCACGGGAGCGCGTGTGGAAACATTCATTCAGGATCTGCGCTACGGGCTGCGCATGCTGCGCAAGAGTCCCGGCTTCACCGCTGTCGCCGTCCTCACGCTTGCTCTCGGCATCGGCGCAAACACCACCGTTTTCACGCTGCTCAACGCATTGCTCTACCGCGAATTGCCCGTTCCGCACGCCGAGCAACTGCTCGGGCTTCGAATCATTTTTCACAATGGGCAGCACCGCCCGTTCTCGCTGCCCATGTTTCAGGAACTCGAGCGGCACCAGCAAGTCTTCTCCGGAATGCTCGCCTGGTCCGGCGGCGGCCCGGAAAACATAGAGGTGAACGGCAAGCTTGCCCGCAACAACCTCCTCTACGTCAGCGGTGGTTTCTACTCTGGACTCGGCCAGCGCCCTGAGCTGGGTCGATTGATTGAACCTAGCGACACAAACCTGAGCGGTCCAGTTTCTCAAGTCGCAGTGATTAGCGACGCATTCTGGCGAAGCCGTTTTGGCGCTGATCCGGCTGTGCTAGGCAAGCAAATTGTCCTGGAAGGCCGCCCTTTCACAATCATTGGCGTTACTGCCAAAGCATTCACCGGCCTCGACGTGGGCACTCCACCCGAAATTGCAGTACCGATCACGGCATTTGGAATCACCGATCTTACGTTCGCATTAACTAGCAACCACTATCTTTGGCTGAGCATCATCGGGCGCTTAAAGACCGGAGTTTCCATCCCGCAAGCGCGCGCGCAGCTCAGCGCCATATGGCCGGGAATTCTGGCAAAGGTTGTTCCCGCAGACGAAAAAGGCGAACGGCGGCAGCAATATCTATCGATGGGGCTGTTCGTCACCTCCGCCGCACGTGGTCCCGATTGGGACGAGCGTGCACAGCGCTGGCACCCGCTCTTTTACCTGGTGGGCGTCGTGGGGCTGATGTTGCTAGCGGTCTGTGTCAATCTGGCGAGCTTGATGGTTGCACGGGGCGTGAACCGCATGCATGAAACCAGAGTGCGCCTGGCGCTTGGCGCCGGACCGTTGCGCATCGCGATGCAAACTCTTCTCGAAGGCCTACTGCTTTCACTGGCGGGCGCGCTGCTCGGCATAGCCCTTGCCTTCTGGGGAACCCGTTGGATGTTTTCCCTGCTCACTCGCCTATCGTTTGCGCCGGTGGTGCTTGACCTTCATCCTGACCTGCGCGTGCTCGCGTTCACAGGGGCCGTGGCTGGTGTTACCGCGCTTCTCTTCGGACTCACGCCTGCTCTACATGCTTCGCTGCTTGATCCCGCCGCCCTGCTGCGTCACGATTCGAGGACTTTCGCGGGAAGCACTGGCCGCCTTGGGCAGGCGCTCATCGTCGCTCAGATTTCGCTTTCACTGATGCTGGTCCTTGCCAGCACACTCTTCACGCGCTCGTATTGGAATCTCCGCTCGGTTGATGTCGGTTTTGAGCGGGCCTCGGTGCTCAATTCGTCGTTGCTGGAACGCCCCGGATCCCCTAGGGATTTCGACGAGGTTACGTATTTCCGCGAATTGATAGAGCGTCTAACCAGGTTGCCCGGAGTACGCGCTGTCGGGCTAGCCGACTTCATTCCGGGTGCAGGAGAAGACTTCTGGGTTGACAACGTGGCGGCAATCAGCGCTCCTTCCGTCTCGAAGGGCCCGCTGTGCGCCGTTTCTGCGTCTAGTCCCCATTTTTTTGACGCGATTGGCGTGAAGATCTTACAGGGGCGTGACTTCGCTTGGACGGATGGACCACATCAACTTCCGGTCGCGATTATTTCCTCTAGCCTGGCCAAAAGCCTATTCCGTCAAGGCAACGCCATAGGTGCCCACGTTCGCATCGGCGTCAATCCTTATTACCAAAATCTCGAAATCGTCGGAGTTGTAAATGACGCGCGCCTGTACAATCCGCGAGACGCTCATCCCCTCAACATTTTCATTGATTCCATGCAGTATGGCCCGAATGCACAGAGCGGTCAGCTCTTCGTCCAGGCGGCGCGGAACCCGCTAACATTGATTCCTGCGGTCTCGCACGTCATTGACTCCTTTGGCTACCAGTTTGTTGCGCGCAGCACCACCCTGGAAGAAGCAGAAGCCCAGGCCCTTATCGAACAACGGCTCTCCGCGATGATTTCCAGCTTCTTTGCCGGTTCTGCGTTGCTGCTGGCCTGCATCGGCATGTATGGACTGATTTCCCAGAGCGTGACGCGTCGAACGCAAGAAATTGGGATTCGCATAGCCGTCGGTGCGCAGCCACGCAATATGATGCAACTCGTTTTGCGTCAGGCGGCCGTTCTTTGTCTCGCCGGGATTGTGCTAGGGGTGCTATGCTCTCTGGCCGCTTCGCGCCTGCTCTCAGCAATTCTTTATGGAGTTTCGCCCAACGACGTTCTTTCTATTGTTGGTGTCTCACTAGCACTACTTTTCATTGGATTGATCGCTGGCTGGATTCCCGCTCGCCGCGCCACCTGCGTCGACCCCATGGTCGCCCTGCGCCACGAATAGTCATTCGCTCAAGTAACTGGCAATACTCGCGTACACGCGTATCAATTTCTGGCTGTCATTCGCAATTGATTGCGGCCCTGGCAGCCGACTCAGCAGCATTGTCATCCTGCTAAGTGAGCCCCTCTGGGGAGCACCGCCCTCACGTCGCGGGCGCTAACGCGTCCGCTCCCTTCGGGCTACCGCTGGAGTCCAGTGAATGAAACATCACCGGCTCTGTTTCAGCAAGTACTTGCCCCAATAGGATACGGCTCAATTTCCGATTAACCGACTACGCAGGATCTAACTTCCCGTGAAACATTTTGTTGCCAGCGAGACTTGTGTCACTGGCTTAGAGGGACACCAGGCCTTCGACCCGGCCTGGGCTGCACGGATTGTGTGGGCGGAGTTTGTGCGGGCCCCGTCACTGAAAAGGAGTTCCTACCAAAGCTCGAATCTCATTTGGAGTTCAGTCCAGGCGGCTACCGGTCTACCATCTGGCCCGATTGCCGGCTTGAATCGCCAGGTTCGCACCCTCTTGATAGCCTGCTCGTCCAAGCCCAGTCCGAGGTTTTTTAGCACCTTAATGTGTGTGCGGCTTGCCCGTCCGGTTGGGAGGACTAGGACATCCAATCGAACATCGCCTTCGAGTCTTGCTTCAAGGGCCTGATGTGAGTAATCGGGCCTTGGACAATACTCACATGTTATTTTGCCGACGCCGTTTTCACCCGCGCGATACTGTACTTCGGTTTGAACATTTAGTAGGGATTGCGCGTGGACTGGTTGAGTCCTCAAGCAGTAAGCAAGGATTCCGCCGAGAACGCAGGCAGCCATAAAGAGTGACAGGATCGGTTTCTTCATGTGAGGTTCCTCCTGACGTATTGTACGTGCATTGAATGGGTCAAACCTGTTTGAATCACGATGATTTTGATTGCGTGGTTACGGCTTGGGTTGCCTGTACATCGTGGTTACGTGTGGGGAAATTAGAAACTCAGCGAGCTCCGAAGTACAAGTCAAGAACTCCAGGCGCAATGGAGGGTACCCTCCCTAAATTGTGGCTGGCTGAGTAACGTTGGGTGTGTCGCGCATTGTTCTGATGATCTGTTTCAAGTCGTCGAGAATAGCTTGCGGATGATGGCCGCCGTCTTCCCCGCAAAGTTTCTTGAGAGATGCTTGGAAGTAGGGCGGCCCGGCAACTTTCAATTCCCAGATCGTACTCTGCTGATTACCGAGCAAACTCACAGTCCAATCTTCAGGGCATTCATCAAGATAGCTTCTGATAAGAGCGTAGATCGTCCTCTCTTGCTCGGGGTCGCCGAGATAGCGAATCGAAACCGTTCCTGGCATGGTGCGCTTCTCCCTCGCGCGTTAATTACCGCGCGCGTGAATCAGATTTTTTTGTAAAAAGAGGGAGAAACGTAGCAGCGGCAACTGCGACGGACACTGTAGCGGCGGTCCAGTCGGCAACGTAGGTGTGTGATTCAAACCAATTCACTTTAGGCCGTCCGCTTGAGGGCTTCCTCGAATCCGACGGCAAAGCGTCGGATGCCCTCGGGCGTGAGTTGGTTGGTCGAATCGAGATGAAGAACCTGCTCGGCGGCCAGATTGTAGCCGTCGATGTGGTGGATCATCTTGCCGTAGCTCGTGACGAACACATGAACAAACATCCCGCGCTCCGCGGCCATTCGGACGGCGCGCTGGATCGGGTATTCGAATCGCTGTGTATTGCTCATAAAGCTGCCTCGCCCGGGAGAATACCACAGGGCGAAGACACGGCGAAAGGATTATTTTGACGTATTCAGGCCGGTCAACGGGGATACAGGGTCCCAGATACATGCCAGTTAGGCGCAAGAATCCCACGTGTCAGCCCCGAGTCACCAATCGCCCCCTTCAGAGGTTTGTGCAATTTGAGCGTCTAGGCTTTTCTTTAAGTTACAGATTCTAAAGGGTCCGGAGTATTCCGACCCTCCCGCTTCCACCAATCTGGATTGCTCTTTGCAAACCCGTTCCGAGCGTGAAGTGAGTGTTGCGTATACAATCAACGGCTGGCGCATCGCTTAGTGACACAGTATGCAGCGCGGACGATGCAACTCGTAGCAAGTTATCCTGCCCCATGTGCGGCCATGCTGAGACTGAGAGAATGCCGACGGATATTGGCTGCTTTTCTTACGAGTTACAGGACGCAAACGCCCTCTATTGGATGGGGGAGCCAAAATAGCCGGGGCGCATGCGAAGCGTGACGTTGGGCCGTGAAACGGTAACTTTGATTTCATTGAAGCCCGGCCGCGGATCCGGGCTCGGCGCATAGGAGATGATGTACTGCCCATGTATTTCCGCGCCGATTCTATCGAGCGCGTTGCGAATCGTGTTGTCGCGCAACCCATGGTAGTGGATGCCGCCTGTTGCGGCCGCAGCGACTTCGAGATGATGATTCTTGATTGCGTCCGCACCCCGCTCTAATATCCACATTGCCGGAGACATGAAATCAAAGCAGCCATGTCCGCTGATATCTACGCACGGCGTTGCAGCCATAGGCGGAAGGCCGGGCAGATTGAGCGGTGCATCCCCATTGCCATTGCCGCGAAGGTCTGCCCCAATACTGCTCAACCCCACGGCATAGATTGATATATTTGCTTCTGCCGCTTCCCGAACAACCTCGCCCAGCTTCGCCGTGCTTTTTTCGTCTTGTGATTCGCCGATCACGAGCAGGATTCGCCGGTATGTAGATGGTTGAGCTTCGAGAAGCTCGACCGCTTTCGCCATGCCATCGTAGAGCTTTCTCGCGGGCACTTGGAACCTCACATCAGCAATGGCCGCTGCCACGAGGTAGTGATCCTGCGTGAATGTCTGGTGGACCTCTACTCCGGAATCGTATGTGATCACGGCAGCCTCGCCGCTGAGCGCCATCACGGTTTCCGTGAATATGCTGCTCATGCTGTGAATCGCAGGCGCTATCGCCCGCACGCGGGAACTGGTCTCGATTAACAGCGCCACGGCAAGCGGATCGCCACCGAGATCCCAGTGATCTATTTTTTGTTCAACGCCATTGTCAAAGATGTGAAAATCATTTTGCGTGAGATCAAATACAAGTTCGCCTGTTGCGTCCGTTGCAGTCACAGGGACGACCACTTCACTGACCTTGGCCCGAATTTGATCTTTTGATTGTTGCGGCTGAGCTGCTTGCTGTTTCGCGCTTGTATCGCACGAGGAATTGCCCGTTTGGGCCTGCGCGAAACAATGCCGGGGACACAACGAGGTTAGCAATAGAAGAAAAGCGCTAGCACACAAGAATTTAGTCAATCCCACCATAGCAGTCTGCTGTGTGATTCACTTGTGCATGCTGTCGTTGCCCGGTTCGGGTACAATCTCTCACATTCCTTCACTCTTTCTTCCGCGCGCCGCCACACTCTTACACGATTTTAAGGGAGGGCGGGTGGCGCAACCTTTCCCCGCATTTTGTTCTTTTTTTCTCGCGGAGCGATGATACCACTGCTTGCCTTCACTCGGGAGTAATCGGAGTCAACGATGACAGCGGGCTGCGCGAATCGGTGCAGCCCGGGGATGGTCCAACGGGGCCGGGCTTCGGCAATATCGTGCCCCAACGAGCACAAGACGATTCAAACGTTGGAAGCTGATGGCTTCTGCGCCGATCTCTTACCCGTCTAGAAAAAGTTAAGAAGGTGGCTGCCACTACCGTTGCCGTATCCCTGACGAACCAGTTTTTCTACGAGCACTTTTTGAGTATCAATTCGATGCCATTCAACGCCAATCTCTTCAAGGGTCCGACCTTGAGCCAAAACGTTTTTAGCGGCGTCCTCTATCGTGTAGAAACCGCCAGCGTCTTTTGGTGGTCGGACAACGAGATAGATATTGTCCAGCATGGAAGTTCCCGGTTTATAGTAAGAAACATCGGCGATGGCGTTAGTGTCATTAGGTGGAGCAATCCGTTCTGATCTACGCGAGTCAGACCACTCCTTGTTGAGAGCCAGAAGTTCCTGCATCAGGTCTTTTGGAAAAAGTCCGATCTCAATGCCCGCTTCAGCCAATGAAGAGAATCCGTATACGTCCTTATCTTTATCAGGCATCCCAAATACAACCCGCGCGACTTTACAATCTATGAGACGCTTTGCACACGAAATCTTCGGCGGTTTTCGCTTGGAGCAAGGCTCTAGTATTGTATAGACAGTGGCTCCTTGTACATCAGCTTCGTTCAATTTCTTCAGAGCACAATACTCGCCGTGATCCCCGTCGCCTGATTCGCCGCGATACCCCGTGGCTAGAATTTTGCCGTCTTTAACAATGACCACGCCTACATACGGATGCAGGCGGTCATCTTCTACAACACTTTTTCGTGCCAGATCGACTGCCCGTTTGCAAAATGTTCCATCTCGAACAGCGACGATATGCAATGTCCCCTCCTCCGTCAGAAAGATGTCTAGGAGAAATTCTCCCTGTATGGGGTTCCCCTTTATTGTAAGGTGTCCACTTGCAAGCGCAGTTTTGTACATAGCGGTTTGCACTGTATCAGCCTTGGTTAACAACGTGTTATTGTCCACAGTTTGGCCGCCACGAAAGACTTCTAGGAAATCAGCGTAGTTGGCGGGGAACTGAGTAATCTGGGGATACAGGTGTCTCGATCGCAGCTTTTCGTGGATAAGCATATTGTGAGAATCAAACGTTCGAAGATTTCACCACCGTCTCGATCTTATTTCAATCGGTAATACGGCATCAACATATAAGCGAGAACAGCTTTGCTAACATTAGCGGCCAAGCGACACTTGAATGTGCCAGTTTATTCCTACGTTTGTGACTCGTGCGAGCACGTTGAATTGTTAATACGGGCAGCCCTCCGATCAACATGGCCAGAAATCCGTTCTTCGTAACCCAGCGGTGGAGGCGCTCCACGCGCGTCCCTCCATGCTTGTGAAAATAGGCCTCACCCCCCTTCCTTGCGATGTAGTACAAGAGCATGCAGCCTGCCACCGACCCGATCGTAGTCATGAGTGCGTAATACGGCATGAGTAAATGATTCTTCACGGAAAGTTCAATGAGCAGCAAGTCACTGGCGGACGACAGTGGCACGGCCACAGAATCGAGGAATGCAACGACGAACATTCCTACGCCCCCGGCCGCCGCGAGGAGGCTTGCAAGATGGGCAAGGAAGGACCTTAGCCAGACTGCCATTCCAGTGGAATACATGGGTGCTTTTCGAGAGCAAACTTTCGGCGCGGAATTGTAGCATCACGTTACGAGCGTCTATACGATTGCCGCGACTGCTTCGGTCAAATCCGAAGCGAACGCTCCACTAAGGATCTCCGGCATGCCCCCAGAGGTCAAGCCACGCCGGTTGGGCGGTTCTGCGACCTCGAAATCAGCTCTATGGATTCAATCCCCCCGTTGACCTGTACTCGGGCCGGAAATGTCGGACCAGCGGCGTTGTGAGATAATCCCGCCCATGAAGGCGACCGTCGCCGTAATTCCCGGAGCCTTTCTCGTCCTTTCGGCTTCTCTCGCGCCTCTACTGGCACAGACGCCCGGCAGCCAGCAGCAACAGCCTGAGTTCATTCGGCAGGGTGAGCAATTGATGCGCGAGGGAAACTTGTATGACGCGCTGGCGCTGTATCGCAAGACTCTCGAACTCTCGCCGAATTCCTTTCCGGCCAACATCGCGGCGGGGAATGTCCTCGACCTCATGGCGGAAGGCGAGGAGGCC
>Ga0209415_10008481_pt1 | contig 17815 bp, 10 predicted proteins | sample PeaSoiSIISIP2007_FD_187696 | JGI IMG/M metagenome (GOLD analysis project Ga0209415, IMG submission 187696) | Peat soil microbial communities from Weissenstadt, Germany - SII-SIP-2007 (SPAdes) (version 2) | ecosystem: Environmental > Terrestrial > Soil > Wetlands > Peat | place: Germany... | reverse complement strand
AGTCGTAGAAGCGGCCCGCGCCCACATCCAGGCTGCGGATGTAGGCAAACGCCGGATACGATCCGGTCACCGTGAGCGCCGCATTATTGAAGTTCGAATGCGTGCGGACACTGTCCTGTTCCAGTTCCGGTATCGCGTCCGCGCAATCCGGCGATTCCGCCTGCACCACCGTCACATCGGGATCCTCCCAGTGCACCACGCGTCCCGCATGCGTTCCTCCCGCTTGCAGGCTGGTGCGCCCGTGGAACACGATCATGATGTCTTTGCCGAGGTTTCGCGCCTGTTCTTCCTGGCCCTTGCGAAGCCCTTCACCGGCCGCCACCATCAGCACAATGGAGACGATCCCCCACACAATCCCGAACATGGTGAGGAAAGCACGCAGCTTGTGCGCCCACAAGGTTCGAATTACATCGAAAATGAGATCGCGCAGCGTCACAGCACTGGTTTGGACGCAGCCAGGTCGAGAACGTAAGCCGCGCCGCCTCTAGGGTCTGGTACGTAAAGAACCGGCGATTTGTTGCAGCCTCAGGTTTAGAGAGAACTCCGCTCGGCCAGTGGTTCCTGGGCTTTCAGCGCTGGCATGCCGGCCCGATCCAGCCACTGGCCGATTTCTCTCAGCGCCAGCTCGCACTGCAGGCGATGCCGTTCTTTTCGGTCCCGGACTCTATTTTCCAGCGGTGGCAAAAGATCGAAGGTGATGTTGGCCGGCTGGAAGTTTCGGGCGTCGGCATGGGTCAAGTAATGAGTGAGCGATCCGAAAGCGGAAGCGCGCGGCGCGGGAGCCGGATCCATTCCCGAAACCAGCGCCGCAGCATGAATTCCCGCGAGCAAGCCCGTGGCAATGGATTCCACATAACCCTCGACCCCGCAGATCTGGCCGGCGAAAAAAACCTTGGGATGCGCCCGCATTTGCAAGGTCTCCCGCAACAGGTTTGGGCTATTGATGTACGTATTGCGGTGAATCTGCCCGTAGCGCAGGAAACGTGCATTCTCCAGGCCCGGAATCATGCGCAGCACGCGCGCCTGTTCGCCGAACTTGAGATGATTCTGGAATCCGACCAGGTTGTAGGAATCCGCCCGCAGATTTTCCTGCCGCAATTGCACCACCGCATAGGGCATCTTGCCGGTTCGCGGGTCCTTCAAGCCAACCGGCTTCATGGGACCGAACCGCAGCGTGTCGCGCCCTCGCCGGGCGGTCTCTTCGATCGGCAGGCAGGCTTCAAAATAATTCAGCTTCTCCCAATCGCGCTCTTCGACCGATTGGCCCGCAAGCAGCGCGTCGTAAAAGCGGTCGTACTCTTCCTGCGTCATCGGGCAATTGATGTAATCGGCAGACCCCTTGTCATACCGCGCGGCCATATAGACACGGGCCATGTCAATCGAATCAGCCTCGACGATCGGGCTGATCGAATCGTAAAAATACAGATGAGGGTTGTGTGGCGCGGGCGCACCCGTCCGCGAACTGTCGGGAGCGGCACCTACCTCGCTCAGCCGCCCAATCTCCGCAGCCAGTCCATCCGAGGTCAGCGGACCCGTAGCGATGATGGTCACTGGACCATCTTCGTCCACGGCCGCGACTTCTTCGCGACGCACCACAATTCGCGGCTCCCGCGAAATAACCTCGGTCACGCGCGCCGCAAATGTCACCCGATCCACTGCCAGCGCGTGTCCAGCCGGAACCGCGCACTCGCGCGCGATCTCCATCAGCAGCGAACCGGCCCTCCGCATCTCTTCCTTCAACAGCCAGGGAGCCGTATTCTCACTGTCCGACTTGAGAGAGTTCGAGCACACCAGTTCGGCAAAATCCGCGGTCTGGTGCGCCGGCGTCGAACGAACCGGACGCATCTCGAACAATTCGACTTCGATCCCTCTCCGGGCACACTGCCACGCCGCCTCCGAACCCGCCAGCCCGGCTCCGATAATCTTCACCTGCGCCGTCATAGTCATCCAGAGCTGCCCGTCAGGCGTTCACCGCTCATTCATGGGAGAGCCGTTTCCAGTGTAACTTGGCGGTCCGGCAGCGCCTTTGATGCACTTGAAACTTCTTGGCCACGGATTAACGCGGATTCCACGGATAAAACCAATATCTTTTTGTTTTATCCGTGAAATCCGTGCAGATCCGTGGCTGACGTCTTCCGTCGGCCTTCGCGCCTTTGGTCCGCTAGAGAATCTCCCGCGCATCTCCCACTCGCCGCGTGACCCGTTCCCGGTCGAGGTACTCCAGCAACGGAATAGCGTATTTGCGGCTGACTCCCGCGAGATCCTTGAATTGAGTCACGTCCATCTTCGACGATTTTGCCTTGTAGGCAGTGAGCCGCTGCCGCAATTCCTCCAGGGCGCTGCGATGAAAGACCAATTCGCCCGATACCTTGATCAAAATTCTGTCGCGCAAAAGCAGTGTCACAATTTTCTGCGCGCGGCCTTTGTCCACCTTTAAGCCGGCCAGCACCTCGGAGAGGGCCGGAACCTTGAGTCCTGCCGACGCGAAGGCATCTTCAATTTTCTTTTTCGATTCCGCTTCCTCGTCTTTCATCACCGCGCCCTGCCCCGGCACGCGGACCAGTTCACCGGCGAATTCGAGCCGCTTCTCCCGGACAAGAGCTGACAAGGCCGTATCAAACAACTCACTGGCCATCGCCGGCGCGTGAGCCATCTCTTCCTGCAGTTCGCTCTTCCCCATTCCCGGCCGGAGCGGATCTTTCTTATGAAAAGCCGTGACGGCATCGAGCAGGCTGGCCTGCGCCAGCTTCAGTTCATGCTCCGCGAACATGCGATCCTGAAATTGCATCAGCGAGCATTCCGCTTTGAGGACCGCGACCACCATCCCAACCTTCTCCCGCGTCCAGCCAGTTTCGGCGACAGCTTCCTCCATGGACAATCCCCGCATCCCGTGCCGAGTCACCCTCATGGTGAGAATCATCCCCTCATGTTGAGACGCGAACACATCCAGCATCTGTTCAAGGGCGGGCAACGATGCGGCTCTCCTGCGGCTGAAGATCGGCGCCGCATCCAGCACTACGCCGCCACCGATCGTCACCACCGGCGAAAACTGCCGCAGAATGAAGCGATCCCCGGGCAGCAGCAACTGGGCTTCCGGCACCGACACCCGCGCAAATGCCGTCTCTCCTGGTCGAAGTTCCTTCGCGCCGTACAAACCGATTTCCGCCACAGTCTCCATCGTGTTTGAGTGAAAGTGCACTCGCGTTCGATTTTTCAAGGACCGCGGGGCAGAAGGCAGCAAACGCAGTTGCACGTCCAGACGGCGAGTCGTGGCCAACGTTCCGGGCGGCGCCAGAGTCATTCCGCGCGCCAAATCCTCCGGGCTCGCGCCTGCCAGATTCACCGCAGTGCGTTGCCCGGCCACGGCGACGTCCGCACTCTGTCCGTGCACCTGCACTCCGCGCACCCGCACCCGCAGCCCCTGGGGGAAAACTTCCAGCTCTTCTTCTCGGCGAATCGCGCCAGAAATCAGCGTGCCCGTGACCACCGTCCCAAATCCCTTCATGGTGAAGACGCGGTCAATCGGCAATCGCGCCAGGGCCTGCGAATTTCTCGGCTCAACCTGCGCGGCCACCGCGACGATAGCTTGCTTCAAGTCTTCCAAACCTGCGCCGGTCAGCGAACTCACCGCGACCACGGGAGATTTTGGGGTCTCTAAGAATGTCCCCCGCAGGAAATCCTCCACCTCCAGCCGCACCACATCGAGCGTGTCGCGATCCACCGCGTCCGACTTGGTAATCACCGTGATGCCGCGCTTCAACCCGATCAGCTGCAGAATGTCGAAGTGCTCCCGGGTCTGCGGTTTGATGGATTCATCCGCCGCAATCACCAGCAGCACCAGATCAATCCCTCCGACTCCGGCCAGCATGTTGCGCACGAAACGCTCGTGCCCGGGCACATCCACGAATCCCAGCCGCAGGACCTCGCCATCTGCTCCCGGCAGATCGAGATGCGCAAATCCGAGATCAATCGTGATCCCCCGCCGCTTCTCCTCCTCCAGCCGGTCGGCGTCAATCCCGGTCAGCGCCTTGACCAGCGCGGTTTTCCCGTGATCAATGTGCCCGGCCGTGCCCACGATGATGGATTTCATGCCAGTAGAATCCTAGCAGGAGACGCCACAGTGTGGCCCCGCCAATCCCGCAAACAGCCCTATCCTCCTGCCCCTCGAAATGCGACAATAGAAGTTCCTTTCATGCCTACCTCTGTGACATCTGCCCATTCGCCGGAGACCCTCCGGCAGCACGGTCTCACCCTCGATGAATACGAAAAGATCCGCGAGCTTCTCGGCGGCCGCGAACCCACCATCACCGAACTCGGCATTTTCAGCGTGATGTGGAGCGAGCATTGTTCATACAAATCTTCGCGCGTGCATCTGAAGCGCCTACCCACCCGCAGCAAACGAGTGCTGCAGGGGCCGGGCGAGAATGCCGGCATCATTGACATCGGCGACGGCTGGGCCTGCGCCTTCAAGATCGAGTCCCACAATCACCCCAGTTTCATCGAGCCGTTTCAGGGCGCGACCACCGGCGTAGGCGGCATTCTGCGCGACATCTTCACCATGGGCGCAAGACCGGTCGCGGTAATGGACTCGCTCCGCTTCGGCCCGATCACAAGTCATGTAGCGACGGCCGCCTCGGCCGTCTCGCCGAAGCGAAGCGAGGCGGAACCCTCGACGCAAGCCGAGATTCACCGCAATCATTCCATCCTCGAAGGCGTAGTCAGCGGCGTGGCCTCTTACGGCAACTGTTTCGGCGTCCCCAACCTCGGAGGCGAGACCAAGTTCGAACCCTGCTATTCGGGCAATCCGCTGGTCAACGCGTTCGCCCTCGGCCTGGTGCGGAAGAATGAAATCTTCTACGCGCGCGCCGCCGGCGAAGGCAACCCGGTGATCTATGTAGGCGCCAAGACCGGACGTGACGGCATCCACGGCGCCACCATGGCCAGCGAGGAATTCAGCGAGGCCTCCGAAGCGAAGCGCCCCAATGTGCAAGTCGGCGATCCCTTTCTCGAAAAGCTTCTGCTCGAGGCCTGCCTCGAAGCCATGCAGACCGGCGCCATCGTCGGCATTCAGGATATGGGCGCAGCCGGCCTCACCTGCTCAACCTGCGAAATGGGCGCTCGTGGACACGTCGGCATCGAAATCGAACTCGACCGCGTGCCGCAGCGCGAGACCGGCATGACGCCTTACGAAATCATGCTCAGCGAGTCGCAGGAGCGCATGCTGCTGGTCGCGCAGAAAAGCCGCGAGCACGAAGTTTTCCGCGTCTTCGAAAAATGGGGCCTCGATGCCGTCGAAGTCGGCAAAGTCACCACTGACGACAAACTGCGCGTGCTCCAGCACGGCCAGGTCGTGGCCGAAATCCCGAATCAGGCGCTGACCGACGACGCTCCCGTTTACAAGCGTCCCCTGGCGCGCTGGGAGCCGCCCGTCCCCCGCGAAATGCCCGGGCACATCAAGCTCGGCGAGGCCCGCGATTTCACTGCCGATCTCAAGCGTCTGCTGGCCAGCCCGAACATCTGCGGCAAGCGCTGGGTGTGGCAGCAGTATGACCACATGGTGCAGACCAACACCGTCGAAGCGCCGGGAGCGGGAGATGCCGGCGTGATCCGCATCAAAGGTTCACAGCGCGGGCTTGCCATGTCGCTCGACGGCAACGGTCGCTGGTGCTATCTCGATCCACGCCTCGGCGCGATGCATGCCGTCGCCGAAGCCGCCCGCAAAGTAGCCTGCTCGGGCGCAACGCCGGTCGCAGCCACCAACTGCCTGAACTTCGGCAATCCGGAAAAGCCGCACATCATGTGGCAGTTTTCCCAGACCATTGACGGCATGACCAGGGCCTGCGAGGAACTTGAAATCCCCATCACCGGCGGCAACGTCAGCTTCTATAACGAAACTTTGGGCGAGGGAATTTACCCGACCCCCGTGCTCGGTGTAGTCGGAATCCTCGACGATGTTCACAAAGCCGCCAAAATGCCTTTCGCCGCGCCCGGGCGCACCATCGTGCTATTGCGGGCGGGCGAGGCAGGCGATATGACCGATGCGGAGAGTGAATTCGGCTCATCGGAATACGCCAAAGAAGTCCTGGGTTCGCTCTGGGGTTATCCGCCGGAACTTGATCTGGAAAAGGAAGCTGCCTTGCAGAAAGTGATCCTCGAACTGATTCAGCAGCAACTGCTCGAATCAGTCCACGATTGCTCCGACGGCGGTCTGGCGGTCGCTCTGGCAGAGAATGCGTTCCCGGCGGGCGTCGGCGCGCGCGTGAACCTCGAATCCCAGGGTCTGCCCGCCGAGTTCGCGCTGTTCGGAGAAGACGCCAGCCGGATCGTAGTCTCTTGCGACCCGGCCAGCATGGCGCGAATCAAAGAAGTAGCAGGGAAATACGGGATCGGCACCGAGGTGATTGGTGAAACCATTCCCGAACGTCTGGATATCCGCCTGGATGGCAAAACCGTCATCTCTGCGGGCGTTACGGATCTAGAAGAGGCATATGAAAACGCGCTGGAATCCGCGCTGCAAACGGACCCGGAATTGGTAGCAGCAGATTGACGGCCGGACGAACAGCTCTGAACCACTGAGGCACTGAGAAACACAGAGGAAACCGAGGGCCGCGGTCCCCAAATGGTTTGAGCTAAGAGCTAAAAGCTAAGAGCTAAAGGCTAATTGCTAAATGCCGATTTCCGACAAATTCCACGACGAATGCGGTGTAGTGGCGATCTTCGCCAACCCCGAGGCGGAGAAGCTCACCTACCTCGGTCTGCACGCCCTGCAGCACCGCGGCCAGGAGTCTGCCGGGATCGTCAGTTCCGACGGCCTGAATCTGCACCAGCACAAGGCCATGGGCCTGGTCGCCGACATTTTCACCGAAGACGTGCTCACGCGCCTGCGCGGTTCGCTCGCCATCGGACACACCCGCTACTCCACCGCCGGCGATTCCGCGCTGCTCAACGCCCAGCCGATTCTGGTGCAATCCAACAAGGGCCCCATCGCCCTGGCCCACAACGGCAATCTGGTGAACGCGCACCTGATTCGCCACCGTCTGGAAAGTCAGGGATCCATCTTCCAGACCAACAGCGATACCGAAGTGATCGTGCATCTCATCGCTTTGTCCCGCGAGCAAACGCTGCCCGAAGCCATGGCCGACGCCTTGCGCCGGGTGGAGGGCGCTTTTTCGCTGGTGATGATGAGCGCCGATCGGGTGTTTGCCGCTCGCGACCCGCGCGGCTTCCGCCCGCTGGCCATGGGCCGCATCCGCGCCACCGAAGGCCATACCCGCGATACCATTGTGTTCGCCTCCGAGACCTGCGCCTTTGACCTGATCGGCGCCGAATACGAGCGCGACGTGAAGCCGGGCGAACTCATCGTCGTCGCCCCCGATGAAATCACCTCCCGCTTCTACTCCACCAGCACGGCGCAATCGAGCTGCATCTTCGAACACGTATATTTCTCGCGCCCCGACAGCACCGTGTTCGGCCGCCCGGTGCAGACCAGCCGCGAAAACCTTGGCCGGCAGCTGGCCATCGAAGCCCCCGTCGAAGCCGACCTCGTGGTCCCGGTGCCCGACTCCGGCGTCACCGCCGCCGTGGGCTATGCCGCGGAAAGCGGAATTCCATTCCGCTTCGCCCTGATCCGCAATCATTACGTCGGCCGCACCTTCATCGAGCCCAGCCAGAGCGTCCGCGATTTCGGCGTCAAGCTGAAGCTGAATCCGGTGCGCGCGCTGCTCCAGGGCAAGCGGATCGTTCTGATTGACGACTCCATCGTGCGCGGCACCACCAGCCGCAAGATTGTGCGCATGATCCGCAACGCCGGCGCTACCCAGGTCCACATGCGGATCTCCTGCCCTCCCACGATTTCCCCCTGCTTCTACGGCGTAGATACGCCTTCCAAGAAGCAGCTCATCGCGGCCAACAAGTCGGTTCAGGAAATTCGCGATTACATCGGCGCCGACTCGCTGGCCTATCTCTCCCTCGAAGGCCTGAAGGCAGCCTGCGGCGAGGGCGCAGTCGCTTCCTACTGTACGGCGTGCTATACGGGGAACTATCCGACCGACATCATTGACGTCGAAGAAATTCAGCCGGCAACCGCGCGCCGCTGACCGGTTCTCGCCACTCGGGGAAAAGAAGAAGACCTATCAGAGCAGGACCGCCACCAACAGGGCGCCCTTGCTACAGGGCGCCCCGCACAGTGGCCGTTTCAAGTTGCACCGCGATTCCCTACCTGTCTAGTGCAGCCCCTGGTGGGCACAGAAGGGCTGCGGATCGTTAATGCGCCCATCCGACCAGGCCGCAAACATCGTAACGACCGGACCTAGCTTGCTGGGTGTAATCGAGATGTAGTTGTCGGTATAGTCCCCGAAGTTGGGGTTGATATCCGAGCTGTCATTCAGCCAGTTGGATGAAACGTTGGTCACCCGAGTGTTGACGTTCGGTGTGCCCGTGGTTGTCGGAGATACCCCGAGCGCCGCGTATACATCCGTATCTGCCGTGCTCGGATTCAGCCGGCGATCATACCAGGAGACGTTCAGATTGCCATGAGCGTCCGCGTTCCGCACTGCCGGCAAGAAGTGGAACGCTCCCGTTCCCGTCTTGTCGTTGTTGAGCTTCACCGGGGCGCCCGTGACCGGTGTAAGTGCGCCAAGGGAGAAGCTCTGCAGCAGGATGTCCCCCGAGGGATTAGCCCGCGCATCGTTCCACACCACACTTACCGTTCTGCTCGGGCTGCTCACAGCGATGCGGGGAAAATCATTCATGGGGAAGCGGCTGTAGCCGGGGATGAAGGCCCCGTCCATGGACACGATGTTGACAGCATTCATCCCGGTTGGGCCTGCACAGGGGCTGGGACTCGTCGGCAACTGGATGCAGCTCGACGCTTGCACATAAGCCAACTGCTCCTGCACCGGCGAGGTACAGCCGGAAATATTGCTCGCCCAGTTGTATTCGAAAGCCACGTACACGTCTCCCGTCGCGGAGTCCACTGCCGGGTAAGATCCTTCGATCTCCGCGCAGCCGCCGGCGGACGAAACGGCCAGATAGCGCGGGACTGGCGGGCCGGCCGCGTTGCATACGGGCGCGGCCGGAGTGCCACCCAGCGCCCCGTTGCCAATATCGCAGACCGACAGCGAGATAACGTCGCCGGAGCTGAAATCAGTGTAGGTGGCGTATAGCAGGCCTCGGCTCGCGTCAATGGCCAGAAAGTCTTTGTCGTCAAGCCCGAAGGTACCGGGGTCGGCGATGATAATCGGAGTAATGTTGCAGCTCAGTGTGGTGCCCGTCACCGTGCACACGTCCATGGCGATCTTCTCCGCAAAATTGGAGAGGTCGAAGAAGAGGCTGGAGATGTAGAAGTAGGTCTTTCCTCCAGTACGGTAGACCTCCACGCTGGGATCACCTTGAAAGTCGGAGCTGGCGCAATTGATGTTGGGCAGGCCGCCCAAGTCGGTGAAAGTCTTGCCCCCGTCGCTCGAGAAACCGAAGCCCGTGAGTTGGTCCTTGAAGCTCGGGGAACAGGGCGGCGCGAAGAAGCCGGTGGAGTCGTTCCAGGCTTCCACTACAAAGTTACCCGAAGCGGCAATCGAGGTCTCAGATTGCCCATACGACTGCGTCCCGTTCGTCTGGTCTTCAGCGGGATTACCCGCATCCACGTTCGACGTGGTGAAGGTGCTGCCTTTGCCGCCATTGAGCGGCAGGTTGACCGAAGGGTGAGCGGGACCGGTAGCTTGGGGACCAAAGCAGGCGATTTGCGCCCCCGAGGAAGCGTGAATGGTACCGGATGGATTTTGCGTCGGATTGTATATCTTCTTACAAACTGGATTCTGGCTTGATTGCTTCCACAATTGGCCGCTGGCCCCGGCAGTCGCCAGAGTCACGACCACAAGCGCCAGCAAGACGCACTTACACACAGCACAAAACCGTTTCGACATGATTATTCTCCTCACTTCGCGCAAGAGTCTGTTTCTGTTCCACAGTTGGGATTCTTGGTGTCAGTGGCGCTTACTCCGGAAAATTGGAGGGTCCAACCTGTGCCCGACAGGTGGTTTTTTCAAGTCCCCAAGTGGGCTAGCCGGGCTGGATTAGCCCTTCGTTGCGCCGGCAGTGCGCTCGTTCCCCGCGCCGGGCGCGGCATTTGGGGAGGGTCTTCGAAGCGTCGCGCATCCTTCAGGAAAGCTTTGAATGGAAACCACTAGTTCATCGGATGCGCGTACACGTCCGGATTGCCTCGGTTGGTCTGATTCTGAAACGATCCGATGAAGCCGGAGTGTTGGTTCAGGAAATCGCTCGTCATCTGGTCGTAGTACCCCATGTAGGCAGGGTCCATGAAAAGGTCGTCGCCGTGCGTTGGAGCAAAACCAGCCATGCCGATATCGGAGTCGTTGAAGCTCGCCCCGTAGTTGCTCGATTCGGCACAGTGGCGGCGGATGGCAAAGTTCTCGGTATCCATGCGCCGGTCGTACCAGCAAATTCCCACCCAGCCCCGGTTATCCACGGCCACCCCAGGCTGGTAATGGTCACGGCCGTTGCCCAGGCGCGGCTGGGTGTCGCTGTTGACCTTGCTCGGCGCGGCTCCCCAGCTGTGTCCGCCGTCGGAGGTCCGCAGAAACACGTCGGTATAGGCATAGTAGCCTTGCTGGGCGAACGGATCGGTAACCGTCTTGTCGCGCCCGTCCGCCCAGGTGATGTAGAGCATCCCGTCCGAAATGGTTCCGGAATGATCGATGGCCAGGCTCATGTCCACCGTGTCCTTGAATTCCCCCTGCAGAAAGTAGGAATCCCCGCCCGGCTGGATCGCGCTATCCACCGTCACCGGCCCTGACAGAACGCCCTTGGCGTAGCTCGAAATCTGAATGGCGCGCGGCCCGCTCGGAAAATTAGGTCCGTAATTGAGCCAGGCAATATAAAGGGTGCCGTTCGAGCTGACCACCATCTGCGATCCCTCAACCGCCTCGACGCTGCACGCCTCAATGGCCACGTTGGGCGTGGCCGACCAGGTCGCGCCGCCGTCGTCCGACTCCACGAACTCGATCGCGATGCGGAAATTTGTCCCGCAGGCCGCGCTCGTTCCCGAATAGTCGAAATCCGTGTAGGAGACGAATATCCGTTTGTGGTTCGAAGGATCAATGGTAGACCACGGCGAGTCGAGCACGTGATTTGTGCCGCTCTTTGCGATGGCCGGAAGCGGGTCTCCCCAGGTTCTGCCGCCGTCCGTGGACTTGTTGATCGCGATCGCTGACCACGGATTCTGGCTGGCATCCAGGTAATCAAAGATCTGCGTAAAGTAGAAGGTATTCGGGTCTGCGCAATTCACCACCGGGCTTCCACCGAGGAAATTGAAGTCGTTGGACCCCGGATTGATCGGACCGATATCGGTAAACGACGCGCCGCCATTGGTGGAATAAGAGGCGCCGCTGAAGCTCTCGCCGCCCATGCCGGTGAAGAAAAGCGGGGTCTCAAAGATGCTGCCCGAATCATTGAAGCCGACCACCACTGCATTGCCGCAGCGCGCCGTCGAAGTTTCGCTCTGGGTAAATCCGGCGAACGCCGAATAGGCGACATCCGTGGATGGATTGGACACAGGAATAATGGTGCCCCCGAAGGAAAGCATCGGGGCCGCCGTCACCGCCTTTGCGTGGGCAATAAATGTCGGGTCGGTGAAACGCATGCCGTAGTTTTGCCAGACCGTGGCCAGATGATTCAGGTTGGCGTGGCCGAGCAGCATCTGTTGTTTCGCCGGAGGCAACTTGCTGATGGCGCTCTGCACCTGCTGCAGGACCTTGTTCGTGGCAGCGACCTGTTCCACCGTCAACTGGGCCGCCGCAAACGAGCAAGCCATCAGCGCAATGGCCATCACACTTGCCGCAACGCGCAACCACCTGGGCGATTCCATGCTAGTCTCCATCTCCTGATCAACTGCGCTCTTTGAGCCTGTTGGTCTGAGTTGAATAGCGCCGCCAACACCCCATTCCAATCGGTAGTAGGCCACTGCCCTTGCTGTGCGTCAAGGGGAAACAGCGCCTCACCCAGGAATGCCGGGCAGTGCGCAGATTCTTGCACACCGCGACAAGCCGCGCCGGTCAAGGGTTTTCAAGAGCTTTACGCTTGCGGCTTGCGGGCTCGCGCCACTCGTGGAATCGCCTGCAGATCGGGAACGATGGCCACTTCATCCCAGGCGTGCAAAAGGCGCCTGGTTTCATCCGCAATCGTCCCGCTGACTTCCATGACCAGCCAGCCGCCGGGGCCGAGCACGGCCTCGGCCTGCGGAATCAGCCGGGCAATCACCTCGGTCCCCATGGGCCCGGCAAAAACCGCTTGGCGCGGCTCGAACTTGCGCACCTCGAGTTGCACCTGATCTTCCTCTGCCTCTCCGACATAAGGCGGATTGGAAACAATCAGGTCGAACTTCCCTTCCAGGTTTTCCAGCAGGTCGGCTTGATGAAAGTAAACGCGGTTTCCCAACTCGTGGCGCGACGCGTTGGCGCGCGCGACTTCCAGCGCCGTCGCAGAAACGTCGGTGGCGTGAATTTCCGCATCGGGCAACTCCTTGGCCAACGCGATGGCAATGCAGCCCGACCCGGTTCCAACGTCAGCAATCCGAATTGGGTTGGGAAGGGCACGGCTTCCAGCCGTGCCGTTAGCGGCTAATAAAGACGCGGGCCTCAGCCCCTGAGGGACTCTTCCCGCCCCGGGAGAATTCATGAATCCAGCCCAGGCTAATTCCAGCACCGTCTCAATCACGTGCTCGGTCTCCGGCCGCGGAATCAGCACCGCCGGCGTCACCATAAAATCCAGCCCCCAGAATTCCTGATGACCAGTGATGTATTGCGCCGGAACTCCGCGCACCCGCTCGGCCACCGCAGCCTCATAGCGGGATTGTTCTTCTTCGGTGAGTTCGCGCTCCGGATGGGCAAAGAGGTAGGCGCGGTCGCAACCGAGAGTGAACATCAGCAGCAACTCAGCATTCATGCCCGGCGAAGGAACACGGTCGGCGGTGAGGCGTCCGACGGCCGAAGTCAGCACAGTTTTCAATCTCACAAATCTATTTCACCACGGAGACAGCCGACACGGGGAAAACAAAAGGCCTGCGCGCAATCAATTCCATGCGTGCAATCAACTCTATGCGCGCGATCAACTCTATGCGTGGAATCAACTCCAGCCGCGGAGCGGCGGCATAGAGTAGCCCCGGACGTAAGTCCGGGGTTAGGCCAGCGAAGGAAGGAACGAGTCCCGAAGGGACGACACAGACTCTCTTTACGCTGCCGAAGGGCGGCAGTCCCCACATCTCACACCGCTGCGGCCGTTTCCTGCTTGAGCTTTTCCGCCTGATAGTACGTCACCAGCGCTTCAATCAACGGCTGCAGTTTGCCGTCCATCACGGCATCGAGCTGGTGGATGGTGAACCCGATGCGATGATCGGTAAGCCGGTTTTGCGGGAAGTTGTAGGTACGGATCTTCTCGCTCCGATCTCCGCTTCCCACCATGGCCTTGCGCTCTTTGGCCAGCGCCTGCTGCTGCTTCTCCATTTCAATCTCGTAAAGCCGGGAGCGCAGCACGCGCATCCCTTTTTCGCGATTCTTGATCTGCGACTTTTCGTCCTGGCAGCTGACCACCGTATTGGTCGGAATGTGCGTAATCCGCACCGCCGAGTACGTGGTATTCACCGACTGCCCGCCCGGCCCGGAAGAACAGAACGTGTCAATGCGCAGGTCTTTGGCTTCAATCTTGATGTCCACATCTTCGGCCTCGGGCAGCACCGCAACCGTAACCGCCGAGGTGTGCACCCGCCCCTGCTGCTCGGTCGCCGGCACGCGCTGCACCCGGTGCACTCCGCTTTCATATTTGAGCTGCGAAAAAACCCGCTTGCCTTCGATGATAGCAATCACTTCCTTCAGCCCGCCCGCCGACGATTCCGAACTCGAAAGCACCTCCACCTTCCAGCGCTGCATCTCTGCGAAGCGGGTGTACATCCGGAAGAGCTCCGCCGCGAACAGCGTGGCCTCGTCGCCGCCGGTGCCCGCCCGAATCTCGAGAATGATGTTTTTCTCGTCGTTGGGATCTTTGGGCAGAAGCAGAACTTTCAGTTCCTCCTCGACCGCTCCCACCCGCGACTGCAGCTGGTTGAGTTCTTCCTGCGCGTAGGCGCGCATTTCAGGATCTTTCTCTTCCGCCAGCAGAGCCTTGCTCTCGGCAATGCCCTTGGTCAGATCCTTGTACTCGCGATATTTCTCGACCATGGGCGCGACTTCGGCATGCGCCTTGGCAGTCTTCTGGTATTTCGCCGAGTCGTGGACGATCTCCGGCGACGCCAGCGCCTGCGTCAGCTCTTCATAGCGGGCTTCGATTTGGTCTAAGCGTTCAAACATGAATGCCGTCTTTGGTCGTCGGCCGTTAGTCGTTGGCCTCTTGCTTCAGGCAGCCTTTTCGCGCAGCGAGTTAATCAGGCTATTCAGGCTTCGGCCTGTGGTGTCAGCCGCAGCTAATATACGCTGTGCCTCTTCGGTATCTAGGTATTGCAATTCCTTTGCAATCATCACTTGCGTTTGTACTTCCAACAGGGATCCGCGCGCATGGAGGAGGAAATTCACAAACTCCCGGTCAGAACGATGGCCCTTTCCTTCAGCGATGTTGCTGGGGACGGAAACCGCCGCCCTTCTTAGTTGCTGGCTTAATCCATACATCTCGTGGCGCGGAAATTGCTCCGTCACCCCATAGATCGCGAGGGCAAGTTTCATGGCTTCCTGCCAGACGCGCAAATCCTTGAAAGATGCTGACATGTCGAGGCCTCCAGGAAGAACTGTACTGCCGCTACTGTGAGAGGCGAACGACTAAAGACAAATTCGCAATGACGTTCTTCCCGAGATGGAACTGGGTGGCCAACGACCAACGACCGACGACCAACGACGTTTTCCCTAAGCAATCACCAACTCGCCGCCGTGTTCCTTTTCCACCGACATGGCCTGGTTCAGGGCAACGATGGCGCAGGCGGCCTGCTCGTCCGTCGGCGGCTTGGTGGTGATGCGCTGCAGCCAGAGGCCGGGTGCGGTCATCATGGCGAACAGCGATCCGCGGTGCTTGGCGGCAAACCGGATGATCTCATATGAAACTCCCGCGATGATCGGCAGCAACACGATGCGCGACGCAAACCGCGCCCAGAATGTCGTGAACGGAATCAGCATATAAAACCCGATCGAGATCAGCATCACCGTCATCAGAAAGCTCGTGCCGCAGCGCGGATGATACGTCGAATACTTCTGCACCGCTCCGATCTCCAGCGGATCGCCATTCTCGAAGGCGAAAACCGTCTTATGCTCGGCGCCGTGATACTCGTACACTCGCCGGATCTCCTTCCACAGCGACACTCCCCAAATAAACACCAGGAACAACGCCAAGCGAATGCCGCCATCCACCAGGTTGAAGGCGATCCGCCCGCCCAGCGCGGGATCAATCTTCTTCAGTTCCGTCGCCGCCAGCAACGGAATGTATTTGTACATGAAGATGAAGAAAGCCAGCGAGATCACGATATTCACCGCCGCCAGCCAGTTGCTCAGAGTCGCCGCTTTCTCGCGCGTCTCTTTCTTCGAGGCGCCTTCGGCAGCCCCCGCTTGGGCAGACGCGCCCGCTCCTCCGCCGGCGTTCGTACCCGCCTCGCTCTGCATCACATCTTCGATGGCCACATTCGCCGAGAAGCGCAACGCCCGGTAGCCCAGGTTCATGGCATAACCCAGCGTCATCACACCGCGCACCACCGGCCATGCCATCCACTTGTGCTTTTCCGAAGGACGCTCCAGCGGTTCGCTCATGGTCACCACTTCACCCGAGGGCTTTCGGCATGCGATGGCCCACGCGTGCGGAGACCGCATCATCACGCCTTCCAGCACAGCCTGGCCGCCGACCAGCGTCTCCTCGCCGCTTTCGAGGGCGGGCAGAAGCTGCACGGCAGTCAGAAATTTCACGTAATTTCGCAGCCAGCGCACCAGTTTTAGATGATCCTTCCGGGGGACAGGCACCAAGTAGTAGGTTATCACAGGTGGCCGCAGTCTTTTGAGTCCGCCAAATCGTGCAAAAGTTACTCTCTTGTCAAGCAGTTAGCTTAAGTTAGGGACAACATCAGTAAGAAACTCAGTCAACCGGAAACCCTTCGTGAACCTTCGTGCCCTTCGTGGTTTAAGGTTTTCGCCGTCAGCCTCAAACGGGCCACCGGGATCATAGGCACACCACACGAGACGATGCACCAACTGGCAACAGCATGTGAAGCCATCGCAGACACCACACGAGACGATGCACCAACTGGCAACAGCATGTGAAGCCATCGCAGCCACCACCAAGAAGCTGCTCAAGACGGCGATCGTAGCCGACTACCTGAAGTCGCGCACGCCCGATGAAGCCGCCGTGTCCGCCGTCTTCCTTTCCGGGCGAGCCTTCCCCGCCTGGGAGGAAACCACTCTGCAGCTCGGAGGCCGGACGCTCTGGCAACTGCTAGCGGAACTTTCCGGCCAGGACGAAGGCCAAATGACCGCCTCCTACCGCCGCCACGGCGACCTGGGAACAGTCGCCGCCGAAGTGCTGACCAAACGTGTGGCGCGGGCGCCCTCGCCCGCGCAGCCAACCGCCCAAGGCCTGACCGTTCTGGAGGTCGAGAAAGCCTTCCGCCAGATTGCCGCCGCACACGGGCCGTCCGCCAAGGCCGCTCTTGCCCGTGAACTGCTCCGCAGCGCCAGCCCAATCGAGGCCAAGTACATCGTCAAGATCATGACCGGCGATCTGCGCATCGGGCTGAAAGAAAGCCTGGTGGAAGAAGCGATTGCCAGGGCCTATGCGGTGTCACCGAAAGAGGTCCAACGAGCCAATATGCTGCTCGGCGACATCGGCCAGACCGTGCGGCTCGCCATCAACGGCAAACTGGCCGAGGCCACAATGCGGCTGTTTCATCCTCTCGGATTCATGCTGGCCAGCCCGGTGGATTCCGCCGAAGAAGCATTGAGCTATTTTGCCGATGCGGTGATCGAAGACAAATACGACGGCATCCGCGCCCAGGCCCATATTTCCGGAGCCGAGGTAAAACTCTTCTCCCGCACCCGCGACGACATCACCGAGTCCTTCCCCGAACTGCCCGATGCCCTGGCCGGTCTGCCGCAAGACGCGATCCTCGATGGCGAAATCGTGGCGTGGGGCTATGAACCTGTAGACCGGGCAAATGTAGAGCCTGCAAATGTGGAGCGGGCAAATGTGGAGCGGGCACTCCTGCCCGCTAAGGCAGCGCAAGCTGCCGGCCTTTCTATCCAGAATTCCAAACCGGCCGGTCGCGCCCGCCCCTTCAGCGTCCTGCAGCAGCGCCTCGGCAGAAAAAAAGTCAGCGAAAAAATGCTGCGCGAGATTCCCGTAGCGTTCCTAATATTCGATGTGTTGTATGCCGGCGGCGAACTGGTCCTCGACCGCCCACTGAAGGAGCGCGCCCAAATCCTGGACGAATTGCTGGCGGCCGAGCGAGTTCAGCTCCATAGAAGCACAGAGTCTCTGAGAAAGACCGGTCAAGAACACCTGCCCTTTGGAGAAGAAGAGAAAAACGCCCAAGCCAGCATCATCCGCGCTCCGGTGTTCCGCGCCGCCTCGCCGGACGAACTAGAGGAGTTGTTCTCTGCCGCCCAGGAACGCGGCAACGAGGGCCTCATGATCAAAGATCTCAACTCGCCCTACACTCCCGGCAAGCGCGGCAAGTCGTGGCTGAAAATGAAGCGCGAACTGGCCACGCTCGATGTCGTGGTCACCGCGGTCGAGTACGGACACGGCAAGCGCATCGGCGTGCTCAGCGACTACACCTTCGCCA
>Ga0209415_10008480_pt1 | contig 17815 bp, 10 predicted proteins | sample PeaSoiSIISIP2007_FD_187696 | JGI IMG/M metagenome (GOLD analysis project Ga0209415, IMG submission 187696) | Peat soil microbial communities from Weissenstadt, Germany - SII-SIP-2007 (SPAdes) (version 2) | ecosystem: Environmental > Terrestrial > Soil > Wetlands > Peat | place: Germany... | reverse complement strand
CTCAGGCACGATGAGCATGAACGCGGCATTCGGTCGCTACCGCCTGCTCGAGAGGCTCGGAGAAGGCGGCATGGCCGAGGTCTTCAAGGCCAAGAGCTATGGCGTCGAGGGGTTCGAGAAGATCCTCGTCATCAAACGCATCCTCCCGGAGCTCGCCCGGAGCCCGGAGTTCGTGGAAATGTTCATCCACGAGGCCAAGCTCTCCGTCCGCCTGTCGCACGCGAACATCGTCCAGGTGTTCGACCTCGGCCGCGCGCCCGCCGCGGACCCTGGGGGCCTGCAGTCCGGCGAGGCCTACTACATGGCGATGGAGTACGTGCACGGGCTCGACCTCGCGAGCGTGCTCGCCCGGTCCCGCCGTGCCCAGCTCGTGCTCCCGGTCGCGATGGGAGCGTACGTCGCGTCCGAGGTCGCCAAGGGCCTCGACCACGCGCACCGCCGCCGCGACGAGCAGTCGCGCCCTCTCGGCATCGTGCACCGCGACGTGTCGCCCCAGAATGTTCTCTTGTCCTTCGAGGGCGAGGTAAAGGTCACCGACTTCGGCATCGCGAAGGCGCGCGGCGCGCTCGAGCCGTCCGCCCACGGGGACACCCGCGTCGGCCGGCTGGAGGGCAAGTTCGGGTACATGAGCCCGGAGCAGGCGAGCGGCCAGGGCGTCGACGCGCGGAGCGACCTCTTCTCGCTCGGTACGCTGCTCTACGAGTGCATCGCCGGGGTCAACCCGTTCAAGGGGCCGACGAAGTTCGAGACCCTGCGCCGGGTGCAGGGGTGCGAGTGTCCCCCGCTCGAGCTCCTGCGGCCGGACGTCCCGGCCGAGCTGGTCGCGATCGTCAACACCGCGATGGCCCGGCTGCCGGCGGACCGCTACCAGGACGCGGGGCGCATGTACGAGGCTCTGCTCGCGTTTCTCTACACGCAGGGCAGCCGCTACGGCGCGCACGACCTCGCCGAGCTCCTCGCGCGCTTCCGCGAGTCCGTCGACCGCACAAGCGCGCCTCCCGCGGGGGTTCCACTCCTCGAGGCGGACGCGCCCCTGCCCGCCGCCGAGCGCACGCCGGTCGAGATCCCGCCGGCCCGGCAGTCCTCGAGCGTTCGCGCGACCGCGGGCGGCCGGGGCTCCGCGATCGACCGGGCCGCCGACATGGACGAGCGGCGCGAGGTGACCGGCCTGGTGATCGAGCTGCCACGGCAGACGCCGGAGGGCGTGGTCGCGAAGGCAGCGACCACCATGGAGCGGTGGGGAGGCCGCGTGCTGCGGCGAGAGGCCGGGCACATCGCGGCGGTGTTCGGGCTCGACGACCCCGACGGGCGAGACACCGAGATGGCCGCGCGCTGCGCCCTCGTTGCCCTGCGCAGTCTCGACGTCTCCCCGCCCCCGGCGGCGGGGGTGCACACGGGGCGCATCCAGGTCTCCCGCAGCGGTGAGCCCAGGGACGACGACCGCCTCGGGACGCTCCTCGACACCGCCCGCGATCTCGCGCGCGTCCGCGAGGGGCAGGTGGCCATGAGCTCGCAGGCGATGCGGCAGGTGCGGGCGCTCTTCGAGTTCGAGCCCATGACCGACACGGACCATCCCGCGCCCAGCGTGGCGGGCGTCCTGGTCAAGGAGGTGCGCGGGCCCGGCGAGACCTTCGGGCGCTTCGTGGGCCGCAAGGAAGAGCTGCGCATGATCGGCGAGACCCTCGCCATGGCGACGCGCCGCGCGTCCCGCGTCATCACGGTCCGCGGTGACAACGGCGTCGGCAAGACGCGGCTCCTGTACGAGGTGGAGCGCCGGCTGAGGAAGGGCGGTTACAACGTCGGCTTCCACGTCGCCACGTGCCCGCCACGCGGCAGCGACTTCCCGCTCTCGGGGCTCGTCTGCATGCTGCAGGTCCTCTGCGGCACGAGCGAGGGGGACGCGGACGACCGCATCCTCGCCGTCCAGCCGCGGCTGCGCGCGCTCGGTCTGCAGGCCGACGAGGTGAACGCCGTCCTCGCCGTGCTCGGCGCGGCCGTGCCGTCGTCCCGCGGGCACGCGAAGACGCTGCTCCTCCACGCGTTCACGCGCATGGTCCAGAGTCTCTGCGAGGACCGGCCGTACACGTTCGCGTGGGACGTCGCGCACGCGATGGACGAGGACACCTTCGGGCTGCTCGAGGAGGTGCTCCTCCGGCTCAAGCAGTCGCGCGTCGTCTTCATCTTCGCGGCGCGCGCCGGCTTCTCGCACCCGCTCGAGAAGACGGGCGGGCACCTCGCGATCGACCTGGGAGACCTCGCCGCCGCCGACGTCGAACGTCTCGTCGCCCTGCGTCTCGGCGCCGACCGCGTGCCGGAGGAGCTCGTACGCTTCGTGCGCGCCCGCGCGGGCGGACACCCGCTGTTCGTCGAGGAGGTCATCAAGGGGCTCGCGGATACGGGCGGCGTGACCGTCGCCGAGCGCCACGTCGTCTCGATGAAGCTCGTCGGCCAGGACCTCGCGCTCCCGAAGACGCTCCGGGGCCTCGTGGCCTCGCGCGTCGCCCGCCTCTCGAACGAAGACCGCTCGACGCTGCAGGCCGCGGCGGTCCTCGGCGACCCCCTCCACCTCAGCGTCCTCGCGACGATGCTGGGCCGGCCGATGCCCGTCCTCGAGCGCTCGATCGCGACGCTCCAGCAGCGCGACTTCCTCGTGTACACCGGGCCGAGCGAGCTGAGGTTCACGTCGCCCATCATCCCGGAGATCGTCGCGGACGCGCTGACGCCGGAGGCGGCCCGCGAGATGCACGCGGCGGCCGGGCACGCGCTCGAGTCGACGCTCGGGAGCCGCGCGTGGGAGCACGCCGCGCGGATCGCCCGGCACCTCTACGAGGCGGGCGACAGCGAGCGCGCCGCGACCTACTTCGCCAAGAGCGGCGAGAGGAGGCTCGGCACCCGCCAGCTCGAGGGGGCGGCGCGGGACTTCGCGCGGGCCATCGCCCTCGCGAGCCCGTCGACCCGCAGCCCGGACGAGCTCGCGAGCTGGCTGGGCGGCCTGGCCTCGGCCGTCCGCTTCGTCCGGTCTTCGCCCGACGCCCTCGAGCTGTGCGACCGAGTCGTCGAGCGGGCCGACCAGGCGGGCGGGCGCGAGGTTCGCGTCCGGGTCCGTGTGGCGGCTGGGCACATCCTCGACTCCGTGCAGCGGATGCGGGAGTCGCGCCTCCGGCTCGCGGAGGCCGAGACCATCGCCGACGCCGACGAGCAACTCCTCAAGCCCGTGCTGATGGGCGAGGCTGAGCTCGCCACCCGCGAGGGCGACTTCAAGCGGGCGTGGGGGCTGCTCGAGAAGCTCCATCGCGTCGTCAGGTCCCTCAGCGACCACCAGGAGAAGCACCGCATCGCGCTCAACCTGGCCCTGGCGGCAGCCGGCCTGGGAGACGGCGCGACGGCCCTCGCGAGCCTGCGCGAGGCCGAGGTCCTGCTGCCCGACGACAAGATGGCCGCGCTCGAGCGGCTCCGGGTGCGCACGATGGTCGACTACTTCGCCGGCGACCTCCGGTCGGCCGCGGTCCACGCCGGCCTGGCCATCGACGCGGGGCGCGACCTCGGGCTCACCTACGAGGTGATGCTCAACCTGCACAACCTGGGGGAGCTCCTCGTGCACCTGGACGATCTGCCGCGAGCCTACGGCGGGTTTCGCCAGTCGCTCGCGCTGTGCGAGGAGCGCGGCTACGAGCGGATGGGCAACTTCAACCGGATGTTCCTCGCCTACCTCGACGGTCTCAAGGACGGCGCGGAGGCCGAGAAGCTCCTGAGGCAGGGGCTCGCTTACGCCGAGAGCCGGCACTTCGCGTGGGACGTCATGAGCGGGCACCTACTACTTGCCAGGCTGCTCTCGCACGCGGGCCGCCTCGAGGCCGCCCGCGAGGAGTACGAGCGGACGCGCGCGCTGGCGACGGCCTCGGGGCACCGCGTCGTCATCGACGAGTGCGACCGCGCGCTGCAGAAGCTGGCGGCGGGGGCGGGCCCGCTCAGCCTCGCTGCGCCAGGCCGCCCATGAGCTTCGCGTAGATCCCTCCGAACGCGCCGTTCGAGAGGAGCGCGACGGTGTCGCCCGGGCGGGCGTCGCGCACGAGCCGGGCGACGATGTCGTCGACGGAGGACATCGCCGTGGCCTTCGGCCCGAGGTCGCGCGCCAACCGCTCGACGTCCAGCCGCTCGCCGTCGGGGACGTTGCTGCGGCCCAGCGGCGCCAGCAGGACGTGGCCGGCCGCTCCGAAGGCCCGGGCGTACGCCTCCTGGTGCAGCGCCCGGCACGCCGTGGCGCTCCGCGGCTCGAACGCGACCCAGAGATCCCCGCCGGGGTGGCGGGCGCGCAGCGCGCGGAGGGTCTCGTCGACCGCCGTCGGGTGGTGGGCGAAGTCGTCGTACACCCGAACCCCGCCCTGCTCGCCGAGCAGGTCCTGACGGCGCCTCACGCCCTCGAACGACGCGAGGTGCACGCGGGCGTCCGCCACGGCGGCGCCGAAGCCCTCCCAGCACGCGGCCAGCGCCGCGACCGCGTTCCTCACGTTGTGGGCGCCCGGCACGCGCATCGCGAACCGACCGCACGCGGAGCCGCCGACGTAGAGGTCGAACGTCTGCGAGCCGTCCGGCGCGAACGCGGCGGGGGCCCCGAGCCACGTGGGCGTGACGTCGCCCGTGTCGTCGCCCTCGAGCGCGTACCACGCGATCCGCGCGCGCGCCGCTTGCTGCACGATGGCCCTCGCGCGAGCGTCGCGGGCGTCGCACACGACGAGGCCGCCCGCGGGGACCGCCCTCACGAACGTGCGAAACGCGCCCTCGTAGGCCGCGACGTCGGGATAGATGTCGATGTGGTCGTGCTCGACGCTCGTGACGATCGCGACGTCGTCCGGCGACACGCCGATGTAGTCGAGGAACTTGGGCTGCTTGTGCCAGTACACCGAGTCGTATTCGTCTCCCTCGACCACGAAGGGAGCGCGTCCGCGATCGACGCGCACGCGGGTGGACCCGATCGCCGCCGCTCCGGGCAGGCCCTTGGGGACGCCGCCGATGAACCACCCAGGCTCGAGGCCCGCGCGGACGAGGAGCCACGCGCACATCGCGCTCGTCGTGGTCTTGCCGTGCGTCCCCGCGACGACGAGGGTCCGTCGCCTCTCGAGGAAGCGTTCGCGCAGCGCGCCCGACATCGAGGCGCGCGTCAGGCCGAGGCGCTCGGCCGCCTCGGCCTCCGGGTTCCCCCTGCGGATCGCGTTGCCGACGACCACCAGGTCCGGACGCCCCTCGAGGCGCGCCGCGTCGTAGCCCGTCATGCAGCGCACCCCGAGCGCCTCGAGCATCGGGCCGACCGGCGGATCGAACGCGACGTCCGACCCCGTGACGTCGTCCCCCGCCGCGCGCAGGAGGGCCGCGAGGGCGCCCATCCCGGTCCCGGAGACGCCGACGAGGTGGACGCGCATCGAGCTGGCTCAGCCCTTGGCGAAGGTGAAGGCGCCGCCCGCGATGTCCACCGTCACGACGCTGCCCGGCGGATAGCCCCCGCGCAGGATCTCCTCCGCGAGCGGATCCTGGAGCTCCTTCAGGATGGCGCGCTTCAGGGGTCGGGCCCCGAAGGCCGGCTCGTACCCGAGCTCGACGAGCCGGTCCTTCGCCCTGTCCGAGAGCTGGATCTTCAGCTCGCGGTCGGCCGTGAGCTTCTCGAGGCGGCGCAGCTGGATCTCCACGATGCCGCGCAGATCGACCCTCGAGAGGGGACGGAAGAGGACGACGTCGTCGATCCGATTCAAGAACTCTGGCCGAAGGAACGCGCGGAGCTCCTCCTGCATGACGTCGCGGAGCGCCTCGACGCCCTCGGCCGTCTCGAAGAGACGCGGCTCCGTCTCGAGCAGGCGCTTGCTCCCGACGTTGCTCGTCATGATGACGACGGTGTTGGAGAAGTTCGCCGTCCGACCTCGCCCGTCGGTCAGCCGGCCGTCGTCGAGCACCTGGAGCAAGAGGTTGAAGACGTCCGCGTGCGCCTTCTCCACCTCGTCGAAGAGCAGCACGCTGTATGGGCGCCTGCGGACCGCCTCGGTCAGGTAGCCTCCCTCCTCGCTGTCGACGTAGCCGGGGGGGGCGCCCACCAGGCGCTGCGCCATGTGCTTCTCCATGAACTCGCTCATGTCGAGGCGCGTCAGGGACTGCTCGTCGTCGAACAGAAACTCCGCGAGGGCTTTCGCGAGCTCCGTCTTCCCAACGCCGCTCGGTCCGAGGAACAGAAACGACCCGATGGGCTTGCCCGGATCCCGCAGCCCCACGCGCCCCCGGCGCACCGCCCGGGAGACCGCGCGGACGGCCTCGGCCTGGCCCACCACGCGCTCGGCGAGGCGCGCCTCCATCTTCAGGAGCTTGTCGCTCTCCGCCTCGAGCATCTTCTGGACTGGAATGCCCGTCCATTCGCCGAGGACGAGCGCGACGTCCTCCTCCGTCACGACGTTCGAGCCGTCGGCCGCGACCTCGCCTCCGGCCGCCGCGGGTTTCCGGAGCTCGCGATCCACGCGCTTGCGCGCTCCCGTCTCGTCCAGCAGATCGATCGCGGCGTCCGGCAGCGCGCGGTCCTGGAGATAGCGCTTCGCGAGGCGCACGGCGGCGACGATCGCCCCCTGTCCCATCTTCACGTCGTGGTGCGCCTCGTACTTCGGCGCGATGCCCCGGAGGATCTCGATCGCCTGATCGACCGTCGGGGGCTCGATGGCGAGCACGCTGAAGCGTCGCAGCAGGCCCGGGTCCCTCTCCTGCATCCTGCGCGCGCCGTCGATCGTCGTCGACGCGAGCAGCCGGACCTCGCCCCGGCCGAGCATGGGCTTGAGGAGGTCTCCCACGCCGCTGCCGGCGGCGCCCTGGCCGAGCAGCGAGTCGATCCCGCTCACGAAGAGGAGCGTATCCTTCGCGTTGCCGGCGACCGCGGCCATCACGAGCCGCAGCCGCTCCTCGATCTCGCCGCGGAGCTTGGCGCCGGCGACCAGGAGCCCCGTCTCGAGCTCGAGGATGCTGAGCTTCGCCAGGCTCTCGGGCACGTCCCGCGACGCGATGCGCATCGCGAGCGCGCCGACGATCGCCGTCTTGCCGACGCCGGCCTCGCCGACGAGCAGCGGATGGTTCTTCTGGCGGCGCTCGAGGATCTGGAGAAGGCGCCGCACCTCGACGTCGCGGCCTATGACGGGGTCGACCCCGCCGTCGCGCGCGCGCTTCACGAGGTCGTGCGTGAAGCGTGCGAGGACGTCGCCGCCGCCCGCCGGAGGGAGGTCGCGCGGCACGCTCCGGAGCGCGGCCATGTGGGGCCGCAGGCTCCCGGGCCCCAGCGCGAAGGCCTGCAGCACAACCGCGGCGGCGCCACGGATCTCCTGGGAGAGCGCGTTCAGGAGGTGCTCGATCTCGATCGAGCCCGCGCCCGCCTCCTTCTCGGCGCGGCCGAGCAGCTGGAGCATGGCGTTGGAGAGATACGCGAGCCCCGCCGTCGTCTTGTGCATCCGGGAGAGGGACGACTCGACCTCGACCGACACGTCCGCGGGGTCGGCCCCCGCGCGGCGCAGGACCTCCTGCACGCCTCGATCGCGCTCGATGGCGCGCGCGAGCAGGTGGATGGGCTCGACCTGCGCGTGCTTTCGCTCGTCCGCGAGGGTCTGCGCGCCCGCGACGAGCGCCTTGGCGTCCTGCGCATAGCGGTCGAGGTGGATGGTTTGCTCGGCGGCCATGCCGGTGCCTTAATTAGCACGTGAACATCGCCCCGAAGGCCGCCGTGACGATGTACACCACCCGCGCCTGCGGTTACTGCACGGCGGCCAAGCGCCTCCTCGCGGCGCGTGCGGTGCCCTACGAGGAGATCGACGTCACGGGTGACGACGACAGGCGGGTCTGGCTTGTGCGCACGACCGGGCGCAGGACCGTCCCCCAGATCTTCATCGGGGGCGAGGCCGTGGGCGGGTACCACGAGCTCGTGGCCCTCGATCGGTCGGGGCGCCTCGCGGAGATGCTCGCGCGTCACTGACGCGAGAATCGGCCCCGCGGGTCACTCGCAGGTGGTCGCGGTCCCGGCGGTGCCACCGCCGCAGCCGCACTCGTCCACCGCGATGCCGTTCGCGTTGACGCTGGCGGATCCTCCGAGCCCCTGCCCGCCGATGTCGACGCCGTTGTCGCAGCCTCTGTGCCCGGCCGCCAGGGCCGCGATCGACAGCGTGCTGGCGGTCATCGTGCAATCGACGGCCACGGGGGTGGCGGCCTTCGACTGCCACTGGTTGCCCTCGGCGCTCAACGTCTCGGCGCGGTTCGCCAGGATGTTCAGGCAGAGCCCCGCGCCGGTGTTCGGCGACGCCGGATCCTGCAGATCGTTGCCCCCTGCGCCGGCGCCCGTCGTGTCCGTGCCGAGGTCGATGCCCGAGACGTCGTTGTCCTGGCCCAGGGTGGCGCCGAAGGTCGACTCCTCGATGTCGACGCCGTGGACGTTGCCCAGGAACACGCTGCCCCGGACCTGGACGGCCGAGTTCGCAAGGATGCGCAGGCCGTCGCGGGCGTTGTCCTTGGAGAGGAGCCCGGTGATCGTGTTGAGGTTGGTCTGATTCGACTGCTCGATCAGGACGCCGTCGAGCGAGTTGCCCTGGGCGAGGACGCTGCCTCCGGCCCCAGAGCCCGTGATCGTGACCGACCCTTGCGTGTCGACGTGGATGCCGTCCTCGGTGTTGGTGCTGAACTGGATGGGCGGACCGCTGGCGCTGCCCGTCACGACGGCCGTTCCGCTGCCGGTCACGAAGAGCCCGTTCTGGTTGCCGTGGGAGTTGGTCCCGGGATCGATCGTGATCGCGCCCCCGTCCTGGACCCGGATCCCCGACTGGGTGAAGTTCCGGATCTCGACGTTCGATAGGGTGCTGGTCAGCGTCGAGTTGCCGGTCACGATGACCCCGTGGATGGCCGTGGCGGTGCCCCCCTCGGCGCCCGCGACGGCGCCGTCGATGATGAGGTTCGAGAGCCCCACGCCGGCCGCGTCCAGGAAGAACGCGGTGCCCGTGTCCGTGCCGACGGTCCCCCCGTTGCCGGCGGCCACGTCGTTCACGGTCACGTTCCCGACGGAGCCGGTGATGGTCACGCCCGGCTCGGTGACGTCGATGGGGAACGTCTCGCCGTTCCCCGCCACGCTGACCGGACCCGTCGGAAGCACGTCGACCGTGGTCGCGGACCCGAGGTGGAGCAGCGCGTAGCCGATCGTCTTGAACGCGCAGATGCCGTTGGCCTGTCCCCCAACCATGCCGCTGCCGTTCGCGGCCGTGTCGACCCCGTTGACGGGATCGACCACCACCGCAGTGGCGGACGCGCCCAGCGCGTCGCACGCGGCGCACGTGTGGTTCGACGGGTTGCACGCCGGCGTCGTCCCGCTGCACTGGGTGTTGGTGCAGCAGTCGCCCGGGACGCAGATCGGGGAGGTGCCGCAGCAGATGTCGGCCGGGTTCGAGCACGTGGTGCCTGGCGTCGCGCAAACGTCCGAGACGCACGCGTGGCTGGTGGTGTCGCAGATGGTCGACGGCCCGTAGTGGGCGTCGCCGTGGCACTGGGCGTCGGTCGTGCACCCGGTGCAGACGTTCGCGGTGCACAGGAACCCGAGGTCCGTGCCCCCGCAGTCCGAGGACGTGTTGCAGTCGCCGGCGGCGCAGCTCCCGGCGACGCAGACGTAACCCGTGGCGCTGCCGTTATTGTAGGCCATGCTGCACGCGGCGTTGGTCCCGGAGGCGCCGCTGCACGCGGTGCAGGTCCCGCCGACGCATATCCCGTGGCTCGATCCCATCGCGCACGCAGAGTTGTCCGGGCTGCACGCCGGCGCCGCCTCGACCGGTGCGTCGACGGCCGCCTCGCCGCCCGAGTCGCCGCCGGAGCTGCCGCTCGCGTCCTCGCCCGAGTCCGCTCCGCCGCTGGAGCTGGACGAGCTGCTGCTGGAGCTGGAGCTCGACCCGCTGCTGGAGCCCGACGAGCTGCTGCTGGAGCCGGAGCCCGACCCGCTGCTGGAGCCGGAGTCCGACCCGCTGCTCGAGCCGGAGTCCGACCCACCGCCGGAGCTGGACGAGCCGTCGCTCGCGTCGCCGCCCGAGTCCTGGCCGCCGCCGGAGCCTGACGAGCTCGACGCCTCGGAGCCGGAGTCGCCGCCGCCGGAGCTCGAGCTGGAGGAGCTGCTCGACGCGTCCTCCCCGCCGCCGCTGCTGCTGCCGCTCCCGCTGCCGCCGCTCGTCCCGCCGCTGCTGCCGCTGCTGTTTCCGCTGCCGCTTCCGCCGCTCCCGCTGCCGCTCGTCCCGCCCTCCGCCGAGGCGTCCTCCCCGGTCCCCAGGTGGTCGGTCGTCCCGGAGCTCCCGCCGCAACCGCTCACGTTCGCCGCGAGCACGAGCCCTGCGGCCGCGCCCACTGCAAGCCAACTGCGCAACGAACCCGAACGGCTCATGGTGCTCTACCCCTTCTCATTGAATGACGCGACGACGCGCGAAGATCCACGCCGGCCGGCGTGAGGCGACGCAAACAGCCGCCGTAGCTCACGCTATCCGACCGCCCAGGAGCTGAGAAGGGGGGCGAGCGGCCGGTCACTGGCACACGTTGCCCGTCTCGCCGGTGCATCCGCACTCGTCCACGTTGACCCCGTTCGGATTGCCTACGGTCCCGGTCAGCCCCGTGCCGCCGATGTCGACCCCGCTCGCGCAGGTCCTGTGTCCCCCCGTGAGCGGCGAGATGGTGAGCGTCCCGGTCGTGGAGCTGCAGTTGACCGCGGCGGCGCTCGCCGTGAAGAGGTTCCCCTCGGCGTTGAGGGTCTGGCCGCTCTGCCCGGCGATGTCGAGGCAGATGCCTGCGCCGGTGTTCGGCGACGTCGGATCCTGCAGATCGTTGCCGCCGGCGTTGGCTCCCGTGACGGCCGTGCCCAGGTCGATGCCCGACACAACGTTGGCGTTCACGCCGGCCGCGCCGGTGTCGATCTCGACGCCGTTGGTGTTCGAGAGGAAGGAGCTGTTGCGGATCTGCGCTGACGAGTTCCCGTAGATGCGCGCTCCGGCCTGCGTGTTGCTCTTGGCGAGGAAGCCAGCGATCGTGTTGAGATCGGCGGTCTGGTTCGTCTGCTCGATGGTCAGGCCGTCCTGCCCGTTCGACTCGGCCACGATGCTCCCGGCCGGGCCCGACATCGTCACATACCCGTTGGTGTCGACGATGATGCCGCTCTGGCCGTTGTCGTTGAACTGGATGAGCGCGCTGGCGCTGCCCGTGATGACGGCCTCCCCGGTGCCGGTCACGCGCAGACCGCTCTTCTCCTGCCCGCCCCCGGTGCCGTTGTTGTGCGACTGGGTCCCGGCGAGGATCGTCACCTTCCCCGTGCCCTGGACCCGGATGCCGGCCGCGGTGAAGTTCCGGACCTCGACGTTCGAGATCGTGCTCGCGACCGTCGAGCCCGTGCGCACGACGATGCCGTTGAGGGCCGTCGTCGCGCCGTCGATGATGAAGTTCGAGAGGATCACGCCGGCCGCGTCGACGAGGACCGCGACGTTCGCGTTCCCGGTCGCCGACGCGCTGACGTCGCTGATGGTCACCGTCCCCCCGGACCCAGTGACCGTCACGCCGGCCTCCGTGACGTCGATCGGGAACGTCTCCCCGTTGCCCAGCACGCTGACCGGCCCGGTCGGCAGGACGTTCACCGTGGTCGCGGACCCGAGGTGCGTGAGCGCGTGCCCGATCGTCCGGAACGCGCAGACCCCGTTCGTGTGGGTCGGCCCCCCGGCCGTGCCGGTTCCCGTGCCGAGGGTGTCCGAGCCGTTGAGGGGGTCGACCACCACCGTCGTCGCCGTGCCGCCGAGGGCGTCGCACGCCGTGCACACGTTCGCCTCGCACGCCGGATCGCCCGTCACCGTCGCGCACTGCGCGTTGGCGCAGCAGTTGCCCGGGACGCAGGTCGGCGTGCCGCCGCAGCAGAAGTCCGACGCGTTGGCCGTGCACGCCGCGCCCGCCGTCCCGCACGAGTTCGTGACGCACTGGCCGTGGGTGGCGCCGGTGGCGGTCGTGCAGATCGTCGACGCGCCGTAGTGCGTGTCGCCCTGGCACTGCGCGTCGGTGGAGCACGCGGTGCACACGTTCGCGGTGCAGATCTCGTTGAGGTCCGCGCCGCTGCAGTCCGCGGACGTGTTGCAGTTGCCGGCGGTGCAGCTCCCCGCGACGCAGACGTACCCGGTGGTGCTGCCGTCGGCGTACGCGGCGCTGCACTCGGCGCTCGTCCCCGAGGCGCCGCTGCACGCGGTGCACGTGCCGCTGGTGCAGATGCCGTTGGTGCTTCCGAGCAGGCACGCGGAGCCGTTCGGAGAGCACCCCGCCGCCGCCTCGCTCGCGTCGGAGGCCGCATCGCCGCCGTCGGAGCTCGAGGCCTCGGAGCCGGAGTCGCCGCCGCCGGAGCTGGAGGAGCTCGAGGCGTCGGAGCCGGAGTCACCGCCGGAGCTGGAGGAGCTCGTCGCGTCGGAGCCGGAGTCGCCGCCGCTGGAGCTGGACGAGCTCTCCCCGTCGGAGCCGGAGTCGCCGCCGGAGCTGGAGGAGCTCGTCGCGTCGGATCCCGAGTCCTCGCCGCCGGAGCTGGAGCTGGAGGAAGAGGAGGAGGAGGAAGAGGAGCTGGAGGAGCCGCTGGACGCGTCCTCGCCGCCGCTGCTGCTCCCGCTACTGCCCCCGCCGCTCGACGTGGCGTCGCCCGCGTCCTCCGGGGAGTGGATGGTCGTCGAGGATCCTCCGCCGCATCCGCTCATGTTCGTCGCGAGCGCCAGGCCCGCCACCGCGCTCAACGCAAGCCAACCCCTCAAGGAAGTCGAACGACGCATGAATGCCTCCAGCTAGGTGAAGTCCGCGACGCGGAGAAGACGCACGATCTCAAGCGTACGCCGGAAACTTCACCCCCGAAAAGGCCCCCCGCGCCTTTTGCTCGCCCACCGTGAGACTAGGTGGGCAAAGCCAGGGCTCCCGCGAGGACCTCGACCAGGCGCGCGACGTCGCGGTTGGCCACGGAGCACAGGGCGATGCGCAGCGAGCCTCGCGGCGCGCCCGTCGCCGCGGCGGCCCCCGGGGGGGGCGTGGGCAGCTGCGGGAGCACGTACACCCCCTTGGCCCGCATCGCCTCCGCCCTCTCGCGGGGGCGGTCGGCGAAGACGGTCACGAAGAAGCCGCCCTCGTAGCGGGGGTGCACCAGGCCGCGCTTGCGGGCGTCCGCGTTGAAGGCATCGACGCGGGCCCGCAGGAGCCCCCGGGCCTGGTCGCGCTCGACCGCGCAGGCGCGCGCCATGTCCGGGTCGGTGAGGAGCCGCGCGATCGCCGCGAGGCCCCCCCGGTTGCAGTTGGACCACGTCCCGCGGCACGAGTACGAGAGCGCCGACGCCACCATCGTGCGCTCCGCCTCGTCGGCCACGCACGCGACGAGCGCCCCCACGCGGAGGCCATAGTGCGTGAACGATTTGCTCGCGCTCCACGCGAAGAGAACCGTCGCCTGCCCGAGGAGCGGTCGCAGGTGGCGCAGGAAGGCGCGAGGGTCGCGCGCGCCGTAGAGGAAGTACGCGCAGTCCACCAGGAGCGTGACAGGGCCCGCGGCGGCGCGCCTCGCGAGGCGGTCGGCCACCGCGATCCACTCCTCGTCCGACATCGAGTAGCCCGTCGGGTTGTGGGCGGGGTCGTTGAGGACGACGAGGGCTCGCCCCTGCGCCGCGAGCTGGCGGGCGACGGCGGCGTCGAGCGCGCCCGTGTCGAGCCTCCCCTGGGCGTCGAACATCTCGAACGTCTCGAGCTTCCGGTCCGACTCGTCGCAGAGCGTGCGGTACGGGGCCCAGAACCAGCTCGTGGTGAGCATCGCCTGGCCCGGCTCGAGGAAGTTCGCGATGGCGTGGCGGACCGCGCCCGTCCCGCCGGGCGTCGCGACGGCGACCGCCGTGCGCTGCATCTCGGGCTCGCCCGCGAAGAGGTCGTCGATGACGGCGCGCAGGAAATCGGGCGTCCCGGCGATCGGCGCGTACGTCGCCCACTCCACGGCCGGCACCTCGTGGACGGCGCGCGCGGCGGTCGGCAGGACGGCCAGCTCGCCCCCCTCGTCGAGGAGGACGCCGATGGTGGCGTCGACGATGGCCTCCCCCCGCGCCTTCCTCTGCGTGGCCTCCCGGTGAAGAGAGAAGATGGGGTCGTCCGCGGGGCGGCCCTGGTGCGAGGGGATGAGGTGGGGGATCACGGTCGGTCGGGTCTCCTCCAGGGGTCCTTATCGTGCGGCTGTCAGTTTGTCACCGCGCAGGGGGCGCCCGGCTCCACGCTGCCAGGTTGGCCCGCGGGGCATCGCGTGCGGTCACGCAAGGGCCCAGAACCATCGGGAAATTGTGGTGGCACGCGCTATGCTGCCCTTTTCCCCCGATGCGCCGCCGCTGTCGCCTCTTGCTTGCCTTCGCCCCAGTCGCCCCGCTCCTCGTGGCGGGCACCGCGCGCGCGCAGGAAGCGTCCGGCGAGGCGCTCGACGGGCGGCACAAGAACTATGCGTCGCCGCAGCACTTCTCCGCGGAGGTGCGCGCATCGCTCTTCACCCCGGCCGTCGACAGCGACCCGGCGCTCGCGGGAGCGACGCCGTACAAGCAGGCGTTCGGCACCTCGCCCCGCCTGCTCGTCGGCCTCGAGCTCGACTGGCAGGCGCTGCGCATCCCGCACTTCGGGTCGATTGGCCCGGGGCTCGCCGCCGGCTACACGGCGATCAGCGCGAAGGCCGACTACACGGCGCCGCCGAACGGGCCCTCGGGCGAGACGACGTCGCTCGACATCTACCCGTTCGACGCGATGGCGGTGCTGCGGGTCGACGTGCTCTGGCGCGACATGGGCATCCCCGTCGTGCCGTACCTCAAGGCCGGCCTCGGCGCCGCGCTCTGGCGGGCGTCGAACACCCTCGGCACGGCCGTCTATACGAGTCCGACCACGGGCCAGTCCGTGTCGGGCGAGGGCCACTCGCTCGGGACGCACTTCGCTCTCGGTGTCGGCTTCAACCTGAACGTGCTCGACGAGTACGCCGCGAAGAGCTGGGACGAGGCGTCGGGCGTCAACGGCACGTACCTCTTCGCCGAATACACGCGCGAGGACCTCACGGGGCTCGGCATGCAAACGAACCCGATGCGGGTCGGCGGCACGAGCTGGACCTTCGGCCTGTCGTTCGAGTTCTGAGCGAGCCATGCGCCATATCACCCAGTCAGGCGGCACCCCCATGAAGCACCGAGCGTCGTCCGTCCTCGTCCTCGCCGCGGTCGCCGCGACCCTGCTCGCGTCCGGCGCGGCGCGCGCGCAGTCCATCAACGCGGCCGCGCAGCCGTACCCGGAGCGGTTCGTCAACGGACAGGACGTCGGGCAGAGCACGCGCCCGGTGAACCTGAATCCGCACGGCATCAACTACGCCGATTGCATGGCGGACATGGTGTTTCAGTACAGCGTGACCTTGAGCGGTTTTCCCGGGGTCAACAGCGACAACATGCAGGTGTGGGCCACCAACACCGGCGACTGCACGGCAGACTCGACGCGCGGATACGGAGTCTCCTCGGAGGCGGCCACGTGCTGGCTCGTGAACGTGGGGCTGACCCAGCCCAACCTCCAGTCGTCCACGACGAGGCAATTCAACATTCCCGTCCGGGCGCTCGTAGGGCCTCAGACGAACACCATTCCCAAGGCCGGCACCCTCGTCGGGGATGATGGCCCCTCGGCCTGCCTGACACAGGCCTCCTTTGCCGCCACGTCGATCACCGTCTGGTTTCTGCCCCTGACATCGGCCGGTCAGGCCGACTCGAACGGCACGCCCTACTCGGCCCCCGTGATCACCGCCGATCTCGTCGGCCCCCCGGCTCCGTCGAACGTCCAGATCGGCGGTGGCGACACGCTGCTGAGCGTCACGTGGAATCCCAACCTCGACGCTGACACGGCCGGCTACGACGTGTTCATCGATCCTCCGCCCGGCTCGACCGATGCGGGCTTCGTGGCTCCGACCACGATGCTCTACTGTCCGGACACGGGTGCGCCGGCCGCATCGACGGGGACCGGGGGGGACGCGTCGTCGGACGCCGCCCTGGACGCGGCCAGCCTGGACGCGGAGAACGAAGCGGAAGCCGCCCCCCAGGATGCCACCGTGGCCGCGACGCCGGAGGCCGCCGCCGTCGAGATGCCCGACGCCTGCATCCTCGTGAACAGCGGCGGCAGCGGGCTGGCGGCCAGCAACAGCACGTGCGCCAGCACCGTCCTGTCGAGCGGGACGCTCATGGTGGGCACCTCCGTGACGACCGTGTCGGACAGCGGCACCGCGACGACCGAGACCGAGGCCGGCATCCTGGTGACCGACGACAGCGGCACCGCCGTCGAGACCGGAACCGGTGGGATCGCGGCCATTCCGTGCCTCTACACAGTCGGCGTGAGCAGCTCGAGTTGCCCGCCGGCATCCCCCGCGTACACCAACCTGAGCACCCCCTCGGTGACCGGGGAGATCGTCTCCGCCTACACCATCTCGGGTCTTACGGACGGCGTGCCCTACAACGTCGCCGTCTCCGCGGTCGACGGCTCTGGCAACGTCGGTCCTCCGTCCGTCTGCCAGCCCGGCACCCCGGCGCCGGTCAACGACTTCTTCAAGCTCTACCGGGAGGCAGGCGGGCAGGCGGGGGGGAGCTTCTGCGCTCTCGAGGCCGTGGGAGAGCCCGCGGGCGCGCCCCTGGCCGGCATGGCCCTCGGGGCCGTGGCGTTCACGCTCGCAAGGCGCCGGCGCCGGAACCGCCGCTGAGGCCCGGGGCCTGTCACAACACCCGGCAGTCTCTTCCGCCTCAACGTGGCATTCCGCCACGTGGCGCAAATGGCCGCGCCCGGCTCGTGTAGGTGCTTTCCGCGGGTCTCGCGACGCCGTGCGACAGGGCACGGGCGCTGCATCGTCGGGGCCCTGCGCGCGGGCGGCCGTGGTCCGTCACGGGCGCGCTGCGATTCCGCCACCCACCAAGGAGACATGAGATGCCCACGCCGACCGATCTTGCGCGCCCCAAGAGCGCCCGGGGATTCGCCTCGATGGATCTGAGCAAGCAGCGCGAAATCGCGAGCAAGGGGGGCAAGGCCGCCCACGCCAAGGGTCGCGCCCACGAGTTCACGGCCGATGAAGCGCGTACGGCGGGCCGCAAGGGCGGCGAGACCGTCAGCCGCGATCGTTCGCACATGGCCACGATTGGCCGCGCGGGCGGTCAGGCGCGCGGGCGTAACCGCGTCGCGTCGGGGGAGCCCGACGGCGAGGGAATGAAGGAGATCACAGCGGCGGCGGACGCGGAGTGAAGGGGTAAGTAAACGAGCGACCGATCTGGCGATTGTCCGGAGTCTTTACGTCCGCGAAACGGAAAAGACATGGTGGACCCCGTAGGCTGGTGCAATCGGGTTCTTTGCCCCCGAGGAGCCTTGAGGAGCCGCCATCATGGACCACCGCGACCACCGCAGCGCTTGGAATGACACCGGGTCGCAGACTCGCCTCGCCGCGTCGCCGGCCGACGACCGTGGCCGCATCGAGCAGGCGCTCGCGCACGCCGAGGTGCACGTGGGCCGGATGCAGCCTTCGTCCGTCACGCAGCAGCTGAAGGAGATCCTCGAATCGTTCCGTCGCAGGGTCGAGGACTGGGACGCGTCGCCCCCTTCCGACGAGGAGGTTCGCGCGCTCCGGCAGCACGTCGAGCAGACCCTCCAGCTGGCGAAGGCCACGTCGCCCACCGTGAGGATGCGCCGGCTGGCCTAGGGTCCTGAGGCCGCGAATCTACCGAGCCACGCGCGGGCCAGGCTGGCGGCGACGACTCCCGCCGCGATCCCCCCC
>Ga0209415_10008478_pt1 | contig 17817 bp, 15 predicted proteins | sample PeaSoiSIISIP2007_FD_187696 | JGI IMG/M metagenome (GOLD analysis project Ga0209415, IMG submission 187696) | Peat soil microbial communities from Weissenstadt, Germany - SII-SIP-2007 (SPAdes) (version 2) | ecosystem: Environmental > Terrestrial > Soil > Wetlands > Peat | place: Germany... | reverse complement strand
ACGTGGCTCCCGCCGTAACGGACGCCGTGCTGACACCGGATGGCTCGACGTCGACAGAGACCGACGTGCAGAGCACCCAGGGCTTCACCCAGGCGCAGTACCCGGTGCAACAGGGCGATCTGGTGACGAGCTCGGCGTTCACCACGGCGGAAAACCCCGTGTACGTAACGAAGGTCGTTGACGCCAATCACATCGTCCTGACCACCAACGACGGCACCCAGGTGACGGCCAGCGGTCAGACACTGACGTTCAACATCCACAGCCCAACCTCCTAGGAGCGCCTGCTCCGAAGAGACCCTCGGGGAGGCACCCCGTGGAGGAGGCGAGAGGGCCCGGCGGTCGACCGCCGGGCCCTCTGCCATTTCTCCTTCGCCCGTGCAATCAACACAGCTCGATCGACGCGGGTTCGACTGGGCCACGAGAGCGACGTGAGCGCGGCTCTTCGCACAGGCCGCGGCCGAGGGACGGCGGGCTTAAGGCGTGAGTTCAGGTGGTGGGCTTCGGCAGCGCGCTTCCGGCGTCGACCGGATCGCCGTCGGGCCAGAACGAACCGGCTGGACGGTAGAGGCTCCAGTACCCGTCGGGGATGCGCTCTGGCTCGGGCACGGGTGGTGTCTGAGCGTCGGAGGTCGGTGCCGAACCCGTTTCGAGAGAAGCAGGTTGAGCCGGCGGGGGCGGAGCGGCCGCGGGGACCGTTGGCGCCGGTGGCCGGGCGTAGGTCGCCAATGTCTGCCCGAGGGCCGTCAGCTCGCGGAGCAACTCGCCGTTGAGGTGCCCGAACCCGTCGATGGTGACCTGGAGCTGACGGACGGCCTCCGGGGGAAGGGCCGACGATTGCTTGGCCTCCTCGATCAACCGGTGCGCTTGCTCCTTGGCGGCAGCCACGATCCGGGTTGCTTCGAATTCGGCCTCCGCCACCAGGTGCCGTGCCTGCTCTTCGGCTTCGGCCACGGACCGCTCCACGAATTCGTTGGTCCGGGTGATCAGTTGGCCGATCTCGATCTCGGTCCGCCGCTGTGCGGCCGCATCATTGATCGAGGAGTCCAGTCGCTGGAGAAGGTCCTGGAGACCGGCGAGGACACCCGCGGCATGGCGCACGGTCTCCCCGACGGCCTGGACGGCCGCGTCGTCGAATGACGCTCCCGGGGGCACGACGGGGGCATCGGGCCCGGGCGACGCTGGCGGTGTATCGGGCATTGCAGCCTCCGCGGAATGAGGATGATCACTCATGGCAGCCCACAGAAGTTTACCACTGGAGACCGCAAATGGTCCCGGCGACGAAGGTGAAATCGGCCGCGCCGGAATGACATCGTTGTCGTTCTGGTGGGCGCCTGCTGTGGGGTGTCCTTCGGACCCGTTCGGAGGATCGAATCCCAGGGAAAGCCGGATAAGCCGGGGATGGCAGCGGTCTCCGGCGTGCCCTCTCCGGCGTCGGGATGCCCACGGTTCATCGGAATTTGGCTGCCGGATCGCGCGCCCGTCACCGGGAATTCACCGGGGCGGCATACCGTGCAAATCGCTACCTCGCCCTCACAGCGCCGTAGAAGTGGGCTCTCGATGCGTGGCGGGCCCGAGAACCGGGGGGGCCGACGCCGACGCCGGCGCCGCTGCGGGCCGTGCGACGGGTCGCGCCGCCGATCGGCGGGCGCCGGACGCGTGGAATCCGGCGTCCGCCGGCGGCGTCGCAGGCGTCCGGCAGGACTTCGGTCCGTCCGCGCTCCCTACGGCTCGAGCGTGACGTCCTCCACGGCCTTGTCGGACCGCAGGCCGCGCCACGTCGGATGGCGCAATCGGCCCTGGCTCGTCCGCTCGCTGAAGGCCACTTCTCCGACCAGCACCGGGGTCACCCACTGCGCGTCGGCGGCCTGGGCACGAGGCACGTCGTCCACGACCGGTGGTTGCGGGCGGTGCAAAGGGGCCAGGCGCTCGGCGAGGTCGCGCAGCACGGCGTCGGTGAACCCCGTGCCCACCCGCCCCGCGTAGTGCAGCCCGTCAGGCTCGGGGATGGCCAGCAGGAGGGCACCGATGGTCGATCGCCGGCGTCCCTGGCCGGGGACCCACCCGACCACCACCACTTCCTGGGTGCGCAGCCGCTTGACCTTGCGCCAGTCGGCGCTGCGCCGCCCGGGCTGGTAGGTGCTCTCGAGCCGTTTCGCCACCACGCCCTCGAGCCCTTGGGCGTCGGCCGCCGCCTGCACGTCGGCGCCACCGCCGACGAACCACGGAGGCACGTGGACATGGTGGTCGTCGAGGTCGAGGGTGTCGAGCAGGGCCCGGCGCTCCCGGTACGGCAGGTCGGTGCACGTCCGGCCGTCGAGGAAGACGATGTCGAACACCAGGTACAGCGCGGGGACCTCCACCGCCAGGCGCCGTGCCCGGGCGGCATCGGTGACGTGCATCCGCTGTTGGAGCCGGCCGAAGCTCGGCCGCCCTTCGGCGTCGAAGGCGACCACCTCACCGTCGAGGACGGCGTCGCGCCCTCCGAGTCCCTGGCCGAGGGCGCTGAGCTCGGGATAGCTCACGGTGACGTCGCGGTCGTTGCGCGACAGGAGCCGGCAGCGGCCTCCGTCGACGTAGGCGATCGCCCGCACACCGTCCCACTTGAACTCGAAGCCCCAGTGCTCGTCGTCGGGGGGAAGCGTGTCCGCAGGAGTGGCGAGCATCGGGCGCACCAGTCCGGGAAGTCGCTCCCGGCCCTCGGCGGCGGGGTCCATGCGCTGGAGGATCCACTGCGTGCCCCGGGTGCGGATGAGGACGTAGCGACCCTCGACCCGTGCACCGTGGAGGACGACCATCACCTCGTCGTCGGACCACTTGAGCGATTCGTAGCGGCCGCGGTCCCAGATCGTCACGGTGCCCGCCCCGTACTCGGCGTCCGGGATCTCCCCCTCGAACGTCGCGTACTCGAGGGGATGGTCCTCGGTCCGCACCGCCAGCCGACGCACGCCTCGGACCAGGGGCAGCCCCTTCGGGACGGCCCAGGAGGCGAGGACGCCGTCGTGTTCCAGGCGGAAGTCCCAGTGCAAAGCCCGTGCGTGGTGTTCCTGGACGACGAAGGAGTCGCCCGGGCCGGAGTGTGCACCGGTCCGATTGGTCGTCGGCACCGGCTCCGGAGTGCGGGTCGCGTGGCGCTTCGATCGGTAGGTGTCGAGCCGGTCGCTGGGGGAAGGGGTCACAGGAGATGGACGCTGGTCGCCGGCGGGGGAGCCCGAGCTCGGCCTCGGAGGTCGGCCGCACCCGGTCTATCGCCGTGGCGGGGACGGCGCCAGCAGATCATGGCCCGGTCAGCTCGCCTCCACGGCCTCGCAGCACGCCTCGCGCAGGGCGGCCAGGCTGCGGGCGAGCAGGCGCGACACCTGCATCGTGCTCACGCCCACCCGGGCGGCGATCTCGCGGTGGTTGAGCCCGTCGACGAACCGGTAGCGCAGGATCGCCCGGTCCCGGTCGGGGAGCGCGGCGAGGTGCGGCCGGAAGACGACGCGCCATTCGGCGTCGCCCAGCGCGGCGTCCTCGCCACCGAGCCGGGCCAGGGCCGGTTCGGCCCCGTCGGGCGAGTCGACGGTGGTCGAGTCCAGGGAGGTGGTGGCGTACGCCTGCCCGGCCAGCAAGGCGGCGACGACCTCCTCCTCGGTGGCGCCGGCCTGCGAGGCGAGCTCGGCCACCCGCGGCGCGCGCCCCAGTGCCTGCGCCATCGTCCCGGCAGCGTCGTGGAGCTCGAGGGAGAGCTCCTGGAGCTGGCGCGGCGCCCGCACCGCCCACGCCTTGTCCCGGAAGTGACGCTTGAGCTCGCCCACGATGGTCCTGGTGGCGTACGTGGTGAACTGCACGCCCCGGTCGGGGTCGAACCGGTCCACCGCCTTCACGAGTGCGAGCGCACTCACCTGGACCAGGTCCTCGTATGGCTGGCCGCGATGCAAGAAGCGCCGGGCCAGGTGCTTGGCCAGCCCCAGGTGGGACTCGACGAGCTCGTCGCGCAGGCGGCCCTCGCCGCTACGGGCGAACGCTCGGAACGGCTCGAGACGGTCCTCGGCCCACTCGGTCGTCGACGATTCGGTGCCGTCGGTCATCGGGACCCCTCAGTGGCGGGATACGCGCCCCCACCATGGCCCGGGGTCACCGGTGCCCGGTTCCACCCCTGTGTGCCATCGCGCGCTCACCTTCGTGGTGATCATCGCCGATCTCGGTGGTCGTGCAAAGGACGCGGGGGAGAGCGCAGCGCTCCGGGCGCGCCGCAGCAGGCGCCCAAAGACCATGTCGTGCAGCGCCAACGCAACGCGCCCCCAACGATCGGCGCCACGGGGCGCCCCGTTGCCCCTGGTCACGGCGCCGCCACACCGGCCGGACAACGGGACGTGAACATCGCGCGCGGGCCACGCCCTCGGCGTCGTTCGGAACCTGGGAAGAGCTCACGCCGCCGCCGATCAGGGACCGGGGTCGTGTCCCGCCTGGTCGGACGCCGAGGCGTGGTCGCTGCGGTGGTCCGCCACCGCGGCGCGGTCGTCGGTGTCGGGGTCGAGTGCCATCGGGACCCGGGCCACGACGACGTCGGTACGCGTGCGCAAGGCGGCCGACAGCACGGCGTCGATGTGGTTGTGCAGCAGGCGGTAGCGGACGCGGGTGGGGACCACGACGGGAATGAGGACGACGATCTGCTCCTGGCGCGTGGCGCGCTCCTCGTCGATCAGGGCCACGATCGGCTCGACGGCGGACGCGTACTGCGTGCGCAGCACCCGGAGGGGGACGCCGGGATCCCACGCCGCCCATTCGCGTTGGCAGGCGGCCGCCTGCTCCTCGTGCTCGTCGCCGATGACCACGGTGACGGCCAGGACCTCGTCACCGATCGAGAGGGCCTCCGACAGGGCGTGCGCCGCCAAACGGGACACGGTCGTGATGGGGACGATGACGAACGTCGGCTTGGCCTGCGGTCGTGCGGGGACGACGCCGAAGCCGAGGGTGGCGGCCACCCTGGCGTAGTAGTGGCTGATGCGTCGGAACAGGAACATGAACAACGGGACCGCCACCACCACGACCCAGCCGCCCTCGGTGAACTTGGTGACGAGGAAGATGATCGTGGACACCCCGGTGGCGAGGGCACCGATCCCGTTGATGGCCGCCCGGCGGCGCCAGCCGGTCGGACGCGTGCGCCACCAGTGCACCACGAGGCCGGTCTGCGAGAGCGTGAAGCCGGTGAACACGCCGATGGCGAACAGGGGGATGAGCCGTTGCGTGTCGCCCTTCACGGCCACGAGCAGCGCCCCCGACATCACGGCGAGGACCCAGATGCCGTTGCTGAACGTCTGGCGGTCCCCGCGCAGGGAGAAGAGGTGGGGCAGGGCGTGGTCGCGCGCCAGGAGGCTGGCGAGAACGGGGAGGCCGCCGAACGAGGTGTTGGCGGCGAGCGCCAGGACCACGGTGATGGCGAGCGACACGACGTAGTACGCCCAGTGGCGCCCGACGGCCTCCCCCATGATCTGGCTGAGGACGGTCTGGCCCGTGCGGGGCTCGATGTGGAAGCGCACGGCCAAGGTGGCCAGCCCGAGCAGCATGGCGCCCAGGATCACCCCGAGGAGCAGTTCGGTGCGCTTGGCCCGCGCGGCGCGCGGCTCGCGGAACAGGGGCACGCCGTTGGCGATGGCCTCGACCCCGGTGAGGGCGCTGCACCCCGCGGCGAAGGCCTTGAGCACCAGCAGCACGCCGACGGCCTCGAGCCCCTGGGTGGCCACCACGACACGGCCGGGCTGGGGGACGTGGAGGGCCAGGGGATGAAGGAGCCCGACGACGATGACGGCGAGCAGGCCGACGATGAAGAGCATGGTGGGGAGCAGGAACGCTCGGGCCGTCTCCCCCAGACCCCGGATGTTGAGCACCGTGATGACCAACAGGATGCCCAGGCACAGCAGGACCGGGTGCGGCGCCAGGGCCGGAAACGCGGAGACGAGCTGCCCCACGCCGGCGGCGATGGACACCGCCACGGTGAGGGTGTAGTCGACGATCAGGGAGGCGGCCGCCACCTGGCTGACGGTGACCCCGAGGTTGGCGCGCGACACGGCGTAGGCGCCGCCACCCATGGGATAGGCGTCGATCACCTGTCGGTACGACACCACCAAGATGACGAGCAGCACGACGATGGCGCCGGTGATGGGGAGGATGTCGTGCAGGGCGCCGATGCCGGCGCCGGCCAGCACGAGCAAGATGGCCTCGGGCCCGTAGGCCACCGACGTCAGGGCGTCGAGGGACAGGGCCGACAAGCCCTCCACGGGGGTGATCTGCTGCTTGGTGGCCTGCCGGGTGGACAGGGGCCGGCCCACGAGGACCTGCCACAGCGACCCCCAGGTGCCGTGGGGGGCACCGCCCGGCGCGGGCTCCTTGGGCCCGTCAGCGCCGTGCACCGGCGGCACCTCGCCTTGAGCGTCCGGGCCCGCTCCGGTAGACCCTGGCCATGTCACTGCTCGCTGCCCTGGCCGTGGTGGGCGTCGGGCTGGTGGCGGGGACGATCAACACCATCGTCGGGTCGGGGTCGCTGCTCACCTTCCCGACGCTGTTGGCCCTGGGGTTCGGGCCCATCGTGGCCAACGTCAGCAACACGGTGGGACTCGTCCCCGGCTCCGCCAGCGGCGCTGTGGCCTACCGGGCCGAGCTGCGGGGCCAGCGCCCGCGCCTGTTGGTCCTCGGGACCGCCTCGCTGGCCGGGGGCGTCGCCGGCGCCTCGCTCCTCCTGGCCCTGCCGGGCAGCGTCTTCCGCCATGTGGTGCCGGTCCTGATCCTCGCCGCCTGCGCCCTGGTGGCGGTGCAGCCCCGGCTGGCGGCGCGCCTGGCGGAGCGCCACGAGCGTCATCCGCACGGGGGCGCGGCCCTGTTCGCCTCGGTGTTCGCCACCGGCGTGTACGGGGGCTACTTCGGTGCGGCGCAGGGCGTCATCCTCGTCTCGTTGCTGGGCATCTTCATCGACGACCACCTCCAGCGCCTCAACGCCACCAAGAACGTGCTCGCTCTGATCGTGAACGGTGTGGCCGCCGTGCTGTTCATCGCCCTCTCCCACGTGTCGTGGGAGGCGGCCGGGCTCATCGCCGCCGGATCGGTCGTGGGCGGCCAGGTGGGGGGGACCGTCGGCCGCCGGATCCCGGCCCCGGTGCTCAGGGCCGTGATCATCGTGGTGGGGCTCATCGCCGCCGCCGTGCTCTTCGCTTGAGCGGCCCGCGCGCCGCGCAGCGCGGGGGCGACCGTGCGGTCGGGTGGCGACGTTCATGGGCCCCCTCTCGTCGGCGCACGCCTGCGTGCCCGGCCGCACCCGGGACGCTCCGAGTCGCGTGGTCCGGGAGCTCGTCGTCGCCAGGGTAGGCGCCGGGCCCGGGGTGGGAAAGGACCCTGCCGCCGTCCAGCCGTCATGATGGGCCTCCGAGCCGGGCGCCGTCGGCGTCCGCTGCAGGCGAGCGGCCGCGCTGGCGGCGAGGAGGACACCGGTGCGCTTGGGCATCGTCACCCCCGTTGTGAACCTCAACCCGCGCTTCGATCCCCCGCCGTGGGAGCGTGACGGCGGCATCGACGACGTGCTCCTCGTGGCCCGGGCGGCCGAGCGGTTGGGGTACGCCTGGGTGTCGTGCCCCGAGCACGTCGCCATCCCCCTCGACACGGCCAGCGCGCGCGGCGGGCGGTACTGGGACCCGCTCAGCGCGCTGAGCTTCGTGGCCGCCGCCACCCGGACCGTGGGGCTGCTGTCACACGTCCTCGTCCTCGGCTACCACCACCCGCTCGAGGTGGTCAAGCGCTGGGGTACCCTCGACGTGGCGAGCGGCGGCCGGGTGATCCTGGGCGTCGGCGTGGGCTCGCTGGAGGCGGAGTTCGAGCTCCTGGGCGCCCCCTTCGCCGGTCGCGGGGCGCGTGCCGACGACGCGTTGCGCGCCATCCGGGCGTCGTTCGGCGTGCGCCAGCCCCGCTACGAGGGAACGCACTACGCCTTCTCCGGATTCGTCGTCGACCCCAACGGCGCCCGTCGCCACGTGCCCATCTGGGTCGGCGGCCGCACCCGCCGTTCGCTGCGGCGCGCCGTCGAGCTCGGCGACGGGTGGATCCCCTTCGGCCTGGTGCTCGACGACCTGCGGAGCATGCTCGGGCCCGGGCCCCTGGCCGACGCCCGGGGGGCGCGGGGGGAGGCCTTCGACGTCGTGCTCGCCCCCGAGCCGCCGCTCGACCCCGCGGGAGATCCCGAGCACGCCGGCGAGGTCGTCCGGGCGTACGCCGCCCTGGGGGCCACGGGGCTCACCCTGCGCTTCCGCCACCGCTCGCGCCACCACTACCTCGAGCAGCTCGAGGCCATGGTCCGGGTGGTGGGGGACGCCGGGATCTGAGGCCCCGAGCGCCCCTGGCGGCCGCCGCGTCCTCACTACGCTGGGGCCACACCTGACGACCGAAAGCCATTCCCCGTGACCACGACAGGCGAGCCCTCCCTCCCCACGTCACCCCCCGACATCCCGGCCGGCGAGCTCGCCCAGGTGCTGCTCGGGCTCGGGGCGGCCACGATCGGCGAGTCCGGCGCCGTCCCCATGGCCCCCCGCCTGCGGGCGGTGTGGGGGGGCGCCCGCCTGGCGGCGCCGGCCTACCCGGTGCGCTGCACCCCCGGGGACAATCTGGCCGTGCACGTGGCCGTGGCCCGGGCACCGGCGGGCAGCGTGCTCACCGTGGACGTGGGCGCCGAGGAGGAGTTCGGCTACTGGGGTGAGGTGCTGACCACGGCCGCCGAGGCGCGCGGCATCGTCGGGCTGGTCATCGACGGCGGCGTGCGCGACAGCGCGGCGCTCGAGGCCCACGGCTTTCCCGTCTTCTCCACCACGGTGGCGCTGCGCGGCGCCTCGAAGCACTCGCCGGGCACCGTGGGGGCGACGGCCCGGGTGGGCGACGTCGCCGTGGAAGCAGGGGACTGGGTGGTGGGCGACGGCGACGGGGTCTGCGTGATCCCCTCGGCGGCGCTGGCCGCCGTGGTGGTGGCCGCCCGCGCCCGCGAGGAGAAGGAGCGCCACCTGTTCGTCGCCCTGCGCCGGGGCAGCACCACGCTCGAGCTCCTGGACCTCGACCCGTCGCCGGTCGACGGGGCTTGACCCAGGCGGCACCCGGGCGACGAGGCGGCGCCGGTCAGGTCCTGGCCCCGCCGGGGCGCAGGAGCCAGGCGCGCAGGAAGGGGCTGGCGAGCTCGTAGGTCCCGGCTCGGCGCCGCACCAGCTCGAGCTCGCTCAGCACGTCGACGGCCTTGCGCACGGCGTTGGCGTTCGCCACCTGGACCTGGTCGAGGAAGGCCTTGGTGAAGATCCGCGCCGTCGGGGAGTCGGCGAGGGCCTTGAGGACGCGCTGCTGGGAGGGGGCGAGGCTCTCGAACCGCTCGGCGAAGTTCGTGGCCTGGCGCCCCACCACCGCCGCCAGGCCGGCATCGATGGCACCGTGGTCGATCTCCGGGCCCCTGGCGGCCTCGTAGGCCGAGTAAGCCAGCCACTGGACGTCGTTCGGCACGGCGCCGGCGCGCTGGTAGAGATAGCCGGCGGCCGCCTTGGTCATGCGCTTGCCGCCCGCACGCGCCCGGCGCTGGAGATAGGGGAGCATCCTGTCCTCGTCGATGACGTCGACGACCACGAGCTCGCCCATCCCGTACAGCGGCGCCCCCCGGGTGCGGGTCAGGCGCTCCATCACGCTGACGTGCGAGCCGCACAGCACGAGCGACGTGCCGGTGAGGCGGTCGGCGGCCGCCTTGAACGCTCCGCCCATCCCGGCCGCCCCCACCTCGGCGACCCGCTGGAACTCGTCGAGCGCCAGGGCGACGGGTCCGTCCCGGCCGGCCTCGTCGAGCAAGGTGAGGGCGTCGTCGAGGACCTGGCCCCAGGCGCGCGCGCCCACGGAGGGGTCGAGACCGAACGAGAGGGAACCGTCGGACCCGACGCTCACCGTCGGGGTGACCCGGAGCCGGCGCAGGATCCCCTCGAGCTGCGCCCGGGCCCGCCGGGGGACCCGGAGCACGCCGTTGACCACGGCCCGCAGCGTCTCGGTGGCCACCTCGGCCTCGGACGTGCAGCGGATCAGGTCGGCGTAGCCGGCCCGCCCCCCAGCGGCCCGGAACCCGCCGATGGCCCGCTCGACGATGGAGCTCTTGCCGTAGCGGCGCGGTCCGAGGAGCACGACGTGGATGCCGTCGGCCATGCGCGCCTGAAGGTCGGCCACCTCGGCCTGGCGGTCGCAGAAGTGGGGGGAGGAGGCCGGAGACCCGAAGTGGTAGGGGTTCTCTGTCACCAATCGGTATTATACCGACTGGTGACACGAAAGCGAGTCCGGACGGTGCACCAATCGGTATTATACCTATCGGTGTAATGGAAGGGCCTGCATCACAGGGTGACGAGGTTCTCGGGGCGGCCGCCGGCGAGCACCTCACACACGCCCTGGCAGGCGACGCGGGCCATGCGCGTGCGCGTGGCCACGCTGGCGCTGGCGATGTGGGGGAGCAGCACGGTGCGGGGCGCGTCGAGAAGCCGGGGGTGCACGGCGGGCTCGCGCTCGTACACGTCGAGCCCGGCGGCGAACAAGGCGCCGGTGTGCAAGGCGTCGGCGAGCGCCTCCTCGTCGACGACCGGTCCTCTCGAGGTGTTCACGAGCACGCCGTCGGGCCCGATGAGCGCGAGCTCCCGCGCGCCGAGCAGGTGCCGCGTGCCGTCGGCCAGCGGCACGTGCAGGCTCACGACGTCGGCGCTGGCCAAGAGGTCGTCGAGCTCAGCCACGTAGCCCGGCATGGCCGTGTCGTGGCGGGTGTGGTGCAGCACGCTCATCCCGAACCCCGCGGCGCGGCGGGCCACCGCCTTGCCGATGCGCCCGTAGCCGACGAGGCCCAGGACGGCCCCGTGGACGTCGCGGCCCAGGTACTGGGTGATGCCCCATCCCGGCCACCGTCCGCCGCGCAGGTCGCGCTCGGCGTCCGAGGCGAGGCGCGACGCCGCCAGCACGAGGGCGAAGGCGAGATCGGCGGTGGTCTCGTCGAGCACGCCGGGCGTGTTGCACACCGCCACCCCGAGGCGCGCCGCGGCGGCGACGTCGATGTTGTCGAAGCCCACGGCCACGTTGGCCACCACCCGCAGCGAGCCCGCCGCCCCGGCCGAGAGCACCTCCTCGTCGATGCGGTCGGTGAGCAGGCACACCAGGGCGTCCACCCCGGCGACGGCCGCCACGAGCTCCTCGTGCGTGTACGGGGTGTCGTGGCTGCGGCCGAGGACCTCGTGGCCGGCGCCCTCCAGGGGGTCCAGGCCGCCTTCGGGCAGCCGGCGGGTGACGAGGATCCGGGCCATGGGCGCGGCGTTTCGTTCAGGTGCGGCGGAACACGGCGCGCACGGGCTCGGCGGGGCTCAGTGGTTCGTGTAGTCGATCGGGCCGGCGCCCTTCACCCCGACGGCGAAGCAGAAGCAGTGGATGGGCGCCGTGTCGCTCACCGGCCGCAGGCTGTGGACCTTGTCGGGCGGGATGTGCACCAGGTCGCCCTGGGCGATGGGCCGGTCCTCCCCCTCGATGGTCATGATCCCGCGCCCGGAGGTGACGTAGTAGAACTCGTGCGTGGGGTGCGAATGGGGGTCGACGTAGCCGCCGCCGGCCACCTCGAACTCGTTGACCAACTCGAGGTACCCCCCGTCGGTGATCTCCTTCATCTCCCGGGACTTCACGAGCCACCACACCGGGACCGTGCCGTTGTGCTCCACGACGGGCTCCACGTCCTCGATGCTGCGCACGTCCATGGCGTGTCCTCCTGCTCCCTCGGTCGGTGGCGTGTCCCGGGACCCGGGCGCGTCGGTGGCCCGGTCGACTCGTCCGTAGACTGACAGTCCCGTCAGCTTAGGACAAGGCTGGCCACGCCCCACAGGAGAACGCGGAGATGGCCGACGTCGTCAGGCAGCTCGTGGCCGAGCCCCTCACCGCCGAGGCGTGGGCGCCCTTCGGCTGGATCCCGGTGGCCGACGTCGACCCGGCGGACGGCGCCCACCGTCTCGCCTTCGACTGGGCCGACGCCCACGTCAACGTGATCAGCCACGCTCCCGACGAGGTGGTCCGTGACGCCACCGGGCTGCGCTGCGAGCGGATGTTCCGCCACGACACGCACACCCAGGTGCTCCTGGCGCTGAACGGCCCGTCGGTCATCGCCGTGGCCCCGGCGGATGCGGACTTCTCGAACCCGGCCGACGTCGACGCCGTGCGGGTGTTCCGGCTCGAGGTCTTCGACTCCCTGGTCCTGTCCCGCGGCACGTGGCACTGGGGCCCGTTCCCCCTGGGGGACGAGCCCGTCCGGCTGTTCAACGTCCAGGGGCTGCGCTACGCCGAGGACAACGCCTCGGTCGAACTGGCAGCCCAGGGCATCGACCTGGTGGTGCGCGCCGACCCCTGACCGCCCCCGCCCCCCCTGCGCCCGGCGACGGCGCCCCGGCCGACCGTGAGGGTGACGGCTGCGCCCCGCCTCCGGCGACGAGAATGGCAGGGCGATGAGGACCTCCCGGCGACGCCTGCTCGCCGCCGTGCCCGCAGCGGTGGCGGGGATGGCCCTCGCCGGGTGCGGGGTCGACACCGACGAGCCCGTCGTGGGGCTGGCCGCCCAAGGGCCGTCGTTGTGGAAGATCCCCGATGCCGCCTGGCAGCGGGCGCTCGGGAATCACCCGCCGGGGGCGACGGGCACCGTGGTGCCCCGGCCGACCGGACGCCCGCCGGGGGCCGGCGCGCCGCGCAGCCCCGCCGCGCCGGTCAGCCGGACCAAGCGGGGGATCCCCGTCGGCGGGATCGGCACCGGGTCGTTCATGTTCAACCTGTGCGGGTCCTTCGGCCCGTGGCACCTCGACCCCGGTGGCGACGACTCGCTCGGCTCGGTGTGGGGGTCCCCGGTCAACAGCGGGTTCGAGCAGCGGTTCCTGGCCGGGGCGGCGTTCCATGTCCGGCTGGCCACCGCCGGGGGCACGGTGGTGCAGACCCTGGCCACCGAGGACGTGCTCCCGGCGTGGACCGGGCTCGAGACGGGCTCGGGGATCTACTCGGCGTTGTTCCCCAAGGCCTGGTTCGAGTACGACGACCTGCCCGTGCCGGTGGCCCTCAAGCAGGTCACGCCGTTCGTGGCCCGCGACGAGCGCCGGTCGTCGTTGCCGGCGGGGCTGTTCCAGCTGGCCGTGTCCAACCCGACGGCCACGCCCGTGACGGTGACGTGCATGCTCAGCTTTCCCAACGCCCCCTACCGCCTGTCCACCGAGCAGTACCAGTACACGCGCGTCGGCTTGCGCTCGTCCTCGGTACGCGCCGGGGACATCGCCGGCGTGCGCCTGCAGGCCCAGGACAAGGCCAACGCCCCCCAGACCCAGCGCTCGGAGTGGGTGATCGCCGCGCGCGGTCCGGCCGGCGCCCGGCTGAGCACGACCGAGGACTGGGCCGCCGACGGGGACGGGACCGACCTCTGGCAGGCCTTCTCCAGCGGGGGCCTGCCCGACGGGCCCCTCGATCAGCGCCGCCTGGCGCTCGGCGGGGCGGTGGCGTCGTCGTTCGTCCTGGCCCCCGGGGAGCGGCGCGTGGCCTCGTTCGCGTTGAGCTTCGACTTTCCCGTGGTGCAGTTTCCCAACCCGGTCTCGGGGACGCGTTGGTGGAAGCGCTACACCCAGTGGTACCCGGGCCCCTACCGGGCGTGGAGCATCGCCCAGGACGTCCTGTCGGACAGCGCCGGCCTCGAGGAGGCGATCGACGACTGGTGGACGAGGGTGACCGACGACGACGCCTATCCGCTGTGGCTGCGCTGCGCGGCGCTCAACGAGCTGTACTACGACGTCTTCGGGGGGGTGTTCTGGGAGAACGGGTGCATCACCAAGAAGAAGGTCTACGGGAACCGCCCGGGACAGCACCTCTACTTCACCATGGAGTCCGATTCCCTGCGCGACTGCGAGAGCTTCGACGTCCGGCACTACGAGGCCCGGCACCTGCTGCAGCTCTTCCCCACGATCGAGCACGACCTGCTGCTCGGGTGGGCCGACCTCATCACCGCCGACCCCGCGGGTCGCACCCCGCACGACGCCGGCTCCCCGGTCGACGACCCGTGGTTCGTGGTCAACCAGTACTCGGCCACGGCGCGCCGCCAGGCCCCCGACGCCGTGGACTGGCTCGACCTCCCGGCCAAGTTCGTGCAGCAGGCCCACGCCTACTGGCGCTACACGGGCGACCAGGCCTTCGCCACCGAGGTCTACCCGGCGGCCACCAAGACGATGGACCACTTGCTCGGCTTGGACCTCGACGGCGACGGCATCCCCGACGCCCAGGGATTGTGCACGACCTACGACGACATCGTGATGGAGGGGGCGGCCATCTACGTGGCCACCCTGACCATCGGCGCCTGCGAGGCGATGGCCGATTTCGCCGCGTCGCTCGACACGCCCGAGGTGGTGGCGCACTGGAAGGCGGCCGCCGCCCACGCCCGCACGACCGCCGAAGGGGCACTGTGGGTGGCGGGCGAGGGCTACTACCGCCTCGACAGCGCCGGCCCGTCGGGCTCGGCGCTGCTCGCCGACGCGCTGTGCGGCCAGCGCTACGCGGCGCGAGACGGGCTCCCCGACGCCCTCGACGCCTCGCGCATGGCCTCGCACCTGTCCCAGGCGTTCCGTCGCAACGTCATGGCGTTCAGCGACGGGCAGTTCGGGGCGGTGAACGCCGTGGAGCCCTCGGGGAGCCCGGCGGCCGGCCGCCAGGCCCGCGCCGTGTGGCCCGGAGGCACCTACTTCGTCGCCGCCCTCATGCATGCCGTGGGCCTCGCCGTGGGCCAGGGCGACCTGGTGGCCGCCGGGCTCACCACCGGCTTCGGCGTCTACCGCACCACCTACGCCGATGATCGCACGGCCTTCTGGTTCGACACCCCGGCCCGCTGGGACCCCGGGTTCCCCCTCCACTACGGGGACGTCCAGTACCAACGCGCCCGGGGCGCCTGGGAGCTGCTCGTGGCGGTGAAGGACCCCTTCCCCTCGGGCTGGGCCCCGTGACGGCTGCCCAGCGCCGGACCCGGGGTGGTCTGCGGCCCCCGGGCCCGGGGCATGATCGGGGGTGTGGCGCAGGGACCTGACCGGGACGACGCTGCCGTTGCCGGCCACGACGACCTCACCGGCCGCCTGCTCGTGGCCGCCCCCCGGCTCGGCGACCCCAATTTCGAGCGCACGGTGGTGCTCGTGCTCGACCACGGCGGCGAGGGCGCCCTCGGCCTGGTGCTCAACCGGCCGACGGCGCTGGAGGTGGCCACCTTGCTCGAGCCGTGGTCCGAGCAGGCCCGCCTGGTCCCGCCCGACGTCGTGTTCCGAGGCGGCCCCGTGTCCCCCGACGCGGTGATCGGGCTCGCCCGCACCGAGGGCGCGGTGCCGTCGCGCGGGCGCGTGCCGGTGCTCTCGGGGGTCGACACCGTGGACCTGTCCCTGGCGCCGGTCGACCAGCCCGACACCCTGCGCGGTGCCCGCCTCTACGCGGGCTACGCCGGGTGGTCGGCGGACCAGCTCCAGGGGGAGGTGGGGGAGGGGGCGTGGTTCGTGGTCGACGGGCTCGACAGCGACGTCTTCTGCGCCCAGCCAGGCTCGCTGTGGCACGACGTGCTGCGCCGCCAGGGCGGGGCGCTGGCGCTGCTCGCCACGTACCCGGCGCACCCCTCGGTCAACTGACATCGGTCGCCGGCCGGCCCCGTTCCCCCTGGCCGGGCAGCTCCGGGGGTACGATCCGCGGGTGGGACAAGGCCGATCTCGAGGGGGGGCGGCGTGACGCCGGGGACGACGCGCTGGGAGCTCGATCCGCCGGTGTCGGCCGCCCCGGGAAGGGTCGGCGCCGCCGGGGCGGGGGAGCGGGCGGTCCATCGCGCCGGGCCCCGCGACGTGGCCGCCCTGGTCGAGGTCCTGCGGCGTGCGTTCGACGACGACCCGGTGCCGCAGTTCGCCTTCCGCTCGGAGCGCGCCCGGCGCCGCGGCCTGCGCGCCTTCTTCGCTGCCCAGTTGCGCCACTCCTACCTGCGCACCGGCCAGGTGTGGACCACCGCCGACGCCGCCGGCGCAGCCCTGTGGGCGCCGCCGGGCAAGGTCCAACCCCCGTGGCGGGCGCTGCTGCACCTGTTGCCGGTCGCCCCGTACCTCAATGCCGCCCATGCGCCGGAGCTGGCGCGCCTGCTGGCCGCCGTGGACCAACAGCGCCCGCCCGAACCGCACTGGTACCTGGCCACCCTCGGCACCGACCCCGCCCGCCAGGGCCGGGGCGTGGGCTCGGCGCTCGTGCGCGCCGTCCTCGCCCGCGTCGACGAGCAGGGACTGCCCGCCTACCTCGAGTCGTCGAAGCAGTCGAACATCGCCTTCTATGCCCGCCACGGCTTCGAGGTGACCGGCGAGATCACCGTGGCCGGTGCGCCCACGCTGTGGCTCATGTGGCGCACGCCGCGACCCCCGGGAGGCTGACCGCACCCGGCCCTGAGCCGTCGCCCGCTCGAGTGGGGAGGATCCCGTCAGCCGTTGGGCATGCCCACGGCACGCAGCGAGCCCTCGGCGCGGGTGCGCTGCTCGGGCAGCACGGCGCGCAGCCCCGGCGGAAGGCGCTCGGGGGACGCCATGAGCTCGCGCAGCACGTCGAGCACGGCGCGCGCCGGTGCGGACGGCAGGCCGCGGCTGCGCTGGGCCAGGCCCACCCGGCGCGGCAGCAGGCCGTCCACGGCCACCAGCCGGAAGCGCGCCCGCAGGTGCGGCGGGACGGCGGTGGCGGGCAGCACCGCCGGCCCGTAGCCCTCGAACGTGAGCGATGCCAGGAGCCGGACGCCGTCCAGCTCGACGCGGGGCCGCAGGCGGACACCGGCCGGCCGCACGGCGGCGTCGATCTCGGAGCGGAACTGGGTGCCGGGGGCGGGCAACAGCAACTCGAAGCGGGCCAGGTCGGACAAGTCGAGGCGTTCGGCCCCCCCGAGCGGATCGTCGTCGACGGGCACCACCAGCACGAGGTCCTCCTCGAACAGCGGTTCGAACACCAGGTCGCGTCCGGGGACGGGGAGCGTGAGCACGGCCATGTCCAGGCGCCCGGCCGCCAGCTGCGGCTCGAGCCCCGAGGTGGTGCCGTCGGCCGCCACCAGCCGGAGCTTGGGGTGGCGCTCGGAAAGCTCGGCGAGCAGCACCGGCAACAGCCAGCGGGCCGTCGTGCCGATCATCCCGAGCCTGACCGTGCCCCCCACTTCCTCCCGCAGCGCACCCATGTCCGCGCTGAGGGCGTCGAGCTCGCCCAGCACCCGGTAGGCGCGGGCCACGACGACCTCCCCCTCGGGGGTGAGTCGGCCCGCCGCGCGGTCCACCAGGGTGGTGCCGAGCTCGCGCTCGAGGCGGGCCACGTGGGCCGAGATGTTCGACTGCACGGTGCTGAGCACGTCGGCGGCGGACGAGAACGACCCCTGCTCGGCCACCGCCACCAGTGCCTGCAGGTGACGGATCTCCATCGCTATTAATGATAGCCAGAATCTGTTTCAACTGTTTGACTGATCGCCGGGGATCCGTAGAATGGTTGCCAGAGACCCCAGGACCGGACGCCCCCCTTCCGATGTCCTGTCGAGTCGGAGCGAAGGGACCGGCCCCCCTCCGGTCCCTTCGCCGCGTCCGGGCCCGGTTTCCCCCGCCGGCCCCGTCGCCGCCCGCCGGCGTCGCACCGGATGGTGCGTCGGCCACGGTGCTCCGTTCGGCCTGGTGCGTCGGCCACGGTGCTCCGTTCGGCCTGGTGCGTCGGCCACGGTGCTCCGTTCGGCATGGTGCGTCGGCCACGGTGCTCCGTTCGGCATGGTGCGTCGGCCAC
>Ga0209415_10008477_pt1 | contig 17818 bp, 15 predicted proteins | sample PeaSoiSIISIP2007_FD_187696 | JGI IMG/M metagenome (GOLD analysis project Ga0209415, IMG submission 187696) | Peat soil microbial communities from Weissenstadt, Germany - SII-SIP-2007 (SPAdes) (version 2) | ecosystem: Environmental > Terrestrial > Soil > Wetlands > Peat | place: Germany... | reverse complement strand
GGCATGCTGGATGATTACGCTTTTACTGCGCTGGCCTGCCTCGATGCCTACGAAGCCACTGCTGATCTCAGTTACTTCAAGTTCGCGCAGGCCATCGCCGACGCCATGATCGCAAAGTTTTACGACGCGGCTGCCGGAGCCTTCTTCGACAGCGAGCCTCCCGCCGAGGGCAAGGGCCTAGGCGTGCTCGCCACTCGGCGCAAGCCGCTGCAGGATTCGCCCACGCCGGCCGGAAATCCAATGGCGGCCATTGCGCTGGTCCGGCTGCATCACTACACCGGGGACGCGGCCTATCGCGGCAAGGCAGAGCAAACCCTCGAGACCTTCGCCGGCGTGGCTGAACAATTTGGAATTTTCGCCGCTACCTATGGAATCGCGGTCGCGCATTTCCTCGTGAGTCCAATCCAGGTTGTCGTGATTTCCGGGGATGCGTCCGCAGAATCTGCGCAATCAGGCGCGGATTTGCTGGCCGCCGCCACCGCGCATTTCGCTTTCCAAAAGAGCACGCTACGGCTTACGGCAAATGAAGCCGCGGCGCAGAATCTTCCTCCTGCGCTCGCGGCAACCATCCCTCACCTGCCGCAGGTGAAATCGGGCAAGCCATTCGCTGTGCTGTGTTCGGGATCAGCCTGCCAGCCGCCAGTAACCGACGCCGACGCGCTCAAACAACAGCTGCAACATGCGTTGGGAAAAAACATCTGACGACTTTCTGAGAGACCAACTCGGCTCGGCGCCAAAGTCCACGCGTTTCCTCGACTTCCCTCTCTCCGGCAAAACCGGGCCCAAAAAAAGGGGGCTGCCGGGTTAGTATGAGTCCCGTCAGCCCAAAAATTGCGAGCCCTGTTTTCGGCCCAAGTTACTGAATGTTACTTTAGTGACCTTGTGGCAACGCCCGACAACCGGTTAACTACACCAGTGGAATCTTCGGACCGTCGCACCTTGGGTCATTAGTTTGTTGTTGTTGTGGTGGGCACAATGGAAGAGGGCCTCCGTCCGGGGCGGCAACCTGCGGAACGGCGGCTGCTACATATGTGCCCACTAGTCCGAACATCAGGACCGAAATCCTGATTGCACGTTTCATGGGTTTGTCTCCTACCGCGACCAAGGCTTCCTGAAATGGGAACCTTAGCGCGGAGCCGCATTATAAAGCACACGTCAAGTATGTAGTGCAAAAAGTTGCACTCTGCCCGTTTACTCGCCTCTTACCCAAGTCTCCCAAGCAACCAACATCAAGCGAAGCTTCTCAATTAGCCGCAATTTCATCTATCACATATGGCCACTTATTAAGGTTTTACTTTAGATTGATTCCAGGCCGTGATCGCTTTCGCGAACCGCACCGGAAGAGTGCCGTTATTTTCCAAAATGCGGACAATCACGGGCTTGCGGAAGTATCGGGGGCAACCAGGATGGCGGGGGATTTCTAGGTCTTGGAAGCTACTTTATCGAACAGGCCGGCGAGGTCCAAGCTTTGTACCGGCACTGATTCGGCCTCCGTGTGCGCCGGCCCTGAGGTCTCGGCCGTAAGCGACTGCACCCCGTTCGTGCGGGAGAGCGCTCGATCGACCATGCTTTCAAACATGGGAATCAGCGACTCTTCGGGCACAGGATGTTGAAGGTCGGTGAGTTCCTGTTCCCATCTCTGCGGCCGCAACAGGGCTGCGTTCCCTTCCCGCGCCCGACTCCTGGACAGCGAGTAGCCCAGCCAGATGCACAGGCTGACATTGTAGGCGGACATATTGACCAGGCTGGCCGCGAGGCTACCCATATGCCCTCCGACCCACGACGCCAGCAGCGTCAGTTCGATCAGGGCGAAACTGCCGAATCCCAAAGCGATTCCGAAACTGTGCTGCTTCCGGCTCACTCCCAGGTAGCGGGCAAAGATCAGCAGCAACAACACAATGCCCACCTGGACTACGCGCACGCAGCGCTGCGAGGTGATGATGGCCTGCATCCAGGGAAGAATCACTTTCGAGTCCGAGGAGACGGCAACCACCCCCGCGGCCATCAGCATCACCAGCGCCGCCCATCGAAACAGCACCGTGCCCAGATCGCGCAGAGTATGGAAGGGCCGGAAAACGTCGAGAAAAACTTCGTGAATCACCTGAAAGCCGAGCACCGCGCTGACCGCGTTGCTGAACCAGTAGAGATAGAAAAAAGCCCAATAGCTCTGCCGCAGATAGGAAGGAAAGATCAGGCTGAAGATCAGAGTCTGGGTAACGATGTAAGCGAAGAAGAACTTGAATCTGCGGTGCAGGCCGCGCCGTAGCATGACCACCGCAATGCCCGTCTGCAGGACGGGGTGCGCGATCCACAGAGCGTAATAGAGGATGCGGGTTTTTTCGCTCATCGGCACCGGCAAATTAGCGAACGGGACAACACCAGTGCCAGCCCAATCCTGGCATTTACACGGGTTTTCACACCCGTGGTACTGGCTGGCTTCTGGGAAAAAGTTAACGTTTTTCGCCCCGACGTTCAATGCACCAAAGTAACCAAAAGTAACGTTACCAACTTGAATCCTGGCAGCGAATTGTGCCTCGGGAAAGATAGGGAGTGGGCAGGGCACTGCTCGGCAGCAGTCGCATGCAGCGCGCCCCGCAGCGACCCGTCGGGGTCTCTACGCGTCGGGAGTGGAGTGGATGTAGGCGCGCATCATGCGCACCTCGTCATCCTTCTGATCGAGATCGTGGAGGAGGATGTCGCGCAGCGAAACCATGCCCACCAGATGTCCGTCATGACAAACCGGCAGATGACGGAACCCGTGGCGCCGCATCAGGGCCATGCAGTTCTCGAGTTCCTCGTTCATGCTGATGGTGAGGGGATCCTCGGTCATCACCTCAGCCATGCACGTGCTGCGCGCATCGCGACCTTGCGCGACCACGCGCTTCATGAGATCGCGTTCAGAAAAAATTCCCACCAGCTTGCCGTTGTGCAGCACGGGCACGGCTCCGATGTTGCGTTCCACCATAGCCCGCACCGTCTCGAGCACCGACTGGCCAAGCTCCGCCTGATATGTTTCCTGATCTTTAATCAGATCGCAGATACGCATTTGATACCTCCCGGGAACACGGGAACAAAAGATCCGAGCAGTCCAAAAGCATCTATCGGAGCGGGAGTATATGACGAAACCGGGTCACAGGGAAAGAAATAAAACGTGGCGATGGCGGAAAAAGCTCACTTAAGAGACCTCAACGGGAACAATGCCAGCCTCGGACCTCAGTTTCGCCCAGCTCATTCGCCACTGCAAGCGCAGCCGCTCTCTATTGCAGCGGCGGCCATTTTCCCGCTTCTTCGCGGGTAACCGGGCGGGTGGTACCGAGATCGGCGGCGCGGATAACGCCGGATTCGTCGACGGCGAAACTACGCCGTCCAACGTTGTCTTGCGCATGTCGTTGCCGCAAGGCATGCAGCCAGGAAGCACCCGGAATGCGCAACGCGGCCACCTCCGCGACGTAATCCGCTGGAACTGCGGTGATCAAAAATTTCCCGCCGCTGGCATCGACGGTGAGGCGATAGCGGTAACCGGAGACAACAGCACCATGCAGGTACGAGTCGTAGGCGCCGGAATCCCCGTTGCTGCCGCCAGCGAACCCTTGTAAGGGCATTCTGGCATCGCGCAGCTGTTCCAGGGTCGCGTATTTCTTGAGAGCAGAGTTGCTGGCATAGGTATCTTCGGCCTGCGCGAGGAAACGGAGCCGCGAGATGGTCGAAGATTCGTGGACCGCCACCGGCGACCGAATGTTCAGCGAGACCAGATAGTCGCTGATCGCAAACAATGTCCACAGGCAGACAGCCGCTCCGATCAGCACCCGCTTCGGACCTTGTCCTCGCAAAATGATCTGCACCCCGCGCAGGCAGCCGTAGATCAGCATCAGCAGCAATGGAATCGCGGCAATGCCTGTCCCGGCAGCGGAGATCAGCACGGCCAGCCCCAGCGCCAAGCCGCGCGCCACACGCCATTTGCGCTGGCGTTCGGTATACGCCACACCCGCCAGCCTATAACCGAAAATGGCCACCGGAAAAATGAGGATGAGTGAGAACAATCCGTCGGGCTGCGGAGGGTTGTTGGCCCACGCTGGCAACGCGCTCAGCGTGACCATCCAGAAAATCAGTTCTGCTTTCCGGCGAAATTTCATTTTTCACCTCCCGCAGAGCTTGCCCGAGCCGGCTCCCCCCATGCGAACGTCCAATCTTCGCCGGGATAAAAATCCGTTTTCGCGAACGAGTACGTTTTCAGCCTGCCCGCGACCATAGCATCCGGTCGGTAATTCGTGGAGGCCAGTTCCAGGCCGGAACCAAGGTGCAGAATATAGTCTCCGTGCCGCAGCGGACGACGCCACTCGCGCGTAGTCACGAGAATATAAGTCCCGCTCGGCACGTTTGCGCGTTGAACATAATCCACGCGCACCCACTTCTCCTCACGCGGCAGAAGCGGCACGCAAAAACGCACTTCACTTCCCCGCTCGCTAGAATGAATGGGCGCGACAATGCGGCCATCTTCAGTTGCGGTCGCGATGGAATAGGTGGAAGGCCGGGGATGTTGTGCATCCACCGGGAACGGCAACCCTAACGAGAGCAGCGCAGGAAGAAACGACGGGTTGCTGTAGTGATACAGGCCGCTGACCTGAATCTGTTGCGGCGCTGCCCAAATCTCAATCCGTTCGCGGTCGAATCGCACCTGCGGGAAAACATTGCAGCCCGCGTAGATGGCCACGCCCACCAGCCCGACTGCCAGCAGCAAATCCGAGTTGCGCCCCGTGAAGTTCCGCAAGCTTTTGCCGCCTCGGATGCAGGCCCAGGATCGGCTCTGGTCAGGCCGTTGGCCGTTTTGCCGAACTTTTCTCCGAACTCTTCTCCGAACCCTTTTCCCAACCTTTGTCCAAGCTCACGCTTTCCCCGAGCGATAAAACGTAGGATGAGTTCCACAGAGCGGCGGGCAGGTTCTCCCGCGAGCGGGCCGTGAGAATCACGTGATACTCTCCCCCGCCGCCCTGGATGATTTCATGCAGCAGATCGCGGACGGGTAGCACAGGCGTTGCATCTGCCGCCAGTTTGCCAGCGTTAGCGGCTTTCTTCACTGACTCCAACACCCCCGCCTGAATAACCGCCAGAGCGGCCAGAAACTCGTGCAGATCGGCCGTCCGCGGCCTCCCGGCCAGCAAAAACGAGAGCTCGCAATCCTGCTCGGAAAAGTGCCAGGCCAGGGAAGCCGCCGTGCCCACGGCACGCTCATACGAGGCATCGGAAAGCATTCCAATCGCTGGATTGTCGAAAACAATGCACAGCTTGCGTTCCTCTTCCCGGCTGAATTCGCGCACTTTCAGGGAACCGGACTTGGCCGTGGCCTTCCAGTCCACATGGCGGGCGGAGTCTTCCGGCTGGTATTCGCGAATGCGGTGCAGGTCAGAGCCGCGTCCGCGCACGTAGCTCTCCCACTCGCCGTGGACCAGCGGCAGCATCTCGAACAGTTCGTCGGTAGGCTCGATGCGGGGATAGACCAGGATTTCGCGCGGCAGGGCCACGTGCCGCGTCTTGGTAAGAAAAGCAAAAGGAAAGCGCGTGGCCACACCGAAACTGCCTTCGCGGTAGCATCCCCGCTGTTCAAAGAGCAGTTCGAGATCGGCGGACAATTCCTTGCCCGGCGGCAGAAACGGAAAATACGCGATGCCGGGAAAAATTCCGGGTGGGTCCGGAGCGATGGTCACGCGCCGCAGACGGCGGTCGGGCAAGCGCACCCATTGTTCTTCCTGCGGACGGTTGAAGGGAAACGCAAACGTAGTCGCTTCCCACTGCCACTGCTTCGCCGGCTTCTTCCGGCTCTTGCGCGTCGACAGTACAAAAATCGAAAACGAGGGCAGAAACCGCCGTGGATTACGCAGCACAATGCGCCCCGGCACGGCCCGCCCGGCAAACACGTGCTCGGGCAGGCGCACATCGAGTTCCAGCCAGCGCAGCACCATGGCCGAAACCACTCCCGAAACCAGAATCGCCGCCAGCATAGCCGCAACCACAATGTAGAGCAGGTTGTTTCCGGTGTTGAGCGCGGCAATGCCAATCAGCAGCGTCACCACTACATACACCACGCCGGTGCGGGTCACTTCGTAGTCAAACGTCTCCCCCAGCCGCTCCATGGCTACGCGGCGGGCAAGATATGGCACCATGACCAGCCCCACCAGCGTAGCCAGTACCAGCGACACGGACGCCAGGATCACCGTGGCCCACACGTGCCCTGCGTCCCGCGTGACTGTGGAGAAAATCGCGGCGCCAAACGCCAGGGCCAGCCCCATCAGCGCCAGCAGGAACTTTACCCACACTTCGGCCGAACCGGATTGCAGCCACTGCAGCCGGCCACCGGGAGGACGGGAATTCACTGAATCTGCGTATGCGGAGGGCACCGTCTCGAGCCTAGCATCCGCTCTGAGAACGGGCAACGCCGATCCGCTTGCAGCAAAAGCCTTCGGTAACTTGCGGGCCTGGTTCAAGCGGGGCCGGTTCGAGATACCGCTGCAGTGAATCCCAGATCGTGGTTCTGCCTTGGAGCCGGTGTAGTTGCTAGTTTCTAGTTGCTAGTTGCTAGTAAGGGCAAAACAAGCAACTAGCAACTAGCCACTAGCAACTGCCTTTTTGTGCTACCCTGCCTCTCGAAACCGGGCCGCGTAAATACAGGACATCCAATCACGTAAGGAGATATCTCATGCCCCTCAGCAAACGCGCTCTTGCGGAATTCTTCGGAACCTTCTGGCTGGTCTTCGGTGGATGCGGTGCGGCCGTGCTGGCCGCCGGTGTTAAAGATGTCGGCATCGGATACGCTGGCGTCGCTCTGGCCTTTGGCCTCACCGTTCTGACCATGGCTTTCGCCATCGGACACATTTCCGGCTGCCACTTGAATCCCGCAGTCAGCGTCGGACTGGTCGCCGGCAAGCGCTTCCCGGCTTCGGAATTACCCCACTACGTCATCGCGCAAGTGGTGGGCGCGATCGCAGCGGCAGGCGTGCTTTACGTAATCGCCAGCGGAGTGCCCACTTTTGACGTGCACGCTGGTTTTGCCCTGAACGGATACGCCGAGCATTCTCCCCAGGGCTATTCCCTGCTCGCCGGCTTCCTCGCTGAAGTCGTGCTGACCGCTTTTTTCCTGATCGTGATTATGGGCGCCACCGACGGCCGCGCTCCCAAAGGCCTCGCCCCCATCGCCATCGGCCTGTGCCTCACCCTGATTCACCTAGTGGGCATTCCCGTGACCAACACTTCGGTCAATCCCGCGCGCAGCACCGGTCCTGCGATCTTTGCCGGAGGCTGGGCGTTGCAGCAACTCTGGATGTTCTGGGTCGCCCCGCTGATCGGCGGCGCGCTGGGCGGCGTGATTTACAACACTCTGTTCGGAGAATAAGAGAAGGAGTTGGTTATTGCTGCGGCGGCGTCATCCCGAGCGTAGCCGCCTTTCAGGCGGAGCGAGGGATCTCCCGTGGCACACTTCAGCATTTGTTTGCGTGGGAGATCCCTCGACCCGCTGGTAAAAACGCGGGCCTTCGGGATGACGCCTTATGAGATTCAGAGTTCAAACTGAGCCACGACGCATAATTCCAATGCGTTGATTTATCCGTGAAAATCCGCGTGGATCCGCGGCCAGAGGTTTTTTGCTAAGGGGTGACCTGTGCTGAGAGTACCGTTTCCGGCGAAGTTGTGCTTTGCGTTGGCGCTGATCCTTCTGCTCGGCGCCACGTCCGATAATTCCCAGAAAGCTGGTCATGTGACCGAAGCCCGCGTGCTGTCGGAAGCTGCCGACGGAACCAACTGGCTGCTCAACGGACGCAACTTCGAGTCCCAGCACTTCTCCCCGCTTAAACAGATCAATGATCAGAATATCGGCCAGAATGTCGGCGGGCTGGGCCTGGCGTGGTATCTCGACATTGACAGCGCCATGGGCATCGTTTCGGAGCCCATCGTCGTCGACGGCGTCGCCTACGTCAGCGCACCGCAGTCGAAGGTTTATGCGGTGGATGCGGCGACGGGCAAGGTGATCTGGAAGTTTGATCCCAAGGTGCGGCTGAATCAGGCCCTCAACGGATCGTATTCCGCGCGCACCAACGCGGGAGTTGCCGTATGGGAAGGCAAAGTATTTGTCGGCACCGGCGATTGCCGTCTGGTGGCGATCGACGCTGCCACCGGCACGCAGATTTGGGAGGCGCTGGTATGTGAACCAACGCAGACCGGCATCACCAACGCGCCCCACGTGGCCAAGGGCAAAGTCTTCATGGGCTACAACGGCTCCGACGATGGCGTGCGCGGCTCACTCGCGGCCTTCGACGCCGAGACCGGCAAGGAAGTCTGGCGCTTCTGGACGGTTCCCGGAGATCCGAAGAAGCCTTTCGAATCGAAGGCGATGAAAGAAATCGCGGCCAAGACCTGGCCCGCCGGTGATGCCTGGAAAATGGGGGGCGCCGACGTGTGGACCGCGATCACCTATGATCCGGTTACCGACTTCGTGATCTTTGGAACAGCCGGCGCCGGCGCGGACTACGGCGAACTGTCAGCACTGCGCGCCACCGGCGATAAGCTTTTTGCCGGATGCATCGTGGCCGTCAAGGCGGATACCGGCGAATACGTCTGGCACTATCAGACCAGTTCTCCCGGCCTGCAGACGGAAAACAATCACATCGTCATGGCCGACCTGATGCTCAACGGCAAGAAGCGGCATGTCGCCATGACCGTCCCCAAGCATGGGTTCTTCTACGAACTCGACGCAGCGACTGGCGAATTGCTCTCCGCCAAGCCGATCGTGAAGGTGAACTGGGCTACATCGATCGACATCAATACAGGAAAGGCGGTGGAAATTCCAGCCTCACAGGGCGGCGGCAAACAATGGACCGTCCACAACTGGTGGCCCATGAGCTACAACTCCGGGACCGGGTTGGTCTATATCCCGGCCACGGATCGCAAACCCAAAACCCACGCGGAAGTCGAAACCGGCGAGTGGATGCAGCAGACCGAAGGCCGCCTCATCGCGTGGGATCCGGTGAATCAGGCGGAGCGCTGGTCGGTGGAAGAAGAAATCGCCACCAACGGCGGCGTCATTTCGACCGCGGGAAACCTGGTGTTTCAAGGCCAGGGTAATGGAGAATTCGCCGCCTACGCCGCCGACACCGGCAAGAAAGCCTGGTCGATCGACACTGGTTCGGCGATTGAATCCATTCCCGTGACTTACTCCGTCAATGGCGAGCAATATGTGCTGCTGCCCGTCGGCTGGGGATCAGGATCGCGGTTGTTCGCGCCCTCCTGGACGATGGCCACGCCGCGTTCCAAGCGCGGGCCGTCACGGCTGCTCGCCTTCAAGCTGGGCGGCAAAGTTCCCTTCCCCACGCCTCCCGATATCGTGCCCCCGGTGCCGAAGCCTCCCGCGCAGTTCGGCGACGCGGCCGCCATCCATGAAGGCGAGCAGCTCTACAAGACTTTTTATTGCGAGGGCTGCCACTCTCCTCATCTGGACGGCAGCAGCGCCTGGGTGCTCGACGGCGCCATTCCCGACCTGCGCTACGCTCCCCCGGACGTGCACGAGCAGTGGTACGCCATCGTGCTGGCGGGCACGCATTGGGATCAAGGCATGCCGGGATTCCTGAACCCGCCGAAATTCGCTTTTCCAAATTTGCGCATGACCCCCCAGCAGGCCGACGCGATTCATGCCTACGTCATTGACGGCGCGTGGAAGGCGTACAACCAGGAACATGCGGAATCTAAATAGGCGAAGCAGTTGGGTGAGGGTCTTACTGGCAACTAGCCACTAGCAACTAGCAACTGGTTTTCAATACTCCGCCAGCTCTTTCATCGCGCGGAAAAGATCGTTGGCCTGGGGCAAAATAGCGTCTTCCAGAATCGGCTGGTACGCCACGAACGTATCGGCAGCGGCCACGCGCCGCACGGGAGCGTCGAGCTTGTCGAACATCTGGTCGGCAATGCGCGCGGCAATCTCGGCGCCGTATCCCCAGCTCAGCGAATCTTCATACGCCACCAGCACCCGGTTCGTTTTCTCCACTGAAGTCACGATCGCGTCCCAGTCAAACGGGTTCAGGCAGCGCAAGTCGATGAGCTCGACTTTCACTCCGCTTTCGCGTTCCAGCTTCTGAGCCGCCTGCAGCGCACGCGGCACCACGGCGCCGTAAGTGATCACGGTGAGATCCGTGCCCGGATGCACGATCTTCGCCTTGCCGAACGGAATCATGTAATCCGGCCCGGGATACGGAGCACGCCCGTAAGTTTCGCGATACAGCCGTTTGTGTTCAAGGAACAGCACGGGATCGTCGCAGCGGATCGCCGTGCGCAGCAGTCCTGCGGCATCGAGCGCGTTCGAGGGAAACACCACCCGCAGCCCTGGCATGTGCGTGAAAATGCTCTCACCGCATTGCGAGTGATAAATGGCGCCGCCCGTAAGGTATCCGCCAATGGCCACGCGGATCACCACCGGACAGGAGAATCCATTATTCGAGCGCCAGCGGATCACCGTAAGCTCGTCGCGAATCTGCATCATCGCCGGCCAGATATAGTCGAAGAACTGAATCTCCACCACCGGCTTGAGCCCGCGCGTTGCCATGCCTGTAGCCCGGCCCACGATGGCGGCCTCGGCCAACGGCGAATTGAACACGCGGTCGGGGCCAAACTCATTCTGCAGGCCGAAGGTGAGCTTGAAGACCCCGCCCTTGCCTTTCACCAGCTTGCGCTTGAGATATTCTTCCCGGCTGCAATCGGCCACATCTTCGCCGAAGATCAGGATGCGCTCATCGCGCTTCATCTCATCGCGCAGCGTCGCATTGATCAGGTCGGCCATGGTTTTTGCAGCCGGTTTCTTGCCGTCTGCAGCCGCGGGCGATTCTGCGGCCGGCGTCGAAAACACAGTCGCAGTCGGGTCCACATCGGGCGAATACAAATACTTCATGATCGTCTCGGGCGCGGGCGGCAATGCCTCGAGCGCCTGGTCAACCGCAATCTGCAACTCTTCGTCCACCTGCTTCTCGAGTTGCGTGATTCCCTTCTCGTCAAGAATGCCCTCGCGCAGCAGGAACATTTGCGTGCGAGTCACGGGATCCCGCGCAGCATCGCGCTCACGCTCCACATCCGGACGGTAGAGCCGCTCGTCATCCGACAGCGAATGCGAATAAGGCCGGATCACGTGCGCATGCACAAACGCCGGCCCGTGGCCCTGGCGGCAATATTGCGCCGCACGCGCGAAGGCGGCGTAGCTGGCCACCGGATCGGTGCCATCGACTTCTTCAAAATGAAAATTCGGAAACCCCGAAACCAGCCGCGAAATGCTGCCCCCGGCAGTCTGCACTTCCACCGGAACCGAAATGGCGTAGCCGTTATCTTGCACGCAGAAAATCACCGGCAGCTTGCCCAGGGCGACCGCGTTCAAAGCTTCCCAGAATTCGCCTTCGCTGGAAGTACCATCGCCGAGCGAAACGTAAGTGACTTCGTCGTTCTGAAACTTCACGTTCTTAAACTGGCGATAATCGAAAGGAATGACGGGTGCCCCATTTCTCGCGTCTTTTGCGAGAAGTGGGGATTCTGATGACGACGCCGGAATCTCCGCCGCCTTAGGCCGCCGCGCAAAGTACCGCCCGCCCTCAGCACAGCCCACAGCCTGCAGAATCTGCGAACCAGTCGGAGAAGATTGGGTAACAATATTGAGCTGCGGATAGCTCCAGTGCGAAGGCATCTGCCGCCCGCCCGAGCTGGGATCGTTGGCCGCACCCACACCCTGCAAAAACATATCGAGCGGCTTCACCCCCAGCGCCAGGCACAGCGCGCGGTCGCGATAATAGGGATAAAACCAGTCGTAGCCGGATTTCAGCGCCAGCCCGGCGGCCACGCCGATGGCCTCGTGACCCGCGCCTGACATCTGGAAATAGATTTTTTGCTGGCGCTTGAGCAGGATCTCCCGGTCGTCGATGCGCCGGGACATATACATGAAGCGGTAAGCCTCGATCAGCCGCTCGCGCGTCAGTCCCTCGTAGCTCTTCGACTTCCTGCCGCCGTTGGCCGCGAGGCCCAGCTTAGGGTCAGTTTTTGTGGTCGCCATCCGCTTGCCGTCTCTTACCTAACAACGTGCCTCTACATCTAGATTCGCGAGCCGGTTTCCAGGGTTCAGCCAGTGACAAGGTTGCTCCCGGCCGAAGTTTGGTTTTACTCGAAACCTGTCGCATTGTAAATGGAGAGTGGGCTGAGAAAAACACTGAAGTTTCTGGACCAGCGGTCGGCGCGGCTGGCCTCAGCCCTCGTCCTGCGAGATGCCGGTAGGTACCAGCCAGCGAAAGAACCAGGTGGCAGCCCCCGCCCCCAGCAATTGCGCCAGCATGAATCCGGGGACGTCTCCCGGCCGGATGCCTGCGAACGTGTCGCTCGCCGAGCGCGCCAAAGTGACCGCAGGGTTCGCAAACGACGTAGACGCCGTAAACCAATATGCGGACGTGATGTAGGCTCCCACTGCCCAGGCAGTCGCGGAAGGTTGAAACCGCGAACATCCCCAGATCACCAACAGAAGCCCGAAGCTGGCCACGACCTCGCTCCACAGTTGCGCGGAACCGTGGCGCGCGTGCGCGGAAGCGAAGAACAGAGGCAGCCCGAACATCAGGTGAGCTGCCGCCACTCCCGCGAATGCTCCCGAGAACTGCGCCAGCAGATAGGCAGGCACTTCGCGCCAGGACAAATTTCCAGTCGCGCTCATGGCTAGTGTCACGGCTGGATTGAAATGCGCGCCCGAAATCGGAGCCAGCACTTGAATCAGCACGGCCAGAACGGTGCCAGTGGAAAGTGTATTGGCCAGCAGCGCGATCGCGACATTACCACCGGCCAGCCGCTCTCCCATGATGCCGGAGCCCACTACCGCCATCAGCAAAAATGCGGTGCCCAGGAATTCGGCGGCAGCGCGGGCACGGAGGGTGAAGTTCATTGTCGTCCAATGTTGTCGACTTCATGCTTCAAGGCCATGTGGCTGAGCGTAGCCAGCGGCAGGGCCAGAAACAGACCGATCCTTCGCTCCAACAGAAAGAATGCTTCGCGAAACGCCTGCTTGATTTCTGCCTCGCTACCGTGCACGGCTGCAGGGTCGGGAACTCCCCAGTGCGCGGTGACGGGCTGTCCGGGCCAGACTGGACACACCTCATTGGCCGCATCGTCGCAGACGGTGAACACGAAGTCGAGCCGTGGCGCGCCGGGCTGCGCAAATTCGTTCCAACTCTTGCTGCGCAGGCCAGTGGTTGGAAGATTCGCCGCTTCGAGCTCGCGCAACGCTTCGGGACGAACCTTCCCCGAAGGATGACTGCCCGCACTGTAGGCCACAAAGTTGGGCCGCCCTTCATCATTCATGATGGCTTCGGCCATGATGGAGCGGGCCGAATTGCCGGTGCATAGGAACAGGACGTTATAGGGAGGTGGCATGGGAGTCCTCTTAAGCTAGTTGCTAGTAAGAGCCCTGAGTTCTTACTAGCAACTAGCCACTAGCTACTAGCTACTGGTTTTCGCCACCGGTTTCACGGCGCGGATGAAAGCGCTCAGAAACTTCCCATCCACCTGTGGAGCGAGGACGTCCACGTCGATTCCCTGCCCGGCCAGGAATTCTCTCGCGTCCGCGGCGTGGTAGATGCGGGTCGGTTCAATTTCAATCCGCTCGAAACCGGCGGTACCGAGTTTGCTCCGGTATTCGTTCTCTTCCAGCGCGCCGGCAATGCATCCCACCCAGGCCAGAATGCTCTGGCGAATCTCCGGCAACATCTCGCCGCGTGTGACCACATCCGACACCGCGAACCGCCCCCCGGGCTTGAGCACGCGAAAGGCTTCGCGCAGCACTTTATCCTTGTCTGCGGAAAGGTTGATGACGCAGTTCGAGATGATCACATCCACGGAATTGTCCGGCAGCGGAATGCCTTCGATCTCGCCCTTGAGAAATTCCACGTTCTCGACACCGGCTTTGCGTTTGTTCTGGTTGGCCAGTGCCAGCATTTCGTCGGTCATGTCGAGTCCGTAGGCCTTGCCCGTGGGCCCGACACGCCGCGCGGAAAGCAGCACGTCGATGCCGCCGCCCGAGCCGAGATCGAGCACGGTCTCGCCTGGCTTCAACTCGGCCAGCATAGTTGGATTGCCGCAGCCAAACGAAGCCAGCAGAGCTTCCTCGGGGATCTGCGCCGCCTGGGATGCGTCGTAAAGATTGGTCGTGATCGGATCACATCCGCTACCGGCCGTCGCGCCGCAGCAGGAACTGCCTCCCGACTTCACACGCAGTGCGGCCTCGCCGTATTTCTTTTTGACGATCTCCTTGACGTCCGCAGACGGATCAGACGGGCTTGGGTAGGGCGCGGCTTCAGCCGCGCCATCCAGCGTGGAAAAAGATTCGGGCTTTAGCCCCCGAGGGACTTCCTCGATCTCAACTCGCGTTCTCATATCCAAATCTCCTATTTGCAGATTTGCACGATCTGTTCCGGCCGCAACGCACGATTGCGAGTGCAGCATTCGACATAGAGAAACTGCAACAACTCCTGCAGCGCCGACGTATTCGCCGTGTAGCGCAGGAACGTCCCTTCGCGCTGCACGTCCACCAACTCTTCCGTGCGCAGTTTGTCCAGATGATGGGACAGAGTCGAGTTAGGGATCTCCAGCTCGCCCTGAATATCGCCCACCACCATCCCCTCGGGATGCGCCGACAGCAGCAACTGCATAATGCGCAGCCTCGGCTCCGTTCCCATGGCGGAAAACATGTCGGCATACTTGGCCACGCGCTCACTGGACTTGGTCGTTGAAGCAGGCTTGGTTGGCGGCGTCATATTTCGATAATACTAGTAATATGGATTATTCGCAAGTTGCAACGTTGCCTCCGCCCCGAGAGAGACGTTGCAAGCAACGTCTCTACGATGGGATCGTTTATTCTAAGAACGCATGATTCGAACCTTCCGCGCTTTCGACCCGCACGCGATCAAGCTGGTCATCTTCGATCTCGACGGCACGCTGATCGATTCGCGCCTCGACCTGGTGCATTCCGTGAACGCAGCCTTGCGCCATATCGGACGGCCCGAGCTGCCCGACGACGTGATTGCCGGCTACGTAGGCGACGGCGCGCCCGTGCTGATCCAGCGGGCACTGGGCGGCGAGGAGGTGGAGGAAGCGCTGGTCCGCAAGGGGCTGGAATTTTTCCTGGCTTATTATCGCGAGCACAAGCTTGACCACACCACGGTGTATCCGGGAGTGGCCGAAGCTCTGGCGGCGATTCAGAATTCGTCGAATGGCGTACCGCGCAAGTTGGCCGTGCTCTCGAACAAGCCGGTGAAACCGTCGCAGGCCATCGTGGAAGCGCTGGGCCTGGGTCCGTTCTTCTCGCAGGTGTACGGCGGCAATAGTTTCCCGACCAAGAAGCCCGATCCCGAGGGCGCGCGCGTGTTGCTCGAAGAGTATGGCGTGCGACCCGAACAAGCGGCGATTGTGGGCGACTCGCACGTGGATGTTCGCACCGGCGCCAACGCCGGGCTGCACACCATCGGAGTCACCTATGGATTCGCGCCGCACACGCTGGTAGACGAACCCGCCGACGTCATGGTGGACAGCCCGCATGAGCTGGCTACGGTCTTTGGGAATAGCCGCGAAAGCTAGCTGGCAGCACGACACCAACGCTTGCTGCGCTCGCTGGACAGCCGAGGCGGCTGTCCCTACGCAGTGCGCACTGCACCGTTATTAGGGCAATTTTCATGTAACGTCCTCATTCGATGCCGCTTAAGGATGCTCACCTCCTGTGATAAATATTCCTCCTAAGTTATTGAAAACAAGACGCTTAAATGTAGCACATGAAACGATTGAGCTGCCCGCTGGAGCGCCGCGGCCAGCCCGCCATACTCTGGCCCGCTCGGACCGCTTCCCACCCCTGCAGCACCCCAGGAACGCTCGCACGGGTCAGCTCCCGGAGGCATCGGCTACACTGCTGGCACGAGCCTGACTACCAATCCATGACCGACCATCATGATCAACCATCCATGACCAACCATCACAATTCTGTCAGCGACGACTTCACGCCCAAGGAACTGCGCAAGCTGCGCAGTATGAAAGACCCCCACGGCATTCAGAAATTTCTCGATGCCGCTCCCTATCACCTGGAAGACACGGCCTGGTCGCCGCGCAAAGTGCTGGCCGAGGGAACGGCGCATTGCCTGGAAGGTGCGATCTTTGCGGCGGCCGCGTTGCGCGCCAATGGATATCCTCCGCTGCTGCTGGATTTTGAAGCGGAACACGACACCGACCACGTGATCGCCATTTTTCGCGAGAACGGATACTGGGGCGCCATCGCCAAATCGAACTACAGCGGCTGTCGTTGGCGCGAGCCCGTGCATCGCACGCTGCGCGAACTGGCGCTGACTTACTTCAACCTTTACTGCAACTTGCGGCGGGAGCGCACGTTGCGCCGCTTCTCCGGCCCGGTCAACCTGAAGCGCTTTGACCGCCAGTACTGGATGACCACCGAGAAGCCGCTGTGGTTCATCGTCTATCACCTGTTCGACATCAAGCACTACCCGCTGGTCACGCCTGCGCAGGCGAAGCGGTTGCATCGCGTCGACGAGCGCCTGTTTCAAGCCGAATGCTTAGGCAAGGCGTTGAAGAACGGCGGCTAGCCGCTCGGCCCAGATGATGGAGTGATACTGGGTGGTGCCTCAGTTTGAATTTTCGAATGTTCGTTTCGTTTGGACTGCGTCATCCCGAGCGTAGCCGTTCTTCAGGCGGAGCGAGGGATCTCGCGAGGACCGGCAGCAGCAAACTCGCGCGAGATCCCCTTCGACTTCGCTCATTGGGCCACTACCTGGCGCCGTGATTTCTTTCGGATGCGATAAGAAAAGGCTTATGCTGGTTCGCTTGCTTAAAGTTCCAGGGACTCGCCGCCGATTAAGGCTAGTGATAGCTTGCGTAAAAAGCGGCGTGTTCGGACAGCGGGTGTAAGGATTACCCGGCTGCTGCCGCGCCTCGAGGCTGGAAGGGCGGTTACCCCTTGGAACTGGAGCGGCAATTCAGAGTCGATAAAATGCAAGCTCAGGCGGATGCGCGGCGTCATCCCCGGTTTAAGCTCGAGGTTGAGATCGAGATCTTTCCTCGCAACCGCCCGGTGGTTCGCGGGTGCACAGCCGACATCAGCGAATCTGGGGTCTCCGCCATTTTGAAGGCGGAAGTTCCTATCGGGGAAGTGGTCCGGCTGGAATTCGATCTGCCGCTCGGCCGGGTGGAACTTCCGGCCATGGTGCGCCAGAGAAGCGCCTTCCGCTACGGTTTTCAATTCCTGGAGGCCAGCACCGCGCAGGAAACCATTGGACGAACCTGCAGGCAACTGGCCATGCAACAGGCGCCGCCAAAACCGTCCTAGGGCCATCGGTCCGAAATCCTTTTCACCGCTCGAAACTTTCCCGCATCCAACCGGGTTGGGTAAATTATGCGAGCGAGTCGCCTGTGTTTCTACATCCTGTTGTCCTGTCTATTTCTTCGCACGAGTGCGCTCGCGCAAGCGGACGCAACCGATCCTCCCGCTTCCCCGCCGGCCCGCTCATTTTCCAAACTCGACTTGACCCCGGACGCCAACGGCGCTCTATCACAGCGGCAGATGCAGGAGTTGCTTCGCGTGGTCGCCGCCAAAGACGAGGGAAACGAAAAACTCCTGCACGACTACACCTACATTGAGCGCAACGAAGAACATAAACTGGATGGCAAAGGCCAGGTGAAGTCGACGGAAACCAAGACCTACGAAGTGATGGAACTGTACGGCTTAGAGGTTCGCCGCCTGATTGCCAAGAACGACCAGACCCTTTCCGGCGGC
>Ga0209415_10008476_pt1 | contig 17823 bp, 12 predicted proteins | sample PeaSoiSIISIP2007_FD_187696 | JGI IMG/M metagenome (GOLD analysis project Ga0209415, IMG submission 187696) | Peat soil microbial communities from Weissenstadt, Germany - SII-SIP-2007 (SPAdes) (version 2) | ecosystem: Environmental > Terrestrial > Soil > Wetlands > Peat | place: Germany... | reverse complement strand
TGGCGCACCCGGAGGGAGTCGAACCCCCAACCTTCTGATCCGTAGTCAGAAGCTCTATCCAATTGAGCTACGGGTGCTTCTATTTGACCGGCAGGAACTTACGACAGACTTTCCGGGCCTGATCGGGGTTTATGCAGCTTTTCTCCACCCGTTGACTCCCGCGACGGCTAAACACGATAAGCAGTGGGAACCACCAGGGAGCCGAGTCTGTTAAGGAACCTGCCGAGCGGAAGAGATTACGGTCGCTTCGCGATTTCCAGCAAGCAGAAATGGGTTGGACGGCCAATCCCGGCGTATCGGCCCCCAATTGCCCAGCGCGCCGTCGCGCCAAAATTGGCGGGGTCGCGCATGGTTTCAAACGCGCATGCTCACGCGGCCGCCGGGGAGATAAAGAGTATGACGCGCCCATGCAACGCCGGGCAGGACGCCCGTGAGGGGCGTGCAGGGCCTGGATCGGAATTGGCGCCCTCCGGCAAGCGAGCGGAGTCATTGGCCTCCGGCCGGCATTGACTCCCGATCGAGCTTCAAGGGGCGCCAATGGCAGCTGGCTCAAGCGAACATTTGGGATTGGCCCCCGTCAAAACGGGCATGAAGTGATGCCATGGGCTGGTTTGCCACTTGCGTCCTGGTGCTGGTGATCCTGCGTCTCGCGGCCCAGCTCGTGCTGGAGGCGTTGAACCGAATGGAGGCCGGCCGGAATGCGACGCGGTGCCCGGACGGCCTGGAAGGGGTGATGGATGCCGCGACTTACTCGAGATCGGTCCAGTACTCGCTGGCAAGAGGGCGATTCGCGTCGGTGGTGGCCGTCTTCGAAGCGGCGGTCCTGCTGGCGCTGCTGTTCGGCGGCGCCCTGCCGTGGCTGTGGGCAGGCATAGACGGCCTCGCACCCGGCGCAGCGTGGAGCGGGGCGCTTTGCCTGATTGCCGCCATGATGCTCCTCGGGCTGTTCGGTCTGCCCCTGGAGTGGTGGTCCCAATTCCGGCTGGAGGAGCGATTCGGCTTCAACAACAGCACGCTCGGTCTCTGGGTTGCCGACCGCATCAAGTTTGCGCTGCTCGGGCTCGGCATCGGCTTCCCCATCATGTGGTCGTTGCTGGCATTGGCGCACCGCGTCGGACCGCTTTGGTGGGTTTGGGGCTTCGTCCTGCTGTTCGGTTTTCAGGTGCTGATGATCGTGCTCTATCCGAAGCTCATCCTGCCGCTCTTCAACAAGCTCTCGCCGCTGCCCGACGGCGACCAGCGGACACGCCTGCTGGCGCTGTCTCGGCGCACAGGCTTCCGGGCGAAGACCATCGAGACGATGGACGGCAGCCGACGCTCCGGGCACTCGAACGCCTACTTTACGGGATTCGGCCGCTTTCGCCGAATCGTCCTTTTCGACACCCTCATGGCCCAGCTCGCGCCGGAGGAGCTCGAGGCGGTGCTCGCGCACGAGATAGGTCACTACAGGTTGGGCCACATACCAAGGATCATGGCCCTGATGGCGCTCCTTCAGTTCGGAGCCCTCGGCGCCGCTGCCTGGCTGGCCCGGGCGCCATGGTTCGATACCGCATTCGGCCTGCCCGGGGGGACGCTCGCTCCGGCCCTGCTTCTCTGCGGCCTGCTGAGCGGGCTGGTGACCTTCTGGTTTGCGCCCGCGGGCAACTGGCTCTCTCGCAGGAACGAATTCGAGGCGGATGCCTTTGCCAGGGGCGCCGTCGGCTCCAGCGCGCCGATGATTGGCGCACTGCGAAAGCTTTCGCAGAAGAACCTGTCCAACCTGACCCCGCATCCGCTTTACAGCATGTTCTATTATTCCCACCCGACCCTGATCGAGCGGGAGCGGGCCCTGCAGAAATAGTCGCGCCGCTGAAGAAAGGGCGGAGGGAGCGGAGGCCGGCCTTGTGATCGCGATGTGCACATAGGCTGCCAAAGGGATTTGATTCGCGGCGAATCGCCGTTGGAATGGCCTCGCGCCCCTTGGGTCCAGGAGGCACACGCCCCATCCATGAAACTCTTGCCCCGGTCCCTGCTATTCTCGCTCTGCTCGACGCTAGCCGTGCCCGGCGTCCCTGTCACCGCTCAGACCACATCCGTCGGATATTCGCCCCCGGCCCGGTCGCTCCCGCTGGGCTCGACGTTGGTCGATTGGGATACCCTCGCCTTCCGGCCAAGCCCGGTCGGGCTGTTCTGCCCCGTTTTCGACGACCCCACCCCGGCACTGGGAAAACTGGAGATCCACGTCACGAGGCTCAGGCCCGGAATGGCGTCGCACATGCCGCATCACCACCCCTGGGAGGAGATGCTCCTGATCAAGGAGGGGCAGGTTGAGGTGTCGATAAACGGCAAGAAGCAGGGCGCCGGACCCGGCGCCCTGGTCTTCCTCGCGTCCAACGACGTACACAACCTGACAAACGTCGGCGCATCGCTCGCCACCTATTACGTGATAAACTTCTACACCGGCGCCGTTCAGTCCGTTCGCGACCAGCCGGCTGCCGAATGGGCCCCGCCTGGGATGCTTTCCTCGCGCGTCGTCGATTGCGACCGCCTGCCCGCAACCCCGACGGATGTCGGGCTCCACAGCGAGGTTTTCGACTCGCCCACCGCAACCTTTCTCAGGCTTGAGAGCCACATCACGACGCTCAATCCCGGTGCGGGCACCACGCCTCGAAACCGCGAACCGGCCGACGAGCTTTTTGTGGTCAAGTCGGGCACGGTCGAGGTCACGCTAAATAGGGTCACCTGCCGCCTGGGAGCGGGGTCGTTTTACTACGTCGCCCCCAACGACGAGCGCACCATGAAGAACACAAGCGGGGATCCCTGTTCCTACCTGGTCATAAAGGTCGTCTCGGACAGGACTCCACCGAAGCCATGACCTTGGCGCCGGTTCCCTCCAATTTTGGGGTTCCTATCTCGGGGAGGGCGGCCCGGGCGCAGCCGCTCCCCGTATAATCTCAACAACCTCCTCTGCCAGGTTGTTCGGCACGGGGATTGTCAGGTGGTACTGGCAGATGAGCCACGTGGCGCCGGCCCTCCGCAGGACTCCAGACCCTCGGCAGACGCCGAATGCCTTGTTTTCCAGGATCTCGTCAAACCACGCAACGTCGCCCTGCGGTGAAAACTGGACGTGCCGCGCTTTGGGAACATAGGTCCAGCCCTTGCCCTTGGAAAAATGAGGGCCCGCGTAGGCCTTGAACTCATCGACCGTCCAACGCTCGTTGGCGTCGGTCCCGATGAACACGCCCTCCGGGGCGAAGAGCGCGAAATACGCTGCGCCGTCCGCATTCGAAGCAGCCTCGTGAAACCGGTTGAGCGTCGCCTCAACCTCGCGCGCATCGGGATGGACGGCGCTCGGGGACTCGGAGCCGAACAGGGATCCGCCCAACAGGACAGCCCCAAGGCGCCACCTCCAGCATGGGATCTTCATTCTTCCAGATGATTCCTGGCGGAAGGAGCGTCAAACCGCTTTCCTGGCGCCTGAGGGGGCTCCCCAAGCCGGATCGAGCAGCTGGCCGCCGATTCGGGGGAGAGCGGGTCGCACGGCTCTCACTTCGGCCCCTCGCCCCGGGACTTCTCCACTCAGCGGCCGGCGATCGAATGGGGGCCGCCTGCCTGTTTCCTGTCCCTGGAACTTTGCCACCGAGCAGGCGTTCCCAAGAATCTGGCCGCCGATTTGGGTCCAGGAGCGTCCGGCATTCCCGCCCGTCAAGCCGCCCATGCGCAGCGGCGATTGCATCCCTTTGCCAAATTCGCCCTTGCCGTCGAATCGGGCCACCGAGCAACATCAACGCCTCGCCGGGTGGCGGGCACCCCTGAGCATTGAACTCGCCGCCACCAAGCGAATCAACCCCGCACAACTCCCAGCCGGACGCAGCCGCTGGACGGCCAGGAGCCGACCAAAAAATCTGCGCCCGCTGCAACCGACATACCTACCAATGAATGCAAGATCGAAACTGCTGGTATTGCCCGCCATGCTCGCGATGGCTTCCGGAACAGTGTTCGCCGACAGCAAGCCGGCCATGGTCGTACAGGTGGTGAAGACCGATGTCCCGGACACCTACGTCGACCTGATAGCCAAGGACAACGCGCTCATCAAGGCCCGCACGGGCGTCGACCGCCTGCTCCATGTCTGGGAGGGTGATTTCGCCGGCGAGAACTCCCACGGCATATTCGTCGTGAGCTGGTATCCCTCAGCCGCCGCGATATACCAGAGCCGGCAAAAGATGAAGGATTATCCGGAACTGGATTCCCTCATGTTTCAGTTCAGAGGGATCCGTCACCTCGGCCCAAGTTACCTCTACAAGTCAGTCCGCAACGACGGCATGTATGAAGGCGGCGCGGTGTTTGACACGGGCATCATATGCACCGACGAGGAGGCCTATCTCAAGGCGCTCGACGGCCTGAAGGAGATCCTCGACGCGAACGGTTTCAAGGACGTGCGGATCAACCTGTGGCGCACCGCGGCCGGGCGCACGACCGCGACCCATCTGGTCGTGCTTTCGCTGCCGTCGCAGTCGCGGGTGGCGGAGCTCCTGGACACGATTTGGGACAAGGCCCTGCTGAAGGACTGGAATGAGGCGGCGGCAAAGATCCGCACCACGGTCGGCAACGGCATCTATCACGAGATCACCAAGTAAGCCTCATCTCGGCCCTCCCCCGCTGTCAGGGCTCCGGCAAAGCCGGCCGGAGCCCTGCTCGCAGCAGGAGGAGGAGTTCTTCGCCTGTTGCGCCATCGGCCGGGACGTCTTGGCCTTTTGGCCCGGCAGCAGCCGTCCATTCCCAGCTGAATAGACCCCCCAACGGGTCCGTCCCCCAAGGCATCGCGCCCCGACGCTGCGAAGCGACCCGTTCTGGGGGGCTATCTTGCCTCGGCCGGCTTGAATGCCTTGTCCGGGTACGCAGGAGGGGTCGGCGTCGGCCGGGGGTTCCTCTTGATTTCCGCCTGGAGGTACCTGATGGCTTCCTCGAGCTGCGGGTCCTCGCCGCCAAAAACGGCGGCCGGGGGATTGTCCACGACGAAATCCGGCGTGATTCCCGTGCCTTCAACGGTCCAGCCCTCGCCCGGTATGTATGTGCCTAATTCGGCGGCGGAGGCGATGCCTCTGTCGACAAGCGTGTTGTCATAGCTCAGCCAGATTCCCCCACCCCAGGTCCGCATTCCCAGAATCTTGCCGAGACCAAGATGGCGGACTCCGTTCGCCATTGCCTCGCCGTCAGATGCGGTCCGTGCGTCCACAAGCACGACAAGGTGTGCCCGAAAGGCGAACTGCATGTCCGGGGTCAGTTTCCCGTTCCTGGGAGCCCACCACATCCAATCGCGGCGGGAGAGGCGCGAAAGAAGCCAGCTATCGATATTGCCGCCGCCATTGTGGCGCAGGTCGAGGATGAGGCCGGGCCGGTTGAGCACGGGATAGTAATCGCGGGCCCATTGCTCGAAATCCTTCTCCCCCATGTTTCGCAGATGGAGGTAGCCGATCGAGTTTGCGGCGGCCTTGTCCACAAGCTGCCGGCGGCTGTACTCCCAGTCGGCGTAGCGAAGACTGGAGGCCTGGCCGTCGTCGATCGGAACGACAATGCGACTGAACGGCTCGCCGTGCCCGGCTGGCTGGACGCGCAGAAGCACCTGCAGGCCGGCCTGGTTGCGCAGGAGCGCGTCTGCATCCGGCACTGACAAGGTCGGCTTCCCGTTTATGGCGAGGATGATGTCGCCGTCGCGGATTCCCGCGCCGGGCTTTTGCAACGGACTCAATCCCTCGGGATAGTCCGGGTCGCTCGTGTAAACGCGCTCCAATCGGTAGCCTCCGAGGGCCTCGTCCCTGACCCACCGTGCGCCGAGGGAGGCGACCTTCACGTCGTCGGTTCCCTTGCGCGGATCCGGGTTATAGACAAAGGTGTGCAATGCGCAGATCTCGCTCACCATGTAGGCTATCGCATCGTCCAGCTCGCTGCGGTCCGTGACGCGCTCCTCCAATGGCTGGTGCTTGGCCAACGCCGCCTTCCAGTCGACCCCGTGCATGCCCTTGTCGTAGAAATAATCCCGGTGCATTCGCCAGACGTCGGTGAACATCTGCCTCCAGTCCTCCCGGGGCAAAAATGAGAACTTGAGCGGGTCCAGATTGATCTTCGCCTTTTCGAGACTGTCGATCGGCTTTAGCGCGGCATCCGTCACATAGAAGTCGTCCTTCTCCCTTATGAGCAGTTTTGCGCCGTCGGATGACACCTTGAACCCCTTCACGTCGGGGCGCAGGACGGCAACCTCGACATCCTTGCGTCTTATCTCGACGGCGAGAAGGCGTGAATGGATCTCCTCCTTCTCATTCGGCGGCTCCGTGTCGAGCATGTAGAGGGCCTTGTCCGTAACGTGGAGCTGGTCGTAGCGGCCCGCCGCAACCGGCACCTCCCAGAGGCGCGACTGAATTCCGTCTAAGATGGCCGGGGCGTCAGCGCCCGGCGGCTTGCCGGAGGCAGGCGCGCCCGTCCTCTTATCCGCGGGCGCATCGGGCTTCTTCTCCTCGGGCGCGTCGGGCTTTGCGGCGGCCGGCGCTAGCTCGTCATTGGGCTGGAACGGCGAGCGCGCCTCGATGCCCATCGCGACTTGGTATACCTTTGTCGGCCTTGGGACGTAAGGCTCCGGCTGGTAGGTTCCCCAGGGCTGTTCCACCGCGGAATGAAAGGAGCGGTCCGATAGGAAATAGAGCCATTTGCCGTCTGGGCTGAATGCGGGATTCCTGCTGTTTATGCGCTCGCTCGTGACGGGAATGGACCGACTCGACGCCACGTCGTAGACGAATATGGCGCTGGCAGTGTTGGGCACGTCGTTCACATACGCGAGAAGCCGGCTGTCGGGAGACCAATTGAAGTCCGGGCTGTCGAACCAGAACAGGGACGAGTCCGCGACGTGACGGGATTCTCCCGTCTTTACGTTTTGAATCCAGAGCGACTGCTCGTGCTGGGTATAGGCGATCCATTGGCCGTCAGGAGACGGTAACCCGACCATGCGCCGGTTGGAGGAGCCTTGTGAGATCTGTTCAAGCGCTCCGACTCCGTCAGCGGGAACCCTCCAGAATTCCATCTCGCCCGATTGGTCGCCCAGCACAAGGACCGACTTCCCGTCCGGCATGAAAAGGGCCTGGTCGTACCTCACCCCTTCCCGGCCGGCAATCTCTGCCAGCCGCCCTTGGCCGGCCGGCACGACGAAGACTCTACCGCGAACGGTCAAGACCGCGCGGTCGCCCGTCGGCGACAATTCCATCTTCGAGACGTGTTCAGCAGGTTTGGCGATCCATCGTTCCCTCGTCTGGTCAAAATCAGAGTTGAGCATTATCGGGATGATTCCCGTCTTGTCCGACTCAATGTCGTAGAGCCAAAGATCGGCTCCGTTCTGGTAGACGATGCGTCCCCTGCTGAGGCTTGGCGACCTGATCCCAAAGTCGTTGTGCCGCGTGTGCTGCTTCAGGTCGGATCCGTCGGGCTTCATCGACCACAGGTTCATCGTGCCGTCGCGATCGCTGGCAAAGTAGACCCGGCCGCCCCACCACATGGCCGAGCAACTGGTGCCCGGGTAGTCGGCGGTGAGCGGAGTGGCCTCCCTGTCCCCGGCCGCATAACGCCAGATATTTTGAGCGGTTCCTCCCTTGTACCGCTTGGTGTGGCTCCCCTGGAAGGCGTAGCGCGTGAAATAGAGCGTGCCTCCCGCATCGTCGTAGGCGCCCTGTGAAGCCTGCGCCAGCGGGATATAGGTGCGCACCCGCGTATGCGGATCGATGGCAATCAGCTGTTCGTCGGGGAGGGTCGAGTACCTGGAAGTTGTGTAGAGCACGCGGCCGTCGGGGGTCCATCCCACCACGAGGGCCCTTTGGCCCTCGTAGGTGAGCCGAACGGGCAACCCGCCCGCTACCGGCATCACGTAAACCTCCACCGGCCCCTCATATTGCCCCGAGAAGGCAACAAAATGGCCGTCGGGCGAGATCGCCGCGTTAGCCTCAAATCCAGGGTGGGATGTCAGGCGACTGGCCGCGCCCCCTGAGGCCGCGACCTTCCAAAGGTCGCCCTCCGCCGTGAAGATCACGGTGTCGTCGTGAATTGCCGGGAAACGGTAGTAACCAGGGCCCGCTTCCGCGCGGGCGGCCAGCCGGAAGAAAACTGCACCAAACAATATCAGAACGAGGCGCGCCTTCTGCATAGGCAAATTACCGAGACGCCCGATCCTTCCGGCAAGAAAAATGGCGCCAATGGCCGGGACTATCGACCGATGCGTCCTCGATCGCTGCCCCACCCTATTCACATGCGTTAATTTGAAACAGTCCTAAGCTTCCGCAGGCGGCCACGGCGTGCCCCGACCTCGGTGTCTTGAGTTCCCTGTCCTTCTAGGCTGAATCTATCGCCATGGACGACCCCCGGCTCGACAAATTGCTCTGGAGCCTGCGGGTGTTCAGGACGCGCCCCCTTGCCACGGCGGCCTGCCGCGCCGGTGGAGTCCTTATCGGCAACCTCGAGGCCAAGCCGGGTCGCGCCGTCCATCTCGGGGAAGTTCTGGTCGTGCGCACCGGCGCAGTCACCCGCACGCTCAGGGTCATCGCGATACCGCGCTCGCGCGTTAGCGCGAAGCTGTTGCCGGAGTTTATGGCCGACCAAACCGCCGCGGCCGAATACGAGCGGGCGAGGCAGGCCGGTATGGAGCACATGCTTGCCCGTCAACGGGGCATGGGCCGTCCCACAAAGAAAGAGCGCCGCGACATTTCAGAGCTATTCGGGTTCGGGTGAATCGGCAACTTGAGTCGGCACGTCCATGGATCCCTTGACCGACTCCTTTGGCAACCTGCATCCTGAATACTCGGCGGATGGCGTGATGACCTTCAACGCCCGCGCCGATGGCAACCTTCGCCGGTTCCACGTCAAGTCGGACACGAACCTCGACGCCGTCCTCGCTGCAGCCCTGGCGATGAAGGGCGATTGACCGGGCGTCCTAGTTGGGAGCGCCCGGTTGATTGACCAATGCCTCCAGCCTCTGGAGGGCGGCGGGCGCGGTGGACTGGATGCCGTTGGCCAGCACCCTTCCGTCGCGGTCCATGACGATCAGCTGCGGGATCCGGCCGTCGATGATGGGGCAGACGCAGGGCATGGTCGTGTTCTCGTAGGTCACGGTGCGCCAGTCGAAGCCCAGCTCCTTTGCAAATTTCAGTGTCTCGGGCAGCGGTTCGATCGTCAGGTAAACCACCTCCACCTCGGGATGCGCCGACTTGATGCCGTTGCAATACTTGATGAAGGTCGGCGCGAAGTTTCGCGTTATAGGGCACGTGCTCTGGCCCCGCAGGAACACGATGTAGCGCGGCCACGCATTGGCGTCCAGCGGTTCCGGCTCCCCGGTGAGGGAATTGATCAATTTCCCCTCCAGCTCCACCGCGACACGGCCCTCCGCCTTGATCTTGTCGCCCTTGGCCTTCAGCTCCGCGGCAAGCTTTTCGTCCGCGATCTTCTGCATGGCGAGCAGCCTCGGCCCCGCCTGTTCATCCTCCAGGAAGTTCCGCGCCTGCGCCATTGCGTCCGTGGCCGCCAGAGCGACGCCGAACCGCGCGTTGAGCTTCTCCGACACGACGTCCACCTTGCCGGATTGGACATCCTTCACCATCACTTGGTCGCCCGCCTGCACGGTCTTGCCGGGAGCCAGAGTGAAACTTCTGGTGATGGTCACCCGGTAAGGCCACAATTCCTTTCGGCTAACGAGCAACGGATAGGTCAGCTCGCGCTGCCTGGGGGTGAGTTTCGCGTAGGCCGCGCGCGCCACGTCCAGCACGTCAGTGTCGTCCGGCTCGGCGGCAAAGTATGTCCGGCCATCGGTCGTCTTCATGTTCGCCTCGTTGCCCTTGAAATCCACGACGTCCACCGTTGCCCCTGCCGGGACGCTCGCGCCGCCCTGAAATTGTATCGTCGCCTTGACGGTGCATTGTGCGGGCCAAAGCTCCGGCCGGCTCGCCAGTTCGCTCCAGGTCAGTTCTTGCGCGGCGGCGCCAGCCGGAACCAGCGAGATGACCAGCAATAATGGATTGAGCATCTTCATGGCTGTTTCTCTCCTCGATGAATCAAGTTTCGACGAACGGTCCCCTGGCGAGTTTCGAAACATGATCGTGCGCGGCCTGCGCTAGGCGAGCCTGTTTGCACGCGGCCATCGTCCTTGCCGCAGGCAGAGAACACGATACGCTTGAAATCCGCCGAGCCTGTCAATCGGCGGCTATTTTTTGCGCTCCGCGGTCTCACGCGCAAACCGTCAGGGTCCATCCGGGCCTCAGGAACGCCTCTGGATTCCGCGATCCAAACGAGGGCCTGAAAGCAGTGGTCCTTCCCCGACAAACGACACCCCGTAAACCCGAGGCGGCTCGGGTGAGCTGAACGCCTACGTGGGGCCGGCGTGCGGAGCCGCGCCTCGCCTGCGCCTTGACTTAGTGGATCCGGCAGCGAAAAACGTGCAGCCCGCAACAACATGAACTCGATGCCCCCCTGCGTATTCCGCCTCCTCCCGCTCCAGCTTTGCCTGGCTCTGGCCGCCCTCGTCTTGGCGGGATGCCATTCGTCGCATTCGGCCGTCGCCCCGAATCCAAAGGTCCCGGCGGGCGCCAGGAGCTCCGGGGGCCTGCATGCGGATCTCGAGACGGACAGGGGAACGATCGGGATCGAGTTCTTCCCGGCCGACTGTCCCAAGGCCGTCGAGAATTTCCGCCTGCTCGCCGAGTACGGGTATTACAACGGCCTCGTCTTCCATCGCATCATCAAGGGCTTCATGATCCAGGGAGGGGATCCCGCCGGCGATGGCACGGGAGGCGAAAGCGCGTGGGGCGGCACATTTGCCGATGAAATCAAGAAGGATTCGCCCCTCTACCGGGCCGGCTACCGCAGGGGAATCGTGGCGATGGCCAACGCGGGCCCCAACACAAACGGCAGCCAGTTCTTCATCATGCACCAGGACTATCCGTTGCCCCCGAGCTACGTGATCTTTGGGAAGGTGACGCGCGGCATGGACGTTGTCGACGCGTTGGCCGACACGCGGACGACAAAGGGTTCGGACGGAGAGGACAGCAAGCCCGTCACTGCGCCGGTGTTGCGGAAGGTCACAATCCTTCCCTAGGGGAATGCCTCCGGCAGTAAACCAGAGCTCCGACGGGCTCGAAAGGCGGGGGCGGGAAGTGCCAGACCTATGAGGCTTTGCGCCAGTCGACGAGCTCAAGCTGCAGCATGCGCCGGTCGTTGAAGAAATTCCAGTTGAGCTCGACCGCGAGATCGACGGGAACGCCGAGGGGCGGAATGCGGTCCGCCATCTTCCATGCCACGCCGCTTAGCGCGCGCCCGCGCGCGTCTTCGACCCAGAACCGGAAGTGCCGGGCCTTGAAGATCTCGGGCCGCCGGCGGAGCACAACGCCCCGGAGCCCGAAAACCGGCTCCGGGTTGCCCTGGCCGTAGGGGTGGAGCGCGTCGAGCTCGTCCATAAGCCCCTCGGTGACCTGCTCCAGCGCGAGCCACACCGAGATGTTTAGGCGGGCCTCCGCGATGCCCTCGCCCGCGTGGCTGCGCACGGCCCCCGCGAACCTCGCGCGGAACCCTTCGAGCTCGGTCTTTGGGAGAGAGACCCCCACCGCCATGGGGTGCCCTCCCCAGCTGGCGAGGCCCTCGGGGCAGGTGGCGAGGACATCCACGAGGTTGATCCCATCCACGCTGCGCCCGGAGCCCTTTGCCATGTCGCCCTCATTGCCGAGCACGATGCACGGCCGGTTGTAGCGCCGGGTCACCCGGCCAGCCACGATGCCCACGACCCCGGGGTGCCACGCCTCGCTGAAGAGCACGATCCCTGCATCGCCCGAGTACCGCTCCTCGATCAGCCTCTCGGCCTCCTCGGTGATCTTGCGCTCGATGTCCTGGCGCTCGCGGTTGAACGCCTCCAGCTGCTGCGCCGTCTCCCGGGCGAAATTGACGTCGTCGCTCAGCAGAAGGTCGACCGAGAGCGCGGCGTCGGCGAGACGGCCCGAGGCGTTGATCCTGGGCCCCAGCCGGAAAGAGATGTCCACCGGAAGGATCAGCTGCGTGCTGGAGATCCCGGAGACCTCCATGAGCGCGCGCAGCCCGGGCCGCGCCGTCTCCTGGAGGATGCGCAGCCCGGTCTTGGCAAGGATGCGGTTCTCGCCGAGGAGGGGAACCAGGTCCGCAATCGTGCCCATGGCGACCAGGTCCAGGTAATCCCTGAGCCTGATGCGCGCCGCAACGGGATGGTTCTCGGCCCGGAGCTGCTTCAGGAGCCCGTGGAGGAGCTTGAACACGAGCCCCACCGTGCACAGGTGCTGCCATGCAGGCTGCGCCGCCGAGCCCCCGGGGCCCTCGACGTGGGGATTGACCAGCAGGCCCCGCTGGGCCGCGGCGTCCCTGGACCTGTGGTGGTCAACCACGAGGACGTCGATCCCCCTCCCCATCAGGTACTCCACCTCCTCGTGCGAATTCGTGCCGCAGTCGAGCGCGACGAAGAGCCCGGGGCTGCCCGCCTCGAGCGCCCGGTCGATGGCGCTGCGGGAGAGGCCGTACCCGTCCTCGGACCGGCGCGGGACGACAAAGCTCGGATCCAGCCCGAAGCGGCGCAGGACCGAGACAAGCAGCGCGGTGCTGCTGACGCCGTCCACGTCGTAGTCGCCGAGGACCACCACCTTCTCGCGGGCCATGATGGCCGCCCTGAGACGCGCCGCGGCAGGGGCGAGGTTGGCCACGAGGAACGGGTCCTCGAGCCGGGAGAGGTCGGGGTTGAGGAACTCCGACGCGGCGGCCGGATCCCGGTGCCCGCCGCGGATCAGCAGCTCTGCAAGCACGGGGCCCACGCCCGCGCGCTTGCTCAGTTCCTCGGCCTGGCCGGCCGGGATGGGGGTGTGGATCCAGCGCATCTCACCGAATCCACCGCTACCGCGACGCCTTGCTCGCTCCCGTCCACTCGTATTTCGGCGCGACGTCGGCGTGCGCCTCGACGTGCTTGCGATCGCCCTTGTGCCACCAGTAGAAGACCTGGGCGGCGATGAAGATCGCCGAGAAGGTGCTGGTGACGATGCCGACCAGGAATGTGAACGAGATGTCGCGCAGGACGCCACTGCCGAAGAGATACAGGGACATTGCGGCCAGGAACGTGGTCGACGAGGTCATGATCGTGCGCGCAAAGACCTTGTTGATCGCCGAATTGACGATCTCGCGCAGGGTGCCGGTCGGGTTGAGCTTCAGCTCCTCGCGGATCCGGTCGAACACGACGACGGTTTCGTTGATGGAATAGCCGGCGATGCACAGGATCGCCGCCACCATCGGGGCCGAGAACTTGTGGGCCGTCAGCACGAAGATGCCGATTGTCATCAGGATGTCGTGCAGGGTGGAGACCATCGCGCCGATGCCGAACCCGAACTCGAAGCGGAACGCGATGTACAGGAGGATGGTCAGCATCGAGATGCCGACCGCCCGCAGGGCGTTGAGCATGATTTCCCGGCCGATCGAGGCGCCGAGGTGGTTCTCGCCGATCATCGTCAGGCCGGCGGCGGGATGGGCGCTTCGGAGCGCGTCCAGGAGCGCGCCGGACTTCCTCTCCGGCGTCTCGATCTTGAGCTGTTCCGAGCCGCCGCCCAGCGCGCTCTCGTAGGCGACGTTTATGTCGTCGATCCGGGCGCGCTCGGCCACCTTCCGGATGTCGGCGACGTCGAGGCGCTCCTTGAACTGGAGCGTGATCTGGTCGCCGCCCGAGAAGTCGATGCCGAATATCCGGTGGCCCTGGTACACGACCGTGCCGATGCCCAAGAGGACGACCATCCAGGAGCCGACGAAGGAGCGCAGCCCGTAGCGGATGAAGTCCACGTGGATCGGCCCGATCAGGCGGCGCATCGTTATCTTGCGGAGCGTCCCGGAGTCGATCAGGAGCTCCATGACCAGGTGGACCGTTATCAGCACGGAGAACATCGTCGAGAGGACGCCGATCGCGAGCGTCACCCCGAAGCCCCGGATGGGCCCCGTGCCGAGCCAGATCATGATCGCGCAGATGATCAGCTGGACGACGTGGGCGTCGATGATCGTCATGAACGCCTTGGAGTATCCCATCTGGTTGGAACTCGAGAGAGACTTGCCCACGGCAAGCTCCTCGCGCATGCGCTCGAAGATCAGGATGTTCGCGTCCACCGCCATTCCGATCGTCAGCACGATGCCGGCCAGGCCCGGCAGCGTCATGGTCGCGCCCAGATTCGACATCACGCCGCCGATTATGAGGAGATTGACGGCAAGGCCCACAAGGACGGCGACAACGCCGCCCGTGGCGTAGAAGGTGACCATGAACGCCGCGACGGCCGTCAGCGCGATGATCGAGGCCCGGACGCCGCTCGACACCGCGTCCTCTGCGAGGGACGGGCCGATCTCGTACTGCTCCTTGACGACCAGGGGCAGGTCGAGCGGGTTATTGAGGACGTTCGCGAGGTCGATCGCTTCGCGGTCGGTGAAGGAGCCCGTGATGACCGCGGAATTGCTGTCGATCTCCTCCCGGACCGTGGGGGCCGAGTAGAGCGTCCCGTCCAGCACGATAGCCAGCCTGCCCAGGTGGCCGGCCTTCTGGCCGGCCTCCGCGATGGCGCGGGTCACCTCGGCGAACCGCTTCTTGCCATCGCTCGTGAAGTGCATCGCGATCTCCGGCTTCCCGTAGAGGTCGTGCTCCATGAACGAGGTCGAGATCATGTCGCCGGTCATCTCCGGGATCCGCTTTACGAAAAGCTCCTCCGGCTGGCCCTGGACGATCGAGCCCTCGCGGTCGAGCGTCTTGATCTCGTAACCGGGCGGGATGTCCCCCGGGGCCGAGGTGGCGGGCGTCGCGTCCGGGTAGACCATCCGGAAGTCGAGCCTCGCGGGCTTCTTCACGTTCTCGAGGACCTCGGGATTGTCCTTCGTGTTGATGTTCGGCAGCTGCACCTCGATCCGGTTGGTGCCAACCGCGCGGATCAGGGGCTCGGCCACCCCGAACGAGTTGATGCGCGCGCTGATGATCTCTATCGCCTTGGAGAGCTTCTGCTGCCGGGCGGTTTCGGCGTCCAGGCCCGCCGTCTTGTCGCCAAGGTCGGCCTCGAGCGTGAAGCCGATGCCGCCCTGCAGGTCGAGCCCCAGCTGGAGTTTCCGCTTGGAGCGCTTGAGCAGCTCGTTGAGCAGGATTGTGTTGCGCTTGTCGATGTTCTTGAGCGATGCCTCGAGCTGGAGGTCGCGTTCGGGAAAAAACTGGCTCAGGTCGATCCTCTGGTCGTGGCCGATCTGTCTTAGGGCCACGAATTCGCTGGGCGCCGCGCCCGACTTCTTGAGTTCGGCCGCCTTGGCAAGCAGGGCGCCGAAATCGGCGGACTTGGCGGTGGCCTTCGCCTTGGCGTACTCGGGAAACGGCACGTCCCGGAGGGGCAGGAGCTCGGAGACAGCCCAGCCCGTGAGCACCAGGCTTAGCACTATCTTCCAAAGGTTGCGTTTGAGCATGTCGGATGTGGGTTAAAGGGAGGTGGGGCCGCGCCCCAGCGCGGTCCCTGCGCCGTCGAGGCGGGTTCGCCCCGGGTCGAGGGGCCGGGGCGGGCTCCTAGGAGGATTTCTTCTCCTCGCTGCCCGTCTTCTTCGCGACCGACTGGATGAAGCCCTTGCCGACCTCAATCTTGGTGTTGTCGGCCACCCGCACGACGAAGCGGTCGTCCTTGACGTTGGTGATCGTGCCGTAGATCCCGCCGGTGGTGATGATCTCATCGCCGGTCTGCAGCGTCGTGAGCATCCTCTCATGCTCCTTCTGTTTCTTCTTCTGCGGCGCGATGAAGAGGAAATAGAATCCGCCGATGAACAGCAGCCACACGAGAATCATCGACGGTGGGAAGCTCGGGCCGGAGGCCGGGGCGGCCGGGGCCGCCGCTTGGGCAATCATTTTAGTCATTTCGTATTGCGTTCTTCTAAAGAGAAAACACGCATCTAACTGAATCAACGCTCGTGAAGGCAAGCCCTCAGTGGCAGCCGCGCTCCAAATATCTTGAAAAGCAAATCCGCATCCGCATGGTCGGCAGCCAAATCCGAGGAGCATTACGGGTTCAAGCGCTGGGGCTCGGGCCACCTCTCCGTCGACACGGAGGGATTCGTGAACGTCCAGCCCCTCACCGACGGCCGCTGCATCCGCGTGCTCGACGTCATCAACGAGGCCCTGGGGATGGGCCTCAAGGCGCCCATGGTGATCCGGTTCCAGGACCTTCTGCGCCACAGGGTCATCCAGTTGAACGAGGTGTTCCGGACGGCGATCAAGGAGGAGGGATACCGCGGCGCGTACCGGGGGGTGTTCCCGATCAAGGTGAACCAGCTGCGCGAGGTGGTGGACGAGATCGTGGGGGCAGGACGGGACTACAACTACGGCCTCGAGGTGGGTTCGAAGTCCGAGCTGATGATCGCGCTCGCGATGCTCGAGGGCTCCACCCGGCTGATCATCTGCAACGGCTACAAGGACCACGACTACGTCCGGCTCGCCCTCATGGGCCGCAAGCTCGGCAAGCGCGTGATCATCGTCGTCGAGCAGCTCTCGGAGATCGACGACATCATCCGGATCTCGGAGGAGACCGGCGTGAAGCCGATGATCGGCCTGCGCGCGAAGCTCCAGACCCGGGGCGAGGGAAAGTGGGCGCTGTCCACGGGGGACAACGCCAAGTTCGGGCTCAACACCGCAGAGATCCTCATCGCGTGCGAGAAGCTCAAGGCCGCCAAGCTCAAGGCGTGCCTGAGGCTCTTCCACTTCCACATCGGCTCGCAGGTCCCCAACATCATCACGATCAAGAACGCGGTGATCGAGGCGACCCGCTTCTACTGCCAGCTCACCAAGCTGGGATTCCCCATGGGCTACATCGACGTCGGTGGGGGCCTCGGAATCGACTACGACGGCTCGCGCACGAACTTCGACAGCTCGATGAACTACTCGATGGACGAGTACGCCCGCGACGTCGTGTTCAACGTGCGCGAGATATGCCGCTCGGCGGGGGTTGCCGAGCCCGACATCGTGAGCGAGTCGGGCCGGGCCGTCGTCGCGCCCCACTCGATGCTGGTGGTCGAGGTCTTCGAGCGGATAAACAAGCGCGAGTCCCTCGGCAAGCAGCACCAGCCGAACGAGAAGCAGAAGGTCGTCACCGACCTCGAGGTGCTGCTCAAGAACAAGTCCAAGCTGGGGCGCCTGGAGCGGTTCCACGACGCCCTGCAGAAGAAGGACGAGGTCTTTTCGCTCTTCAACCTCGGCTACCTCGACCTCGAGAACCGGGCGGCCGCGGAGCAGATATTCTGGCAGATTTGCGAGCAGATCGCGAAGGAGACCGAGAAGGCCGGCTACCAGCCCGAGGAGCTGCGCGACCTGTCGAAGCACCTCGCCGACCAGTACGTGTGCAACTTCTCGGTTTTCCAGTCGCTCCTCGACCACTGGGCCCTGAAGCAGCTCTTCCCGATCGCGCCCCTGCACCGCCTGAACGAGCGGCCGACCGTGAACGCGATCCTCGTGGACATCACGTGCGACTCGGACGGGAAGATCAGCAGCTTCATCGACCTGCAGGACGTGAAGGACTACGTCGCCCTGCATCCGCTAAACAACAAGCCGTACTACCTGGGCATATTCCTGACCGGCGCCTACCAGGACATCATGGGCGACCTCCACAACCTCTTCGGCAGGGTCAACGAGGTCCACGTGTTCCTCGAGGATGACGAGCCGAACGGGTTCTACATCGAGGAGGCCCTGAGCGGTAGCCGCATCGCCGACGTCATCGAGGGGGTCCAGTACCAGCAGGAGGACCTCTGCAGGAAGATGAAGGCCCAGATCGA
>Ga0209415_10008475_pt1 | contig 17824 bp, 28 predicted proteins | sample PeaSoiSIISIP2007_FD_187696 | JGI IMG/M metagenome (GOLD analysis project Ga0209415, IMG submission 187696) | Peat soil microbial communities from Weissenstadt, Germany - SII-SIP-2007 (SPAdes) (version 2) | ecosystem: Environmental > Terrestrial > Soil > Wetlands > Peat | place: Germany... | reverse complement strand
GCCGCGTATTCGGTCGCAAGGGCCTTGGCGATGTCCTCCACGGTTGTTTTGCCGTCGCAGAGCTTGAGCACGGCGACGTGACGGCCTCCGCCTTCGCGGAAGCCGCCAGAACGGGTAGAACTTGTAAGATCGACGCTTGAAACTAAGCGCGGTCAAACTCGGCAGGGAGGTAACTCGTCACTTCCATGCCAGCCTCTGATTCAGTAATCTCTGGTTTCAGCCACTTTTTCATTATCGTCTCCTTCGGTGAATTCTATTCAAAACATGTAATATATATGGGAATAGTGCATGAGAACCGTAATGACGGCGCCATGAAAACTTCCTGACTGCCACATTAAGAAATTCTGAATAGGAATGTTTGGGAACGCCACGTAATTTTGGGCTTTGTCGTTAAGCGGAATAAAAACCAAGTCGTAAGAGCAGACGGAGGACGGCAATGTTCAAATTCATCGAGGGTCTGCCGCAGGGCGTGATGGCGATCGAAGCCACGGGCAAGGTAACGCACGAGGATTATCACAATACGCTTATCCCCAAGGCCGAAGCGATGATGGCCAAGGGTCCGATCAGGATGCTTTATGTCATAGGGAAGGAGTTCACAGGCTTTGAGCTTGAGGCACTGTGGGACGACAGCGTGTTCGGGTTCAAGCACTGGCACGATTTCGGCCACGTCGCCGTGGTTACTGATCACGCGTGGCTGCGCGCTATGGTTAGCATGTTCAAACCTTTCTTTCACGGCGAAGTCCGGCTGTTCAGGCTTTCCGAATTGCCTGCCGCGAAAGACTGGATCACGGACGCGAAAAGAGCAGCCGCATGATGGTGGTGCCCCACAATGCAGGCGATGGACAAGTCTCGGGGCAGGTAACCGCCGTCCACGGCTCGGTTATCGACGTAAAGTTTCCCGCAGGAATTTTACCGGCGGTCGATGAAGGCATTACCATCGAGCGCGGCGAAAGCGGCCAGCTCATTGCAGAGGTGCATCAGCACCTCGATCCTGTAACCGTGCGCGCTGTGGCACTCGAAAGCACCGTTGGATTGAGCCGCGGCGCACGGGCACGCGCCACCGGTGCCCCCATTCGTGTGCCCGTCGGCAACGCTGTGCTCGGGCGGCTCCTCAACGTCACCGGCGAGCCCACCGATCGTGGGCCGCCGCTTCCCGCCGACATCGAGCGCCAGCCTATTCACGCGCCAGCCCCTGCGATCGATCGCCTGAGTGCGACGCTTGAGATTTTCCATACCGGCATCAAGGTGATTGATCTGCTTGCGCCGCTTGTAAAAGGCGGGAAGGCGGCGATGTTCGGCGGCGCCGGTGTCGGCAAGACCGTGCTCATCACGGAGCTGATCCGCACCACCGTCGAACGGCATTCGGGTATTTCGGTCTTCGCCGGGATCGGTGAGCGTTCGCGCGAGGGGCACGAACTGCTGCTCGAACTCAAACAGTCCGGTGTCCTTGCGCGCACAGCGCTTGTGTTCGGACAGATGAATGAGCCGCCCGGCGCGCGCTGGCGTGCGGGGCTGACGGCGCTCACGATCGCCGAGTATTTTCGGGACTTTGCCCGCGAAAATGTGCTGCTGCTCATCGACAACGTTTACCGAATGGTTCAGGCTGGCGCCGAAGTCTCCGGATTGCTCGGCCGCCTACCTTCGCGCGTTGGCTATCAACCTACACTTGCGAGCGAGATCGCTGAACTGGAGGAGCGGATCGCCTCCGTTGCCGGCGCTGCTATCACCTCGATTCAGGCGGTCTATGTGCCGGCCGACGATTTTACCGACCCAGCGGTGGCGGAGATTTTCAGCCACCTCGATTCTTCGATCGTGTTGTCCCGCGACATGGCAAGCGAGGGCATGTATCCGGCGATGGACCCGCTCGCCTCGACGTCGAGCCTGCTCGACCCGCGCCTTGTCGGCGAGGCGCATTACCGGATCGCACAAGATGTTCGCAAGGCCATCGCCCACTACCGCGAGCTTCAGGAGATCATCGCGCTGCTCGGTATTGAAGAGCTGAGCGCGGCAGATCGCACCGTCGTCAAGCGGGCACGACGCCTCATGCGCTTCCTCACTCAGCCCTTCATGGTCACGGTCGCATTCACCGGCAAGCCTGGCCGCGCCGTCGAGATCGACGCGACGCTCGCCGGATGCCACGCGATTCTGGAGGGCGAAGCCGATGACTGGGCCGAGAGTTCACTCTACATGGTCGGCGACATCGACGAAGCGCGGCGCAAAGAAACGCAACCGGCGAAGGGGGTGTCATGAGGCTCGCCGTGACCACGCCGCTCGCCATCATCACCGAAGCCCATGATGTCGCGCATCTTCGCGCCGAGGACGAGACTGGGGCCTTCGGTATCCTGCCGGGCCATGCCGACTTCCTGACGGCGCTCTCCGTATCCGTGGTGAGCTGGCGTGATCAGGCTGGGGTCGAGCATTACTTGGCCGTGCGGGGCGGCATGCTCGAAGTGCGCGGCGGCGAGGCGATCACGGTCGCGACGCGGGAGGCCATCGCCAGTGACGATCTGCACCATCTTGAAACTGAAGTGCTCGCCAAATTCCGCCACGGGATCGAGGAGGAGCGGGCCGCTCGCACCGATGCGCAAAGACTTTATCTCGCGGCAATCCGGCAAATCTGCCGCTTCCTCAAATCGGAACGCGCACCGGCCGTTCCCGGCGGGCCGGGCGTCACACAACGCGATGGTATCGATTAATGACGCAGCAGCCCGACAATCACGAGTCGCTCGATGAGGCCGTCAGGACGCGGCAGCAGCGGCGCGCGCGCTGGCAGCGCGAGGGCGAGCGCTCGCTCGGCCAGAACCTGGCGATGATCGGTGCGCTCGGCTGGACCATCGTAACGCCGACGCTGATTGGCATTTTCGCAGGTCGCTGGCTCGATCGGCACTTCGATATGGGAATTTTCTGGACCTTGGGCCTGCTCGTGGCGGGCCTCGCGCTCGGATGCGCACTTGCCTGGAATAGGATGCATAGCGAATGACCCATGAAACACTGATCTCGATTTCTTCTCTCACAATGACGATGGCATTGATCGGCTTTGCCTTCGGTCTCGTTTATTTTGCGGCCTTGCGCCGAACTGTGACGCTGTTTGCCGCGGGACGCGGCTGGTTCGTCCCCGTAGCGCTGACGCTGAGCCGTATCGGGGTGGCAATCCTCGTTCTTGTTCTCGCCGCCAAGCTCGGCGGTGCCTCGCTGCTCGCGACGTTTATCGGCTTTCTGCTCGCCCGCACGGTGGCGCTGCGTGCCGGAAGGAGCGCCGGGTAATGCAGCCGTCGCCGCTCACCAGCATTGTTGTCTTCCATCTTGGTCCGGTCGCCATCACCCGGCCCGTTGTAACGACCTGGGTCATCATGCTCGCACTCACCGTCGTCTGCCGGCTCGTGACACGGCGGCTCGCGCTACACCCGGATCGCCGCCAGATAGTGCTTGAGCTTCTTGTCACCGGCATCGCGCAGCAGATCGAGGCTGTCATCGGCAAGGATGCGCGGCCGTATCTTCCCTTGCTCGGCACGCTCTTTATTTTTCTGGTGACAGCCAATCTTTCTGGCGTGTTGCCCGGTGTCGAAGCCCCCACCAGCAAACTTGAGACGCCGGCAGCTCTGGCGCTCATCGTGTTCTTCTCGGTGCATTATTTCGGCGTGCGGGCAAGAGGCCTCGCCGGCTATCTCGCCAGCTTTGCCGAGCCCAAGCTCATCATGCTGCCGCTTAACATTATTTCCGAGGTGACACGGACCTTCTCCCTCATGGTGCGCCTTTTCGGCAACGTCATGAGCGGCGCATTTGTCATCGCCCTCGTGGTGGCACTGGCAGGCCTCTTCGTTCCGATCCCGCTCATGGTCCTCGAAATCCTGGTCGGCGTCGTGCAGGCCTACATCTTCACTGTACTTGCAGCTGTCTTCATCGGTGCCGCGGTTGGCGCCGTCGGAAAAACATAACGGAGGTATTATGGATCCGAAGCTCATTAGTATCATCGGCGCCGTCATTGCCGTCTCGATCGGCTCGATCGGACCGGCACTGGCCGAGGGTCGTTCGGTCGCCGCGGCGATGGATGCCATCGCACGGCAGCCCGAGGCGGCCGGGACCATCTCGCGCACGCTCTTTGTAGGTCTGGCAATGATCGAGACGATGGCGATCTACTGTCTCGTCGTGGCGCTGCTGCTGCTTTTCGCCAACCCCTACGCGCACTGACCATGCACTTCGATTGGTGGACACTGGCGCTGCAAACCGTCAATTTCGCGATCCTGGTCTGGTTGCTGCATCGCTTCCTTTACAAGCCGATGCTGCGCATGATCGACGCGCGCAAAGCTGCTGTCCAAAAACAGTACGATGAGGCCAAGGTAGTCGAAGACAAGGCGAAGGCTGATCTCGCCAAGATTGAAGCGGAACGCGCCGGCATAGCGGCGGAGCGTGAAGCCGCACTCAAGGCTACCGCAGCCCAGGCGCAGGGAGCGGCGGAGACCCGCCGCGCCCAAGCCGAACGCGAGGCGCAGGCGCTCCTTGAAGCAGCGCGAAAGTCGCTCACGACAGAGCGTGAACACGCGCTCGCCGAGCTTCGGCGGAGCGCTCTTGACGTTGGTGCCGAATTTGCGCGGCGACTGCTTGCCGAGGTGCCAGCGCAGCTTCGCGCGGAAGCGTGGATCGAGCGGATCGAACAACACCTCAAGGCGCTCCCCAAGACGGAGCTTGATACGCTCATCAGACAGTTTACGGACGGCAGTGCTCTCACGGTGGTGACCGCATCGCCGCTTCCACCTGAGACGGCCGACACGTGGCGCGCCCGGCTGCGTCGGCCCCTGGGTGATGGCATTACGATTACGTTCGTCGTGGACCCGGATCTGATAGCGGGAGCCGAGCTGCATTTTCCGACCGCCATTCTGCGCTTCTCATGGCAAAGCGCGCTGGTAGCTATGCGCTCGGAGATTGGTGCCCATGCCGACGCTCACTGACGATCTCCGCGAATGGCTTGACCGGAGCCGGCAACGTATCGGCGCCATCGCCCTCGAACCACGGCTCGAACATGTCGGGCGCGTGATGCAGGTCGGCGACGGCGTGGCGATGGTGCAGGGCCTGCCGGACACACAGCTCGACGAGCTGCTGATATTCGAAGGCGGCGTGCGTGGCCTCGCTGTTGATCTCGGCGAGGAAACGATCGGATGCGTATTGCTGGGGGATACCAGTAGCATCCCGGCCGGAAGCGTTGTGCATGGTACGGGCGAAGTGGCGCGTGTTCCTGTCGGCGATCCGCTGCTGGGCCGCGTGGTTGATGCGTTGGGCGTTCCGCTCGACGGCGGCGAGCCGCTTGATACCGAGCAACTTTTACCCGTCGAGCAGCCGGCGCCCGCGATCATCGATCGCGCGCTGGTGACGCGGCCCTTGGCGACCGGACTCCTCGTGATCGACGCCATGATTCCGCTAGGTAGGGGACAGCGCGAGCTCATCATCGGTGACCGTGGGACGGGCAAGACGGCGATCGCCGTCGATACCATCATCAACCAGCGTTCCAGCGATGTGATCTGCGTTTACGCCGCGGTGGGCCAGAAAGCGTCCTCGGTCGCGCGCGTGATCGAGGCGGTGCGCCACTATGGTGCGCCAGAGCGCTGCCTGTTCGTCATTGGCGAAGCCGATGCGGCGCCCGGCCTCCAGTGGCTCACCCCCTATGCCGCCTGCACGATGGCTGAGTATTTCACGGTGCGTGGGCGCGACGTACTGCTGGTGATCGACGATCTCACCAAGCACGCAGCAGCCTATCGTCAGCTTTCGCTGCTGCTGCGCCGGCCACCGGGACGTGAGGCTTATCCGGGCGACATCTTCTACATTCATTCGCGCTTGCTTGAACGCGCGGCGAAGCTGGCACCCGAAGGCGGTGGCGGTTCGCTTACCGCACTGCCGATCGCCGAGACGCAGGCGGGCAACATCAGCGCATACATTCCGACCAACCTCATCTCCATCACCGACGGCCAGATATACCTTGATCCGCGCCTCTTTTACGAAGACCAGAAGCCGGCGGTCGATGTCGGCAAGAGCGTGTCGCGTGTCGGCGGCAAGACGCAAGCGCCGGTTCTCAGATCCTTCTCGGAAAGCCTGCGGCTCGAATATGCGCAGTTCCTGGAGCTGGAAGTGTTTACCCGCTTTGGCACCATGGTGGACGAGCGCGCGCGTAAAGTGATCGAGCACGGCAGGCGCATTCGCGCCGTGCTCGGCCAGCGCCAGTTTGCACCCCTCGCGCTTGGCGAGCAGGTTGCTCTGCTTTGTGCGCTGAGCGATGGCGTACTCGACGCTGTGCCGCTCGATCGCGTGGAGGCGTTTCGATCAGACCTCGGCCCATGGCTTGCCGAGCACTGTCCCGAGGTCATGGCGCTCGATGATCAGGCGAAGGCCTTCCCCGATGATGTTCGTAATCGCCTCCGGAGTTCTCTCTCGGCGCTGGCGCACTCCGTCGTGGCGTCGAACACCACACCGGGAGATGCTCAACCGTGACCCGCGTTGCCGAAATCCAGGGCCATATTGCCAACATGGACGAGTTACTCGACATCGTTGGCGCGATGCGCTCACTCGCCGGCATGCGTGTGCAGGAAGCACAACGTGCGCTTCCCGGTATCCGCGGTTATGCGGAATCCATGGCGGCGGCGATCGGTGCCGCCCTTCTTCTTATGCCGTCGCCATCCGAGACGTTGTTGACAGGAGGGCGCCGGGCCCTCGTTCTCTGTACGGCTGAGCACGGATTTGTCGGCGGCTTTAACGCGCGTCTTGTCGAAGCTGCGGAAGCCGCGCTCGAAGCCCGCGACCTGCTCTTCGTTCTGGGCAGCCGCGGCGCCGCCCTTGCGCTTGAACGCGGGCGGCAGGCAAGTTGGATGAGGCCGATGGCAACCAGAGTGGTCGGTGCGCCCGAGACTGTTAACCGTCTCACGACCGAACTCTACGTGCGCATTGCGCGTGGCGAAATCTCCCGCGTCGAGGTGATGTTCGGCCGCTACCATCAGGGCGGCGCGTCCACGATCGAACGGCATCTGCTTCTGCCGCTCGATGTCGCTTCGCTGGCCATCAAGCAACCGCGTCAGGCGCCGCTGCACAATCTCGCACCGCGGCCATTGCTGGAAAAGCTCATCGCGGAATATGTGTTCGCTCTTTTGACCGAAGCGGCAGTCGAATCCATTTCGAGCGAAAATGCCGCGCGCCTCACGGCCATGGAATCCGCGCACGACAACGTGACGAAGAAGCTCTCTCAGTTGCGTCAGTTTGCGCAGCAGGCTCGACAGACCGAGATTACCGACGAATTGCTCGATCTGGTCACGGGTGCCGAGGCGCTGGCGGATCAGAGCCCCCGCAAGGACCACACGCGGCGCACATAACTTCCATCGCCCGAAACCGGCGTTGCGTCAGATAGCGCGGACAAGAACGGCTCTGTCGAGCCACGGGCGCCGTAGCAGCCGTCGACCGTCGATCGGTGAGTGGCGTGCCGGGATCTCCCGAATGACTATGGGAGAGGCGTTTCGTCCAATCGGGCGATCCATTCTCGGAGTGACTGCTCGACGCCCTTGAGATCGGCCGCTAGCCCAGCAACGATCCGGCTTTCGTGCTTCTTTACCGCTGGTCCAAGTGACTTCGCTTTCTTTTGGAGCTCGGCATGCTGATGGACGATGGCGCCGAGCTCGATGATGTGCTCGACCGTTTCGGTTTCCATGCCGCGGGCGACTTCTGCCCTCATCTTCCGGATGCGGGCGTCCAACTCGGCAAGTCGATCGGACAGATCAAGGTCGGGCGCCCGCTTTGCCATGGGCATCTCTCTTTTCTAGTGCGATAGCTTGGGAGGTTCCCGGCGCAAAAGCAATGGGATCGCGTGCGAGTGCCGACCCGAGGAGCAAGCGCCTATGAACGGGCGTCGCGAGCGGAATTTTAATTGGCTGAGGAGCGTGTCGCTGCATTGCGCCCCCCATGGCTCTGTGGAGTTGGCGGCGCGATCGTGACGCGTGCTCATGTTTTGGCCAGAACCCGCCGGGGGCGCCGCGGCGGCCCCAAAAACCTAAAACACATTGATGTGCATCAAAGCGCCGCTGAGCGGGTGTGCTATGTTTTTCACTAATCTCCGCATCAATTGCTGCGCGACGCTCCAGAACGATGCAGGCATTATGATTGTACAGCAAGCCGCGAATTCTTCGAAATTCAGCATCAGCCAGCAACCAGAGTAAGCAAAAATCCAATGGCCAAGCCGCACCAACAGGAACATTCGACGATTTCGAACTTGTGGGACGGATTGATGGGCTGGAACGGGCCGCTGATGGCGTCGGCCGGCGGGGTGGTGCAGGCATGCGCGGAGGCGTGTGCCGAATAATCCGGGCATCGGCACGCTGCGGAGTGAGCTGATCGATCGCGGTGCGATTTGTCCGCATGGTCGAAGCGACCGCAGCGTTGTGGATCGTGTGGTGAATAGCGAGAGCGCATCGCGATAGTCTGGCGGCGCTGCGGAGCGGAGACGAGGCGTTTGTCTTCCGGCCACCACGACGGTAGGCGCGCTGCGTGGGCTCTGAACCGGATCCACAGCGGCGGCGTCCGGAGAAAAAGAAGTTTTGATGAAGTACACGAATCTAGCGTTACGAGTTTCCGCGACGGCCTTCGCGGCGGGGCTGATCGCTCTGAACATTGGGGCCGCCAGCGCCGTAGCCGTCGCCAGTTCGAAACGGTTGGAGACTATTCTGTCATGAAGACCGGAACCATCAAGGCACTGCCGACCGCTGCATCGGTTCGCCGCGCGGTAGTGCCAACATCGGGGCAAGATTCGCCGGATGTACAATCGAAGAAATCGACTGAATTTCCAGAATGGCCACTATCCTGGTGGACGCAAGCGACGACCGAGCTGCTGCAGACCTGGACGCGGTTTCCACCACTCGGTCTGCAGCCCGCAGGGGGCCACGGAGCCGTGGCGGCTACGAAGCCTGCGACGCAGGTGCCCGGCGCGGAAGCCAAGGTCGATCCGCCGACCAGCGGCGACCGGTTGTTTCATGCCACCATGGGCCGGTTCACGTCCGGCATCTCGCCGGTCAGCCTTGGGCTCGCCTACGCCGACTGGGCGTTCCATCTCGCGGCGTCGCCCGGCAAATGGCAGATTTTGCTGGAGAAGGCCGTGCGCAAGGCGGTTCGTCTGGCGACCTATGCGCCGCAGGCCTGCAGCGGCCCGGCCTGTCCGTGCTGCATCGAGCCGCTGCCGCAGGATCACCGGTTCCGGACCGAGGCGTGGCAGCGCTGGCCGTTCAATGTGATCCAGCAGGCGTTTCTCTTGAATCAACAATGGTGGCACAACGCGACGACCGGCATCGGCGGCGTGTCGGCCCACCATGAGCAAGTCGTCTCCTTCGTCGCGAGACAGCTGCTCGACACCGTCTCACCGGTCAATTTCATCGCAACAAATCCCGAAGTTCTCAAGACCACGGTCCGGGAAGGCGGCCGGAATTTGGTGCGCGGCGCCATGAACTTCCTTGCGGACTGGGAACGGGCAGTCGGCGGAAAGCCGCCGGTGGGCGCCGAGCGCTTCCAGCCCGGCCAGAACGTCGCCGTCACGAAGGGCCAAGTGGTCTACCGGAACCGGCTGATCGAGTTGATCCAGTATGCGCCGGAGACTGACGACGTCTATGCCGAGCCCGTGCTGATCGTGCCGGCGTGGATCATGAAGTACTACATCCTCGACCTCTCGCCCTCCAATTCGCTGGTGCACTACCTCGTCGGTCGAGGTCACACCGTGTTCATGATCTCCTGGCACAATCCGACGGTCGAAGATCGCGACCTCGGCATGGAGGATTACCTGCGTCTCGGCGTGCTGGACGCGCTGAAGGCGGTGCGGACGATCGTGCCGGAGCGCAGGGTGAACGCGGTCGGTTACTGCTTGGGCGGCACGCTGCTGTCGATCGCCGCGGCCTTCTTGGCGCGGGAGGGAGGGGCCGCGCTCAATTCGGTGACGCTCCTGGCCGCACAGACCGACTTCACCGAGGCGGGCGAGCTGATGCTGTTCATCGACGACAGCGAGCTCAATTATCTCGAGGACATCATGTGGGACCAGGGCTATCTCGATGGCAAGCAGATGGCCGGTATGTTCCAGCTTCTGCGATCCAACGACCTCATCTGGTCGCGCCTGGTGCACGAATACCTGATGGGCCAGCGCTCGCCCATGGTCGACTTCGACCTTATGGCCTGGAACGCCGATACAACGCGCATGCCCTACCGCATGCACAGCGAGTATTTGCGCCGCCTTTTCCTCAACAACGATCTGTTCGAAGGGCGGTATCAGGTGGACGGCCGACCAGTCGTGCTGAGCGACATCCGCGCACCGATATTTGCGGTAACGACGGAAGCGGACCATGTCGCACCATGGCGCTCGGTCTACAAGATCAACCTCGTGAGCGACACGGACGTCACCTTCGTGCTGACCAGCGGCGGCCACAATGCGGGCGTCGTGAGCGAGCCTGGTCACAGGCACCGGTACTTCCGAGTCTCTCACCGTTTGTCAGGCGAGATGTATGTCGATCCTGATACCTGGTATCTGAACAATCCGAGTACCGACGGTTCATGGTGGCCGGTCTGGGCCGAATGGCTGGAGCACAAATCCGCCGGGCGTGCCGCGCCGCCCCCGCTCGGGGCGCCCGATAAGGGCTATCCGCCGCTCGGCGCGGCGCCAGGGCAGTACGTTCTCGAACGCTAAGCGAGACTCGCACGTCTTATAGCCAAGGAGCGTTATGCTTACGTTATTACCGGACCAATGGAGCATTCCATGAAGGCGCTCGTCTATCTTGGCCCCGGTCGCAAGCAGGTCGAGGACCGGCCTAAGCCCGAGCTCAAGGCGTCCGACGACGCGATCGTGAAGCTCTCCAAGACCACGATCTGCGGGACCGATCTGCACATCCTGAAGGGCGACGTGCCCAGCTGTGCGCCAGGGCGCATCCTTGGCCATGAGGGCGTTGGCGTGATCGACCAGGTGGGCGTCGGCGTGACCGCCTTCCATCCCGGCGACCACGTGCTGATTTCCTGCATTACGTCTTGTGGCAAATGCGAGTATTGCCGGCGCGGCATGTACTCCCATTGCACCACGGGCGGCTGGATTCTCGGCAATGAGATCGACGGCACCCAGGCCGAGTACGTCCGCATCCCTCACGCCGACACGAGCCTCTATCCGATCCCGCAAGGCGCCGACGAGGAGGCTCTGGTGATGTTGAGCGACATCCTGCCGACCGGTTTTGAATGCGGTGTCCTCAACGGCAAGGTGGCCCCGGGCTCCACGGTGGCGATCGTGGGCGCAGGGCCTATCGGGCTTGCCTCCCTCTTGACCGCGCAGTTCTATTCGCCCGCCGAGATCATCATGATCGACCTCGACGACCGCCGGCTGCAGGCGGCGAGCCGCTTTGGCGCGACGCAAATCATCAACAGCAGCAACGGTCAGGCCGCGGCCAAAGTCAAAGCGCTGACGGAGGGGCGTGGCGTCGACACGGCGATCGAGGCCGTCGGCGTGCCGGCAACTTTCCTGCTCTGTCAGGACATTGTGGCGCCGGGCGGCGTCATCGCCAATATCGGCGTGCACGGGACCAAGGTCGATCTCCATCTGGAGCGCCTCTGGTCGGCGAACATCGCCATCACCACGCGGCTCGTGGATACCGTCACCACGCCGATGCTGCTCAAGACAGTGCAATCCAAGAAGATCGATCCGAAGCTCCTGATCACGCACCAGTTCAAGCTCGACCAGATCCTCGACGCCTACGAGACCTTCGGCCACGCCGCGAGCACGGGAGCCTTGAAGGTGATTATCGAGGCGTGAGCGAAGTCTGGACCTGACACCCCTTCGCCGCGGCCTTACGTACCCGAAGCCAGACGTTGTTCAGCTTCCAGGCTTGCCGCTGAGGTACGACCGGAACGCGCTACCCCCGAGAGCTCCGGCGATGGTGTAGCCGGCTAGGCCCAAGTTAGCCTTCTCCTCTGAGCCTGTTCGACGCCACCCTCGACCAGATGCTTGACCTTGCAGATCGGTGGTGGATGTTCCCAGCAGAGGAGGGTTGGTATGCCGCCGCCTGCCATCGCCTCTAGCTCGCCCACTACGGACTTTGGATCGAGCCTGCCCAGCAACTCGTCGAAATAGCGCTCGGCGTATTCCTCCGGCGTCGCGCAGCTCTTGAACCACGGTCCAGGTGCAAGGCGCTTGTAGAGCTGACGGGCCGTCTCCTTCAGTGGAACGCCGCGGCTGATACCGATCCGGCAGTGATCCGCCGGCAGCTTCGTGAACCACGATGAAGTCTTGATTTGCGCCATTTTTTCAGCCTGCCACGCGGCTTCGCCTAAGGCAATTGCGAAGCGCTCCGACCCGCGCCCGGCGGCGTCGGACGAATACGGCGCCAAGGGAGCGACCAAGCTTGCAGCTCGTCCATGTCGTAGATGGCCGACTCGCCTCGGAAGCGGGCGACGTGGCGAGCGCCATGGCCGGCGTCGATCATGCAAGCAGCAATTTCGAGGATGATGTCGGAACGCGATGCGCGGCTAAGGTCGATGACCCGCTTCGGGAGTAGCCCGTGCGCGCGTGTTGCGCTATGCGTGTTGATGGTCATTGATGCAAACCCCATGATGGTTTGTGTCTCTGGCAAGTGCCGGGGGCGAGGTGCAAAGCTCGCCTCCGGTGCGTTAGCCGGCCATGACTTTTTGGGTCGGAGCAAGCGCAATCTGGACGAGCGTCCACAATTCTGCACTCGTTTAGCGTGTCGCGGCGGAACTGCTCTACAAGGACTCGTATGGCGAGCCGAGAAGCGCGGTACGTGCCTTCGGCCGACACGGCGTGGGGGGCTAGAAATTCGCTTTGTGCGAATCACTTTTGGAGTTACCCGCGATCAACGGACTATTTACGCTGCGCGTGGTGAGGTTACCTTGGTTTGCATCGACCAGCGCAGCTCGTCGGAGAGCCGCGCCACGCGCGCCTCAAGCTCCTTGAGGTAGCGGCAATCGTCGGGGTCCGTGCGGCTCATGTTCCTCCGGAAGGAATCGCATTCCGCCTTGGCTTGAAACAGCTCTTGCCGCACGCGGTCGGAGGTGAACATCATGACGTCCTAACGCAGCACCTTGACATTAGTTGCGCACGGTCGCCCAGTCCTGGGGTCTTCGCCGTCGTCGAATTCCACTGGCGCGCCTACGGGTAAGGTCAGCTCGCCGACCACATTGCGCGCGTGGACGAACAAGTCCGGTCTGCCATCGTCGCGTTTGATGAATCCGTAATTCCTCTCGTTCCAGTGCACGACTCTGCCTTTCACGTCTGCTCTCCATCTCCGCGATTGCTCACAAGCCGCAGCAAGCCCGGTGGCGGTTCTGGCGTCGCGTAGATGCCCGCGTTGCACTCATCGGCAATGCGAGCCTGCTCGGCCTTCTTGCCCGTGCGCGGCTGCGCCGGCTGACGCTGAGCATCTCGATGCGCAAGAAGCACGCGACCGATGCGCACCTTGTCCTTGACGGTGACCTCCGGATTGCTGAGGCACTCAAACAGGAATTCCTCGACGCTCTCGTATTGCTGACCATGCGGCCAACCTTCCAGCTTTGCTCTTGCGCGGATTGACGATTCCGGCACACCAAAATCCCGAGCGATGGAACGTGTGGGCGCGCCAGCCTCATATGCGTGGCGGATGGCAACCCATTCCGTTTTACCCCGCCGCAAAATTATTCTCCCGATTCAAAACAAAAAGTCCGCCAATTCCTCTCGACGCGCAGGAAGTCTCCCACCCTGTAGAGATTGACATCCCCCTTACTGCCTACGTTGCTCTATGCCCCATTCGCATTGCGCGTTGCTTGATGGTCTTGGCCAGTGACGCCGCGCGCGCCAGCGGCCAGAGGCGCCCGTTATGCTGCCCTGAGTTCAAGCTCGCCAGAAACAAGAGCAACGAAACGTTACAAAATTCCTCGACGCTGCCGCAAAGCAGTCTCGATTGCATCCTGTTGGCGGTCGCATGCTGTCGTCGATGCGGCTGTTCAACGATGGAGGTCGACATGACCATCCGACTTTTCCTCGTGTCTTGCCTAGCCCTCGCTCCGTCCCTTCTGTTCCAGAGCGACCTCGCCATAGCCGGCCAAGCGCAGAGCAGCATTCGTATTGCGCAGGACGACAGTGGCAACGCACAGGCCACGCCTGACCCAGCGGCCGCGCCGGACAGCGGCGGCGGTGACGACTCCAAAGCCCCTGCGCAGGATCCGGAATAGCCTTCAAGGTCGCGCGATGCACACTCTTGAAATTAAGATGCGGCTCTGTCCCCCGAACCTCTTCGAGAGGTTCGCGGGGATGGATTTGGCCTATGAGACAACGATCACCGACGGCGTGCTTGAAGTTATTGGGCGAGGCCCAACGCCCGAAGCCTCCCACGGGGCCGCGCAAATGCAGTGGGATCTTGCGCAACTTGCTAGCCCGGCGGTGATGTACCCCTAAGGTGCTACACTAGGGCCGTGTGGGGACACAGCCGCCAAGGCTGACGAAGGACGACCTTGTGTTCTTCGCTATCGCCATAGCGTTGATTCTGGCGATCGGCGCAACCGCCTGGATCGCGCTCGAAGTCGGGATTTCTAGTCTCCAACAGAACGTCGGTAATGGAGGGTGAGGTGTCGCCCGAAATGGTCACGAGCACCTCGCGAGTCGAAGCTCGGGCCACCTCGCCGAATTCTCATATCGAGGACCCGTGTCTAGGGTTAAAATGCCCCCATGAGAGATGGAGGGCGCGATGCGGTCAGCCCTTCTTGTACTGAGTATTGTCGCAGCGTTTTTGCTGGCATGCCCAAATGCCAGGGCGAAATTCAACTGCTTTAAGACCCCCCAGGGCGAACACAGGTGTGCGTGCGTAGGCGCGAACGATTGCAGCGAAATGCAAAAATCGGACAGCTGCAAATCTGGCCCTGAATGCGATGATCGCCAGCTTGGCGCCATTATTTGCAGTTGCAAGGCGGCGCGGACTTCACGAACGGGTCCTTGAGCGAGCGGCCGAAGGAGGCTGATGGCGGCCGGCACGGTCATCAGCGCCGCGATTCACCGGTCGTTAGAACTTGCCCGAGATACTTTGCGCAGCCGTAGGTGCCGGTGCGGGAGCCGTGGCCTTCCCTATAGTGGTCAATTAACGCATGAACCTCACGCCGCCATCCCAGCTCGCGTTTTTCCTTGCTGTATTGCTCGCGATTTGCGCGCTCCTCGTTCACTATGCACACGTCGCAATTCCAGTTGTCACTTCTCACAGCTTCGAAACTCTGCTTGTCGGCTTCTTGATTCTCGTCGCCGGTGTTCTGTTTCGAGGCTTCTAGCCAAAGCTTTCGCGACGAATTCGCTCGCAGCACTTGCTCCAGCAAATAGGCTTCCGCGGTCTGCAGTGTGTTCATTTCGTCCAGTAGGCGCCGGCCTGGGTTTGTCGATTTTCGTCGGCGAGCAAGCGCAGCGCCTCTTCCCCAAGCTCGCGGCTGCGCTTGAGCTCGGTCAGCCTTCGCAGGCGCGGAGGAAGCTTGCCGGGATCAACGTCGAAATACCAATAGGCCCACGGCCGCCTGCCGGGACTGGTGCAAAACGGGTCGGCCATGAGCTCGTCGCGGTAATGTTCCCACGCTTGGCGCAGATAGGCCTCGTCAAACCCGGGCCTCGGCCCAAGCGTCAAGTCGTAGTAGTCGTCGAAGGCATGCAAAGGAGGCCATTTGTGTTGCGGCGTGACCTTTGCCTTTTTGCCAAAAGGGTTGGCACCCGGACCGCGCATGCCCATTTCGACCTCCGAAATTTTCAAAATTCCAAAACTAACTCACTGGGTGACTGCACGCCGCTCCTGAAGCCGAAACCTTTTAGGGAATTTGATGGCGCTGCCGGCTTGCTGCATCAGCTTTGGCGAGCTGTTCGCCGACCATGTCGCGGGCAAGGCTGAGCTGCTCGACGAGCTCTTGCCCCGACAAGCAGCTCGTTATGCGCTCGAGCACGAGCATCAGGAAAATGCCGTTGATCTCATTGTCGCCATCTGCGCCGGCTTCTTTGAGCGCGGCAATCGCTTTGCCGAGAATATGCCGATATCGCGGGTCTACTTTCATTTTGGGTCCTTTCCTTGCCTGCTCTATATCCATAAGTTTCGTCAGTTCGTAAGTTTGGGGGGTAAGTGATTTCCTCAATGAAAACAAAGATTCTTATGAAACTTACGCAAAATAGATGGGTCCCTTTGGGGGCTCTCCCTGGATGCGCGTAGGTTCCACCGGTGAGCCTTACGACTTGGCCGCTTTCGGTCATGCCGGGGCAATCGCTGATCGACGACGTTTTTTTGCAGGCCAGTCGCCAAGGCGATTTCCTTCGGCGACCTGCTGTCGGCCTTGTCCGCGTGGAGGGCGTCTAAAATCTTCCGGCGCGTTTCGGAAAGATGCACGTCGCTCGCATCGCCCATGAGCGACCATCGGCAAGTCTGTTTGTTGAAGCGCACGGCAAGATCGCGTTCCTCGACGTCGCGGCCGCGCACATAGAGCGTCGTGCCTTGGTTTGATTTGGCGAGCACGAGCAACGTATCGGCAACGCCTGGGCCGCCAAGCGTCCCTGAAATCAAGTCGATTGGGTCATCGCTTTCGGCCTTGCGATTGTGCTGCAGCACGAGCACGGCAAGACCCGGCACTTGGCCGACGAAATCGTGAAGCTCGGCAAGCGCGCGGTAATCCGCATCATAAGGCGTCTCGTTGTTGCGCCTCGCCGGCCGCAAGTCGCGAGCGTGTCTATAACGGCAAGCCGAGGTTCGCGAACGCTGCTCGCCCATTGCCTCAAGTCCTCGACGCCGCCTTGATCGAGCCGTGCCCATTGCGTCGTCAGCGCCAGGCGCTCGGGCCAGGCGTTGAAGGGTGAGAGATATTTGGCCATCCGGGATAGCCTCGCGCTCGGCCGCCTCAAGAGCCAGGCGCCACTCGGTCAGCTTCGAGACGTCGATGCAGATGCCTTGGGGCGTCGGCACGAAATCGCCCACGAGGCCCGGAACGAAGACGCGGACGTGAAGCCAGTTGCGGCCTTTCCATAAGGAGAGCGTGACATGGACTCGCTCGCGCGCACTTTTCAACGACGCCTACGAGGATGTCGGGGTTCAAGGCGGTCGCGCTCATCGGCGCGCCCCCCCGACAGCTGCCGCCGACCTCGCAGCGGATTATCGAACCCCACAGGTCGGGGTCGAGACGCGTTTTGCGGCGCCGGGATTTGCTGCCACCGAGAAGGTCTATCGCGGAGGGGTTATAGGTCCCCATTTTTGGCTTCGCAGGACTTTGATTTAATTCTTGACGTCGGCAGCCCAATTCTCAGCCATCTGGTTACCTCCTATCGCGAGCGCAAGTCACATGCATTTGGACATGAATTGGAAGTAGTCGTGCCAGCCGTGAGCGCCCGTTTTAGCCTTGTTCGCGTCCCACTTGGCATCGCAGTCCTTCTTCAGTTGGGCTGAGCCTGCGCTATCGTCCTCGTTCCGGGCAGTCGCAGTAGATTTGGCCGTTGCTTTCTTTGCGGTGGGCTTCTCGGGCGCGGCAGCGGTGTGGCCATTATTAGCGGCGAAATCCTTGCTGCATTGGCTCCAGAACGAGGACCACGTCTTACCCTCGGTTTTTCCAGCCGCTTTCATGTCATCCCACTGCTTGCTGCAAGCTTGCATCGCAGGCGACGTAGCAGCGCGCGCTGGAAGAGAAATGATGGCCAAAAGCGAAAGTACCGCGGAAAGCACAATGTAGAGAGACTGGGCTTTCATCGTTTCCTCCTAGGATGACAAAGCGGCGATGACGCCGACCGCGAGATCAACGACATTTCCGCGCATTGCGAATTTCTTGAACTCCTCCAACATTTGCGCCTCCG
>Ga0209415_10008473_pt1 | contig 17824 bp, 15 predicted proteins | sample PeaSoiSIISIP2007_FD_187696 | JGI IMG/M metagenome (GOLD analysis project Ga0209415, IMG submission 187696) | Peat soil microbial communities from Weissenstadt, Germany - SII-SIP-2007 (SPAdes) (version 2) | ecosystem: Environmental > Terrestrial > Soil > Wetlands > Peat | place: Germany... | reverse complement strand
TTGCCCAACCCGCGCCACAGGGCGCAAACTTGGTCGAGACTCTACATCGAGCTGGATGAAAGTTCGGAGGCAGGTCAAAGCGGGTAGCGATCCGCCTGAAGTGTTTGATCTTGAGGAAGAATCGCTCGACGAGATTACGTTCGCAATAGAGGGTGTAGTCGCTCGCCTGTCCTGGTGTCAGGATGAAGCGTAGCGGATTGCCCAAGGCATCGACAACGGCGTGAATCTTGGTGGTCAGTCCGCCGCGCGAACGGCCGATCGCACGAGCTTCAGGCCCCCTTTTTTGCCCGCCGCATGTTGATGCGCCCGGACGATGGTCGAGTCGATCATGAGGTATTCGAAGTCGGGATCGTCGGCCATCATGGTGAAAAGACGATCCCACACACCATCCTTGGACCAGCGCGAAAAGCGGACGAACGCGCTGTTCCAGTTCCCGAAAAATTCAGGCAGATCGCGCCATGGTGAACCCGTTCGGGCGAGCCGTAGCACGGCCTCCAAGAAGAGGCGGTTATCAGCACCCGTCCTTCCGGGATCGCTGCGCTTGCCCGGTAAATGCGGTGCCATCCGATCCCACTGGTGATCCTTCAGGATCAAACGAACTCCACTCATTCAAGCCTCCTTCCCGAAAAGGAGTTTGAATTAGATTTTCGAGCCCACGGGAATCTCGAATGTCAACACTCTCTAGATCAGGCTTTGGCGGCTCCCGCTTTTCGTGCGCCTCGACGCGGGGGCCGCCTGACCTTATCATCCTTGCCGCGAGATGCGCGCAAGGAGGGGGAGATGGAAAGTCTGACCGGGGAATGGCGTCTGACCTTTCCCCGCTATAGCCGCGAGCAGCTGTTTCAGCTGGTCGCCAACATCGAGGATTACCCATCCTTCATTCCTGGCTGCGTCGCCACCCGCATCATCCGCCGCGAGGGGATGCTGCTGCATGTGGACAATATGTTCGGCTTTGGCCTGTTGCGCAGCCGCTTCACCAGCCAGACCCGCCTTGAACCGCCCCATCAGGCGGTGGTTCATTCGGACAATGGTCCTTGGCGGAGTTTCCAGTTGGAATGGTTGCTGGAGCCTTTGAACAACGGGACCGGCTGCACGGTGGAATGCCGCTTCACGGCGGATTTGCGGTCGTCCACCCTGGCGGGACTGGCCCGTCTGGCCTTGCCCGAAACCGAACGGCGCACCATTGCCGCCTTTGAAAAACGGGCGGCCCAGTTATTTTCCTCCGCACCATGAAAGACCGTCCGATGTCTGCCAAGCCGTCCATCTTCGCCGTCTGGATGCTGGCCGTGCGTCCGCGCACCCTCAGCCTGTCGGTGGCCCCGGTGCTGGTGGGGGCGGCCTTGGCCTGGGATATGGGCGGCGGGTTGCATTGGCCCAGTCTGCTGGCGGCATTGCTGGGGGCGGTGGCCATTCAGATCGCCACCAACCTGCATAACGACGCCGGAGACTTCGAGCGGGGCGGCGACGGTCCCGACCGCTTAGGTCCGCCCCGGGTTACGGCCTTGGGTCTGCTTTCAGCCGGAACGGTGCGCCGGGCTGCCTGGGGCTGTTTTGGCGTGGCGGCTTTGGCCGGTATTTTCCTGGTGCTGCGCGGTGGCTGGCCGATTTTGCTGCTGGGCTTGGCCTCGATCCTGGCCGGCTGGGCCTATACCGGCGGGCCGAAACCCATTTCCGCCAGTCCTCTGGGCGAAGTGTTCGTGCTGGCCTTTTTCGGCGTCGGCGCGGTGGCCGGTACCGTCTGGCTGCAAATCGGCGAGATTCCCCTGAATGCGGTGGCGGCGGGAGTGGCTCTGGGGTTGTTCGCCGCCGCGGTGCTGTTGACCAACAACCACCGCGATGCCGTGCCCGACGCCCGCAATGGTCGGCGTACCTTGGCCATTCTGTTGGGGGCCAAAGGGGCCGGGCGGCTATACGGAGTCTTCATGCTGGGGCCGTTCGCCCTGCTGCCTCTGCTGCATTGGCTGATGCCCTGGGCCGAGGTTTGGCCGGCGGTGGGGGCGCTGCCTTTGGCTTGGGCGCTGATCCGCCGTTTCCCTCACTGCCAGGGGGGAGACTTCAACCAACTGTTGGCCCGCACGGCCCAGACCCAATTGCTCTATGGCCTGCTGCTGGCTTTTGGGGTGACCCTTGCGTAAGCGGGCTCTGTTGATCAAGCCGTCGTCGGTGGGTTGGCGGGAAGAGTAAAGGTGAAGGTGCTGCCGTCGCCCGGCAGGCCGCTGGACTGCACCGAGATGGTCCCGCCATGGCGTTCGACGATGCGCTTGCAGATGGAAAGGCCGATGCCCGAGCCCTCATATTCCTCGCGGCCATGCAATCGCTGGAAGATCATGAAGATGCGCCCGGACTGTTCCGGCGGGATGCCGATGCCGTTGTCGCTGATGTCGAAAGCCCAGTACTTGCCGTCTTGCGCTCGGGCTTGCACCCGAACCACCGGCGGCTGACCGGGCGGCTGATATTTGATGGCATTGCCGATCAGGTTCTGGAACAGGCTGACCAACTGCTCTTCGTCGCCCCAGACCTCGGGCAGGCGGCCGAGCTCGACCTTGGCGCCGCTCTGCTGGATGGCCGGCCCCAGATGCGCCACGGCGATGCCGGCGGCAAGGTCGGTCGAGACTTGCTGGAACGGCTGGGTCTTGCGGCCGACGCGGGAATATTCCAGCAAATCCATGATCAGCCGGTCCATGCGCTTGGCGCCGTCGCGGGCGAAGCCGATGAAGTCATGGGCGTCGCTGTCCAACTGCTCGCCATAGCGCCGCTCCAGCAGCGAGATATAGCTGGAGATCATGCGCAACGGCTCGCGCAGATCGTGGCTGGCCACATAGGCGAACTGTTCCAGATCAGCGTTCGAGGCCTGGAGCCGGGCGGCGCTGTCGACCAGTTCCTTTTCCCGGTTTCGCTGTTGGGTGACGTCGCGGAACACCAGCACGGCGCCCTTCAGGTCCGGCCCTTCACTTAAGGGAGCCAGCCGGTATTCCACGGCAAAGGAGCTGCCGTCGGGCCGCCAGAAGGTTTCGTCGCGGGGGCCGTCATTGGGGCTTCCCTGGCGGATTTCCGCCAGTAACGGACAGCCTCCGTTTTCAAAGGGACAGGGCTCATGGGCCGGGGCATGGATCAGATCATGCAGGGTCATGCCCAGGACCTGTTCGGCCTGACGGCCCAGTGCGGCCGCTCCGGCGGTATTGAGGAAGGTGATCCGTCCTTCGGGGTCCAGGCCGCAAATGCCTTGCTCCACGGCACCCAGAATCAGCTCGTTCTGGCGGCTGAGCTGGCGGAAGGCCTGTTCGTCGGCGGCTTCGCTCAAGATCACTTTGCGTTGGCGGCGGCCGGCGACGGTAATGCCGCCTAGGCCCAGCAGCCACAGGGCCAGATGAGTGCCGCTTTGCGCCAGGATGTTCTCTCGCTCCATGCGGCGATAGGGCTCCAACGGCACCGAGACGCCGACGCCGCCCCGGATGTCGCCGACCTTATAGCCCTGGGCGGCATGACATTTCAGGCAGCCTTCCTGGGTGACCATCGGCCGCATCAGGCGCAGGTAAGGTCGCCCATCGATGTCCGAGACGCCGAAGGCTTCCCGGCTTCCTTTTTCGAACTCTCCTAAAGCTTGGCTTTCCCAGGGGTCGGCGACGTTGTGCGGGTTTAGCGGGTTCAGGCTGGTGATATGCCCGCGAATGCCATAGAGATCGCCATACATCTCCATCATCTGACGGACCATGAAGGCCGGATTCATCAAGGTCAGGGTCTTGCCCGAACTGGTGACCACATCCCGTTCAGGGACGCCGGCCAGATAAGGATTGGGCGGTGTCGTTTCATCCGCCTGGACATAAACGCCGCCATGGCGGGTTCCCCACAGACGGAAAGCCTGATCCTTGTTGAAGTTGGAGCGGGCTTCGTTGCGGGCCAGTTCGTCGCTTTGCTGATGAAGCTGATGAAGATTCCAGGCCAGGGAGGCGGACAGAGCCAAGCTCCATCCCAGAATGACCATGGTCATCAGACGGCGGAAGAAACGCAGTTTACGATGCAGAGGATCGCTGGACGAGGCCTGATCCCGAAAAGTCGACATGGTTTCCACCCTGCCGTTATATTCTTTGATCACAACTCTCGCATGTTGGCCGGAGCCGCGCAAGGAGGCTGGCATTTGCCAGGACAAACGAGGTATCGTGCCGCCGTTTTCAGCCTTTCTCGGGTGTGTGAAGAATGTCTCGTCCCCTGCCGTCCTGGTTCAAGCCCGCCACCGATTACGGCCCGCTGGCGGTGTTCTTGCTGGCCTATGAGCTGAAAGGCCTGATGGCGGCCACGGCGGCCTTGATGGTCACCACCGTGCTGGCCTTGGCGGCGGGTTTTATTTTGACCCGCAAGCTGGCCCTGGTGCCCCTGGTGACGGCGGTGATCGTCGGCGTCTTTGGCGGTCTGACCCTGTGGCTGAACGATGACAGCTTCATCAAGATGAAGCCCACCATCATCTATGTCCTGTTTGCCGGAACCGTGGGGGGCGGGCTGGTGTTGCGTCGTCCGGTGCTGAAGGCGGTGATCGGCTCGGCCCTGCCCATGGACGAGGCGGGCTGGCGTTCGCTGTCCTTGCGCTTTGTCCTGTTCTTCGCCGCCATGGCCGCCGCCAACGAGACGGCCCGCCATCTGCTGACCACCGATCAGTGGGTTTTGTGGAAAGTTCCGGGCAGTTTGATCCTGACGTTCCTGTTTATGCTGGCCCAGGCTCCGCTGATCCATCGCCACCGTCTGCCCGAGGAAAATCTGGAGGGTTAAATCCCCCTCACTTCATGTTACCCTCGTTCAATCAACACTGGGGGGTGGCGGCATGATGGAATATGAGGCAAAGGGTCGATGAAGGCGCTGCCGCCGATTCCTCAAATCGATCTTGGCTCGGGCGGCATGACCGCCCTGGCCGGAGCCTTTCCCGATCATCCGCGTATCCTGCTGCGGGCGCTGCGCCGCCGCTATAGCCTGTTGGGGCTGTCCTTCGCCGACCGTTTGGCCCGCCGCTGGCTGGACGAACACGCCAATCCCTATTTGGATGAAATCCATGCCATGGCGGCGCAGTTGTCGTCGCCGGGGCTGTTCTTGTTGAATCTGGGCTGGGACATGGGCTGCACCTCGGCGGCGGTTCCCGCCAAGCCCGAGGGGTTCCGGCTGGTCCGCGTGCTGGACTGGAAGCTGAACGGCGCCGGGCGGACTTTGGTTCTGGCAAGGCAGGAAGGTCCGGCGGGGGATTTTCTCAATCTGACCTGGCCGGGCTTCACCGGAGTGATGACCGGCATGGCCACCGGGCGCTTCGCCGCCGCCATCAACCAGCCGCCGGCGTCAGGCTGGCTGCTGAGCCGCCTGCGCCACTGGCGCCGGGGCGGTTTGCCGCCGGCCCATTTGCTGCGTCAGGTGTTCGAGACGGCCCCCGATTATGAAACCGCGCGGCGCATGTTGATCGAGACCCGGCTGGCGGCTCCGGCCTTTTTTACCCTGGCCGGTCCCGGTCCGTCCGAAGGCTGCATCATCGAGCGGACGCCGTTCGAGGCGGCGGTGCGTCCGGCTCCGGCGGCGGTGGCCAATCATTGGATATCCATGACCCAGGGGGGCAAGAAAATCCCCGGCGATAAGGATAGTCAGAGCCGTCTTCAGGCCATGGAGCGGCTGTTGCGCCATCCGCCCAATCACTTTAACTGGCTGGCTCCGCCGGTGCTGAACAAGAAGACCCGGCTGGTGATGCTGGCCGAACCGGGCACCGGCTTTCTGCGGGCTCAGGCCTGGGAGAAAACCGGCGCCGTCAGTCGGCCGCTGACCCTGGAGGGTTAGGGTGTTCTACGACATGCCGCTGTTCCGCCCCCCGTCCGAGGGCGACAACCTGATCGTGCAGGCGACCCTGGGCTGCAGCTACAATCATTGCTCGTTCTGTTCGATGTATAAGGGCAAGGTCTATCAGCCGAGGGATCGGGCCGAGCTCTTCGCCCATATCGACGATCTGGCCCGTCACTGGCCCGATGCCCGCCGGGTGTTTTTGGCCGATGGCGACGCCTTCACCCTGCCGACCGGCGAATTGCTGGCCATCGCCGACAAGCTGCACCGGACCTTTCCCGATCTGCAGCGTATCTCGGCTTATGCCACGCCCCTGAACATCCTGCGCAAAAGCCCCGACGAATTGGCCGAGCTGAAGGCCGCCAAGTTGAACCTGCTTTATCTGGGCATGGAATCCGGTTCGGCCGAAGTGCTGCGCCGCATTGCCAAGGGCGTTACCCCCGACCGCCTGGCCGAGGCTATTTTGAAAGCGCGCCAGGCAGGTCTGAAAATTTCCGCCACGGTGATCCTGGGGCTTGGCGGCAAGGCCTGGTCGGACAGCCATGCCGACGACACGGCGGCCCTGGTCAATCAGGCGCCGCCTCATTATCTGTCCACCTTGCAGCTGACCCTGATGCCCGACGCCGCGCCGGGATTTTTGGAGCGGTGGGACGGAGCCTTCGAGGCGCTGGATGATGACGGCGTGTTGGCCGAGCAACGGCGGATGCTGGAGGGGCTGAGCCCTGAATATCCGGTGATCTTCCGCTCGAACCATGCTTCGAACTGCCTGGCCTTGGCGGGAAACCTTCCCAAGGACAAGGCGCGCCTGTTGGCCGAGATCGAGTCGGCGCAAAGCGGCGCGGCGGGCCTCAGACCCCGTTGGATGCGGGGGCTTTAAACCGGCCTAACGGACTTTTCGTTTCTTGATGCTGACGGGCGGCGGCGGGGTGAACTCGTCCACCGGGTCGCCTTCGCGCTGGCGGATGGCGACGCGGACCAGGGCCAGAACAATGGCCGGCGGGCCGAACACCAGGGCCATCTTGGAAATCCAGATCAGAAAGCTGTCGTTGTTCTTTTCAATGATCAGGGCTTCTTTGCATTTGTATCGCTGCTCGAAGCTGCCGGAACAGTTCTTCATCTTCTGTTCAAGCTCGGGCGAGCGGAAGCCGTACTGGCTGGGATCGACGTCGAAAAACTGGGAATAGACGGTCACGCCCATCCATAGGGCGCAGACAGTCGTTGTGACCCAGTTCAGGACGGTCCGATAATCCCACTTGTCCAAAGTTCGACGTCTCCGTTCGGTCAGGCCGCTGATGGGGCAGTTTAACACAACCTCAAGGGCGGGGGGAGGGGCTGATTCCCGGCGAAAAGCCCTGGAACCCCTGCCGTTGGGCTGGTAATGAAGGCCGGGAAAGCGTATATGCGTTAGTTCCTTGAAATATCTTTCCTTGCAGAGGATCGAAATGGCCGAGACGTGGACCCCGGACAGCTGGCGCAACAAGCCGATCCAGCAGGTGCCGGAATATCCGGATTTGCAAAAGCTGAAGGCCGCCGAGGAGACTCTGCGCAATTATCCGCCCCTGGTGTTTGCCGGCGAGGCGCGCCGCCTGAAGGCCCAGCTGGCCAAGGCCGTCGATGGCAACGCCTTTGTGCTGCAGGGTGGCGATTGCGCTGAAAGCTTTGCGGAATTCCGCCCCAACAATATCCGCGATACCTTCCGCGTCATGTTGCAGATGGCTGTGGTGCTGACCTTCGGCGCGGCTTTGCCGGTGATCAAGGTGGGCCGCATGGCCGGCCAGTTCGCCAAGCCCCGTTCGGCTCCCACCGAAACCATCAACGGCGTCGAGCTGCCGTCCTATCGCGGCGACATGATCAACGATGTGGACTTCACGCCCCAGGCCCGCAACCCGGACCCCGAGCGTCTGGTGCGCGCCTATAATCAGTCGGCTTCGACTCTGAACCTGCTGCGCGCCTTCGCCCAGGGCGGCTATGCCGACCTGCATAAGGTGCATCAGTGGAATCTGGATTTCGTGGCCGGGTCTTCGGGCAGCCGTTACGCCGAGGTCTGCGCCCGTCTGGATGAAACCTTGTCGTTCATGGAAGCCTGCGGCCTGACCTCCGAGACGGCCCCGCAGCTGCGCGAAACTGATTTCTTCACCTCTCACGAGGCGCTGATCCTGCAATATGAGCAGGCTCTGACCCGCGTCGATTCTACCAGCGGCGATTGGTACGACTGTTCGGCCCATATGCTGTGGATCGGCGATCGCACCCGTCAGCCCGACGGCGCCCATGTGGAGTTCCTGCGCGGTGTCGCCAATCCGGTGGGCTGCAAGGCCGGTCCCACCACTTCGACCGACGATCTGCTGCGCCTGATCGACACCTTGAACCCGGAAAACGAAGCGGGCCGCCTGACCATCATCGCCCGCATGGGCGCCGGCAAGGTGGCGGACAAGCTGCCCAAGCTGCTGCGCGCCGTGAAGGCCGAAGGCCGCAAGGTGGTGTGGCTGTGCGATCCCATGCATGGCAACACCGAGAAGGCCGGCGATTACAAGACCCGCTCGTTCGACAACATCCTGGCCGAGGTGAAGGAATTCTTTGCCGTTCACCGCGCCGAGGGCACCCATGCCGGCGGCGTTCATTTCGAGATGACCGGACAGGACGTCACCGAATGCGTCGGCGGCGCTCAGGCCATCGACGCCGCGGGATTGAGCGAGAACTACGTCACCGCCTGCGATCCGCGCCTGAATGCCACCCAGTCTCTGGAACTGGCCTTCCTCATTGCCGAAAACCTAAAGAACGCCAGGGCCGAGGCAAAGCAGGCGGCGGCATCATGACCCGGCCGCCCGTTCCCCTGGGGGCGGATGATGCCGAGATCGGGGCGGCCAGCCTGCCCCGCATCGGCGACATCCCCCGCCTGACCGACCATTATTTCCTGCGCACTAAGGAAATCGTCGGCCGTTACGGGGATCGGGTGGTCACTTACGCCGTTTTCATGCGCCGGCCGGTGGTGTTCACCCCCCGGCTGGCGGTGGACTGGATCGAACGGGTGGCCGCCGAGCGCGGCCAGTCCGTCAAGATCGAACTGATCCGCGCCGAAGGCGAATGGGTCGGAGCCGGCGAGCCGTTGATGTATATCACCGGCTCGTTTTACCATCTGGTCGATCTCGAGACGATCTATCTGCAAAAGCTGGGCGCGGCCTGCGTCGCCGCCTACAACGCCTATACCATGTGCATCGAGCTGCCCAACGTGGCTTTTCTGGCCATGGACGCCCGTCATTGCGCCGGGGCCGAGATGGCGGAACTGATGGCCTATGCCGCTTCCGTCGGCTCCGAGGCGGCCAAGCGGGAAGGGGCCAAGGGCTTCGTCGGCAACGCCACCACCGAAACCGCCCATTATTTCGGTCAGGCCATGGGCAAGGGCACCATGCCCCATGCTCTGATCGGCTATGCCGGATCGACTGTGCGCGCCGCCGAGATGTTCCACGAAACCTTTCCCGACCAGGATCTGACGGTGCTGGTGGATTATTTCGGCCAGGAGATCACGGATTCCCTGGCGGTGTGCGAACGCTTCCCCGATCTGGCCCGCGCTGGAAAAGTGGGGGTGCGCCTGGATACCCACGGCGGGCGCTTTCTGGAAGGGCTTGACCCCCAAACCTCCTATGCGGTGCTGGAGCGCCACGCCCCCTCGGCCATTCGTGGTTATCGCACCGAAACCGAACTGCGCACCCTGGTCGGCACCGGCGTGTCCGTCGCCGCCATCTGGCATATGCGCGAACAGCTCAACAGCCACGGTTGGAACAAGGTCAAGATCATCGCCTCGTCGGGCTTCGGCCCGGCCAAATGCCGGGTGATGGCCTATTCCAACGCCCCCATCGACGTGGTGGGCACCGGCTCGTTCCTGCCCGACAGCTGGGGCGAGACTTATGCCACCTCCGACATTGTCGCCTATGACGGGCAGCCCAAGGTGAAGTTGGGCCGCGAATTCCTGCTCCGCCGAGACTGACTATGACCGACCATCTGTCCATCGCCCTGGCTCAGCTCAACCCCACCGTCGGCGACGTTCCCGGCAATCTGCGCTTGGCCCGCGAGGCCCGCGCCAAGGCCGGAAAAGCCGATCTTGTGCTGTATCCCGAATTGATGCTGTCGGGCTATCCGCCGGAAGATCTGGTGCTGAAGGACGCCTTCCTCGATCTGGTCAAGGACGCCGTGCTGTCCCTGGCCGCCGATACCCTTGATGGCGGCCCGGCCCTGCTGGTGGGTGCTCCCTGGCGGGTCGAGGGGCGGCGTTACAACGCCGTGCTGCTGCTGGATCAGGGCCGGATCGAGGCGGTGGTTCTGAAGGCGCATCTGCCCAATTACGGCGTGTTCGACGAAGCCCGCGTCTTCGTGCCCGGCCCGTTGCCCAAGCCCATCTGCTTCAAGGGCGTCAAGCTGGGCCTGCTGATCTGCGAGGACATGTGGTATTCCGACGTGGCTTGCGGACTGAAGCGCGGCGGCGCGGAAATTCTGCTGGTGCCCAACGGCTCGCCCTTTGAAACCGACAAGCGGCCCGCCCGCATGAACCATGCCCGCGCCCGCACCGCCGAAACCGGCTTGCCGCTGATCTATGTGAACCAGATTTGCGGTCAGGACGAGCTGGTGTTTGATGGAGCCTCGTTCATTCTCGACGCCAAGGGCGAGGTGGCGGCTCAGCTGCCGTCCTGGCGCGAAGAGATCGTGCTGTCCGAATGGAGCCGCCAGCCGGACGGTTCCTGGACCTGCGCTGCGGGCCGCAAGGCGGCACCGTCGGAAGGGCTGGAAAGCATCTATCAGGCCATGGTGCTGGGTCTGCGCGACTATGTGACCAAGAACCGCTTCAAGGGCGTATTGCTGGGCCTGTCGGGCGGCATTGATTCGGCTTTGTCGGCGGCGGTGGCGGTGGATGCTTTGGGGGCCGACAAGGTGTGGTGCGTGATGATGCCCTCGCCTTATACCTCGCAAGACAGCCTGGATGACGCCGCCGAATGCGCCCGCCTGTGCGGCATTCGTCTGGACAGCATCAATATCGGCCCGGCCATGGAAGCCTTTGGCAGCATGTTCGCCCCGGTCTTCGCCAATGCCGGAGCCGACACCACCGAGGAAAACGTCCAGGCCCGATCCCGCGGCCTGACCTTGATGGGGCTGTCGAACAAGTTCGGCTATATGGTGCTGACCACCGGCAACAAATCCGAGATGTCGGTGGGCTATGCCACCCTCTATGGCGATATGTGCGGCGGCTATTCGGTCTTGAAGGACATCTACAAAACCACGGTGTTCGCCCTGTCGCGCTGGCGCAACGGCCATAAGCCGGACGGAGCCCTTGGCCCCTTGGGCGCGGTGATGCCCGAGCGGGTGATCACCAAGCCGCCCTCCGCCGAGCTGAAGCCCGACCAAAAGGACCAGGACACCTTGCCGCCTTACGACCAGTTGGACGCCGTGCTGCAATGTCTGATCGAGCAGGAAATGGGCCCCGCCGAGATCATCGCCGCCGGCCATGACGCCGAAGTTGTGCGCCGGGTCTTCCGCATGTTGGACCGCGCCGAGTACAAACGCCGACAAGCGCCCCCCGGCGTCAAGATCACCAGCCGAGCCTTCGGCCGCGACCGCCGCTATCCCATTATCAACGGATTCACGGATACGGTGTCGTAGGGGTAAACGAGCTTCGGTGAAGCTATGGCCCCGCTTGGGGTCTGGGGCATCGTCCCGGACGGGTTCGGGCGGCAGCCCGATAATTTGCAAAGAATTGGAAGAATGACCATCACAGTTCGTTTCGCGCCCAGCCCCACCGGGCGGCTGCATGTGGGCAACGCCCGTGTCGCTTTGATCAACTGGCTGTTCGCCAAGAAGCAGGGCGGCAATTTCGTTCTGCGCATCGACGACACGGATCGGGAACGTTCGCAAGCCGACCACGAACAGGCCATCTATGACGACCTGACCTGGCTGGGGCTGACCTGGGACCGCCGGGAATCCCAGTCTCAGCGCGAGGCCCGCTATGACGAGGCGACGGCCAAGCTGAAGGCCGACGGCCGCCTTTACGCCTGCTATGAGACGCCGGAAGAGCTGGATTACAAGCGCAAGCGCCAGTTGGCCCGCCATCTGCCGCCGGTCTATGACCGGGCCGGGTTGGCGCTGACCGCCGAGGACCGGGCCAAGCTGGAAGCCGAGGGCCGTCAGCCCCATTGGCGCTTCAAGCTGAACGAAGGCGAAGTGCGCTGGGACGATCTGGTGCGCGGCCCTTGCCACTATAACGCCGAACATCTGTCGGACCCGGTGCTGATCCGCGCCGACGGCAGCTATCTCTATACCCTGCCGTCGGTGGTGGATGATGCCGAGATGGAGATCAGCCATGTCATCCGCGGCGAGGATCACGTCACCAATACGGCGGTGCAGATTCAGATTTTCGAGGCGCTGGGAGCCAAGGTTCCCGGCTTCGCCCATCTGACCCTGCTGACCGACGCCAAAGGCGAAGGGCTGTCCAAGCGCCTGGGCAGCATGTCGCTGGGTGATCTGCGGGCCAGCGGCCTGGAGGCCATGGCTCTGAACAGCCTGCTGGCCAAGCTGGGCACCTCGGACGCCATCGCGCCGCGCCAGTCGCTGGCTGAACTGGTGGCGGACTTCGACATGGCTCATTTCAGCCGCGCCACCCCGAAGTTCGACGATATCGAGCTGGAGCATGTGAATGCCCGCCTGCTGCACGAGATGGACTTCGCCGAGGCGGCGCCCCGTCTGACCGCTGCCGGGATTCCCGGCGACGAGCCGTTCTGGCTGGCGGTGCGCTCGAATCTGAAGCGTCTGGCCGAGGCTCGTGACTGGTGGCATATCGTCGGTGAACCGGTGGCCCCCCAGATCGAAGATGCCGCCTTCCTGGCCGCTGCCGCTGATTTGCTGCCGCCCGCTCCCTGGTCCGTCGAAACCTGGAAGGCCTGGACTTCGGCCGTTCAGCAGGCCTCGGGCCGCAAGGGGAAGGAACTTTTCCATCCCCTGCGTCTGGCCCTGACGGGTCGAGAGAATGGACCGGAGCTGAAGACTCTGTTACCTCTGATCGGTCCCGACCGCGCCGCCGCCCGGCTGCGCGGCCAAACAGCTTGAAGATAGGTTCCGCCGTGCCGCTCGTTCTTTACAACACCCTGTCCCGCCGCAAGGAAAACTTCGTGCCGATCGATCCCAATCGGATCGGCATGTATGTCTGCGGTCCCACGGTCTATGACCGGGCGCATATCGGCAACGCCCGCCCGGTGGTGGTGTTCGACGTGCTGTATCGGCTGTTGCAGCGCCTTTATCCGGCGGTGACCTATGTCCGCAACATCACCGACGTGGACGACAAGATTAACGCCAAGGCCAAGGAAACCGGCGAGCCGATCTCGGCCATCACGGCGCGCACCACCGAGCTGTTCCACGCCGACATCGCCGCCCTGAACGCTTTGCCGCCCACTATCGAGCCTCGGGCCACCGCCCATATCGGCCAGATGATCGCCATGATCGAGCGGCTGATCGCCAACGGCAATGCCTATGAGGCCGAAGGACATGTGCTGTTCTCGGTGCCCTCCATGCCCGATTACGGCAAGCTGTCGGGCCGCAGCCAGGACGAGATGATCGCCGGCGCCCGTGTCGAGATCGCCCCCTATAAGCGTGACGCCGCCGACTTCGTGCTGTGGAAGCCCTCCAGCGACGATCTGCCGGGCTGGGACAGCCCCTGGGGCCGTGGCCGTCCCGGCTGGCACATCGAATGTTCCGCCATGAGCAAGGAATATCTGGGCGCCACCTTCGACATTCATGGCGGCGGGCAGGATCTGGTCTTCCCTCACCACGAAAACGAAATGGCCCAAAGCTGCTGCGCCAACGCCGCGCCCTTCGCCCGCTATTGGCTGCATAACGGCTGGCTGATGGTGGAAGGCGAGAAGATGTCGAAAAGCCTCGGCAACTTCTTCACCGTGCGCGAACTGCTGGATCAGGCTCCCGGCGAGGCCATCCGTCTGGCCATGCTGACCACTCATTACCACCAGCCCTTCGACTGGACCGCCGATGCTTTGAAGCAGGCCCGCCAGACTCTGGACCGCCTCTATCTGGCCCTGCGCGCCACCGCCGACATTCAGATCGACGAAGACGCCGAGGCCGTGCCCTTCGAGGTTCTGACCGCTCTGAAGGACGATCTGAACACTCCGCTGGCCATTGCCCATCTGCACGAGATCGCCACCAATCTGAACAAGGCCATCAAGGACCCCAAGGGCACCGTTGATGAGCAAGCCAAGTGGAAGGCCTCGCTGTTGGCCGCCGGCAAGCTGCTGGGCCTGTTGCAGCAAGACCCCGAAGCCTGGTTCCGCTGGGTGCCCGCCGCCGGAGCCGCCTTGTCCGACGAACAGGTGCAGTCCCTGGTGGATCAGCGCCTGGCCGCCCGCAAGGCCAAGGACTTCGCCGAGGCCGATCGTCTGCGCAAGGAACTGACCGATAACGGCGTCCTGATCGAAGATGGCGCTGGTGGCACCACTTGGCGTCGGAGCTAAGACATGACCGCGCATCCCTTACGCATCGCCATCGTCATGGGCAGCTTCCATACCCAGGAAATGGAAGTCATGCTGGCCGCCGCCACCCAGGCCGCCAAGGACATGAATCTGGAACTGGTCAGCGTCGTCCGCGTGCCCGGCTCCTACGAAAAGCCCCTGGCCGCCAAGCGCCTGATCATGCGCGAAGATATCGACGGTCTGGTGGCTCTGGGCATCATCGAACGGGGAGAAACCGGCCATGGCCACGTCATGGGCCAGTCGGTCAGCGACGCCCTGATCGGCCTGCAACTGGAATTCATGAAGCCCATCGGCATCGGCATTCTGGGGCCGGACATCTTCCCCACCCAGTTCGCCGCCCGCTTGGAAAAACACGCCATCGCCGCCGTCAACGCCGTCTCGGTGATGCTGCGGGGGTAACGGAAAGCCCTTGGTTGAATGAAAAAGAGCGGCCCTTCGAGGCCGCTCTTTTTGTTTGGGGGGATGAAGAGGTCACGGGCTCCGCCCAAACCCGCCAAGGGCACGGCCCTTGGAGCCGATGCGAAATTTTTTCTGCTCTCTGCCTTGGGCGCAGAGCATCAGCAAGCTGGCCGAGGTTTGGAGGCCGCGCCTCCAAGCCGGTACGGGCGGCAGCCCGTTTTACGCCGGTTCGGCCACGGTTGCCGGCAGTTGGCCCATTTTGACCATCAGGTAATCCAGATCGTCGCTTTCGAACTCGATGCCTTGCTCGCCGTACTGGGTCAGGATGCGTTCGATCATCTTGCGCGAGAAGCGTTCGCGGTCGTTGGCTTCGCCGTCCAGCTTCATATCGCGCGAGACGTCGATGGCGGCGCGCATGGCGCGGAAGAGCGGGGCGGGCAGTTCGGCTTTTTTATAAAGGGCTTCAAAGCCGCGTTTGCCCTGGTCGTAGATCAGAGCCTGGGCGTTGTCGAGGGTGATGCCGGCCAGCTTGGCCATGGCGGCTTCAAAGAAGATCATGTCGCCCATACAGACGGCGCGCAGGATGATCGAGGGGGTCAGCCGCTTGTTCTTATGCAGATGGGCGACCAGCTTTTTAACGTCGGTATCGGAGTTGCTGATGCCCAGCACGGCCTGTTCGCGGGCCTGGATCAGCAAGGTGGTGGCCATGTCGGCGGACAGGTCTTTGCGGGTCAGCAGGTGGGCGCGCAGATGTTCCGAGACGCGGTTCAGCAGGCGTTCCAGCACGGTGACGGGCAGGCCGGGGCGGACGGCCAGAGCCTCGCCGACGGTTTCGTTGTTGCTGCCGAACTGATCGACCACTTGCTTCAGGGTGGTTTCGCGCAATTCGGCGCCGGTATTGGAAACCAGGGTGGCGACCACTTGGCCGTCGCCGGTTTCCACCAGGGCGTCGGAGAGGTCGGCGGACACATGGGGGCGGCTGGCCATGGCCTGGCGCTTGCCCTGATCCTGGCTTTTGACCAGTTCGATCAGGTCGGAATCGTTGAGTACTTCCGAGAATTGCAGGATGGGCAGAGCCACCGAATCCACGTCCTGGGCCAGGCTGAGGGCGACATCGTGGGGTACCAGGGGGTTGGCTTTCAGCTGCACGGCCAGGGCTTCGCGCACTCGGACTTCGGCATCCTTGACCATGATGCGGAAGATGTCCTCGGCCATTTTCCGCTGACCTTCAGTCAGGCTGGGGTGTTGGGCGGCGATCTTTCCGGCGATCTCGGCGCGAACATCGGCGTCGGGATTACCGAGAAGACGGCTTACGTCCTCTTCCTTGAGGGTCTCATCCATGTCAGCCATCCTGTTCTGCGATCTTTTTCTAGATCGAATTATAACCTGCCGGAGAAAGAGAACAATCGAATATAAGATAGATATTCCAGCTGGTTAATGTTGATTATTTGGTGCGCATTTTATCCAGTTTAAAGGGCGCCGGGCCTATCTGGGGTTCGCCATGACATCCTTGACCTTGCCGGCCAGCTGTTTCAGCGAGAAGGGCTTGGGCAGGAAATGGATGCCGTCCTCGCCGGAGAAATCGCCCAGGGCGACGTCTTCGGCATAGCCGCTCATCAAGATGACCTGGATGCTGGGGCGTTCCATGCGGACCAGCCGGGCCAGGGTGGCTCCGTCCATGCCGGGCATGACCACGTCGGTCACCAGCACGTCGATGCCCTCCTCCGAACGCAGTACGTCCAGAGCCTTTTCGCCGGAATTGGCCTCCAGCACTTTGTATCCCTTGTTGCGCAGAGCGCGTGCGCCGAACAGACGGACGGCGTCTTCGTCCTCGACGATCAGAATGGTCCCGACGCCGGTCAGATCGCCGCCGGTGGCCGGAGCATCGGCGCCGGTGGTCGAGGCGGAGGATGCCGCCTCGGGTTCGCCGTCCATGGGGCGAGGCTTGGGTAGTTCGGCCTGGGCCTCGAAGCGGGGCAGGAAGATGCGGAAGCTGGTGCCGTGGCCGGGCTGGCTGTCGACGAAGATGAAGCCGTCGGTCTGGCGCACGATGCCATAGACGGTGGACAGCCCCAGGCCGGTGCCGGCCCCGACTTCCTTGGTGGAGAAGAACGGTTCGAAGATGCGGCCCAGATTTTCGGCGCCGATGCCGGTGCCGGTGTCGGCCACCTCGATCTGGATGTAATGGCCGGGGGGCATGACGTCGGCCCCGCGCTGATAGGGGCGTTCGACCCGCATGGCCTTGGTGGTGATGGTCAGCAGGCCGCCGCCGACCATGGCGTCGCGGGCATTGACCGCCAGATTGATGATGACCTGATCGAACTGGCCGGGGTCCACCCGCACCAGTCCCAGATCGCGGCCATGGGTGATGACCAGCTCGATGGTCTCGCCCAGCAGGCGGCGCAGCAGGTTGGACAGGTCGGCCAGGGCGTCGGTGACGTCGAACAGGCGCGGCTGCAAGGCCTGACGGCGCGAGAAGGCCAGCAACTGGCGGACCAGACTGGCGGCCCGGTTGGCGTTCTGCTTAATCTGCATGATGTCGGCGAACGACGGCTCGTTGGGGCCGTGGCGCTGCAAGAGCAGGTCGCAGAAGCCGATCATGGCGGTCAGCAGATTGTTGAAATCATGGGCGACGCCGCCGGCCAGCTGGCCCCTGGCCTGCATCTTCTGGCTTTGGGCGAACTGGATTTCCAGGTTCTTCTGCTCGGTGGTGTCGATGAAGTGGAGCATCAGGCCGGTCACCGCGCCGTCTTCGGCGGTGGGGCTGACATACAAGGTGGCGACCAGATCGCGGCCGCCGCCATCCAGGCGCACCGGCAGATGATTGCCGGGGCTGGTGCCCATCAGCACCCGCGACAATTGCTCGGCGGCGGCGGGGCGGTCGGTTTCCAGAATGAAGTCGGTGACCGGGCGGCCGATGATGTCGTCGATCTCGACCCCCAGCAACTGGGCGAAGGCCGGGTTGCAGCCCGAAACGGTGGTGTCTGGATCGGCCAGGGCGATGCCCACCGGGGCGTCTTCGAACAGCCAGTGGAAGCGCCGTTCGGCGGTTTTGACCACCCGTTCCCAATGGCGTTCCGGCATCAGATCGCGGACCACCACCGAGC
>Ga0209415_10008472_pt1 | contig 17828 bp, 14 predicted proteins | sample PeaSoiSIISIP2007_FD_187696 | JGI IMG/M metagenome (GOLD analysis project Ga0209415, IMG submission 187696) | Peat soil microbial communities from Weissenstadt, Germany - SII-SIP-2007 (SPAdes) (version 2) | ecosystem: Environmental > Terrestrial > Soil > Wetlands > Peat | place: Germany... | reverse complement strand
CGGCTGCCGCGATCGCGATCGCGAGGATGCCGCGGCCGGCGGCCCTCCGTCCAGGACGGCCTCCACAAGCTGCGAGGACGAGTGCAATGAGGAGCCAGAGCCGGGAGTAGTTGGCCGCCCGTGTGAGCGCCACCAGGGCCCGGTTCACTCTGGGTGAGCGCATCCGGGCGGAGCGCCGCATGAGCCACCCGTCCAGCCGCTGGAGAGGCGCGAGCATCAGCGCTGCACCGGGTCCGGCCGCCCGAAGGTGGCGTCCCTGACGCAGCGCACGACGTAGACCGCCCAGCCCGTCCCGAGAAGGACACCGGCGATCACGTCGCTGAGATAGTGGACGCCGAGGTACACGCGGGAGGCGGCGACGGCTGCCACCAGCAGCGCCGCCACCGCGGCGAGCGAACGCGTCAGCAGCGGTGCGGCCCGCGCCGTATGTGCCGCGAGCACCAGCGAGAACCAGAAGGCGCTCGCCTGTGTCGCGTGTCCGGATGGAAAGCTCGAGCCGCTCACCGACTGCAGGTGCTCGACCGGGGGGCGCGGCCGGGACACCAGCAGCTTGACGACGTCCGAGATGAGCATCGCACCGCCGAGGCTGACGGCCACGGCGAGGGCCTCCCGCCGCAGGCCGGCGCGCGCAAGGACGACGCAGCAGACGAGCGTGAGCGGAACCAGCAGGAAGGCGCTTCCCGCCCAGGTCACCACCTTCACGACGGCGGTCAGCTCCGCCGTGCGCTCGCGGGCGACTTCCTGCACGAATTCCAGGTCGCCCGAGCCGACGATCGAGGTCCAGAGCGCACCCGCTCCCCAGCCGATCATGATGAAGAGGATCAGCCCCACCGCCAGGCGTGCGACAGGACGTTTCACCTGCCGGCTGCCACCCGGAGCAACGCGCCGAGGTTGTCCCTCGTGAGCGCCACGGCCCGGGCGGCCGGTGCCAGACCCGCCGCGCGCGGCAGCCGCACCCGTAGCGCCCCGGGCATCGAGGCGAAGCGCAGCGGCGGCTCCAGCACGAGCGCCTCACCGTCGAGGCCGACCTCGACGGGTCCGCCCGAGCGGACCTCGAACTCAGGCGCCGACCAGAACATCAGGCCGGGGAAGCGCCCCGCCTGGCCCGCGAGCTCGAGCCCGACGAGCTTCGACACGTCGGGTGCGGCGCGCACGCGCGCGACCGTGACGCCGAGCGTGCCCGTGTCGATCCGCGCGCGCGTGCCAGCGCCCGACAGGTGCGTCAGCTGATAGGGGTTGTTCGAGACGAGTATCAGCGGCGCGTCGCCGCAGGTGCTCCCATCCGGAGCGGTGAACTCGAGGTCGATCGGCTCGGCGCCTGGGCCGAGCAGGTCCGGGAGCATGCGAGTCCACGTCTCGAGCTTGGCGTCGCGGTAGGCGCCGGATTGGACGACCTTCGCGTAGACGCCCAGCGAGGCGTTGTTGACGAACACGCGGTCGTTGACCCGTGCCAGGTCGATGCGCCGCTCGATTCCGTCCGTGAAGGCGCCGAGCGCGCCCACCACATCGTCGCGGTCGAGGCCGAGGTCGAGAGCAAAGTGGTTCCGTGTCCCTGCGGGGATGCACACGTGCGCCACCCCGCGCCGCGCCGCGACCGTGGCCACGAGCGCCTGCGACCCGTCGCCTCCAGCCATCCCAACGACCTGTGCACCGCGTGCGATGGCGTCTTCGGCCAGCTGCAGCAGGTCATCGCCGCGTTCGAGCACGATCGGCTCGATGCCCCGCCGCCGAGCCTCGCCCGCGAGGTCAAAGCGCTCCGCCTTCCCACCACCCGACCACAGGTTGATGATCAGCACGCCCAGACCCGCGGCGCCCACCGCGGCGGTCGCCGCGGCCACCGAGCGGGCCGCCGCCTCCCCCGTTCGCCCGAGCGCATAGCGCGCAGCCAAGCCGAAGACCGCGAGCAGCAGCAGCAGGGCAGCCAGCACCAGCACTCCCTGCCAGTGAGTAGCCAGCACGACGACCAGACCCGCCGCGGCCAGCCCCCCCAGCGCGGCGCCGGCGATGCGCGGAGCGCCACGCGCCGTCAGAGCGAACCAGATCGCACTGCTCGCCGCGAGCACCAGGCCCACGGCCAGCGCCGCGATCGCCACATCGCCCGCCAGCGCGACCGCCGCAACCACGGCCATGGCAGCCGGCGCGAGCAGCGCCAGCACCGCGGCAATCCTCGGCAACCATGCCGCACGACGCGCAGTCCGGCCGCCACCTGGAGTTGCGGGCGTCGCTTGCATAATCCCTCCCCGGCAGGCCCCCGGTCAGACCGTCCCGCCGCAGACAAAGCTGGTCATAGCCGCGAGCTGCCGACCGGGCCTAAGCTGGTGGCAATCAACGTGTTCCTCCTCTCGTGGCCCAGCGCTCCAGACTACGACGGGCCCGCTAGACCCAAAATCGATGGTGCCGACGCTACACGGCCCCAGGCTACTCTGCTTCCGTACTTCTCCGCACCGCAACGATGAGGCTTCCGAAGCGCGCGGGGCGTTCTACGCGAGCGCAGGGCGGGTTTACGCCGATGCTCTACGTTCCGCGATCTGGGATATTCGTGTTCGCTCGGCGGCTATTTTGGGATGGGCCGAAGCTTCCGGATCGGCCGGAACGGGGCAGATGAATGGCTGACAAAAGACGTAAGCGGGTGACGGAGTTCATCGAGCCGTTTCGTGTGAGGCCGGGCTCGGAGGTGACACTGGGCAAGGACTTCGATCCGGCGTTCAAGGCCGGTGTGAAGAAGAAGCAGGGCGTCGCGTTGCTCGCCGAGGGGGTGCGGCTGCTGTCCGAGTACCAGGCGCGGCTGGCCGCACAGGACACCTGGGGCGTGCTGGTGGTGCTGCAGGCAATGGACACCGCCGGCAAGGACGGCACGATCCGCCACGTGATGAGCGGCGTGAACCCGCAGGGGGTCGCGGTTCACAGCTTCAAGGTGCCCTCGGCTGAGGAGCTCGACCATGACTTCCTCTGGCGCTACGCGCAGCGACTGCCTGCCCGCGGCCAGATCGGGATCTTCAACCGCTCGCACTACGAGGAGGTCCTCGTCGTCCGCGTGCATCCCGAGAACCTCGACCGCCAGAAGCTCCCCAAGGCAGCGAGAAAGGGCGACATCTGGCGGCGGCGCTATCGGGAGATCAACAACTGGGAGCGCTATCTGAGCGACAACGGGATCCGGGTCGTGAAGCTCTTCCTGAACGTCTCCAAGGAGGAGCAGCGCGCGCGCCTGCTGCGGCGCATTGACCTGCCCACCCACAACTGGAAGTTCTCCGCGGCCGATGTCGCCGAGCGGGAGCGCTGGGATGACTACCAGCAAGCACTGTCCGAGATGCTGTCGAACACGAGCACCGAGTGGGCGCCGTGGTACGTGATCCCGGCCGACCGGAAGTGGTTCGAGCGCATCGGTGCCGGGGCCGTTCTCGTGCACGCGCTGATGGAGATCAACCCTCGATATCCATCCGTGAGCAAGCAGCAACGGGAGACGCTGCTCGAGGTAAAGCAGGCCTTGGAGGCGCAGGCGCCGAAGGGCGCCGCGCCCGACCCGTTCGAGCAGGGGCAAGCAGCCGGGGATACCGGAGACGCGAAGCGCCGCGACGGTTAAACGCCGTTAGAGCCGCCGTGCGGAGCAGCCTAGCGCCGCGACGCGAAGAACTCGCTCAACAGCTGTCCGCAGTCAGGCGCGAGGACTCCCACGAGGACCTCGGGGCAGTGGTTCAGGCGGGGCTCGCAGAGCACGTCCAGGACGCTGCCGCAGGCACCGGCCTTGGGGTCGGTCGCGCCGTATACGACGCGAGCCACGCGGGCGAGCACGATCGCCCCGGCGCACATCGCGCAGGGCTCGAGCGTTACGTACAGCATGCAGTCGAGCAGGCGCCAGGAGCCCAGCGCGCGGGAGGCCTCGCGCAGGGCGAGGATCTCAGCGTGGGCGGTAGGGTCGGCGCGCAGCTCGCGCTCGTTGTGCGCGGCCGCAAGAACCTCGCCGCCACGCACGAGCACCGCGCCGATCGGAACGTCGTCATGTACGAGCGCGCGCTGCGCCTCGCGCAGGGCCAGACGCATAAAGTAGGCGTCCGCCTCTTCGCCCGCGCCGGGGCGGTCCTCGCGTGAGTCGCCGCCGTAGCGGTCTTCGGGTGGGTCGCCGCCGTAGCGGTCCTCGCGTGAGTCGCCGCCGTAACGGTCTTCGGGTGGGTCGCCGGTGTTCATAGAGCGTGGCAGGCGAGAACTCTGCGAGAGTGCTGCGCGATCCTCGCCGCTGCCGGTATGCCGCCGAGTGGAGCCATAAAAGGAATGATTACGCACGAGAACCATGCGCCCGAACGAAGCTCACACGAGAGCCCTCATCACAGGGCGTACAGGAGATCCCGCTCGCGGGCGCAGTACACGCGCGCGCGGGTACACACTCATCACGGGCGTCGCGGCGGCGCTGACAATCGCCACGGCACTCGCCGGACCGGCGAGCACGGCCTCGAGCGCTGAAGCAACGCGGACGAGCGCCCCGCAGGATGCATACGGCGAAAGACCACAGCACGCCGGCGCGTATGGCGAAAGCCCGCAGCCCGCTGGCACGTACGCGCAGGGCGAGGTGGTGGTCAAGTACGCCGCCGGGACGAGCCCGGGCGCGTGGGCGCAGACCGCGCGAGCCGCCCGCGCGGAAGACCCGGCAGTCGTGGCCGAACATACGCGGGTGCTGAAGCTGGCGCGGGGCGTGAGCGTCGCGGATGCGCTCAGAGCGCTACGCACGCAGCGAGACGTCGAATGGGCGACACCCAACTACACCGCGCACATGGCGGGCGGGCTGATCCCGAACAACAGGGGCATACCCGGCATGGGAGGCGCGCCAGGCGACTGGCGGCTGGCGCAGTGGAACTTCGCGGGAGAATTCGGGGTGAACGCGCCGGAAGCGTGGGCGAACGTGGCAGCCGAGGGCGCCCCGGGGGGCACGGGCGTGATCGTGGCGGTGCTCGATACGGGCGTGGCATACGCGAACAGGGAAAAGTATCGACGCTCGCCGGACTTCAGCAAGTACACGTTCGTCAAAGGCTATGACTTCATCAACCACAGCCCGTACCCGAACGACCGCAACGGCCACGGGACATTCGTCGCGGGGACGATCGCGGAAGCCACGAACACGCACAGGTACGGCCTGACGGGCCTGGCGTTCGCGGCGCGGATCATGCCGGTGAGGGTGCTCAACAGCGAAGGCGAAGGGGATGCGAGCACGATCGCCGAAGGGGTGCGGTTCGCGGTCAGGCACGGCGCGAAGGTGATCAACCTGAGCCTGGAGTTCACCCCCGGCGTGACGGCGGGCGACATCCCGGAGCTGACGGAAGCGCTGCGCTACGCCTACCGCAAGGGCGTCGTGGTGGTGGCGGCGGCCGGTAACGAGGGGCACGCCGCGATCGCCTATCCGGCGAAGACCCCGCACGTGATCGCAGTGGGCGCCACGACCGAACACGGGTGTCTGGCCAACTACTCAAACGACGGGCCGGGGCTCACGCTCGTGGCCCCGGGGGGCGGCGCCGACGCGGATCTGCCGGGCGACCCGAACTGCAGGCCGGAAGCACCGGCGGGCAAGGACATATTTCAGATGACGTTCACCGGGTCCTCGCCCCGCCACTTCGGGTTCCCGGACGGCTACGAGGGCACCTCGATGGCGACGCCGCACGTGGCGGGCACCATCGCGCTGATCATCGCCGGACACGTGCTGGGGCGCAGACCGACGGTGGCCCAGATTACGGCGCGGCTGCGCGCGACGGCGCGCAAGCTGGGGGGAGCAGGCGACGGCGATCTGTACGGGGCGGGACTGCTGGACGCCGCCACGGCGACCGCCCCCGGCGGCCCGGGCGCGGTGAGGTGAGGTCAAGAAGCCTCATCGAACTGCACTGCCGCCCGCGGTGCAGCCGCCGCCCGCGGAACGCCGCCGCGGCGGACGAGCCAACGGGGCCGCCACCAGTTCGCCTCGCCGAGCAGCGCCACCGTCGCGGGCACGAGCAGGCCACGCACGACGGTCACGTCGAGCACGATCGCCAAGCCCATGCCGACCCCCAGCTCCTGAAACGGGACGAGCGGCGAAACGGCGAACGAGAAGAACACCACGCCCATCGTGATCCCGGCGAGCGTGATTGAGCGAGAGCTTCCGATCAGCGCCCGCTTGAGGCTGTCCGTGTTGCTCGCGCCTTCCCGGTGATGCTCGCGCACGCGCGAGAGCAGGAACACCTCATAGTCGGTCGACAGCCCGAAGATCGTCGCGAACAGGAACAGCGGGACGAAGTAGCCGATGTCACCGGTGGAGCGGAAGAAAAAGGTCATCACACCGAGCGCCGCACTCACCGACAGCAGGGTCGTGAGCGCCGCCTTCAGCGCGATCAGCGGCGCGGCGAAGATCAGCGTCAGGACGAGGATCTCGGCGAGCAGCACAACCAACACGACCAGCGGGGTGCGCGCGTCGATGCGTTCGATCAGGTCGAGCCCCACCGCGGTCGTACCACCCACCACGGCCTGCGAGCCGTAGGCCTGGTGCAGCGACGAGCGCAGACTCCGCACGATCATGTCCGCGCGCGTGCTGTCGGAGTAGGAGTCGAGCGTGGCGGAGACGCGCACCCATCCTCGAGCTCCGCGTTCGGCCGGACCGACCTGCACGACACCCGGCTGAGCGCCGATCAGGAGCCTCAGCCTCGCCGGTGAGGCATGGGCCACGACGACCGCGGGGGTCCCCGCGCCCGGCCCGAAGCTGCCGGCCACCCGCGCACTGGCCACGCGCACCGGGTCCGAGCTGGGCAACACGCTGATCGACTTCAGCGTGATGTGCATCCCACCGATCGGGATCGACAACACGATCATGACCGGCACGACGACCGCGACGACCGCGACGCGGCGGCGCACCACGAAGTCGGCGAGCCTACGCCAGAATCTGCCGTTCTGCGCAGCGTTGACCGCCACCGGGATGGAAAAGCGATCGAGCCGCTCGCCAAGCAGCACGAGCGAGGCGGGGGTCAGCGTCAGCGCGGCCGCCACCGCGATCAGCGCCGCGCCGATCGCCCCCGTGGCCAGCGAAGCGAAGACGCCGAGCCCCGTGGCATACAGGCCGGCGAGCGCCGTCGCGACCGTGAGGCCGGAGACCGTGATCGCACGTCCGGTGGTCTGCAGCGCCTCGGTGATCGCCTGCTCGATGCTCACACCCTCGCGCGCCAGCGACTCACGCACGCGCGTGACCATGAACAGCGAGAAGTCGATGCTCAGACCGAGACCGAGGACGAGGACCGTGTCCTCGACGAACACGCTCAACTGCACCACATAGGTCAGGAGATAGAGAAAGCCGAAGGTGACGCCCACGCACACAGCCGCGAGACCAAGCGGCAGCAGCGCCGCGGCCACCGACAGGAACGCGACGAGCAGGATCACGAGCGTCACCGGAAAAGAGATCAGCGAGGAGGTCTGCAGGCTCTTCTTGGACTGCACCATGTAGCGCTGATAGATGCCGGTCTGACCGACCAGCCGCGCCCTCGCGGAGCCCAGCTGGACGTGGGCGAGCGCCAATTCAACGTCCGGCACGCGGGTCTGGGCGTAGCCGATGCCGCCGCTGAACGCCACCGGGAGCAGGGCGGCACGCCCGTCCGCCGAGCGCACGGGCGCGCCGACCTCCTTGACGCCCGCCACACCGCGCAGCGCGCGGGCGGCCTGCAGGACATCGCTCGCTCCGACCGCCGGCGATCCGTGTGCCGCGAGCACCGACAGATACGCCTGCGGTTCCGAGGAGGCGCCAAACAGATGTTCCCCGAGCGCCAACGCCCGCTGTGACCCAGAGCCCGACGCGAGGTATCCCCCGTTCTGCACACGGCCGCTCAGGCGCGTAGCGCCCACGCCGCTGAGCACGAGCACGAGCACCCAGAACGCGAGGATCTTGCGCGGGTGACGCAGGACGAATCGGGCGATCGCGCTCATGAGCGGTTGAACCGAGATTCGCCGGTCATCGACGGTAGAACGCCCGCGCCGTCTGTTTTGTGAGGTATGGACTCATTGCTTGTATACGCACGACTCATTGTTTGAATGCGCACATTGTTTTGGATGAGCACCTCGGCGTGTGTGCGTTTGCGCACATACCTTGTGTTTGGAGATGAGATCTGAGAGAAGTTGCCTTTCTACGCCGCCCACACAGGTTTGTGTGGGTGATGAGACCTGGGAGACGCGCGGACTGGCCGCCGGGCGAGCGCGACTAGAACGGCGGCTCGATCGCGCTACGCCGTCTGGGCACTGCGGCGATCGACGCCCTCGAACGGCTCCCGCCGGCGGCGGCGGTCGGGGAGCACGACGGGACCGGTGGAGTGATCCCCGATCAGATGAGCCCGTGGGCGGCGAGCGTCTCCAGCACGCGCTCGACCTCGGCCTCCACACTCTCCACACAGGTGTGCAGCACCAGGTCCGGACTGACAGGCGCCTCATACGGGGCGCCTATCCCAGTCAGGCCCCGCAAGTCACCCGCGCGCGCGCGCGCGTACAGGCCCTTGGGGTCGCGCTGCTCGCACTGCTCCAGCGGGGTACTGACGAACACTTCGATGAACCGCAGCTCCTCCGCAGCGTGCAACGCCACCGCCGACTCGCGATCGGCGGCATAGGGGCTCACCAGGCTCACCAAGGCGATCGTCCCGGACTCCGCCAGCAGCCGCGCGACGTGCGCGGTACGACGCACATTCTCGGCACGCGCCCCCTCGTCGAAGCCGAGATCGCCGTTCAGGCCGTGACGCAGGTTGTCGCCGTCGAGCAGGAACGCCAGCCGGCCGGCGCTCACGAGACGCTCCTCCACGGCGGCCGCGATCGTGGACTTGCCCGCGCCGGGCAACCCCGTGAACCAGACCGTGCCCCCGGCGTGCCCCAGGTACTCCCAGCGGCGCGCGCGGGTCAGCCGCGAGCCCTGCCAGCGCACGTTCGGGCTGCGCTCCGTCTTAGACGCGAATCCACCCACCCGACCGGCGTCCTCCACCTCAACATCGGTGTCGAGGATCACCCCAGCCGCAACCGTTTCGTTGCTCGCCTCATCGATGACAATCAAACTGCCCGTAACACGATTGCGCCGGTAGGAGTCGAACACCAGCGGCGAACTGAACTCCACATGCACGCGTCCAAGATCGTTCAACTCGAGCGTCGTGGCATCCTCATCGCGATGTACCTCGTCGTCCAGTTGAAACCTATACCGAACATCCAAAGCACCCACACCCACCGTACACGTCGTGTGCTTCACCAGGTAACGTCTTTGGGGAGTGAGGGGCTGCTCGGACATCCAGCACAACAGACACTCGAAGCTGTTGGCAACAGCCGGCTGGTTGTGGGCGCGGGCAATCGTGCTCCCCCGGCCAACATCGATGTCATCGGTGAGGCGCAACGCAACCGACATCGGGGGAAAGGCCTCCTGGACCGGTCCGTCGAACGTATCGATCCCGGCGACCGTGCTGCGCTGTCCGCTGGGCAATACGACCACCTCGTCGCCCGGGCGGATGATCCCACCCGCCACCTGCCCCGCGTAGGCGCGATAGTCGACCACACTCCCACGGACTTGATGCCCGCCCACCCGGATCACCCACTGCACGGGAAAGCGCACGTCGATCAGGTTGCGATCGGAGGCGATGTGGACGTGCTCGAGGTGATAGAGCAGCGGCGGACCCTGATACCAGGGCATCGACTCCGAACGCTCCACGACGTTATCGCCCAAGAGAGCGGAGATCGGGATGAACGTCACGTCGGAGATCTCCAACCGCGCCGCGAACCGATCGAAGTCCTCGACGATCCTCGCAAACACGCCCTCGTCGAAGTCGACCAAGTCCATCTTGTTCACGCACACCACGAGATGCGGGATGCGCAGCAGCGAGCTGATGAACGCATGGCGCTTGGACTGCGCGAGCACCCCCTTGCGCGCATCGATCAGCACGATCGCCAGATCCGCGGTCGAGGCGCCCGTGACCATGTTGCGCGTGTACTGCTCATGCCCGGGCGTGTCGGCGATGATGAACCGGCGCTGCGCCGTGGCGAAATACCGGTAGGCGACGTCGATCGTGATGCCCTGCTCGCGCTCGGCCCGCAACCCGTCCGTCAGCAGCGAGAGATCGAGGAAGTCTGAGCCCATCCGCCTGCTCGTCTGCTCGACATGCTCGAGCTGATCCGAGAGCACCTGCTTTGAGTCGTACAGCAGCCGCCCGATCAGCGTGCTCTTGCCGTCGTCCACCGAGCCCGCGGTGGCGAACCGCAACAGCTCAGCGGGGCGCTCTGACAGGCGCCGAAAGACGCCGGTACTCTGCGCCGTCGCCACTCGACCGTCCTGCGCCCGCACGCTCACAACGGCACCTCCAGCCCCTGCACGCCGGCCGCCTCACGCAGCGCATGCACGGCCTCGGCCTCGAGGGTAGGAAAGTGGGAGAGGGGATAGGTGGCGGGCATCCTTGCTGGCTGCTACCTGGCTGTTTCGCGCCTCGAGATGATGGTATCGGGTGGTGTCCAGGATGGTGTCCAAGGCAATGCGCCTGCCTCAATACCCTACTACGGACCACATGATCGACCTGCACTGCCACGTCCTGCCGGGCATCGACGACGGCCCCGAGACGATCGAGGGCTCACTCGAGCTCGCCCGCGCGTCGAGCGCGGCCGGTGTGCGCACGATCGTGGCCACGCCGCACGTGAACCGCCGCTACCCCAACGACGCCGCGAGGATCGCGCGGCTGGTGGCAGAGCTAAACGAACGCCTGCACTCGGAGGCGGTCGCGATCGAGGTGCGCCCCGGCGCCGAGATCGCGCTGACGAGCGCCGTGGACATGGCGCCCGAGCAGATCGCCGAGCTCGGTCTCGGCGGCGCCGGCGGCTGGCTTTTGATCGAGCCGCCGTTCACGCCCGCGGCGGGCGGCATCGACGCGATCCTGTTCGACATCGTCCACCGTGGGCACCGCGTCGTGCTCGCCCATCCCGAGCGCTGTCCCGCGTTTCACCGCGACCGCGCCGTACTGGAGTCGATCGTGCGCGCGGGGATCCTCACCTCGATCACCGCCGGTTCGCTCGTGGGCAGCTTCGGGAGCGAGGTGCGCCGATTCGCGCTCGGGCTCGTGCGCGACGGGCTCGTACACAACGTCGCCTCCGACGCCCACGACCATCTCAACCGGCCCCCCGGGATCGCCGCCGAGCTGCGCCAGGCGCATCTGCAATCCCTCGGCGGCTGGTTCACCGAGCAGGTGCCCGCCGCGATCCTCGCCGGCGGGGAGATCCCGCCGCCGCCGGCGGGCGCGATCGAGGAGCTGCAGTCGCGCTCGGCGCGGCCGGCCTGGTGGCGAGGGCGGCGGCGCCGGAACTGACGCCCACGCCCGTCGGGTAGGGTTGCATCCGTGTCAGCTGGAGCAGCCCCAGGGGTTGGTGCCGGCTCGCATGGGGAAATCGCGGCCGGGCGGGAACGACGCGAGCCGCTCGAGTTGATCGGCTGGATCACCCTGCTGGCGCTGGCGCCAGCGATGGTCGTGTACCTGTCGTTCAACGCGGGCGGCTACTTTCCCAGCGCGCCCGGGTATGTGGCGATCGTCCTCACCGGAGCGCTCGTGCTGCGCACGACGCTGGCCGCGCGGCCGTTCGAGGGGTTCAGCCGGGCACTGGCCGTCCCGCTCGCGGCGCTGAGCATGTACGCCGCCTGGCAGCTGACCTCGGTGCTGTGGGCGCACGCCACCGCCCGCGTGCTCGACAGCTATGACCGCACGCTGCTGTACGTGCTCGCGCTCGCGCTCTTCGGGTCGGTCCGCTGCACGCGCGAGCGCCTGAGCCGGCTGGTCAGGGCGGTGGCCGCCGGGCTGGCCGTGGTCTGCCTGATCGGACTGGTCTCGCGCGTGCTGCCACACGCGTGGCCGACGGCGGGCAGCTTCTACAACAGCCGGCTCAACTTCCCGCTCACCTACTGGAACGCCGAGGGGATGCTCGCCGCGATCACGCTGATCCTCGGCTTTCACCTGACCGCCGATCGCGCCGAGCATCCGAGCGTGCGCGTACTGGCCGCCGCCGCGCTGCCCGGGATCGCCGCAACGTTGCTGCTCACGTTCTCGCGCGGAGCGCTGGGCGTGACGATCGCCGGCCTACTCGCCTACTGCGTGCTGACGCGACTGAGCACGCTTCCCACCGCGCTGCTGGCCGTCGTGCCCGCGTGCGCGATCGCGTTGCGCTCCGCCTGGGACGCGACGCTGCTGGCGACCAACCACGCGACCGGTCCCGCGGCGATCGCTCAGGGACATCACGTGGCGGTCGTCGTGGGCGCGTGCATGCTGGGTGCGGGGGCGCTGCGCTGCGCGCTGCTGCTCGTGGACCGCCGGATCGGCGATCTGGCGTTCGTGCGCACGCCGCCACGCCGCTCGGTGCGCGCCACGGCGGGCGCAGCGGTTGGAGTGCTCGTCCTGGTGCTCGTGCTCGCTCTGGGAGGCTACGGGTTCGCCCATCGCCAGTACGACAAGTTCGTCCACAGCATCCACGAAGGGCACGCCACGCAGACCCGCGAACGGCTTTCGGACGTGACCAACAATGGGCGCTTGCCGGTGTGGGAAGCGGCGGTGCGCATCTATGACACGCAGAAGCTGCACGGCACGGGCGCCGGCACCTACCAGCTGCAGTACACGCGCTACCGCACCGAACATGGCTATGTCGCCGACGCCCACTCGCTGTACCTGCAGAGCTTGGCCGAGCTCGGGATCGCCGGGTTCGTACTGATCCTCGTCGTGCTCCTCGGCATCCTCGGCGGGCTGGCTGCGCGCATCCGCGGCCCCGGCCGAGGGCTGTACGCGGCCCTGTTCGCGGCGACGCTCGCCTGGGCGGCGCACCAGGCGTTTGACTGGGACTGGCAGATGCCGGCGGTCACGCTCACCGTGTTCGTCCTCGCGGGCATGGCCCTCGCGCGACCCGCAGACGGCAAGGTCGGATTCAGAGGTCTGCCGGGGGCGCGCACGTTCGTCGCGCTCGGCTGGCTCGTGCTCGCCCTCGCGCCGCTGCTGGTGAGCACCTCCTACGCGCGCCTGCACCGCGCCGTGCAGGAGCTCGATCGGGGCGAATGCACGGCCGCCAAGCACGAGGCGCTCTCCGCGCTGTCACTGTCGGCCAAACGCCCGCAGGCGTATGTGGTGGTCGGCGTTTGCGACCTGGAGCAGGGCTTCGCCCAGGCGGCGGTCCCGGCGATGACGCAGGCCGCGACGCTCGAGCCGCAGAGCTGGGAAGACCAGTTCTGGATGGCCGTCGCCCGGGCCGCCGCCGGAGTTGACCCGCACGCGGCGATCGAGCGCGCGATCGAGCTGAACCCGCTCGAGCACGGCCTGCGCAACGCCGCGCGGCGGCTGAGCTCGAATGATCCGCGCGCGTGGGAACTGGCCGCTCCGCGCCTGCGCAGCGAAGCGCTGAGCTCGGGCAAGTTCGCGCTGACGAGCCTATGAGCCGCGAGGATCGTGTCGGAAAACACGCCGCCCGTTCGTATCGGTGGTGAGAGGCTTTTTCCGCCAACCCACTCAGGAGGCCAGGAGACAGACATGAGGCGTAAGCACGACGCAAACACGGACGAGATGGAGGGCGTCGCCAAGCGCCTGCGCGACGAGCGCCCCGAAGCGAGCCCGCTGGAGCTCGACCGGATCAAGACGACCGCGATGTCCCGCGCCAAGTCCGGCACGCGTGGACGGGCCGGCACTCGCCGCCTCGCCGTGGCCGGCCTGACCGCCGGTCTGCTCCTCGCCACCACCGGCGGCGTTCTCGCCGGTGAGAACGGTCACGGGAGCAAAGGCGGCAACGCCGCGAACGCCCAGTACGGCGGAGAATGCAACATAAGCAACGGCAACGGCAACGTCGGTGACAAGAACGGCGCCGGGGCCGAAAACAACGCCTGCAACGAAAACACCTTCATCACCGAAACCACCACCAACACCACCACGAACACCAACAGCGGCGGCACGACCGTCAACAACTACTACACGACGGTCAATGCCGCCCCGAGCAGCAGCGGCACCCCGAGCAGCAGCGTCCTGGCGTCGAAAACGACCAAGAAAGCGACGACCAGCAGCCGTCACATCAAAATCCACGTCAACGTTCCGCACGGCCTGAAGCTGCGCAGGGTGACGGTCAAGGTTAACGGCAAGCGCATCAAGACCCTCACCGGCAAAAAGGCCTCGGCGAACGTCGAACTGGTCAACCTGCCCTGCTCCTCAGGCGCCACGACGGTGGAGATCACCGTGACGCTGAGCAACGGCAAGACCGTGACGTCCAGCCACAAGTACAAGCTGTGCGTGGCCTGAACGGCTTCTGAAGGAACTGGCAAGGAAGCCGCACACAAGCATGATCACAACGCTCCGGGGTGGCACTGCCCCGGAGCGTCGTTCTTTTCATCCCAAGCTGACCGACTTGACCGATTGACCGACTGACGACGGGAGAGAGATGGCGCCCGAACTGACACCGGCATCGACCGCCACCACGCGTCTGGCCTCGCGCTCGGGGGCTCGCCGCGAGAGCGCGCCAGCCGCCAGAATGTCCAGACACATGCGCGGAGACACGTTTGAGCGGCTGTTCGAGGAGCACGCCGAGCGGCTGTTCTCGTTCCTGGCCTACCGCACCGGAAACCGGGCGCTGGCGGAGGACCTGCTGTCGGAGACGTTCGAGCGCGTGCTGCGCTCGCGCCAGCGCTTCGATCCGCGGCGGGGCTCAGAGCGCCGCTGGCTGTACACGATCGCGCTGAACCTGCTGCGCGATCACGCCCGCCGCGAGACGCACGAGGAGCGAGTGCTGCGCCACGTGAGCGCGGGAGCAACGCTCGAGGGGCCCGATGCCGGGCTGGCCGCAGTGGAGCACCGCGACGAGCTCCACCGGGCGCTCGCCACGCTCAGCGACGACGAGCGCGAGGCGCTCGCCCTGCGCTTCGGCGCCGATCTGAAGCTGCGCGACGTGGCCAAGATCGTTGGCGACGGCGAGAGCGCGGTCGAGGGGCGGATCTACCGAGCTCTGCGCAAGCTGCGAGAGAACCTCGAGTAGCCTCCTACGGGGCGTTCACGCAGCAGCCTCTGACGGTCAGCGCCGTCCTTCCCGGGCGGGAGCCTTCGGGCAGGCCGGACCCGTAGATCGAGCGGTCGGCGTGGACGATCAGGCGATAGCCTACGCGCGGCAGCCGCGGGTAGCGCACCACGCAGCTCCACGGATTGCCCAGCGCGGTCGCGGACGCGGTCGTGCAGCGCGCGTGCAGCGCGCGGGCGGGCGGGCCTCCATACCCGGGGCGAGGATCGCTCGTGGTGAGGATCAGCCGCTCCAGCGCCGCGGAGCTCACCGGAAGCAGGCCCTGCTGCTGGGCGACGAACTGCGTGTTGCCTTCACGACTGTGTAGCGCAAGCGCCGTTCCCGCGAGACCCACCGCGAGAATCAGGGCAACGAGCAGCCAGGGACGCCTCAAGGCTCCACTCATGCGCAATCGTCCCCCATGCCGCTCAGGATAAGGCCGAGCACTCGTTGCAGGTATCCACCCGTTCGTGTCCAACCGGCCGGCGTAAGCTCAAATAAGGGCCGGCAGGGACCGATAGCGGGGAGGTGAGCAACCTACGCAACCACCTCCTCCCCACACTCCTCTCGGCGACCGTCGCGATCGCAATGGGTCCCTCCCCGGCCGTGATCGCGGCACCGAGCGACGCACACGCCCGCGCTCATCACGCCCACCTCCACTCAGCGGGACGCCATCGCGCCCATCATCGTCGCGCCCACCGCTCACGCCACGCGGACCGGGCACGCCACATGGGCCGGACACGCCACACCAACCGTTCGCGGTCTGCCAGAGTGAGGGCCGCCGGCAAGCGGACGCGCGCCGGACACGCGCCCCGTTCGCCGCACACGGCCGTCGTAAACGCGCAACCGCCGGCGAGCACGTACGGGGGCTCCGTGGCGACGATCGCCAGCGTGCTCGCCACGCCGTGCCAGAACACCGAACTGACGCCTGAGGGGGGCAACCTCGAGGCGATAGACGCGGCCACCCTGTGCCTGATCAACCAGGAGCGCGCGCGGAGCGGCGAGCTCCCACTGGCGCCCAACGCACAGCTCGAGCAGGCCGCGCAGGGACACAGCGAAGAAATGGTCAGCGAGGACTACTTCGCCCACGTCGCGCCGAGCGGACTTACGCCGGCCGGGCGCGTGCAGGCCGCCGGCTACATCCCCAACTCCAAGGCCGGGTACACGATCGGCGAGAACATCGCCTGGGGCACCCTGCAGCTGAGCACGCCGAGCTCGATCGTCGCCGCCTGGATCGCCTCGCCGGAGCACCTGGCGAACATCCTGTACGCCCCTTACCGCGACACCGCCGTCGGCGTCGTGGCCGGCGCGCCGGCCGCGCTCGCCGAAGGCCAGCCCGGGGCGGTGTACTCGCAGGAGTTCGGCGTCATCGTCGACTGAAGGCTCGCCGCGACCGCGCGGCTCACAGTCCGCAGCGTCCGATGACGTGCGAGACGGTTCGCAGCAGGATCTTAATGTCGCTCCACAGCGACCAGTTGGCGACGTACAGGTAGTCAATCACCGCCATCTCTCTGAGTGGTGAGCGGGCGGGGCCGAGGATCTGCCACGGTCCGGTCATCCCCGGCGTGAGCTCCAGGCGCCGGCGGTGCCAGCCCTCGATGCGCTGGTCCTCCTCGACCACCAGCGGACGCGGGCCGACCAGGCCCATCTCGCCCCAGACAATGTTCAGCAACTGGGGCAGCTCGTCGAGCGCGCTCTTACGCAGGAACCCGCCGACACGCGTCACGCGGGGATCGTCGGCGATCTTGAACAGGCCCTCCTGCGCCTCGTTGCGGTCCCGCAGCGACTCCTTCAGCGCCTCGGCGTCCGGAACCATCGTGCGGAACTTGAGCATCTGAAAGCGCCGGCCATGCCGGCCCACGCGCAACTGACGAAAGAACACGGGACCACGGCTGTCGAGCTTGATCGCGATCGCGATCATGATCATGATCGGCCCCCCCGCCAGCAGCATGAACGAGGCTCCGAGGAGATCGAACGCCCGCTTCAGCGCCGCCGAGGAGCGCGTGAGCTCAAAGCGCCTGACACCCATCAGCGTCACGCCGTGCAGGTCGTCGAACTCGACCGAGGATCCGACCACCTCGAGCAGGCGCGGCAGCACGCTCACCCGCACCCCGACCGCCTTGAGCGTCCGCATCAGATCGAGCATCTCGCCGGCGTCGGCGCTGCCCGGAGCGACGATCGCGCGGTGGATGTCGAGCGTGCGGGCCAGCTCACGAATCTCCCCCAGCCTGTGCGCCGAGCACGCATCCGTCGACCACGAGCCCACACTGTCGAGATCCAGATGCGAGACCATCTCGGCCTTGACACCGCCGTGACCGTTCAGCTTCGGGCGAATCGCCTCGGCCAGCTCGGCGTCACCGATGAACAGGCACCGCTCAGTCGGCGCCGCGCGCAGCGCGAGCGCACGGGCGATCGCGCGCGCCGCCATCAACAACGCCGCAAGAGCCAACCACAAAAACAGCGCCTCGCGGCGATCCAGTTCGCCTTCGACGACCAACCCGCCAGCGAGCCACGCCACCAGCGTGCACAACGTCGCAACCTCCAACAGCTTCGGCGCCTCATCCAGCGTCGTCTTACGCAACAACGCCTCATCACGATCGTACAGGCCGAGCAGCTTCGCGCCCACCAGCAAGATCGGCAAACCCAGAATACTCATCCACGTCAACTGCAACGAACGCGAAGACAACCCCACCGTCAGCGCAAACGCCAACACGATCGCAACCACATCAGCAAGCAGCAGCGCCCGGCGAAACAACCACTCCCGCTGCATCGTCGCATCCGGACGGGGAGCATCGACGATCCGCTCGACCGATGGACGGCGCCCG
>Ga0209415_10008471_pt1 | contig 17829 bp, 18 predicted proteins | sample PeaSoiSIISIP2007_FD_187696 | JGI IMG/M metagenome (GOLD analysis project Ga0209415, IMG submission 187696) | Peat soil microbial communities from Weissenstadt, Germany - SII-SIP-2007 (SPAdes) (version 2) | ecosystem: Environmental > Terrestrial > Soil > Wetlands > Peat | place: Germany... | reverse complement strand
CCCAGTTCGTCACGCAGCCGCGCGATGGATGAGAAGTCGAACTCCTCGATGACGGCGGAGGGAACGCCGCGCGCGATCAGCGCGAGGCAGGCGGCATGCACCGCCAGCACGAGGTCGAGCAGCGCCGACTGTTTTTCCGCACCGCACGTCGCATCGTTCGGGCTGAGCGCGTTCTGCTGCAAGACCGCTTCCCGCAGCAAACGGCCGGCGAGGATCATCATGCGCTGGTCACCGGGCAGACCGGTCAAGCCCACGAGTTCGACCACCGACTCGAGCCGGTCGGCCTCCGCCAGCACCCGCACGGCTCGATCGCGCGCGCGACTCCAACTCGCTCGTCCGGCCGACTCGTGCCATGCCGCTACCGCGTCGACGTCGCGCGAGAACGAGCGCCGCCACGTGACGGCGGGGTAATGTCGCGCGTATGCGAGCGTGCGATCGAGCGACCACAGCGAGCGCACGAAGCGCTCGGTGTGTGCCGTCACCGGTTCGGTCATGTCGCCGCCCGGCGGAGAGACCGCGCCGATCGCGCTGACGGATCCCGTGCGTCCGCCCAGCGTCTTTACGCGTCCGGCGCGTTCGTAAAATGCCGCCAACGCCGACGACAGCCCGGCCGGATAGCCTTCTTCCGCCGGCAATTCTCCGCTGCGCGATGAAAACTCGCGCAGCGCTTCAGCCCAGCGCGACGTCGAGTCGGCGAGCAGCACGGTGTCGTAGCCCATGTCGCGATAGAATTCCGCGACCGTCATGCCGGTGTAGATACTGGCCTCGCGGGCCATCACCGGCATGTTCGAGGTGTTGGCGATGACGACGGTGCGTTCGAGCAAGCTGTGTCCGCTCGTGCGGTCGCCGAGTTCGCGCAGGTCCGCCATCGCATCGGCGAGCTCGTTGCCGCGTTCGCCGCAGCCGACGAACACGATGACGTCCGCATCGCACCACTTGACGATCTGCTGCAAGAGCATCGTCTTGCCGGTCCCGAAGCCGCCCGGCACGGCAGCGGTCGCACCCTTCGCAATGGGAAAGAACAAATCGATCACGCGTTGTCCCGTGAGCAGCGGCGCATCGTTCGCAAGCCGGTCGGCGATCGGACGCGGCGAACGGATCGGCCAGCGCTCGCGCAGTCCGACCGGCCGGCCGTCGATGCTCGCTACCGGCTGGTCTGCGCCCAGCTCACCGCTGGCCGCGATCGACTCGATGCGCCCCGAAATGCCGGGCGGAACGAGGACGCGATGTTGGATCGGACCGGCCGTCGCGACGCGGCCCAGCAGCGCGCCCGGCGATACCTGATCTCCAGCCTTCGCGACGGCCTCGAACGGCCAGGTGCGCGAATCGGCCGGCTCCTCGAGCGCTCCCGCTGCGAGCCAATCCGCGCGACCGGCGAGCGGCCGGAGCAACCCGTCGAAGGTTCCGCCGAGCAAATCCGGACCGAGCCACGCTGAGAGCGCGTAGCCGACGGCAACGGCCGAATCGCCGGTGCGCACCCCGCCCAACGACTCGTAGGCCTGCGCGGTAACCAGGCCGCTGTCGATCGACACGATTTCGGCCGGCAAGCGCCGCTCGCCGACCGTGACGAGTCCCAGCATCTCGACGCGTTCCAGACCTTCGATCTCCACGAGCGGCCCGTTCACGCGCACGACGCGTCCGGTCACGCCCACAATGCTTCGATTCGGTCGCCGTCGTGCGCGAGTTCCCGATCGATGATCGCGTCGGCCCGCGCGGGCAGCACGGCCAACAAGCCGCTGCGAACGGCCTCGTACGCGCGCCGGCGCGCAGCGAGAACGCGGCCGCGCGCCTCACGCCGCGCAGCCGCCAGCGCGAGGCGTACTTCGCGAGCGGCAACGGCTTCGCCGTCGCTGCGAGCTTGCGCGAGAATTGCGTCCGCGTCGGCCTGCGCTTGCGCCACGATCTTCTGCGCGTCACCGTCGGCGGACGCGAGCAACGCTGCCGCTTGACGTTGCGCGCTCGCACGTAGAGCGTCTTCGACCGGTTTCAGCGCGCTTTGCAGGCTGCGGTTCACGGCAACGTTACGACGAGCCTGTCGCCCTGCGGTGCGATGCCGGCAGCGGCGAGGGCGGCCGCCGCTGACGGCGACATCACGACGACGCCGACGTCATCACCGAGCGCCTGCCACGCATCGCAAACGGCGTCCGGCGTATCGGCGGCGGCGACGACCGCGCCGGCCAACGCGAAGGGCTCGACGCGTACGGCTTCGCCGAGCACCGCGATGCGTGACACGTCAAGCCTTGCTGATGAGGATGATCGCGATCACCAAACCGTAGATTGCGATCCCCTCCGCGAGTCCGACGATCACCATCGCGCGACCGAACAACTCCGGTCGTTCGCTCATGGCGGCCAGTGCGGCCGAACCCGTATACGCGACGGCTATGGCCGCGCCGATCGACGAACTGGCGACGGCAATGGCCGCACCCATCAAAGCTTCGCCACTACCTGACGAGATCATCATGCTTCCTTTCCGGTAACCGCGGCAAGGTGCCACGGTTGGAACGTGCGGCCGCTCGCGATGAAGATGCGCGAGAACAACTCGTAGTAATCCAACCGCAACGCTTGGATTCCCGCCACGAGCGCCTCGAGCGCGAACGCGATCGCGTTGCCGAACAGAAAGAGAACCGCGGCGAGCAGCCACCACACCCCGCCGTGTTCGCCGACGAAAACGGTTCCGCTCCACACGATCGAACCCAGCGCCGCGTGCGTGAGCCCGAACGCCGCCAGCCGTCCGAACGAAACCGTGTTCGCGCCGATGCGCACCACGGCGTCGAACAACTCGACGCCCGCTTCGATCGCTCCGGCCGCACGTCCGCCGGCCTCGGCGTAGAGCCCGGCGAACCCGAGCGTTAACCCCGCCGCCGCCAGAGCACCGCCGGCCAATCCGAGCGGAACCGCGTGCAAGAACCAGCCCAAGCCGGCCAGCCCCAAACCGGCGTAGAGGGCGGTGCCGGCAAACCCGGAGAGTGCGACGAGCGCCATCGCCGGGCCACTTTCACGCCACCGATTCGCCGTGCCGATGCCGTAAGAAATCGCCAACAGAAATGCGCCGACGGCGATCCCGGCGCCGAGCAGCGTCACCGGCTGCGCGAGCGGCGACAGCCAAAGCGTCGGAACGAGACCCGTTGGACCGAACGCTTCGCCATAGGCGAGACCGAAGAGCGCGCTGGCGATGCCGGCCGCGACGACGAACGGCGCGCTGCGGCGGTACTGGGCGAGCGGGCCGGTCCGCGCCCGCCCCAGCACGAAGCCCCCAGCGGTGAGCAGCGCGCCGTGCCCGACGTCGCCGAACATCATGCCGAACATCACGGCGTAAGCGAGCCCGGCGAAGAGCGCCGGATTGACGTCGGCATACGGGACCGTAGCGTAGACGTCGACGAGCGGCTGGAACGCACCCGACGAACCGCTGCCGGCTAACAGCGTCGGCGGCTCGGCGCCGCGTGGGAACGGCAGCCGAACGACGGCGCCGCCGGACGGCCGCAGATGCTCGGCCAGCGCGTCGATGGCCGCCGCCGGACTCCAGCCGGCAACTGCCGCGGCGCTCCCGTGCGTCACGGCGGACGCCGCAACGCGATCGACCTGGCTATCGCCGGCGGCGACGTCGGGCAAGATGTCCGGTTCAACGACCCCGGCTTCGGCAACGGCGGACAGGACGCGGCGCAAATCCTCCGCCGGCGCAACGACGGCGATGCGCTCCATGCGAATCGGCTCAGGCAACTTCATCGAAGTCCCTCGCCACCATTCCGCCGCGCGCAGCGCGTTCGAGCGCACCGCACGTTTGCCAAGCATCGGCGGCCAGCAACGCCACGAGTCCGACGACGATGCCGGGGCGCGGCTGCGGCGTGGCACAAAGAGACAGCCCGTCGGTTTCCAACCGGCGCCACCAACGCAGCTCAGCGCGCCAAAGGTCGTCCGGCGCCGTTATGCCCTCGAAGAGCCACGCCGTCGCCCGCGGCACGTGCGCTGCCAATGCACCGAACGTCGCGGCGTTCTCCCAGCCCCGCCCGAGCACGGTGCCGACGTGCCGGCGCGCAACATCGTGCGCGACCAGCGACGTGCCCGCTGCAAGCGCGCGCGCGACGAGCAGCGCAGCGAAACCCGACGACCACGTACGCGCCTCCGGAACGCCGTCGGTCACGCGGCGCGCCCACGCCGCTTCGAGCGCCATCCGCACGCCGGCCAGATCTTCGGTGCCGGGATCTCCCCAGGCCGAAGAAATCAATGCTTGCCGTAGGGCCTTGGGCGAAGCCGCGGCCGCGACGCGGGACCACCCGATGGCCAGCGCGCCCAGTTTGTACGCTGGTTGACTGGGCCGCCCCGTGAGCTGCGCGAGCCGGCCGATAACGTTGGCAATCTCCAAGCCGGCTGCCAAACGCCGTACGCCATCGGCGCCCTGCGCCGGTGCCCAGCCGGCGAGGATTCGCAAATGCCAGGCTAGCGTCGCGTAGATGCCGTGCTGCGCCGCGCGCAGGTCCATTCCGGCGCGAACTTCACGACCGTACGGCGTTCGCGCCAACTCCGCGACGGCCGCGGCGAGCGATGGTAACCGACCGAGCCGGTGAATGCCGTCGCGGCCGAGGCGCCGTCCGGCAAGCCCGCGCCCGCGCACCGCAACCGCGACCCAGTCTCCGGTCAACGCGCGCCTTCCTGGAGTCGCGCCGCCAGCTCGGTTACGAGCGATGGTACGCGATCCTGGGCCGCCCGTTCGATGCGTTCGGCTTCCCTATGCGCGGTTTCGAGCAGCGCCCGCCGCTCCGCGTCGGCCCCCGTGAGCCGGGCCTCCGACGCGCGCCGCTGCTCGGCGAGCGCCGCGGCCCGCGCCTGCGCAACGAGCTGCGTCGCCGTCTTCAGCGCGACCGCCCGGCGCCGGTCGGCCTCAATCCGAGCCGCAGCGACGATCGCATCGGCTTCGCGTTGGGCGGGCTCGAGTCGCGACAAAACCGGCGTGAGTTCAGCTTCGAGTTCCGAGCGGCGATCGACCGGAACCCCGGCCGGCGTCGGCGCCCCCGGAACGCCGCGGCGAAATTGCCGCAATATCCCGCCGAATGCGAACATCAAAACTGATGCCCGAACCAGTCGCGGGCCAGCAGCGCCACTTGTTCGAGCGTGCCGGGTTCCTCGAACAAGTGCGTTGCGCCGGGGACGATGACGAGTTCGCGCTCGCACGCGAGCGCTTCCAGCGCGCGCCGGTTGAGCGCGATGACCTCGGTATCGGCGCCGCCGACGATGAGCAATGTCGGCGCGCGTACGGCGCGAAGGTGAGCGCCGGCTAGGTCGGGGCGACCGCCGCGCGAGACGACGGCAGCGATAGCTTCCGGCTGCCGCGCGGCGGCGATCAGCGCTGCCGCTGCGCCGGTACTCGCTCCGAAGTATCCGAGCGGCACCGTTTCGAGCCCGGCCTGGCGCCGCACCCAGCGCGTCGCCGTCTCCAGCCGTTCGGCGAGGAGCTCGATGTTGAACCGAAACTCAGCGGTCCGGAGATCGACCGCATCTTCACGGGTGGTCAGCAAATCGAGCAGCACGAAACCCAGCCCGGCCTCGCGCAAGACTTGCGCGACGAAGCGGTTGCGCGGGCTCATGCGGCTGCTGCCGCTCCCGTGCGCAAACAGCACCACGCCCCGCGGCTGTGCGGGCACATCCACGGACGCCGAGATGAACTCCACCGACCCCTCGCCGATGGGGATACGAACCTCTTCGGGACCGGCGAATATGGTCGCTCTCACGTACGTCTCGCGCTAAACGAGCGCTCGAGCAAGCCGCGGACCTCATCGTCGCTGACTTGGGCGAACTCGTCGTAGGCGGCACCGACGGCCAAAAACGGCTGGGGCGTGGACAAGCACACGACCTCATCCGCTTCGCCCCGAAGCTCGGTCAGCGTTTCAATCGGCGCGACGGGAATCGCAACCACGATGCGTGCCGGGTCATGCGCGCGCACCGATGCGATTGCGGCATGCATGCTCGATCCCGTGGCGACGCCGTCGTCCACGAGGATCACGGTCTTGCCGCGCAGTTCGGGTCGCGGACGACCGTCGCGGTAAAGCTTTTCGCGCCGCGCGAGTTCGTGCCGTTCGGTCGTAATCACGCTCTCGATCGCCTGGTGCGGGATATGCAGCGCGCCGATTACGTCGGTGTTGAGATAGTAGGCGCCACCGCTTCCAATCGCTCCCATCGCGAGCTCTTCATGGCCCGGCGTGCCGATCTTCCGAACCTCGTAGCTGTCGAGCGGAACATCCAACGCACGAGCGATCTCAAAGGCCACGGGGACGCCGCCGCGCGCCAGGCCCAGCACGACGACGTTCGGATCGTTCGCGTATACCGCGAGCTTTGTGGCCAGCAACGCCCCGGCTTCGGAGCGATCGTGGAAGGGCCCGGGCCGACTATGTCGTTGTAGCATCAGCGTTGTTTCCTCTCCTGAGCGGCGATCGAGCGCAGAATCTTCGACGCCTGGCCGGCCGAGACGTGCCTGATCGTCATCGGCCACCCCCTCAGCAGTTCATTGGCGTCCGGCCGGATGGTAGTCTTCGCTCTTCCGGTCGTGCGCGTGCGGCGCCAGGCGCTCTCTGAGATGCAGCGCTCTCGGCGCCGTCATCGCTGCGTCGAGCAGGGTGTAGGAATTCTCGTGCAAGCGAACCGTGGTTCGGAACTCCGCTACGGCGGAGTGCTCGAAAAATTCCGAGAACCGCAGCAACAGGTGCTCGAGCATACGCCGCGCCTTTTCGCTCGTGCCATGATGATGATAGCTCAGGTAATTCGATGCGAGCCACTCGGCGCCCGCCGAGTCAAGCGGAATCATTCGCTCCGCACTCTGACCAGCGGTGCGTACCGCAACGATCTTTTCAGCCGCATCCGTTCGCCCGGCGATCACGATGTCGGTACCGGCGTCGGTGACTTCCTGGGCGAGTATCTTCGGTTCGGATTCTCCTTGCGTGAGATATTCGTAGGCGCGGCGAATCGCGTCTTCGCTCGATAGCGCAGCGGACGCGGCTCCCGAGGTGCTACCGCGGAGCACGATCGGCATGAAGCGCGGGTCAGGGGAATCGCGACGTTCCGCGAACGCGATCGCGTCCTCGGGCGAGTCGACGATCTTGCTGCGGGCGGCATGTATGCCGTAGTGTTTGAGCACCTTGAAGCTTTCGATGGTGTCGATTTTGATCACACCGCCACCCTAAAGCGAGCGCACGAACGGGGCGTGAATGCCGTCTTCACGGAGGCTTCAAGAGAACGCCATCCGGAGCGGTTAGACTGACCGCGTGAAACAGTTGACCGTTCCGGCCCCGGCGCCCAACGGCGCGGGTGCAGCCCGGGACGGGGGGCGCATTCCCACCGCAAAGGGGCTATACTGGATCCTTGCGGCGCTCGCCATCGTCATCACGCTGGTCGTCGCCTACGCTATCCGGCCCAAGCCCGGGCCACAGATCGTGACGGCTCCGATCGTACGCAAGACGCTCGTAGCGGTCGTCACCGCCACCGGAGCCGTCAACCCCCAAGACACGATCAGCGTCGGCACGCAAGTTTCGGGGACGATCGCGACGATCATCGCCGACTACAATTCGCCGGTCCGGCAAGGTCAAGTCCTCGCCCGCCTCGATCCGACGCTCTTTCAGGCGGCGCTCGATCAGAGCCGCGGGACGCTCGCGCAAGCGCAGGCCCAGTGGCAGGCAGCGATCGCCAACGCGCAGGGAGCGCGCTCGACAACGTTCGCCGCGTATCAGAATGCCGCCGCCGCCGCCGAAAACGTGCGCGTCGCGCAAGCCGCCGAGGCCTCAGCCGATGCCAACGTCGACAAAGCGCGTTCCGCGCTCGTCTTGGCCGAGCAGACCGTCACGCGCGATCGAACCCTGCTGAGTTCCGGTTATGTCGCACAGAGCCAATATGATACCGACTACGCAAACCAAGTCGCCGCCCAGGCGGCGCTGAGCGGCGCGGTCGTCACAGCGAACCAAGCACGGATGCAACTGAGCGCGGCCCGCAACCAGGCCACGGCCGGCACCGCTCAGGGAAGTGCAGCGGGATCTCAGGCCACCGGATTTGCCAAGACGGCCGCCGCGGATCTCGCCGCGATCGACGCCGCGCAGGCCGAAGTCCGGCAGGCGACGATCAATTTGAATCACACCGTCATCACCTCGCCGGTCAACGGAACCGTCATCGCGCGCAATGTTTCCGAGGGTCAAACGGTCGCCGCCAGCTTCACCACGCCGACGCTGTACACGATTGCAAAGGACCTGGCGAAGATGGAGATCGACTTGGCCGTCGGTGAGCCGGATATCGGCTCGGTTCGGGTCGGCGAACGCGTCGACTTCACTGTACTGGCCTATCCCAACCGGACGTTCCAAGGCATCGTCGCACAAGTTCGCGAGAATCCGACGACGATTCAGAACGTCGTCACCTACGACACGGTCGTATACGAAAACAACGCCGACAACAGCCTGCGTCCGGGTATGACGGCCAATGCCGAGATCCGAGTCGCGCATGCCGACAACGCCGTCGTCGTACCGCTCGCCGCGTTGACCTTCCACATCGCCGGAGCGCAAGCGGGCCCACGTGCCGGCGCGCATCCCCGTGCGACGCCGGCGGGAACGTCTTGGGGCGACACCGGGACGGCACAAACGGTAACGCTTGCCGCCGGAACCAACGCGCACGTCGCGCTCGTCGTGCCGGGCGGTCTGCAGAGCGTTCCGGTGCGCATCCTGCTCGTCAGCGGTGGCGAGGCAGCGGTCGAATCGCTTGGCCGGACGCTCCCGGCCGGCAGCTCGGTCGCGATCTCGGCGGCGACGGCGCAAAGCGAGACGGTAGCTCGAAGCCCCGTGATGGTCCGCTGATGTCAGCGGTCGTTCAAACCGAGAACCTCACGAAGATTTATGGGATGGGCGATGTCGAGGTTGCGGCGCTCAACGGCGTGTCGACCAACATCGAACCGGGCGAGTTCGTGGCGATCATGGGCCCATCGGGGTCCGGCAAATCGACCTTCATGAACATCATCGGCTTCCTCGATCGCCCGAGCGGCGGCAGCTACTTCTTCGAAGGCCAAGACGTCGGCAGTTTCAGCTCCGACACGATGGCCGACATGCGCTCGCGCAAAATCGGCTTCGTCTTCCAATCCTACAATCTGTTGCCGCGAACGCCCGCCCTGTCGAACGTCGAGCTTCCCTTGGTCTACGCCGGCATGCCGGAGTCGCGCCGTCAGGAAGCAGCAGTGGCCGCGCTGCGTACCGTCGGGGTCGAAGAGTTGGCACTCCACCTTCCAAACCAGCTCTCGGGCGGACAGCAGCAGCGCATCGCGATCGCCCGCGCGCTCGTCAACAATCCGAGCTTGATCCTGGCGGACGAGCCGACCGGCGCGCTCGACACGAAGACGTCGCACGACGTCATGGGCTTGATCTCGCGCCTCAATCTGGAGCATGGGATCACGATCGTCGTCGTGACGCACGAACGCGACGTCGCGGCATACGCGCGGCGCATCCTGACCTTCCGCGACGGCACAATCGAATCCGACGTGACCAACGCGCCCGTGCCGGTACCGGAGGCGACGACGTGACCCTGCGCAGCATCATCGAAGTGGCGCTCCAGGCTCTGGCGCGAAACGTGTCGCGCTCCCTCTTGACCATGCTCGGCGTGATCATCGGCGTCAGTGCCGTCATCACGACGGTGGCGATCGGTGCCGGAGCGCAAGTTTCCGTGCAGCAGCAGATTTCGAACCTCGGCAGCAACCTGCTCGTCGTGCTGCCGGGCGCCGTCACGACGTCGGGCGTGCGGAGCGGAACCGGCGCCGTATCTTCCCTGATCCCGGAGGACGGGTTGGCGATCCGAGGGCTCGACGGGGTCGATGCCGTCACCCCGATCGTGACGGTCCGCTCCCAAGTCGTCGGCGGAGGAAACAACTGGAACACGATGATCCAAGGGGTCGCGCCGACGTACAGCCACATCCGGAACTGGGACCTGACGTCGGGCACGTTCTTCTCGCAGAACGACCTGGATATGACGACGAAGGTCTGCATTCTCGGGACAACGGTCGTGAGCAATCTCTTTCCCGGCGGGGGATCACCGATCGGTCAAAGCGTCCTCATCCAAAACGTTCCCTTCACCGTGATCGGGGTGTTGCAATCTCGGGGTCAAAGCGGCTTCGGGCAGGATCAAGATGACGTCGCTCTGGTGCCGTTCACCTCGGCGATGAAACGCCTGACCGGTCAAACCTACGTCAACATGCTGATGATTTCGGCGACGGACGGAGCGGTGCTCGATCGGGTCCAGGCCGACGTAACGGCGCTGCTGCGGCAGCGCCATCGCATCATTCCGCCGGAGCCCGACGACTTCTCCGTGCGCAACCTGCAAGACATCGCCAATGCCGCCGCTGCCACCGCTTCGGTGATGCAATTGCTGCTCATCGGCGTGGCCGCCGTTTCGCTCGTCGTCGGCGGGATCGGCATCATGAACATCATGCTGGTCTCCGTGACCGAACGCACGCGTGAAATCGGCCTGCGCATGTCGGTCGGCGCCCGCAGCCGCGCGATCCTCGAGCAATTTCTGGTCGAAGCGATGGTACTCTCCACCGGCGGCGGATTGATCGGGGTCGTGGCCGGAACCGCGATCACGCTGGTCATCGCAATGCTCGCGCATTGGCCGATGATCGTGTCGCCGGCAGCAATCTTGATCTCGGTCGTCTTCTCCGCGCTGGTGGGCGTCTTCTTCGGCTACTATCCCGCACTTAAGGCGTCGCGGCTCAACCCGATCGACGCGCTGCGCTTCGAGTGAACGGAATTACGAGACGTGGAGCACCGCAGCGGCGCGAAATTTCTCGTCAGGCGGAGGCGGGGACGGGATCTGCGGAGCGGAGTATCGCCTCCGGAATACTGGCGTGGGTTCTTACGACCATCACGGGTAGCGGTGCCTTGCGCACGACGTGCTCGGCGACGCTGCCGATAAAGGCCCGCTGGAGTCCACGCCGCCCGTGGCTGCCGACGACGATCAGATCGGCAAAGCGTTGCTGAGCGAAGGCAATCAGCGCGTCCTCGGTGTGACCTTCGACGACTTGGCCCTTGGCCGAAACACCTCGCGAGTGCGCGGCAGCGATCGCTTTGGCCACGACGCGTTCGGCTTTCTCGCCCTCGGCGCCACCCGTCCCGGCGACGCTGTAAAAGAACACCTCGCGGCAATCATCGGTAGGCAACGCCAAGACGGTTTGAACCGCCGCGTCGGACGGCTCCGAATCGTCGATGCCCACCGCGATGCGCTCGAAGCAGCGCCGCGTTGCATCGGCCTGCTTGGCGCCGGAGCGGAGGGTCAACACGGGGATCGTGCTGCCGCGGAGCACCGCTTCGGTCGTGCTGCCGACGAACAGCCGGTCCAAGCCCTGGCGGCCGTGGGTTCCCATGACGATCAGGCTGCACTGCGCCTCGTTGGCGGCCTCTAAGAGGCGCCCGGCAGGCTCGCCTTCGGCCGCCCGGCACTCGGCAACGACGCCGTACTTTAAGGCACTGCGCGCGGCCCGATCGAGCTCCTCCTTCCCGTCCTCCCTGAGATCTTCGACGATCGGTTCCGTATCGACCACCGCGCCCGAGGAAACCATGCCCGTGATTACCGGGAGCCAATCGACGGAATGACAAAGGATCAGGTCCCCGTCGTGTTCACGAGCGAGTCGCGCCGCGAATTCGACGGCCTGTTTCGAAGCCTCTGAATCGTCGACGCCGACGATGATGCGGGAGAAGATGTTGCTCATGACGCCAGGCTACGGCGGACGTGTGAAGGACCGATGACCGCGCAGTCAGCGGGTCTTCACGGGACGTTCAAGCCGAGCGGACGCCCCCGGCGATCCGACGTCTTTCGAGCCGCGATCGCACCGGCAGTCGAATCGCTCGCGCTCGCCGATCCGTATTTGCGGCGCGAGGACGATCCCAAATCGGTGCACAGCGCACGCATCGCGACGCGCAAGCTGCGCGCTGAACTGCGCCTCTTGCGCCCAATGCTCGACGAGCAGTGGGTCGTGGACGTCAGCGCCAGGCTGAAGCAACTCGCCTCATTGCTCGGAGCCGTGCGCGACACGGACGTCGTCGCCGAGCGTTTGCAGACGCTGGCCAAGCGCCTGCCGGCCGGCCGTGAGGCCGACGTCGATCCGATTCTCGACAAACTGCGCCGCGTTCGGGAAACGGCGTGTGAAGCCTTACGCGCTGAGCTGTCGGCGTATTGGTACCTCAAGTTGCAACAGACGCTCAGCGCCGCCGTGAGCGACGCGAACGGGAAGCAACTGGCCGTCCCCGACGTGCGCTTGCGTCGCCGGGCGGTCGTCGCGCAGATCATGCGACCGACCTGGAAAGAGCTCGAAAAAGCCGTTCGGCGCGCGGAGGGCAGCGCGGACGCGACCCGGCTGCACCGGATCCGGATTCGCGCGAAGGCCTGCCGGTATGCCGCCGAGGCGGTCGCACCGTTCGTCCCCGCAGACCGCGGAGCGAGCTACGAGCGCTTCATCCATCACATCGCGCAGCTACAAGACCGCCTCGGGAGGCTGCGCGACGCCGGGGTCGCGCAGACCGCGCTGCGCACGCTCGCCGGCCGCGACAGCTTCGTCGCCGGCGAGCTCGCCGCACTCGAGAGCGCCTCCGCCGAGCAAACACAAGTCGCTTGGCGCGCGAGTTGGACGAAGCTCTCCCGCCGCAAGTCGCACTTCTGGTAGGTTCCCGCGCGAGCGGCACTTCTTCATCGTCCCTTCAACTCGGGCTCGCCATGATCTGTCCATGCTGGAGACGACGCTCTCGCTCGACGTAAACGGTACGGCCTACGCTGTCCCTGCGGCGGATGCCGAGCGGCCGATCTTGTGGTACCTGCGCGATCGCCTCGCGCTCGACGGAACCAAATTCGGCTGCGGTCATGGCGGCTGCGGCGCTTGCACGGTCGAGATCGACCGCCAGGCGGCGCACTCGTGCACCGTTACGGTTGCCGGCGCGGCCGGCAAGAAGGTCGTCACCATCGAGGGTCTCGCGCAACGACCCGATCATCCGATCTTTCGGGCGTGGCTGGCGGAGCAAGTGCCGCAATGCGGCTACTGCCAGCCGGGGATGATCATGGCGACGACGGCGCTGCTCGAAGCGAACCCAGCACCGAGCGATGCCGACATCGACGCTGCGCTTTCGCAGGTGTTGTGCCGCTGCGGTTCCTATCAGCGCGTCCGCGCAGCCGTTCATCGCGCCGCCGAGCAGCGCTGGGATCATGCACCGTTTCCCGCGGTTCCGCTTGCGCCGCCCGCGGCCGAACCGCAGGGGCCGGAGTACCGGTTCAATCCATGGGTGACGATCGCCGCCGACGGCACCGCGATCGTTACGATCGACCGCTCGGAGATGGGACAAGGGGTGAACACCGCGCTCGCCATGCTGGTCGCCGAGGAACTCGATGTCCCAATCGAGGGTATTCGGACGCGCTTTGCACCGGTCGATCACGTTTACGACAACGCGGTGATCGGAATGCAAATCACGGTCGGAAGCATGAGCATTCAAAACGCGTGGTTGAACGTCCGGCGCGCGGGCGCCGACGCGCGCGAACGCTTGATCGCCGTCGCCGCGGAACGCTGGGGCGTCGACCGCGCGGAGTGCGTCACGTACGCAGGTGCGGTCGTCAACGAAAGCACCGGCCGCCGTGCCGGCTACGGCGAGTTGGCAGCCGCCGCGGCCGCACTGACGCCGGTCGCAGAACCGCCACTCAAAGGATTCGCGGACATGCGCGTGCTCGGCAAGCCGACCGCGCGGCTCGAGATCCCCGGGCACATCGCCGGCCGTACGATCTTCGGCATGGACGTGCGGTTGCCCGGAATGCTGGCCGCCACGATGGTGTTGCCGCCGGTGCTCGGCGCCGTGCCGAACACGGTGGACGCAAGCGAAGCACGGTCGATCGCCGGCGTGCGCGACGTCTTCACCATCGGCGACGGCGTCGCCATCGTGGCCGACGACCTCTGGTCGGCCTTTCGCGCGCGCGAAGCGGTCAAGGTCACGTGGAGCGGCGGAAACGCGCATCTCTCGAGCGCCGAAATACGCACCCGGCTGCGCGCGGCACTTACGCGGCCCGGAACCGTGGAACGCGAAACCGGTGATGCCCTCGGGGTGCTGGCCGCCGCAGCATCGCTCATCGACGCGGAGTACGAAACACCGTTCGTTGCCCATGCGCCGATCGAACCGATCAACTGCACCGTGCGCGTGGAGGCCGGGCACGTGGACGTTTGGGTGCCGACCCAAGGACAAACGCTGGCGCGGGCAGCGGCCGCAAAAGCTGCCGGCTTGCCGCCGGATGCGGTCGACGTGCACACGACGTTCTTGGGCGGCGGCTTCGGCCGCCGGTCCGTCCCCGACTTCGTCACCGAAGCGGTACAAATCGCGCAGCGGACCGGAACGCCGGTGCAACTCGTCTGGACGCGTGGCGACGACATCGCGCACGACCGCTATCGCCCCACGAGCGCAATCGCGCTGCGCGCTGCGCTCGATGGGTCGGGCCGGCCGCGCGCCATGTTCGCCCGTATCGCGGGGCCAAAACTGGCTTTCGAAGGGATCGCGGTACCGTACGCGATCCCGAACCTGCGGATCGAATGCGTCGAGGAGGATCCCGGCGTTCCGACCGGCTACTGGCGCTCCGTCGGTGCCTCTCAGAACGCGTTCGCAATCGAAGGATTCATCGACGAACTCGCCCACGCCGCAAACGCCGACCCGGTCGCATTTCGGCGCTCACTGCTCGAATCGTCACCGCGCCATCGAACCGTTCTCGAACTCGCCGCAGCCAAAGCACGGTGGGGCAAGCCGATCGCGGGATGCGCTCAAGGAGTGGCCGTCTACTTTGCCCACGGCGGCTGGGCCGCTCAGGTGGCCGACGTTTCGGTTGCACCTGACGGCAGTATCAAGGTCCACCGGGTCGTGTGCGCGATCGACTGCGGCTTCGTCGTCAATCCGGACACGGTTGCGGCCCAGGTCGAGGGCGGGATCGCGTTCGGGCTCACGGCGGCCTTGAAATCAGCCATCACGATCCGGAACGGTCACGTGACCCAAACCGGGTTTGGCGACTTCCCGCTCCTCACGATCGCCGAGATGCCGCAGGTCGAGGTCCACATCGTTGCCAGTCGCGAGGATCCGACCGGCGCCGGCGAATGCGGCGTGCCGCCGATCGCGCCGGCGGTTGCCAACGCCGTCTTCGCCGCGACCGGCCGGCGCGTGCGCAGCCTCCCGATCCGCCTCGTGCCGTAACGGCTAGTCGATGCGACGGATTTGCACGAGCCGGTCGACCACGTGAACGAACCGCTGGTATCCGGCGTTCGTCGCCGAACCGAGCTCAAAGATTTCACCTAGCCCCTCGTCCACGCCGATCGAGCGGACCACGCCGCTGTAGACGATGCCGGCCGGCGAGTGGATCTCGACTTCACGTCCAAGGAGGGGATCGGTCATTACGGTCATTATGGTCATTACAGAGGGGTCCACGAATCTAGTGACGTTACCGGTCCGTTGTGAAGATCGCTCGAAGGCTTCTTCCACAGATCTTCACAGATGAGTTGTCATCCCGAGCCCTTCGACTACGCTCAGGATAGGCTCCGTCAGGGATCAGTCGATTCGCTTGCGGAAGCGCAGCACCGCGGTCGTGAAGACCGCCAGGCCGAGCAGCAGCAGCAGGACGATCTGCGGCCACAAATATTCGATCCCGACACCCTTGATGATGATGCCGCGCACGATCGTCAGGAAATAGGTCAGCGGAACCAAGTACGAGAGCGCTTGAAGGGCGGGCGGCATCGCCGCGACGGGAAAAATGAATCCCGAGAGCAGCATGCTGGGCATCAGGAAGAACTGGATGAGCTGGACGGCTTGGATGTAGGTCTTGGCAATGGTTGAAACGAGCGTGCCCATGCCGAGCGTCGTGAAGAAGAAAATGAACACGGTCAGGTAGAGCAAGCCGAGGCTTCCGGCGATCGGCACGCCGAACCAGAACACCGCCAGTAGCAGGATCATGGTGACGTTGATGAAGCCGATCGTGATAAGCGGGATCATCTTCCCCAGCATCAACTCCCACGGTTGAATCGGGCTGACGACGAGCTGTTCGAGCGTTCCGAGTTCGCGCTCGCGCACGATCGTGCTCATGCTCAAGAACGTCATCGTGAACTGCATGACCAGCGCCAGCACGCCGGGAACGATGAAGACTTCCTGCCGCAGCGCCGGGTTGTACCACGCACGGGTCCGCACGTCGACCCCGATCTTGGGGATCGGCACGCCGTTCATCTTCAGTTCCTTGATGACCAGGGTGCCGCTGAGGCTGCTGCCGATAGCCTGCGCGACCGACAGGCTCGTGCGGGCCGCCGTGGCATCCGAAGCATCGACCGCCACCATGACCTCCGGCGACTGTTTGCGGTGCAGCAGCTTGGCATAGTCGGGCGGGATCACGATGCCCGCCAGCGCCTGACCGCCTTCGATGCGGCTCACGACGTCGTGCATGCTCGTGGCGTTGTACTTGATCGAGAAGTACTGCGAATTCGTGAACGCCGCCAGCAACTGACGGCTCTCCGACGTTTGGGAGAGATCCCACACGACCGTCGGCTGGTAGCGCACGTCGCTCGATAGGTAGCCGTAGAGCACGACTTGGATGAGCGGCATCAGCATCGTCGCCATGACGGTGCGCCGGTCGCGAAAGAACTGCACGTACTCTTTGACGGCGATCGTCCACATGCGCCGGAAGTTCATGCCGGATGATCCTCGGGTACGCCGGCCGGCGTGACCAGGCCGGAAAACACGTCTTCCAGCGACGGCGTGATCGTTGCGGATTCCGCCGGGCCGATGCCGCGCGCGTCCAAAAAGGCCCGCAGTTGCGCAAGGCCCACATCGTTTTCCACCGTGACGTGCAGCGATGAGCCGTAAAGCGACGCGCTGCGCACGTAGCCGAGGTTTTCGACCGCATCCAGCAGCAGCGCGTTTTCCTTCGAGATGATCTCCACCGTGACCCCGGCGCCCGGCGCGCGTTTGAGCGCTTCGGGAGAACCCCGTGCGATGATGCGGCCGCCGTAGATGAACGCGAGCTGATGGCAATGCTCGGCTTCGTCGAGGTAGTGCGTCGTCACCATGACCGTAACGCCCTCATCGGCAAGGCCGACGATGATATCCCAAAACTCCCGGCGCGATACGGGATCGACGCCGGCAGTGGGCTCGTCGAGGAACAGCATCTGGGGCCGATGGAGCAGCGCGCACGCGAGCGCAAGGCGTTTGCGGTATCCGCCCGGCAACGATCCGGCGAGTTGCCGCCGCCGCTCGGCGAGACCGATGCGCGCGATCCACTCTTCAACGGCCGCATTTGCAGCCGCCCCGTAGAGACCGAAGAGGCCCGCAAAAAGGCGCAGATGCTCCTCGACCGTCAGGTCGTTCCACAGGCTCGAACCCTGCGACATGTACCCGATGCGCAGCTTCACCGCTTCGGGATCGCGAGCGACGTCGTAGCCGAGCACCTGCGCGCGCCCGGCGGTCGGTTCCAGCACGCCGCAGAGCATTCGTATGGTAGTCGACTTCCCTGAGCCGTTGGGCCCGAGAAAACCCCAAATCTGGCCGGCCTGGATCTCGAACGAGATTCGGTCGACAGCCACGAAATCGCCGAAGCACCGGGTCAGCGCTTCGGCGCGAACGGTCGTCGCGGCGTTCATGCCGTCAGCCTGGCGACGAACGTATCTTCGAGCGACGGTGGAATTTCGCGCAGGCGAACCTCGCCGATGTGGGCCGCATCGAGACGCCGCTGAATCTGCGGAATGGCCGCCGCCGCCGACGCAACGAGCGCGTGCAAGGTTTCCCCGAAAATCTCGACGCTGCGCACGAGCGGCTCGTCGCGCAGCGCCCGCCG
>Ga0209415_10008470_pt1 | contig 17833 bp, 17 predicted proteins | sample PeaSoiSIISIP2007_FD_187696 | JGI IMG/M metagenome (GOLD analysis project Ga0209415, IMG submission 187696) | Peat soil microbial communities from Weissenstadt, Germany - SII-SIP-2007 (SPAdes) (version 2) | ecosystem: Environmental > Terrestrial > Soil > Wetlands > Peat | place: Germany... | reverse complement strand
GCCGCGTGCACCTGCCCGAGCGACGCCGCCGCGATGGGCTCGCGCTCGATCGAGGCGAAGCAGTCCTCCGGTCGCTTGCCGAAGGTCTGCATGAACGTGCGCTCGACGTTGCGGAACGGGCCCGGGGGCACGTCGTCCTGCAGGCTCTCGAGCTCCTTGGTGAAGGCGCGCGGCAGGAAGCCGCCCAGGATGCTCAGCACCTGCCCGAGCTTGATGAAGACTCCCCGCAGGCGGAGCATCGCCTGCAAGAGGCGCTTGGCGTTGCGCTGGTCGATGCGCTTGCGCCGCTCCTTGAGCCACTCGGGAATGGGCTTGCCCTTGCGGCGCACGAGCTTGCGAAGCCCGAAGTGCAGCATGTAGCTCGCGAAGATGATCGCGAAGTACCAGAGCGCGCGGATGAGGCGGAGCGCCACACCCAGAGCATACTTGGGATGCGGTCAGAGGGTGCCGTCGTCCGGGAGCCCGGCCGTATCGAAGGCCCAGTATCGGCCGTGGTGCGACAGGCGGCGGGGCTCGAGCGCGTCCTGTTTGAAGACCAGGCGCCGCACGGCCGGCTCGTCGTCGACGCCCACCTCGGCCGGGACCTTGACGATGACCAGGGGGAAGGCGCGCGCGTACTTGCACCGGGCGTCGTACTGGTCGGCGTCGAACTCCCAGCCCTTGGCGGGCCAGGCGGGCTGCGATCCGGGCTTGAAGCGCACCGGGACGCTCAGGTAACGCGCGAAGGCGAACGCCCAGGCGCCGTGCTTGCGGGCGCCGTAATAGGCCGCGAGGTGGGTGAGGGTGCCGTTGCGGAACGCGTACGTGCCCGGGTCCCAGATGACGGCGGTGGCCGCGCCGCCAGGGGGCAGGTCGTCGATGACGCGCGAGGCGTCGTTGGTCTCCCACGCGTAGAGGGCGCAGTGCAGCACCAGGTTGGCGCCCGCCGCCATGCCGAGACCCAGGATCCAGCGGTGCGCGCGGGCCACCACGTCGCGTGGGAAGCTCGGCACCGCGAGCAGGGCTCCGAGCACGGCCCACTGCGCGAGCCTGGGGAAGATGAGGTGGGTGCCCACGAGCACCATCGGCGTCGCGAAGTACGCCAGGATGAGCGCTACGAACGGCAGCACGATGGGCGGCGACGCGTCGCTCGGGTCGCCCAGCCCACGGCGCTTCCACGCGAGCCACTCGGCCCAGCCCATGAGCGCGAGCGATACCCAGAGCACGATCTGATCGGTCGCGTCCCAGAACAGGTCCGTCGAGTACGCCCCGAACCAGAGCAGCTTCTCCCACAGCGGCGGCGCGGTCCCCTCCAGGGTGGGATCGCGGTACATCTTCGGATCCCAGACGTACTGCAGGCGGTACACGATGACGCAGTACACGCACCCGAGGACGAGCGGCCCGACCGCCGCGGTGGCCCGCAGCAACATGCGCAGCAGGCCTCCCACGCGCGACCCGGTGCGGGGCGACGCGCGCCACGCCACCTCGAGCCCCAGCGCGGCCGCCGCGAGGCAGAGGATGAGCATCGCGAGCACGTGGGCGAACGCGCACGCCAGGCCGAGCAGGGCCACCATCGACACGGCGACGACCGTCGGTCGCACGGCGGCGCGCGCGACGAAGACGAGCGCCCACGCCGCGATAGCCGTCGCCAGGGTGTAGTTGACGAAGCCCCAGCCCACCGAGAAGGAGAAGAGGATGGGCGTGAAGAGGGCGGCGTGCACCGCGGGTCTGCGCAGCACGCGGGTGAGCGCGACGACGGCGCCGGCCATCGCGGCGAGCGAGAGGGCGACGACGAGACGGCCGGCGAGCTCGATGGGCATCACGCGCGAGAGCCACGCGACGACGACGTGAAAGAGCCCGTTGTAGGTGAAGTAGTTCAGCTGGTACTTCGCGCTCTCGGGCGAGCCCGGGACCGCGAGGCGCCGCGCGACGTCGCTCAGGGCGAGGTGCTGCGGGTAGTCGACGCAGGGCAGGAGCTTGGTGATGAACAGGCTCGCGACGACCAGGCCGACGCCGCCCCAGTAGAGGCGGGTCGCGCGGGGGGTATCGAGGGAGAGGTGGGCGGAGAGACCGGAGGGAAGGGGCCAGGGGCCCGGGCCTGCGTCGGTGCCAGCGCCGGAGTCCCGCGCTGGGAGCCAGGGGGCATCCCGCGGGCTGTCTGCTTCCGGTGCTGTCACGAGATCCCCGGGCGCCCTTTACCGCAATGGGGGGAGGGGCGCCACGGCCGTGAGCCCCGACGGCGGGTACCTGTACGTCGCGAGCGGCGGACACCCAGCGCTAGACTGAGTGGGTGAAGCGCTGGGCCATTGTCGCTTCCGTGGCCATCGTCGCCGTGGCGCTGACCGTTGCCGCCGCGAAGCACCGCCGGGCCACGAAGGCGCGCTGCCATGCGGAGGTGACCGAGCTGCGGGAATGGATGCAGCAACTCGACACGGAGGGAGGGGGTGGCGGAGAGCTTCCCATTCCGAAGGCGGTCGTTCTCGTCTCCCTCGCCGAAAGAGCCGGCGGTGGAGAGGACGGCCCGACGCTGGCGCTGGACGGGGACCGCGTTCTGTTCGACGGCTCGCCGTCCGGTTCCTTGCGTGCAGCGGACGACGCCACCGATCAGCTTCGCAAGTCGCTCGCCGACAAGGCCGTCCTCTGGAGGCAGATGCATCCGGGGAAGAGCTACATCCCTCCCGCCCTGACGGTCGGCGTCGCCCGCGACGCGCCATGGTCGCAGGTCGCGGCACTGATCGACGTTGCGGCACGCGCCGGAGCCACGCGCGCATGGTTTGCCTTCGAGGGCACGACGAAGCTCGCGCCACCGCCCGAGACGGACGTGTCGCGCGCGCTGCGCAAGGCTCTCTCGGGCGAGGCCGTCGATCCGTCCCAGACTGCTCGCATGATGGACGAGCGCGACACACCGATCCGCCGCGTCTACGCACGATGCCCCGAGGTCGGCGAGGAGCTCGCGCCGCTCGCGCCGCGCGGATCGGAGGACGCGATCGCGCTGACCGGGCCGCGCGACGAGCCGTGGTCGCAATCCCACACGCGTGTCCTCGCAGCCTCTGCGCGTGGTACGAGGGTCTTCCTCGCCACCGAGTAACTGCCAGGCGCAATGACCGGGGCCCGTGGTCGGTCCACCGTCCCGTCGCATGTGACGGACCCCCTGGCCTCTCCGCCCTCGCCGCGGTAGTGGGAAGCCCATGACCAGGCACCTTTGGCCGCTGGCCCTGTTGGCCCTGCTTCTGCCCGCGGGCTGCGACGACACGCGCAAGCAGGACTGCGACAAGCTGCTCACCGCGATGAAGCCCCTCGACCAGGGCATACCCACGGCCGACACCGTCGACTCCGTGATGAGGCAGGTCGGGGCGATCAAGTTCCAGTACCAGCCGCTCAGCATCTACGGGGACAACTACAGGGGCACGCTCACCGTCCTATTCAACACCCTCAGGCTCAAGGCCAGCGGGCAGGCGCCCGACGGCACCGACGACATCATCAAGCAGAAGCTCAAGGAAGCCCGCACCGACAAGGACGACGTGCAGCGCCTCTGCTTGCAGTGACCGGTTCGCCCAACAAGTGGGCCGTCTACGCCGTGGTCGCCGTCGGCGTGCTGATGGCAACGCTCGACTCGTCGATCGTCAACGTGTCGCTGCCGGTCATCGCGAGCAGCTTCGGGGTGCCGCTCGGCGGCGAGGTCGAGTGGGTGGTCATCGCGTACCTGGTCACGGTCGCGGCGCTGCTGCTCACCGTGGGGCGAATGGCCGACGTGCTCGGGCGCAAGCACGTGTGGGCCACCGGCCTCGCGGTGTTCACGGTGAGCTCGGCGCTCTGCGGCGCCGCGCCGTCGCTCGGATCGCTGGTGGCGTTTCGCGCGCTGCAGGCGTGGGCAGCGCGGGGACGATGGCGGTGAGCCCCGCGATGCTGGTCGCCGCGTTCCCGCGGGAGCAGCGCGGGCGCGCGCTCGGGATGAACGCGGTCATCGTGGGCCTCGGCGTGAGCCTGGGGCCGCCGCTGGGCGGCGTCATCACGGGGCACCTGGGGTGGCGGTGGATCTTCTACGTGAACATCCCTCTCGGTGTGCTGGGCGTCATCGCGTCGCTGCGCATCTTGCCGCGCGAGAAGTCGCCGGCGCGCGAGCCCATCGACTGGATCGGGGCTGTGTTGCTGGCGGCGGGGCTGGGCGCGCTGACGGGCGGGCTGTCGTTCGGGGCGGAGCTCGGATGGACCTCGGCGCCGCTGGTCGTGTGCATGGCCATCGCGGCGGTGACTTTGCCGGCCCTCGTCGTGCACGTGCGCCGCGCCCGCTATCCGCTGGTGGACCCGCGCCTGTGGCAGAGTCGCGTGTTCGCGTCGGCGTCGGCGAGCCTGCTGCTCGGGTTCATCGCGACCTTCGCGGTCGCCGTGTTCATGCCGTTCTACTTCGAGCAACTGCGCGGCCTGCCGGCCGAGCGCGCGGGGCTGCTGCTCATGCCGCTGCCGCTCACGGTCGCGACGGTGGCTCCGTTCACGGGCGCCATCGCCGATCGCATCGGCACGCAGAAGCTCGCGGCGAGCGGCATGTTCATCGTCGCGTGCGGCCTGGCGTGGCTGACGACGATCGACGAGCACTCGAGCTTCGTGCGCGTCGTCGCGAACTTGCTCGTCATCGGCGTCGGGCAAGCCACGTTCCAGCCGCCGAACAACAGTGCGCTGATGGGAGCGGCCCCGCGCGAGCGGCAGGGCGTGGCCGCGGGTGTGCTCGCGAGCGGTCGCGTCGTGGGGCAGAGCCTGAGCGTCGCGCTCGCGGGGGCCCTGTTCGGCTTCTTCGGCGGCACCGAGGCCGCGCGGGCCCTGCGCGGGGGCGATCTGTCGGGGCCCGCGGTGGCCGCCTTCCTGCGCGGGATGCACGCGTCGCTGACCGGGTGCGCGCTGGTGGCGCTCGCGGCGTCGGTCACGGCGCTCGTGCGGGGGAGCGATCGTTCTCCCGCGCCGCAGGTGCGCTAGCGTGCGTCCGATGCGCGTGCGCCCTCCGACCCTGGTCGCCCTCTTCCTGGCGATCCTGGTGCTGTCGCTGTGGCGAGCCGTGTGCGTCCTGGCCGGTCCCGACATCGACACCGACGCGTACGCGCACCACATGATCGCGCGCGCCATCCTCGCCGATCCGCGCGACCTCGCCGTGCACTGGGTCTGGCTGCCACTGTTCCACTACGCGCAGGTGCCTCTCGTGCTGCTCGGCGGCACCCTCGACGCGGTTCGCTGGATCAACGTGCTGCTCACGGCGGCGCTGCCGGTCGTGCTCTTCGAGTACGTCCGCCGCACGTCGAGATCGCGGCGCTCGCGCTTGGCGCCCGAGGCGACGGCGCTCGTCGCGGCCCTCGTCGCCGCCTGCTGCCCCATCGTCATGCAGATGGGCACCACGGGACAGCCCGAGCCGCTCTTCGCGCTGCTCGTGCTCGGCGTCGCCATCGCGTTCCAGAGGGAGCGCCACGTGTGGACCGGCGTGCTGCTCGGCGCCGCCGTGATGACCCGCTACGAGGCGTGGGCCGCGCTCGGGGTCGTCGCGGTGTTCGTCGCCTACCGCCGGGGCCGCGGCTGGATCGCAGTCGCCATCCCGGTCGGGCTCATCCTCGTGTGGGCTGCGATGCGCCGCCCGGTCGACGGCGAGTGGTTCGGCTTCCTGCGCCAGACCAAGCAGTTCGCCAACGACGCGCTCCACACGCGCGGGGGCGTGGTCGGCGACCTGCTCTACTACCCGGTCAAGACGGCGTACCGCGTGATGGGCGCCGTGCTGCCGCTCGCCGTGCTCGGCGTCGTGCGCACGCTGCGCCAGCAGGGGCTGCGCTTCGTGCTCGTGCTGGCCGCGTGCCTGGGGTTCGTCTCGCTCACGTGGGTCACGCGATCGTCGCTGGGCCTGGACCGTCACTTCGTGTGCGTCGTGCCCCTGTACGCGACCTTCGCCGCGCAGGGGGCGACGGTCGTCGCCGACCGTCTCGCGAAGGTCACCCGACGTCCGATCGCGGGGCGCGCCGTCGCGGGCCTGCTCGCCGTGGGCTCGCTCGCGGGGCTGCTGGTGCAGCTCGACGTGTGGATGGGCTTCTGGCGCGACTCCATCGTGCGCGGCTGGCCCGAGCGCAGAGCCATCGCGGCGTACCTGCACGCGCTGCCGGCGGGACGCACCATCTACTGCGACGAGGCGACCATCGAGCTTCTCACGGGCCTCGACCGGCGGCGCTTCGACCGGCACTGGGTCGACGATCCGCACACGTGGGACCTGGTGCGGGACCGCGCGGCGACCGACGGCGTGGTGTACGTCGCGACTTGGCGTCGCAAGATGCGCGGGCACGAGCAAGCGGGCGACATCGCGTTCACCGCCGGCGCGGATCCGTCCGACCCGCAGGGAAGCGGCGTCGCCGTGATGCGCGTCGAGCGCTAGCCGCGGGGCGAGGCGATTTCCAGTAGATTGCCCGCGGGCATGAGCGCGATCCACCTGCAGCCCGGGACGATCTTCGCCCGGGACTACCGCATCGAGTCGCCCCTGCGCACGGGCGGCATGGGCGCCGTGTACGTCGCGACCCAGCTGGCCACCGGCACGCGGCGCGCGCTCAAACTGATGCTCCCCTCTTTCGCAGCCGACGAGGCGTCGCGACGTCGCTTCGAGCAGGAGGCGCGCGTCGGCGCCCGCATCGCGAGCGAGCACGTGGTCCAGGTCGTCGGCGCCGGCGTCGACGCCGAGACGATGGCGCCGTGGATCGCGATGGAGCTCCTGCAGGGCGAGGAGCTCATGGACCGCATCCACCGCGCGGGGCCCCTGCCCGTGGCCGAGGCGCGGGTGCTCTTCGAGCAGCTGGGGCACGCCATCGGCGCGGCGCACCGCGCGCGCGTCGTGCACCGCGACCTCAAGCCCGAGAACATCTTCCTCGCCCTGCCGCGATCGGTCGGCGCTTCGCCCTTCACCGTCAAGGTGCTCGACTTCGGGATCGCCAAGGTCACCTCCGAGGCCATCACGATGAACACCGGCACGGTCGGCACGCCCATCTGGATGGCCCCCGAGCAGACCTCGCCGGGGCACGAGATCACGCCGGCCACCGACGTGTGGGCGCTCGGGCTCATCGCTTACTACTCGCTCACCGGCAGGTACTTCTGGCGCGCTGCGAGCGACACGTCGGCGAGCCTGACGGCGCTCTTCCGCGAGATGCTGATGGACCCCATTCCGCCCGCGAGCGAGCGCGCGCAGGAGCAGGGGGTGCTCGAGCGGTTGCCCAGGGGCTTCGACGCGTGGTTCATGCGGTGCGCGGCGCGAGAGTCCGCGGCGCGCTTCTCCGACGCCGACGCCGCTCTCACGGCGCTCGATCCCTTGCTCCGAGGCGGAGGCCCCGGGCGCGAGGTGGCCGTGCACCGCGAGGAGGCCCACGAGGCCCCGGCGGGGTTGCCCGGCAAGCGCGGCCACACTGGCCTGATCCTCGGCGTCGCCGCCGTCGTGCTCGTCGGGGGCGCGCTCGCCGCTGCGCGCATGACCCGGGAACCCCCTCGCGCACCCGAGGCGGATCCCGCGGCGTCCGATCCGCGCGCGGCCATCGCGGCGGGAGCCCTCGCGTGGCAGGACCTGGTGCTGCCCCTGTGGAGCGGCAACGACGACCCGTGCGACACCTCCGGGCCGGCCATCGTCATCACGGCGTCGTCGGTGCTCGCGGGCAGCCCGCCGGCGCGCCTGTTCGGGGTCGTGCAGTACGACGCGCCCCCGCAGACCCGGCGCCTCGGGGCCGATGCCTTCCTCATGCCCGTCGGCGATGCGCTAAGCAAGGCACGCGCCGACCGCGTCCTCGTCATCGCCGACGCATCCACCCACTACCGCCTGCTGCACGAGGCGCTGAGCACGGCGGCCCAGTCGGGAACGACCCGGTGGGACTTCGTCGTCGGGCACGACGGCCGGCCCCGGAGCTTCGCGGTGTATCCGCCGAAGCCGAGGGACCGGCGCGTGATGGTCGTCGCCTTGGCCGATCGCTTCGAGGCGTACCTCGGCCACGCGGGAGACGCCGGCAAGACGGTGTGGGCGCCGCTCGCCGCCCGGTGCGAGCAAGAAGGCCCGACGCTGGTGCCGCTGCGCGACGCCGCGCAGGTCGTGGACTGTCTCGCTGCCGTGCTGCGCACCGCGGGGCAGATCTCGGCCGTCGTGAGCGCCGACTCCGACGTGACCTACGGGCGCGTGCTCGTGGCCGTGGCCGCGCTGCGCTCGACGTTCGGCAACGTCGAGTTCGTCGCGCCCTAGTCAGTTGTTGCCGGCGAGGTGCTCGAGCACCAGCTCGTCGGCGGTGCGCTCGTGGTTCTTGAACCAGTTCTCGAGCAGATCCATGAAGACCGACATGAGCTCGGTCTCGCGGCGATCGCACTCTTCGCGCAAGATGCGCAGGCGGCGCAGGAACGTCTCGTGGTTCTTGGCGTGCTCGACGAGCAGCGGGTAGCGGGCCTGCGCCATCTCCCGCTCTTCGCTCTCGAAGTGCTCCTTCACGGTCGCGACGAGCTCGTCGAGCTTCTTCGCGAGCTCTTCCCAGCTCGCTCCCCTGGCATGCGCCGCGCGCACGTCCGCGATGAGCGCTGCGAGCGCGCTGTGCTGCGCGACGATTCCGGCCGGCAGAGCGGGCATCTCTCACAAAGCTAGGACAAGCCACGCGAAGCGGAAAGTTGGGACTCGCGTAGAGCTCGGTAGGACACATTGCAGAGCTGGAAGTTCCCGCATTGCACTCCTGCGTCTTCGCCCGGGCGGAGGACACGCGCGCGGGAACTTGGCGCTCGCCCCTCGGTCCAACGAAAGACCGAGATCCTCGGTGGAGGGTGCCATCTTGATGCAGGGGAGCCAGGTTCGAGAGGGGTTCACGCCGAGGCAATCGCACACGCCCGGGCCCATGACGGCCGTCATGCGGGCGATGCGCCCCACCGGGCCGCGGGTCCTGCGAATCGGGCTGCTCTCGGGCGGGCGCATCCTCGAGGAGCGCATCGTGAAGAACCGCGCGAGCGTCACGGTGGGCCCCGGCGAGCGGTGCACGTTCGTCGTCGCGGCGAGCGTGCCGCCGAGGTTCGAGCTCTTCGAGCGCGCCGGCGACGACTATTACCTGAACGTGCTGCCCGGCATGAGCGGGCGCGTCGCGCTGGCGAGCGGCATCGCCGACATCGCGTCCCTGGCGGCATCGAGCGAGCGGGTGCTCCTCGACGAGCAATCGCGCGGCAAGGTGGTGCTGGGCGACACGACGCTGCTCTTCCAGTTCGTCGCGCCGCCTCCGGTGCAGAACCAGCCCCGTCTGCCGCTCTCGGTGAAGGAGGGCATCCTGGGACAGATCGACTGGACGCTCGCCGTCATCGCGGCGTTCAGCTTCCTGCTTCACTTCGGTCTCGTCGGCGGGATGTACAGCGACTGGATGGACACGGTCGCGGGCGACGACCTCACCGTAGGGCTGATGCACCTGGTCCAGCCCCCGGCCGCCGTTCCGGTCGACACGACCGACGCGCCGACGGCTAGCGCGACGCCGACCGAGACGGCCCCCGTCGCGACGCCCGCTCCCACGGGAGCGACCCCCGCCAGGACCGCCTCGCGTGCGGATCGTTCGCCCGATCCCGCCGCAATCGACGGATTGCTCCACGAGCTGACCCGCCTGGACGTCGACTTGATCGGCAGCACGACCGGCGGGCCGAACCTGAGGCGCGTGATGCTCGCCGGCCCCGAGGGCGCGCCTGTTGACCTCGATGCGCTCTGGAACCGGCAGACACGCATCGGCACGCGCGTAGCGGGCAGCTTCGATCTTCCGGGCGGCAGCGAGCCGATCCAGCCGGGCGTCCATCAGCTCGATCTGCACGCGGGCGAGACGGGCGCGCCGACGAGCGTGACCATCGCGCGGGTCATCCCGCCCTTCGACGTCCACGAGGACAGGCCGACCATCAGCGCGCCCATCGCGAACGCCGAGGCGACCATCCGCAACCAGATTCACCCGGGCGCGAGGCGCTGCTACCAGACCGGGCTCGGCCTCGACGCCAACCAGTCGGGCAAGCTCATGCTCCTCATCCGCGTCGGGCCAAGCGGCGAGGTGCAGTCGGCGACCGTCACCAGCAACACCGGCCTGTCGCCCGCGGTCGCAGGCTGCATCGTGTCGGTCGCGCAGCGCGCGAAGTTCGACCCCCCGGGGCCGGGCGGCGCGACGATCCTGGTGCCGTTCGGGTTCCTGAAGCAGTGACTCAGTCGTGGGCTTCGGGACGGTCCTCGAAGTCCTTCGCGTCGAACGCGTCGTCGGCAGGGAGCTTCTCCAGCTCCTTCTTCACCAGCGCCTGGTGCATCAGCTCTTCCTCGAGCAGCTCCTGGAACAGCTTCTTCACCTCGGCGTCCTTCGCCGCCGGCAGCGCCCTCTTGAAGAAGCCCCAGGCTTTCTCCTCGCACCGCAGGGCCGTCGTCAGCGCGCCGCGCGCCGTCATGTACGCGCGCGCCTCGTCGTACTCGGGGGCCTCGATCTCGAACAGGTCCAGCTGGCTCACGGTGCACGGCTGCCGCGGGAAGAGCGCCTCGCGGCGCAGGGTGAGCTGCACGCGGTGCTTCTCCTCGTTGGCCGCCATGAACCGGAAGAAGTGCGCCGCGTCGGGCGTGTGGTGCGTCTCCATCTGGAAGGCGAACTCCACGTAGCGGTCCCTGGCTTCCTCTTCGATGAGGGCGGCGAGGTCCAGCGCGTCGCGCAGGGACAGCTTGGCGAAGTCGATGGTGCGGGCGGGCATGGAGGACCTCCGGAGGAATTGAACCCCGACCGTCGACCCAGGGGTATGGCGGGCATCACCTGTGTATGATCCCGGGCCTCGCGGAGGGTCCTGCCCGTCGCTCCCCGCCCCCGCGCAGACCGGCTGCACCACCGTGGTCAGCATGAAGAACCCCATGCCCTGCTCCTCGATGCTCTCGGCCCTCCAGAACGCCAAGATGTGCCACTAACCCGCGCGAGCGCGCGGCTCACGCCTCAAAGCACCCGCCGCAGCGCCTCCCGGCGCATCGAGAACGCATCCCGCTGCGCTCCGTAAGCGTGCGCAGGGTAGTGGTCGCCCAGGCGCGCGCTGATGACGAACCCCTCGGACTCGTAGAGCGCGATGGCGTCGCAGTTGAGCACCGATACCGACAGGGCGACGGCCTCCGCGTTGGCAGCGAGATCGCTCTGCAGGCAGGCGCGCAGCAGGGCCCGGCCGGTTCCCCGCTGGCGTGCGGCCGGGTCGACCGCGAGGCCCTGGATGTAGAGGATGCCCCGCCGCGCCCGCGAGGCCAGGAAGCCGACGACCCGACCGGGACCGGGCTCGCGGGCGACCCAGATGCGGTCTCGCCAGGAGCGCTGGGTGAAGTCCCCGCTGGGGTACGGGAAAACGTCGGCGTCGATGGCGATGCACTGCGCGATCGACACGACCTCGCGGCCGAGCAGCTCGATCACGGCAGTGGCGTGGGCCATGTGGGGGGAGGATGACGTCGATCGGCCTCGGCCGCCAGGCCAGGCGTGAGGGATGAGGAGGCAGAAGCGGGGTAGCTCGCTATGCTGCCGCGCGTGAAGACCCGAACGTCTTTCTCCCCTCTCCTTCTTCTCGCCGCCGTTGCATGCGGAGGCGCGCCCGAGCCCGCGGTGTCGGCGCCGCCGCCGCCTCCGCCGGGCACCGCCGCTGCCGCAGGCGCGGCGCCTGCGAGCGTCGAGGCTCCCCCCAAGGTGCGTCTGCCCGGCGACACGCGGCCGACGGCCGAGGCGCTCGAGCTGCACATCGATCCCGCCGCCGATCGCTTCTCGGGCGCGGTCGACATCGCCATCACGCTCGATCAGGCGCGCAGCGTCGTGTGGCTGCACGGCAAGGGGTTCGACGTCACGCGCGCCACGGCGACCCAGGATGGGGGGACCGAGATGGCGGGCACCTGGCAGCAGCGCGACGACTCGGGATTCGCGTCGGTCACGCTGCCGCAGCAGCTCGCGGCGGGGAAGGCGAAGCTGCACATCGAGTTCTCGGCCCCCTACGGCCCCAAGCTCGAGGGGCTCTACAAGATCACCCAGGCCGGCGTGCCGTACGCGTTCACCCAGTTCGAGTCGATCGCCGCGCGCGACGCGTTCCCGTGCTTCGACGAGCCGGGCTTCAAGATCCCGTTCGACACGACACTCGTCGTGCCCGCCGACGCCCAGGCCATCGCGAACACCCACGAGATCGACCGGAAGACCGACGGGGGCAACGTGCGCGTGCACTTCGCGCCGACGCTGCCGCTGCCGAGCTACCTCGTGGCCTTCGCCGTGGGGCCGCTCGACATCGTCGCCGCGCCGGACATCCCGCCCAATGCGGTGCGAAAGCGCCCCGTCCCGCTGCGGGCGGTGACTGCGAGAGGGCACGGCAAGGAGATCACCTACGCGCTCGCGCACACCGGGGAGTTCGTGGCCGTGCTCGAGCAGATCTTCGGCATCGAGTACCCGTACGACAAGCTCGACATCATCGCGGTGCCCGACAAGGGCGGCGCGATGGAGAACGCCGGCGCGGTGACGTTCGGCGACCAGCTGCTGCTCTTCGACGAGAAGACCGCGCCCCTCTGGCAGAAGCGCGCCTACGCCGAGGTGATGGCGCACGAGCTCGCGCACCAGTGGGTGGGCGATCTGGTCACCGCGGCGTGGTGGGACGACATCTGGCTCAACGAGGCATTCGCGACCTGGATCGAGAGCAAAGCGTCCGACATCTGGGATCCGAAGGTGAACGCGAAGCTGTCGCTGCTCGACGGGGTCCAGCGTGCCATCGGCAACGACGCCCTCGCGAGCGCCCGGGCGATCCGTCAGCCCATCGAGTCGACCAACGACATCGAGAACGCGTTTGACTCGCTCACCTACCAGAAGGGCGGCGGCGTGCTTTCGATGTTCGAGCGCTGGGTCGGGCCGGACGTCTTCCAGAAGGGCCTGCACGACTACCTGACGGCGCACCGCTTCGGCAGCGCCACGGCGGGCGACTTCCTCGCCGCCGAGTCGGCCGCGGCGGGCAAGGACGTGAAGACCCCGTTCAGCACATTCCTCGATCAGCCGGGCGTTCCCTTCGTCGAAGCCGAGGTCCGGTGCGACGGGTCGCCGCGGCTGCACCTCAAGCAGTCGCGATACCTGCCGCTGGGATCCACCGGCGACGCGAACAAGACCTGGCAGATCCCCGTCTGCGCGCGTTTCCAGGTCGGCAAGGACGTCAAGGAAGCCTGCACGCTGCTCACCGATCGCGAGGCGGACTTGCCGCTCGGCGCCACGTGCCCGAGCTGGGTCTTCCCGAACTCGGACGCGGCGGGGTACTTCCGGTTCGCGCTGGCGCCCGCGGACCTGCTCAAGCTGCGCAAGGCGGGCTTCTCGGCGCTGAGCACCCGCGAGCGCGTCGCCTACGGCAACAGCCTGCGCGCGGCGTTCAACCGCGTCGCGCTGCCGATGAAGGACGTCATCGAGGCGGCCGACCTGCTCGCGAGCGATCCGCACCGGAGCGTGGCCAATGAGCCGATGGGGATGATCGGGCAGGCGTACGACTGGCTCTACGACGACCCGCTCCGCAAGTCGGTCGAGAGCTACGCGGACCGACTGTTCAAGCCCGAGGGCCAGAAGCTCGGGTGGCAGCCGGGCAAGGCCGACGATCCCGATCGCATCCAGCTGCGCGGCTCGGTCCTCGGGTTCCTCGCCTTCACGGCGCGCGATCCGGGAGTGCGGGCCGAGGCGAAGAAGCGGGGGCTCGCCTACCTGGGATACGGCAAAGACGGCGCGATTCACCCCGAAGCCGTCGACGCCAACCTCGCCGGCACGGCCCTGGGAGTCGTCGGGGAGGAGGCCGACCGCCCGCTGTGGGACGCGGTGCACGCCCAGCTCGCCAAGACGGACGATCCGGAGCTGCGCGGGCGGCTGCTGGGGGTGCTCGTGAACCCGAGGAAGGCGGAGCTCGTGCCCGTGGTCCGCGAGCTCACCTTCGATCCGATCCTGCGGGCGACCGAGGTGACGTCGCCGGTGTGGACCCTGCTCGGCGCCCACGAGACGCGTGAGGCGACCTGGCAGTGGGTGAAGGACAACTTCGACCGGCTGCTCGCGACGGTGCCCAAGCACCACGGGCAGACGCAGCTCATCGAAATGGCCAGCGTGTTCTGCGACGAGCAGCACGCGAAGGACGCCGAGGCCTTCTTCACGCCGGCGCGCATGGCGCAGATCGACGGCGCGCCGAGGGTGCTGGCGGGGACGCTGGAGGACATCCGGCTGTGCGCGGCGAAGAGGAAGGCGCAGGAGCCGAGCGCGAGGGAGCTGTTCGGCAAGCGGGGCGAAAAGTAGCCGGAGGTCCTCGTCGAGCGACCTAGCCCCGCGTCGCCACCAGGAGCATCCCGTAGTCCCGGACCGGGATGCCCTCGGGGCCCTTTCGCGCCTCGAAGGCGGCCACCAGGTCGCGGCGGAGCGCGGGGCGCAGATCCTCGGGCACGACGCGCAGGAAATTGCCGAACGTGCTCGATTCCACGAAGTCGAGCAGGTCCTCTCCGCTCGGGTGAACGCGATTGCGTTGCACCACTTGGAGCTCGACCAGCTCCAGATCCGCGCCCATCAGCATCGTGACGAGCTCGGTGGTCGTATGCCCGCGGCTCGCGATGGCGAGGGCCGAGAGATCGGCGCGCTCGGCGTACGGAGACTGGCCGAAGATCGGTCCGCAGACGGCGGCCATGGTGCTCGCGCCGAGCAGCTCCCTGGGCAGCGTGGTCACGCCGAGCCTGCCGCCCGCGCGAAGCACGCGACGGGCTTCGTTCAGCGCCTTCGGCTTGTCGTTCACCCAGTGGAAGACCGCCGACATGCACATGGCGTCGAAGCTCTCGCTCGCGAACGCGCTCAGGTCCTCGGCCTGGCCGACCTCGAAGGAGATCCCCGCGCTGCGCGCGCGAGCGATGGTCACGCGCTCGACGAGGGGATCGATGCCGACGACCACTCCGCCGGGCGCGACGCGCTCGGCGATCCACCGGGCCAGCCGTCCGGTGCCGCAGCCCACGTCGAGGACCCGGTCGCCCGCCTTCAGACCGAGACGCTCGACGAGTCGCTTGCCACCCTCGAACTGCGAATCGCTGAGCCTGTCGTACGTTTCGGCGAGGTGGGAGGTGTCGTGCGACAGCGAGGTCATGACAGTGATCTACTTCATCACGTACCCGGTCGTCGCCAGCCGCTCGCCGCTCGCCTCGTAAGCAGCCGCCGGCATGTCCTGCACGCCGGTCGCGTCGATCCACGTGTTGTAGAAGTTGAACAGCGCGCACACGGTGATCGCGTCGTAGATCGCCTCCTCGGTCCAGCCCGCGCCCTTCAGAGCCTCGATGTCCGGGGGGCCGATCGACGTCGACTCGCGGTTCATCTTCTCGATGAACGTGAAGAGCACCCGGCGCCTATCGTCGATCGGCGCCGTGAGATGATCGTCGAGCACGGCCTGCACGAGGTCCGCGTCACCCAGAAGCTTCGCTGCGACCGCAGCGTGAGAGCCGATTCAGAACAGGCACTGGTTGCGCCGCGACGTGAACGCGGCGATGAGCTCGCGCTCACCGGGCGACAGCGGCGAAGGCCCCCGCATGACGCCCTGCGTGAACGCTGCCAGGTGGTCCGTCCGGTCCGGCTTGTAGGCGAAGAGGTGCGAGATCTGGGGCACAGGCACGCCCGCCGCGCGCATCCGGCGGATGGCATCGGCTCGCGCTCCCGTCCCGTCGTGGCTCTCGACCTCGGGCAGGAACATCGGCTTCATGGGGAGCCGATTGTAGCCCACGGCGCTAGGCTCCGGTCACCCGTGAGCCCGCGCGCGCCAATCGACCTGCTCCACGTCGACCCCCACGTCGTGGTCGCCAGCAAGCCCGCGGGGCTTCTCGTGCACCGCGGATGGGACAGAGACGACGACGTGGCCATGTTCCGCGTGCGCGACGCGCTCGGGCAGCACGTCTACCCGGTCCACCGGCTCGACCGCGGAACGAGCGGCGCGCTGCTCTTCGCACGCTCGCGCGAGGCGGCCGCGACGCTCGGACGGGCGTTTGAAGCAGGGCGCGTCGACAAGCGCTACCTCGCCCTGGTGCGCGGCACCCCGCCCGACGGGGGCACCATCGACCATGCGATCCCCGGAACCGAAGGGGGCCCCCGCGTCCCTGCGCTCACGCGCTTCCGCCTCCTCGGGCGCTCGCCGGTCGACCGCTGCTCGCTCGTCCTGGGGATGCCCGAGACTGGGCGCCTGCACCAGGTGCGCAGGCACATGCACCACATCCACCACCCGATCGTCGGCGACGTGAACTACGGCTCGGGGGTGATCAACCGGCACTACCGCGCCCGGTACGCCTTGCACCGCCTCGCCCTGCACGCCGTGTCGATCGCGTTCGATCACCCGGTGAGCGGCTCACGCATCCACGTCGTGGCGCCGGTGCCGGACGACCTCGCGCCGGCGCTGCTCGCCCTCGGCCTCTCCTTCACCGAGCAGTACCTCCGCGGAGAATTGCCCTCGTGAGTCGCCGAGACAACGCCCACCTGCGCTGCAAGCGCTGCCGCATGCACGGGAGCCTCTGCATCTGCGAGATGATCCCCCGTGCAGAGACCCGCACGCGCCTGGTCCTCGTCATCCATCGCTTCGAGGATCGCAAGCCCACCAACACGGGGCGCCTGGCCACGCTGTGCCTCCCGAACAGCGAGATCCTCGTGCGAGGCCACGAGGACCGGCCGAGCGCGCCCATCCCGATCGGCCCCGAGACGCAGCCCCTGCTCCTGTTTCCCGCCGAGGACGCCCTTCCCATCGAGCCCTTCGCGCAGTCCGCCCGCCCGGTGACTCTGATCGTGCCCGACGGCACGTGGCGCCAGGCTTCGAAGGTACGGTCGCGCGTCCCCGGCCTGCGCGACGTGCCATGCGTGACCCTCCCCCGAGGCGAGCGGTCGCAGTACCGGCTCCGCTTCGATCCCCACGCCCAGGGGCTGGCGACGATCGAGGCGATCGCCCGAGCCTTTGCGATCCTCGAGGGCGATGGCGGAGCCGACGTCCGGCGGCATCTGGAGTGGGTGTTCCGCGCGATGGTGGAGCGGACGTTGTGGGCGCGGGGGGCCGTGGAGAAGCAGGACGTGACCGGGGGCGTCCCGCCGGGCGCGATGCGTCACGATCCTCGCCGCTGGACCGGCGCCGGATGATGACCGCCGGCCCCGCTCCTCGCACGACGTGTCCGGCGTGCCGCCGACCGGCGAGCGTCTGCTACTGCAGCCACGTTCGCCCGATCCAGACGACCACGCGTGTCGTGATCCTCCAGCACCCGCGCGAGCGGGACGTCGCGATCGGTACCGCACGCATGGCGAGCCTCTGTCTACCGAGCTCCGAGCTGCACGTCGGCGTTCACTGGCGAGGCTCCAGGGCCCTGAGCGACGCCTTGTCCGATCCGACTCGCCCGGCCGCGCTGCTCTACCCCGGACCCGGCGCGATCGACGTCCTGCAGGATCCGCCCGCGCACCCGGTGACCCTCGTGGTCGTCGACGGCACCTGGTGGCAGGCGAAGAAGGTCGTTCGCGAGAACCCCGAGCTCGCCGCGCTGCCGCGCTACAGCTTCACGCCCCCGGCGCCCAGCCAGTATCGCATCCGCAAGGAGCCCCAGCCGACGTACGTGTCGACCATCGAGGCGCTCGTCTACGTGCTCGGCGCGCTCGAACGGGACGAAGAGCGCTTCCACGGCCTGCTCGAGCCCTTCCGCGCGATGATCGACGCCCAGATCGCATGCGAGGCCCGTCACCGGGCAGCCGGCTCCCGTCACCCGAGGCGCCCGAGACCCCCTCCGGCCCAGCCGCGCATTCCGGACTGCCTGCGCGACCGGTTCGGCGACGTGGTGTGCGTGCACGGGGAGGCCAATGCATGGCCCTACGGCTCGTCCGAACGAGCC
>Ga0209415_10008469_pt1 | contig 17834 bp, 20 predicted proteins | sample PeaSoiSIISIP2007_FD_187696 | JGI IMG/M metagenome (GOLD analysis project Ga0209415, IMG submission 187696) | Peat soil microbial communities from Weissenstadt, Germany - SII-SIP-2007 (SPAdes) (version 2) | ecosystem: Environmental > Terrestrial > Soil > Wetlands > Peat | place: Germany... | reverse complement strand
GCGGCGATATCGTCTAAGGGTTAGGACGTGGCCCTCTCAAGGCCAAAATCCGGGTTCGAATCCCGGTATCGCTACCAAGCTTCAAAAGGCTGTAAATTTCCCAACAAAACTGAGGAATTCCTAGCGGGAGCGGGAATTGTTACCGCCTCTGTTACCGTTCCGGGCAAAGAACCCGGGTTACTTTTTCTTTCCGCTGAGTACTATTCGGAAGGGGATACGTTAAGCCCAGGGCCGGAAACTAACTCTAGAGACATTCAAGCTCTTCCCCAAGTGGATTGTGGGCGAAAGCAAATTCATTCCGCGGTTCGTCAGATGGAATGAACGCTTGAATTGTAACAGAACGCTGGTGAGACGGTGGCATCTATGTTATTGATCTCACAGTCAGCCACAGTCTTGGCGAACGACAAGACCAGAAAAACGCAAACAGGCGCACGTTCGGGGTCTGGGACTCTTGGAAGCCCAAGGATCGGCGTCCCGCCGGCCACTGGAAGCACCGGCAGCGAAAAGTCGGAGGGAGCGTTGTTTGCGGAGGTCCGTCTGAGTATAGTACCGGTCGACCGGGAAATCAAAACGGAAATTCCGGCTTAAACACCCCTGACGAATTCGCCAACCCGGCGCCTAATGTGGCATTGCAACAAGAACGTATGTCAACCGCGATTTCGATTCGCGATGTAACGAAACTGATGGGAAGGCGGCTGGCGCTGCCAGTCCTCGCGCTCGCCGGCTTCCTGATGATTTGCATGGCAGGCTACGTTTGGCTTGAGGGGGTGCGCTGGGTGGATGCGCTGTTCTGGACCATCCATCCGTATGCATTACCGTCCGATCGGATTCGCGACGCGACGAAGATATACAGCATCGCAGTCTTTGCCGGAGTTTTCTCGTTTGAAGTCTGGATCGCCGAGCGCGTGCTGGTCTCCCTCTTTCATCCGGAGGGCAGAACGGCGTGGAGGACGATGATGACTGATCTCGCAATTCAAAGCGCGCGCGACCACTTTATCCTGTGCGGCTATGGACAGGTGGGCCGCACGGTGGTTGAGCAAATTCGCCGCGCCAATATTCCATTCGTGCTAATCGAGTCGAGCGACGGCCTCTATCGCCAATTGCTGAGCGAAGGAATGCTCGTGATCCACGGCGACGCGAAGCGTCACAGCGTTCTCGAAGCGGCGGGGATTAAGCGCGCACGGGGAGTCTGCGCGTTGATCGACAATGACGCCGACAATCTCTACATCACGATCACGGCCAAGTCGCTAAATGCCAACCTGCACGTGATCACCAGGGCAGGTCACGAGAGATACGCGCAAGCGATGCGCAGGTCGGGCGCGGATGATGTCGTGATTCCTGAGTACGAAGGCGGAGTTGTCGTCGGGCGGATTATCAAAGAGGCAGCGGAGACCAAGTCGCAGACCGCTTAAAAAGGGGCGCCGCGAGCGATCAAGAAACGCGGGACAAATTGCGTCGGTGAAAGAGAAACGAAAAGTTTCCCACGAAAAGGCCGAGGGGTGGAAACAACAGCACGAGAATGCCGTGGCAGAGCACTTCGCGAGTTTGCGGTGCCGCAGCGGAGGCGCTGTGGTTCGCCAAAATTCTGACCGACCGCAGAATCAGTAACTTACTGCAGTGTCCTGCCACGTTTCTGGTGTAACTCCGGGCCATATTCAATCAGCTTTTTCTCTGGTTCGGAGCGCTCGTTCGCGTGTTTCGTAGCCGTTGGCGTCCCGTCCTGGAGAACCTCGCGCTCCGACAGCAGCTCACTGTGCTGAAGCGTCGCCACCCGAGAACGATGCTTGGCCGCTTTGACAAACTCTTTTGGATCATTGCCCATCGGTTCTGGTCTGCGTGGAAAGAAGCTTTGATCGTGGTCACGCCGGAGACAATGATTCGATCGCATCGGACAGGCTTCCGTTTCTATTGGTGCTTCATCTCCCGGGTCCGAAAGCCAGCAGGGAGGAGAAGACTGGCGAAGGAAGCGCGAGATTTGATCTTCCGGATGATCGCCGGAAACCCAACCTGGGGCGCCCCTCGTATCCATGGCGAGTTCCTCGTGCTGGGTTTTGATGTCTCTGAGCGAACGATCTCCGGTTGGATGAAACGAGCTCCGAGGAATCCCGAGTCAGCCAAACGTTGGCTCGCCTTCCTTCGAAATCATCGGGAAGCGATTGCCGATGGATTTCTTCACGGTCCCAACGATCACCTTTGGCGTGCTCTCTTGCTTTTTCATCGTCAGCCATGATCGGCGGCGGATCCTGCACTTCAACCTCTCCAGACATCCAACCAGCCTATGGATCGTTCAGCAGCTGCGGGAGGCGTTTCCATTCGAGTCGGCACCAGGTTTCTGATCTTCGACCGCGATGCAAAATATGGACTGGAGATTCCCGTAGCCGTTGGTGCTCTGAAGGTAAATCCTGTCCGAACTTCATTAGAAAGCCCCTGGCAATATGGCGCCGCCGAGCGTTGGGTCGAAAGCTGCCGGCGGGATCTGCCGGATCACATGATCGCGGTCGATGAACGCCAGCTGAGGCGATTGCTCTCTGAATACGTCCGCTACTACCACGACGACCGCGCGCATCTCGGATTGGGAAAGCGAACGCCAAACCGTAGAATTCCTTCCAGAGCCCCTGGTCGCGTCCTGTCTCATGAGCGACTGGGCGGGTTGCGTCATCGTTACGATAGGGCTGCCTGACGCCAAACGTGTGAATCTGAAACCGCACGCCCGAACTCCATCCTTTGTTATATGCGGGACCCGGTCACGGGTTGCTGCCAAAGAGAATGTTGGCGTCGGCAGAGCATTCCTGGTTCAATTCGGGGTTCGTATTCAAACGTTCGCGACAGGGAGTAGTGCCATTTTCGCCGCTGATCACATTTTGGCGAACTACCCGGTAGCACTCCGACTGCGTTTGCAAAATCTGGGGCCGAGGGAGGAAGGTCGGAGCAGAATCCGAGAAATCGATTACGCGGTAGCAAACGGACCTCGTCAGACGGGCAAAAACGAGCCGTCGGCCCCCGCTGATCCCGTTGGGGCTTGCCCTGGTGGCAAATTCGTTGTGTCGAGTACAGGGGAAGCGTACGGTACGCGAGCCGGAGGTCCAAATCGGAAATTCCGGTCTATACTTTGATCCTTGCGGTTAGAGACGTTTTAAGGTGGGTTGGCGATCTGCGCCGCACCAGAAGTCGAAGGGCCTGATGGGTATCCCTCGACCAGTGCCGCTGATTTTGATACCGCTTGCCGTTGCTGTCGGCGTCGTTGTCCTGATGCGAAGCATGCACCGGATGAGGCCGCGCGCACAATTCCTGGTTCTGCTGGTGCTCGGCGTCATCATTGGGTTCACTTTTCTGGTGATGGTGCAGTTGCCGCAATTCCCGCCGTGGCTGGGAGTTTCATTGATGGTGGTGGTCGTTACGGCTTCGCCGTTTGCGATCCGGACATTTATGCGCAGCTTGACGCAAGAAGACGAGCAGACGAACGAAACGCAAGACAATACGAAATAGGGAATCAAGCTTGAATTGTCACGGTAGATCGCTACAGCCTTGAGCCCCGGTCCCCAGGACTCGATGTAGGCTTTCACCATGTCTTCAACGCTGGCTTCCTCCTGCATGTTGATGATCTTGCTGATCGCGCTCTGAACGACTTTACCCTCTCGTTCGCTGCTATTTACAGCGTATCAGTAACGGAGATAGGGGCCAATAGCTCTACGCAGGCTCACCGAGGGATACGTGTGCGTCTTCGATGAGGAGTCGCTGGACCCAACCGTGCTCCAGGCCGCGTACCACATTGTGCGGCTGGACGCTATTCGAACGGTGAGCACGCCGCGATTCAGGTTGACACTGCCCGAGTTCAACATCACCGACGAGATCAAGCCACTGGTCACAACCTCGAAATGACCGCAGCAGTTCGAACCCCTCGGCAAGATGCAATCACCGGATGCTTACTATCTGGCAAGGCCGCCTGCGAAATCGACTCGCCATCTAACGCCGCGCGGACATCCTGAGCAAGCAAATCGGTACTCGAACAGGGCAGCTCAATCCAAGAGCGGATTGGCTCGCGACAATGGCTCCGGTGAGTCGACGTACTGGTTGCGTCTGCGATAGGCCATGTAGGCAACCATGGCGCCGAACACAAACGGGGCGGGGAGAAGGATCAAGATGCCGGAGCGCAGAGCCTGGATGAACCGCCCTCCAGCGGAAGCAGCGGCCTGGTAGCACAACGGGCATTGCGCATAGCTCGCGGCCGGACTTAAAAGAAGGGCTAGGGTGCCGAACCCGAGCTTCAGGAGTTTTGCCATTCTTGACTTGCTCACGACGGCTCACCCTCGCTTATTCTACTCTCCTACAAGCATCGAATCGACTGAATGATTGAACCGGATTTCAAAAGTTAGAACGGCCACACCCGAAATCGTGTCAGCCGGAGCGCGTCCGCCCAGAAGTGATCCATCAACAAGAGCACAAAGATCGTCACAGGGATTAAGCTCCAGAAAAGCGTCGATCGTTCGTACTTCAGGTGCATAAAGTACATCAGCGCGATTCCGGCTTCGCAAACCGCGAGAATCAGCAGGACCGCCAGAAGCGTGCCGGTTGAGAAACCCTGGTACGTCAGTAGCACTTCAACTCCCGCGATGATCAAGAGGCCGATCCACACGCCGACGTAGAACTTCATGCCCGGCTCTCGGTCCGATTCCATTACGGTCATCTCTTCCTCCTCGCTCCGGACGCCCTAGCGGGCGGCGTTCATCAGGTACATCAGGGGGAATACGAACATCCAAACGAGGTCAACGAAGTGCCAGTAGAGGCCTGTCGTCTCGACGTGGCCTTCCGTCAGCCGCCCCCGATTGAATCCGGTCGCCACCACGATGATCGCAATCACGCCGCACGTCACGTGGAGGAGGTGCAGCCCGGTGATGCTGAAAAACGCAGCACCGAATTCCACTGAGCCGCCGGTCGGGTTCTGAAACAGCCGCCAACCCTCCGCTATCATGTGGGACCACTCGCGAAGATGGAGAGCGGCGAAAATCACGCCCAGCAGCGCCGTCAGGCCCATCCATTTTACACTCGACGATTTGCGGCCCGCCTTGGCCGCCAGGACTGCACCCAGCATCGTCAAGCTACTCGTCAGTAGAACGAACGTCATGATCATGCCGTTCAAAATAGAAGAAAACTTGAACGGCGTGCCCCAGTTCGTGCTCCCAACCCGAAGATAGCCGTACGCGAACAGCACAGTCCCGAATGAAACGGCGTCCGATATGATGAACAACCATATCGTCAATTTCTTGGGCGGTACGGCATACGCCGGTTCTTCCATCACGGCTGCGTGGCCCGCCCCACCTAGCGCAACTTCTGATTCGCTCACGTTTTCGCCCCCTCAAATTTCGTTTGGACCTAAACCCTCACGGCTAAGATCACAAGCAGGTACAACCACAAAAGATCCACGAAATGCCGGTACACCGGCGCCGCCCCGGGGCAAGCTCTCACCGGCTACAAGTCTCTGCTCCGACTAATTTGTTCCGCTCGGGAGCTAGCAGGCGTGTAGATCGTCGACGACATGGGCGCTCATCTTCTCAATGCGCCCCGACTTGTTCAGGCGACGTTTGCATGACGTAGTCTGCCGTGCCGCCCTCCACGAACTCGTAGGGGCCCCGGTGAACGACAGGATGCTTCCCGCCAAAATTATCGAACGGAGGCGGCGAGCTTGGCGTCGACCACTCGAGTGTTGTGGACTCCCAGGGATTGTCGGGAGCCTTCTTTCCCCAGAACCGTGTGTGGAACAGGTTGTAAAGGAAGATGAACTGCACGGCGCCCGTAAACAGAGCAGCGATAGTTATGAACTTGTGAACGGGCGTCAACGGAATCATGTAATCATCGCTGAACAGGGCATAGCGTCGAACGTTCCCGGCAAGCCCGAGATAGTGCATCGGCATGAAAATGCAATACACGCCGATGAAGGTCAGCCAGAAGTGCAATTTGGCAAGCGTCTCGTTCATCATGCGTCCGAACATCTTCGGGGCCCAGAAATAGGTTCCCGCGAAGATGCCGAACATCGCCGCCACTCCCATGACGAAATGGAAGTGCGCAACCACGAAGTAGGTTGCGTGCAGGTAGATGTCGGTCGACGGCTGCGCGAGGAAAAAGCCACTGATTCCACCGGTGATGAAAACGGAAATGAAACCCAGGCAGAACAGCGCTGGCGAGTCAAACCGTATCTTTGCCCCATAGATGGACCCAAGCCACACGAGCGTGATGATCGCCGCCGGAATCGTGATGATCAGCGTCGGTACCGAGAACAGGATCGCTGAGAACGGGTTCATACCACTGAGGAACATATGGTGTCCCCAGACCATGTAGCTGAGGAATCCGAACGCGATCAGCGAACCAACCATAGTCCGGGTGCCTCCGAGAATGTTCTTTCGAAGGAATGACGGCAGGATATGGGACACGATGCCAATGGACGGCAGGATCGCGATGTACACTTCGGGATGGCCGAAAAACCAGAACAGGTGCTGCCACAGCAGTGGCGAACCGCCCGAGTGTGGCTGCAACTTGTCGCTCACTACCAGACCGGCCGGCAAGAAGAAGCTGGTTCCGGCCACGCGGTCCAGAATCAACAGCACACATGCAGGAAGCAAAACTGCGAACGCCAACAAGCCCATCACGGCGGTGACGAACCATGCCCACGTCGAGAATGGCATCCGCGCCAGCGACATTCCTTTCGTCCGCAGATCGAGCGTTGTGGCGATAATGTTCAGAGACCCCAGCAACTGCCCGATACAGAAGATGGCAATGGAAATCGCCCAGAGATTCTGGCCTAGGGCCTGACCCGGGCCCGCGTCCTTGCCGACGGCGCTGAGCGGTGCATACGCCGTCCAGCCGGAAATTGGCGGGCCGTCGCTGACGAAAAAGGCTGCGATCAGGACTAGGAACGCCACGAACGTTACCCAGAATGACATCATGTTGATTCGTGGGAACGCCATGTCTTCCGCGCCAACTTGAATCGGAAGGAAATAGTTTCCGAACGCGGCCAGCGGAGCATTTGTCAGCACAAAGAAAACCATGATCGTGCCGTGCATCGTCATAAGAGACAGATAATATTCGGGCGTCATCACTCCTCCCGGGGCTCCGTTCGCCGATAGCTTGCCGAGTCCGGGAATCGCCAGTGTCGACCAGCCAAGGTGAATGCGCATCAGCCAGGATAAAATCATCCCGATGAACACGGCCACCAACGCCAGGCCGTAATATTGCAACCCGATCACTTTGTGATCGAGACTGAACACATTCTTCCGGATAAAGCCCTGCGGCGGAGCGTGATGATGGACCGCCGGTTGCGCCGAAGCTTCGTGCATGTTCCTGACCTCTCAAGAAACCGTGGGCTGTCGCTCCTAGGTAAGCAGGCAAAGTCAACGGTGAATTGTTAATCTCCAGACTGGGTCTTCAACCACTGATCGAAATCACTCTGGGAGACGACTTGAAGATATGCCCGCATGCTGTAATGTCCCAGACCACAGAGTTGCGTGCAGACGATTTCGTATTTGCCTTCCTTTGTCGCCGTGAAATGCAGGGGGATCGTTAATCCGGGGACGATGTCCTGCTGGATGCGCAGCTCGGGGACGTAGAACGAGTGAATCATATCTTTCGCGTGCATTGTCAGCAGGATCGGACGATTGACAGGAATCGTCAATGCTCCAACCACAATATCGTCCCGCGCGTCCACGTCGTTCGCCGGATCCAGTCCGAAATAGTTGCCATTGCTATCACTCAACATTTCCGGATGGACGACGCCGAATTTTCCGTCCGGACCCGGATAACGGAAGTAAAAGGCAAACTGCTCAGCCGAAACGTCGATTTGCATAGAATCAGCCGGAGGCGGAGCGATGTAAATACTCGCCCAAACCTTGGAACCAACAAATGTGAGCACCAGGATCTCAATTCCCACGAGGATGATGGCGAACGTCACCATCACCCCTCCGCCGCCGGGGAAGAACTTGATTTTTCGGCCATCCTTTTTATCGCCGTACATCCACACAAAGACCGCCAAGACGAGTTGGGCAGCAACAAACAGGAGCCCTGTTCCGATCATAGTTTCGTTCAGCTGGTGATCGACACCATGCCCAAGCACCGATATGTCTTGAGGCAGCCACCAGGTGTGCATGATGAAGAAAGCGGTCGAAACCACGGTGATGATGGCCACCAGTAACCCAAACAATTTGCCCGTCATTTGTTTCGCCTCTGCACTTCTAGAGTCTGGAACTGGGCCCACGACAACCGCCCGCGATTCTCAAACGGTTGCCGCCCCGGCGGAGCCTAAAACGCGTAAGGAAGGACTTTGAACACAAAATTCAGCGTCTTCGTTTCACTGCCGCTGATGGTCACATCCTGGCTCTGCGTCCCATACTGCTCCTGCCACGCGGTAACCGTGTACTTGCCGGGCGCGAGCCCTTTGAGGCTGAACGAGCCGTCCTCACCTGTAATCGCGTAGTGGGAAGTGTTTAGAACTACGAAGTAGCCGTGCATCCACGGATGAATATTGCATTTCACCGGGATGAACTCCGGTTTCTCCCATTTCGTTTGGATAGGTGGCGTGTTCGGCGGTTGCGACTTGTTCCATTCCGGGTTCGCCTTCGGCATGGGGTGAATGTTGTGCGCCACTGGATCGTCGGTGTAGATCTCGAGCGGCTGGTTCACTTGCATCACCGCAACATGCGGTGTATACACGCAACCCTTCTGATCGTACCGTGCGGCCTGAGTGGGTGTTGGACCAGGTTGGTCACCGGCCGAGATGTACACCACAACGTACTCAAGAGCATCCGGCGGATGGGTCACTACGTTTTCGGTTGTCTCCGGCGGGTTGTGTTCCTTCGCACAGACAGGCTCTTTGGACATGTCAATGGGCTTCATCTTCGGCGGCGTGCCTGTGTAGGTCACTTTGCCTGCGACGGTAGCGGATCCTGCCGGCGGAGCAGGCGCCGCGAGCATGAGAAGAGCTGATGATAATGCTGCTGCGACTACTACCAGCGCTAGTATTACGATGTATTTTCTTTGCATGCGGGACTCCTTGGAATTAGTAATTACAGACAAACTTCGTTCAGGGTTAGTCCCCGGTTCCCGGGTTTTGCCCGAGTGGCTTCAATTGTCCGGGATGCGCTGCCTCCCATTGCTTGAACAGCGCCAGTTCCGGCGTTTTCAGCGAGACCTGCAGAGTCCGCAGAAAGTGCACCAGATCCCACGCCTCGTCGGGCTTGAGCAAATCCGCAAACGATGGCATTGGCGTGCTATCCAGTCCTGTCATAAAGATACGATACAGGTCCTGGTTGGTGGCACCGCACTTAAAACGAGTCCCGATTGCGAAATTGTAGGGTGGGATTGGTTCCCCTTTGTCGTTGGTGAGGGTTGAAGCCGACGGACCATCGCCATGGCCTTCCGGACCATGGCATTTCCAGCACTGCAGTTTATCAAAGATTTCCCGTCCCCTGAGGACGCTGTCGACGGTGAGTGTTGGCTCGGGTGGAATCGTGATCGGCGTCCCCGGCTTTTCATTCTCCCATCGGGGCGAGAACGACTTGACCATCGCGATCAGATCTGCTCGTTGCTGAGTCGTCAGCGCACTCCAAGATGGCATCCTCGTCGTTACAAAGCCGCGGGTGATTGAGTTAAAGAGGTCCTCGTCGGTTGGCAAGGTACCGGTCGGCGTTGAACGGCACTCAAAGGTTGCGACAGTGAAATCGCGGGGTTTTGGATCGATCCACTGAGCGTTTTCTCCCTGGCCATTCCCCGCGGGGCCGTGGCAGCCCACGCAGTAGCGCCGGAACAGTTGCACGCCAACGTCAGGCCGGAGTTGCCCGCCATCGTAAGCCCGGCCAGTCTTTCCCTCGACGTTGCTTGTCATGGTCTTGGTGACGCTGACGATGTTGTGATCGATCTGGGCCAAGCATGTGGTTGCGGTGGCCAACAGGAGAACAAGCGAGCCCGAAAAGAACGACAGCGCAATGAATTTGTTTTTCATGTACGGGCCTCTTTTCTCTTAAAAGTCGAAGTCAAAGCCGGCCATCACACTGCTGCTCCACACCGGAGTGGTATTTGTAGCCGGCAAATATCCACTACCATCCAGGCTGAGCGGCATAATTCCGATGCTCTTTGTAATTGAATACTCGGTGTGCCACGCAAGTCCCGCGCGGCTGAACATGATCGGATACCAGCGGTAACCGAACGAGTAGGCATCGATATTTCCAGTCGTGCCCGCGTTCAATGGGTTTCCCTGTTGCCCCATCCGGACTAGCTCATACCGCCCCACGAACACCAACTGCGGGTTCCAGTAGTAGTGGCTTTCGATGAACCCGCCGTTCCAGATCGCATTCTGCATTCCCGGTGAAAGTGGTGTGTTTGACGCAAGCGAGTTCGCCAGATAGGCGTTGTCCTCCGAGTGCTGGAAGAAAGGCAGAAATTCGAACTTGCCAAGAAAAAAATCACTTTGGACGCCGACTCTATAGAAGGGCTTGTTCCCCGTTCCCGTGCCGGCGAGCGGCGCTCCTCCGACCATTTGATTGAAAACCGTCGGCCGCTGCCCATAGTAGAAGAACGGTTCAATTCGCTGCAGGCCCAGACTGCCGGTTTGGAAGCCCTTCGTAAATGAGAAGAACCAGTCGTAGGTCCGGCCGGTGAAGTTATCCGCCGGTGTAGGCGCTAGAACACTGCTCGTGAGGCCAACACCGCCCTCGTTGCTGCTCAGAAATGCGACCGTGTAACGCGTATAACTGTTCGCGGAATGCCCCTGGACTTCTACGCCGCTTTGGTTGTCACCAATCCCGAAGTTGTTCGAGTCGCCGGCAGGTATGAAGTGATAGTTCTGGTAAAGCCCGCCGTTAGCAGACAGGAAGAGAAACCGCTTTTCGGAGATTAGGTTATCGAGTTCGAAGTGTCCGACCTTCACGTTCAGCCATTCGCTGCCGGCAAGGTTATCGAACCGGACAAACGCATTTTCGAAATGCCAAGTCGCCGTGTTGTCCGTAGTCGGCAGTATGGAGAAAGAGATGTTCTTAAAGAGCGTTCCTGTCAACCACAGGTCCATACCGGAAAGATCAAATCCGGACTGGGTGACCGTCGTTCCCGGCGCTTCCGTAACTTCATCGGTCAATTGATGACTGGTGTTCTCCCAGTGCCAGTTTGGCGTGATTCGGGCCGTCACCGGCCAATACGATGGATCCTGCCAGATGGGAGAGTCGCGATCATTTCCCATCTGATAGCCGCGGTCGCGAAACGCCAATCCGAAGTAATTCAACTCCGGCCAAGCGGTGTGACAGGCCGAGCATGGCAAGCCATACTTTCGGGCAAACGCGGGTATTGCCGCCACCTTCTGTATGGGCGGCAGCGTATATGCCGGCTGAGCGGCGCCAAGAAGAACTAAGATAATCGAGGCGGCGCACGTCAGAAAAGAACCAAGCAATGACCACCTTGCGCCCTTACATTTCAGAAGCGACCTGGTCACCATACCGCCTCCTATGGATCACTTATCTCTCACTTGAAGCAGACATGCGAATCCCTTGCCCCCCAGCTTTTGTCGAGATATCACCCGGCGTTTGATCTTGTTGGAAGATCAGAAAATGCGGAATGGATTCTAATGCGGGACTTCGGTTAGCCATGGCCCCCGCCCTTGCTTGAGAGGTCTTCGGCCCTACCACGAACTTCCGCGAACGCCCGAAACGTACGCCCAAAAATGAAGCAATGCAAGAAATTTCTTGTGCCCTTTGTTCGCTGTTCAGATTCGGTCGTTTGCAAGGCAGCGAAACCTTCGCAGGCAGTTTCAGATTGACAAACTCAGGTACGCGGGATTAGTAACGTTTTATCTCTTTCGGAGCGTTGTGCCGGTTTCTGCAGAAGGGAAGGCTCGTTTGCAAGCGCAGGTCAAGAGGGGATGTCGAGATCGAGCGGTCGGCCATCATAACCATACGTGGACGCTCCTGCTTCTTTCGTTCCTAGCCGTGAATGCTTTCACGGTGGCAGTTGCCCTTCACGCTGACAATAAGGATGAGTCTCCGGGCTACGTCTTCGATCTGGCCGCTACCGAGTCCGAGGTCACCAGTATCGTTAAAGATCTTGCGAGCGATTCAGTTTTGCGCGGTACCTACGTTTACGAGAAAGAAAAAACACTTACGGGGGCCCTGCCGGCTGACTCTTCTTCGGCCTTCGCACCATGGCAAGGTCCGGGCCGTGTATTTTACAAGATTCGAACCGGTGCCCTGTCGCCGCGCCATTTCAGAGACAGCGATGACATTGGCACGATCACGGTGAGGTATGTCGTAATACCGGAGAGCGCAACGCACACCCGCGTGCGGATCGATGCCGTTTTCGTTGAAGACGGCCGGCGCAAAGTTCATGTTTCCGACGGCAGCGTCGAGACAGCCGAGTTCGGTGCAATTCAGGCTGAGGTACAGAAGTATCGGAGAGATCAGCAGGAAGCTGCGGATGCTGAGAAAGAACGCCAGGATGAAGCGACAAAAGGCATTCTGGAGCGCCAGCGCCAGCAGGAAGCGGCAAACCTCGAAGCAGCCGAAGACTCGGTGCGAAATCTCGGAATGCGTTTGCACGATCTTCAGCACGATTTGGAGCTGCAGGTAAAAGCAGGCGGCGCCGACCTCAAATCAGCGCCCTTCCATGGCGCTGCAAACCTGAAATCTCTTCCCGCCGGCACCCAGGTTCTCATTGAGATTATCACTCCTTACTGGTATGGCGTGGAGACACCTGAGGGGCAGCACGGGTGGTTGCGACACGACACAGTGGAGCCGCTGCCGTGAGAAAAATATTCGTCAAGCTCCCCTCCGCGACAGCCATTTTGATCTTGACGTTCTTCGTTACTCAGCGAACGTCCGCGCAGAGCCAGCCGTACGAGCGCGTTTATCAACATCCCAAATCAGAAGTAGACAGAGTCCTCCAGCAGATCCATTCATCTCTCGGCGGACGCCTCCCAGTTCTCGACGGCTTTGTTGACACGACCGAGGAGCTCAATAGCTTCTCGCGCGGCTATTATCAATGTTCCGTCCAGGTGACGTCCGCGAGTTCCGGCGTTACTTTGGTTCGAGTCACCGCACAAATCACTGCGTGGTACGCGGGCTCGGGATCGGCTCAGGGTGACTATCGAGTTTTGCCTTCGAATGGACGAATCGAGGCCGATCTCTTTGATCGCATTGAAGAGGCACTGGGCGGCAGCGCTTCAATGAAAAACCCGGGGCCGCAGCGACTGCCAGCTAGTGAGCTGGAAAGTCCGAGCTCTGCGTCTGCAACTCCGACCGCTAATCCGGCGCCCACTTCGTCCGCGTCCGTCGCCCCGGTTCCGCAGAACGCGAATCAGCCAAACATTAGCAAGTCGGCCATCCTTCGCAGCGTGCCACCGCTTGGCATTTCGGGAGTGCCAGCAGCTCCACCAGCGAATTCTGCGACATCCGAGGCAACCAGCGAGGGCTTGGCCTCGCTGCGAGACAGGCGGGAAAAAGCCGAGCGGCGCGAACAGGACCTTAGCATCGACGTACAGAACATGGAAGAGATCCAACGCAACCAGACGCGTCCCACCGACTTGGCTGTTGTCAAACGGTCGGGAACGCCTGTACTGGCGAGACCTGAATCGAATGCCCCGGTGTTATTTCGCGCCGATGCGGAAGACGAGTTCGAGATTGTCGACAAGCAGGCGAATTGGGTCCATGTGCAAATTTCCGGTGCATCACGTGGCTGGATACGCCGAGCCGAAGTGGATTTTCCGGATGCGCTCGCCCAACCTCCAAGAGCGACCACAACCGAAGGCACGAAGGAGGAGCCCACCTTCCGCGTCGCTCGAGAGGAGACGAATCCTTTCCCCGGCAATTGGGAACCGCTCCACGGCAAAACGGTCAGGATCATCTGGGTCGAGCCCGCTTCAACATCCTCGACATCCACTGCGGCAGCAAAGCGGAGTTTCGCGAAGTCTCTGTTTCTGAAAGCCTATCAGGAGATTGCATCAGCGAGTCAGCCCGTCGCCGGGGTCGTGATCGTTTTCGACTCCGCCGATGGTGGGCAGGTCTCCGCTACGCTGGCGACTCTAAGAGAGTGGCAAGCGGGAAATCTCCCGGACGCGTCGTTTTGGAAGCAGTGCGCTCTCGATCCCCCGGAACTCCTGCAGGACTCGTCCAAGACGGCTGGCGGTAATTTCTAATCTCGATCTCTCAAGCTTGGGTCTTGAGGATACGTAATTCTGATCGCAGAAAATTCTGAAACCTCCAGGCAACGTGTACGAACGTTCCTTGCCCTTAGTTGAAATCTGAAAAGAATATGCAATCTTTTCGACCCGATATACGCCACTTGTGCAGGCTCCAAGTCGTCCACTCCCTCGCTGTTGCATGCAAGGGACGTTGCCTAGGAGACGCGATTGGCAGTGTGCAGTGAAACGAGACCTCGAACCTGCTCTGGGACCCCAGCCGAAGTTGCAAGGTGATCATTCGCCGCTTCTCTGACGCGCAATGTTCGCTGGTGGCTTCTTGCGCGCCTTGCCCTCTGTGCACGCGTAAGGCATTTAGCTTCCCTCTGGTTCAGAAATCATCGTGAGTATGCCTACCGAGCATTGAGGTGGCACAGACACATATGCAGCTTTCCGTTCCAGAAAACCGATCCGTCGGAACCCCTCGATCCCGCTGTGAGCTACCCTCTGATGGCAAATTCGTTGTGTCGAGTACAGGGGAAGCGTACGATACGCGAGCCGGAGGTCCAAATCGGAAATTCCGCGTAAACCGGTGCGGGAGGTGTTTCAGCGCATGCCGACCAAAATCGCTACCGATGAAGTCAAACTGATAATCGATTCCGGCGGGACTGGACCGGGCCACGGCGGCGATACTGCTGGTGGAAGCGGGGGCGGAGGAGATGATGGCTCGGGGAGTGACGAGAGTCACTACATTCCTGAGCGGACTTACGTCACAGGCGTAGTTATCGCATTGTCGGCGATCCTCATGTCCTTTATGGCGCTCGTCAGCGCCTTAATTGTGCGTAAAGGTTCTTCGAACGACTGGACACCCATGATTGTTCCTAGAATTCTTTGGCTCAACACGGCCATTTTGATTGCTAGCAGCGTGACGTTAGTGCGTTCTCGAAAAGACTTGGCTTCCAACGACCTCGACGGGTTTCGCCATTGGTGGGTTGTGACAACGATTCTAGGCCTTCTGTTTCTTATCGGTCAGCTCATCGCATGGCGGCAATTGGTGGCCGAGGGCGTTTATCTTGCCACGAATCCCAGCAGCAGTTTCTTCTACGTTTTTACCGCGGCCCACGGACTGCACTTGCTCGGTGGAGTGATCGGGCTGCTCTATGTTGCGGTTCTGCCGGTAAAGCGACGGAGGCAGTTGGCAATCACGGAAGCTGCCGCGATGTATTGGCATTTTATGGATGGGCTCTGGGTGTTCATCTTCCTAGTGCTTTATCTGGGTCGGTGAGGGCAGCGCGGCCGAAGCACGCGCGCTCGCCAAAGCGGCGAATTTGTTCGCGCTTCAAAGAGTTGCTTTTCAACTTTTTCCATTTGGGTTAGCTGGAAAAGCCCGTTAACTTTCTCGCGCAGACCATATCACTGACGCCGAAGGCGACCGTATCGGGTGCTACGCCCGGCTCGCAACATCGAGACCGACACCCGCACCGATTGCAAGCGAAAGAATGCGGTGCAAGAGGGTGGGCACAGAACCCGCGAGCACCTGAGGGACGAAGCAATAACCGCCCAAGACGCACTGTTTGCGGGACCATTCCTCTTGACAAATTACATCGATAGGAGCAAATTTCCGCCACTTGAGCGGGCCAGCGAGCGTTCGCGTTCGTTGGTGGGCGGACACCACTACAAGCTCCAGCGGTTGGGAGGTCTCACCGAGCTGCCGCCGAAGACAGCCGCGGGCTCAAGAGGAGGTCCAGATGGAAACTGCAATTGGTGTATTCGATTCGCGCGATCGAGCCGAAGAGGCGTTGAAAGAGCTGTTGAAGCGGAATGTGCCCCTGGAATCGATCGTCTTCCTGACAACTTCTGAAACTGAGGCCGCGAGCCTCGCGAAAGAATTCGGCGCGTGGGCCGGAGGATTCGCGGGCGGGGCGGCGGGGATGACGGGGGCAGTCGCGGTGGCGACGCTAATGGTGATCCCGGGCCTCGGGCAGGCGCTGGCGTTGGGTATCGGCGCGACAGCGTTGCTCGGGCTGGCCGGCGTGGGCGCTGGGTCTGCGGCAGGTAAAGCCGCGGCAGCAGACCGCAGCGTTCCGCAACCGATCCCCGACAACGAAGACGCAGCGCTATTCCGCAAAGTTCTGAAGGCCGGGCGCTCGCTAATCATCGTGAGGACGGATTGGCATGAAGTGGCGAGCGTGGCGTGCAGCATCCTCGATCGGACGGGGATCAGCATTCAAGAACACACCAATCTAAGAATGCAAGCATCAACGCGAGAGGTTGGCGAAGTCACGGTTGTGGATATCAGCGGAAGAATCACGCTGGGTGAAGGAAACGTGATGCTCCGCGACATCGTTCAGGAGCTGGTAGAGAAGCGAAAGACGAAGATCGCATTGAACCTGGCCGGTGTCGACCACATCGACAGTGCGGGCATCGGAGAGCTCGTGCGGAGCCATACGGCGGTGCGCAGAGCCGGCGGCCAATTGAAGATCGTGAACCCCGGCAAGAAAGTGCAAGAGGTGCTGAAGATGACGAGTCTCAATGCGGTGTTCGATATTCACCAGGACGAAGCGAGCGCGATTAAGTCCTTCGGCCAGTCATCTGGAGCGAAGGCGTAGTCGGCAGAACCAGAACGGCCTATACATGCGCGTAAAATTTGGCTGCGGTGTCGGCGAACATAGTGGGCTCGGTTGCTGGTGGATAAGATGCTATAAGGGCATCTGGACGGGACCGGGTGCTCTCGTGCGCCCACTTGGGATCGGGCAGTAGGCTTTCGACCCACGACCATTGGCGCGCGCAGGTAGCAAATTCGCGCGAAAAACTGCCTAATCGGACTGCCCTGAATTCCGGCAAGCATAGGCTTCCCTTCGAAGCCCCGCTGCGCTGCTAGCTTTCGGAGGTCGTCCGGCGAAATGTAACTGAACATTCCTTCTTGCTGGTTATCGTCTCCCCGCATTCGCTCGCCTCCTTGACTTTCCTTACTTCAGACGAGTTTTTTGATTTAAAGTTGCAGAAGAAATCGATTTTTCAACAAACTGCTAGTCGGGACTTGGTCGGCAACACCATAATCCAGATTCTTTTGACGCCAATCTAAGTGCTCAGATACGCTTCTCGCATGTCGCAGCCCGAAACCAGCAAGTCTTGGGAACGTTACCGCGACGCGATAAACGCGAGTGCGAAACTAGCGCGGAAGGACGACAGCGAAGAGGCTTTGCGATTACTGGACGACGCGATTGCAATGGCTGTAAGCGAGAAGGAGAACCAATGGGTGCTCACGCTCAGCCATCATGCTGCCGTGATCTCAACGTTTTCTGGAAACTTCTCGCGAACAAAGGATTATTACCAAAAGTCTCTGGCGTTCAATCCAGAGAATCCTCGCGCATTGTTCGGCTTAGCAGATGTCGCACAAGAACAAGGCGAGCTTGAACTGGGAAAGGAATACGCGGCACGATGCTACAAGGCACTAACGGAGAGCGACCACCTCTTGAAGGACGCTCTACTCGAAACGCTCCTTAAAAAGTGGCCCGAGGTTGCACAATCCTAACGGTGCGTTCGTTCCGATTGCGTTCACTCGTGTAGTTCGCTAAACGGCTCATCCTCGTAAGTCCCTCAGTGCCCGATAAACGGTGCGAGCTCAGGGGGTCGATGCAACACTTGCTCGTAGTCTACTCGCCGGAGTCTGAAAACCTAGAGTCATTCTCGG
>Ga0209415_10008468_pt1 | contig 17835 bp, 11 predicted proteins | sample PeaSoiSIISIP2007_FD_187696 | JGI IMG/M metagenome (GOLD analysis project Ga0209415, IMG submission 187696) | Peat soil microbial communities from Weissenstadt, Germany - SII-SIP-2007 (SPAdes) (version 2) | ecosystem: Environmental > Terrestrial > Soil > Wetlands > Peat | place: Germany... | reverse complement strand
GACGAGGAGTTGTGATGCTGGGACAACTCCCATTCCGCCCTCACCCATCTCGAGCGTGTATCCAGGGATATTGTTGGCGATGCCCGAGCGCAATACAGTGAGAGCCAAAGGTACCGTTAGCTTGTAGCGAGGAACACTACGCTTGGACGTAGTTCCTTGTGAAAATGCCGGCGTCACTCCTGTAGTCGTCATCCAGCTTCCCTCGCGTGGGATACGCCTCGACGGGCGGGCATGGGGAGGCCAACCCTAATCAGGCACCATTATGTGGCGGGAGTGTCACGAACAGAAGATTACCTAGGTGCCCATCCGGGTCCGGTTGCGGGCAACCGCGTCAATGAGCGAAATCGGGATTTTACGACAACAACATGGCGAGCACCCTATCAGTCGCCGATGAATCGTAGGAGACCACGGTCTTTGTGGCAGCGCACGGCGAGCTTGCGCACGCCGGTAACAACCGCCTTTTCCTCGGATGATTCCGCCCGCTGTTCCAATTGACCCCACTCCTCAAGGAACCGCGTCATTTGCAGATAGTTGAAGTAGGTATCCCCGTACCAGTCAATTTTCGCGAGCACGCTGTCGGATGCTGGATACAACAGGTAGGAATTCCAAGGAGGCGAAGGAGGCTCGAAAAAGAATACGCGCCACGACTACTGCAGCTTCTCGTACTCCGCTTTGGCTTGCATCAGGATTGGGATGTCGGGGTCGGACCGAAACAGCACCGTGAGTCCTATGGCAACTCCAGATCAAGCGCGTAGATCTCTTGGCTCCTACATTAAGCACCACCAAAGGAGAATCGTCTGACGCTAGACCGGTCAGATTACCGCCCAACGTTGGCGCGAGGCGGATGCCCCGTAGGCTTGCCACCTTCTCTAGACTGTGATCGGCAATCCTAACGCGATACAAGTTCGGGACACCTTCAAGAGAGTCAAAGTAAATGTACTTCGAATCCCAAGACCACATCGGGAAACCAACGAGAATCTTAGCCAATTCTGTCCACTTCTTGGTGCGGACATCCAAGATTTGCAAAGTCTCCGAACCAACTCGGAGCGCAGCGATGTAGCGCCCGTCTGGCGACCAGCGCGGGGAATACAATCCCTCTGAACCAGGGAGTGTTGAAATTTGCCGAGTCTTCAAGTCCAGTAACTGGATAGCCCTCGGGGAAGTTGATAAAAAGGTTGTCCTGACGCATGTCTGCGCCTATCTAAGTTATTGACCCTGCAAGAAAAATAAACAGAATGCGCACAAGATCCACATACCTCTGTCCGTCCGGTCAGGATGGCAAACCGGCGGCCTTGAAGGAACCTCTTGACAATCATTGGGATCCATCGAGGGGGCGGTTGGCAGAGTCATTTTTCTCCACGCACGTTTTGATGGATGCGGAGGCATGGCTTCGGATGGCCAGCGGATAATATATGAGCGCCCCGACAACCAGACTGGTCAATGAAGCGGGAAACCCTGGCGATAAGGCTGCGCCAGCTGCAATCCCTACGGCAATCGCCCCCATCGCAGCGCCATTCAGCCCCCGAAGCCGGGAGCGTCCTTCTCCACTTTCCTCCATGTACGCATCCTCCACGACCAGGCGGCGGCCGCGAAGAATGAAGTAGTCACACAAAGAGACTCCCACAAGGGGCGAAAATGCGTAGGAGAGCCACGTCAGGAAATCCCCGAGGTGCTTGGTAATGCCAAACACTGCTAACGCGGCACCCAGAATGGTCACGACCACAGTGTTTTTCCATCGAGCGCGCTGCGGGAATACGTTGGTCAACGCCAAGCCAGCAGAATAGAGGCTCGCTTCGCTGGAAGGAACCGTGGAAAGCACCGTCAAAAGCAGGCCAGACACACCGAGCCCCAGGGTTTGAACGGAGGTTACGGGATTCTGATCCCCAGTGGCCAGCCGGGACATCACACCAACGATCCCTAGAAACAAGGCCGGCGGGAGAACTCCCAAGAGACTGCCCATCCAATTGTCCGCCTGGCCCCGCGTGTAGCGCGCATAGTCCGGCGCTATAAAGACTCCTACGATGTATCCCCCCACAATCCAATCGAGGCCCGTGCTGAAGGTCAGAGCTCCCGTGCTGTGCGCTGCAATGAGTTGAGCAAAGTTGTGTTGAGCAAGAATGGCTTTCAATATCCACAGCGCGAGAAACGCAAGGGCTGGCACCGCCAGCCGATTCAGGAATTTGATTTCTTCAAATCCCAAGACGGCAGGGATGGCGTTCACTGCTCCAACCAGAATGATGAACAAAGCCGGCGCCGAAAACCCAAAGGCATTCTTGACAATTCCATCCACAGCCAAGCCGGCGAGTTCGTTGACCACGGCATACCAGCCCACTAGGGAGATGAGGAGCAGGATCGAACAGAGCCGTGTCCCCAGGGGATGACCAAGAGTAAACCGGCTGGCAACGGTGGTGGAGAGACCATGATCCACTCCGTAACTCCCCATCAGCGCGACCAACACAGCGACAATCGCATTGCCCAGCAGGTTCACCCGCACCGCCTGGGACCAGTTCAATCCGGGCACCAGTAAGCTGCCGATAACCAGTGTCGGGAAGCTGAAAGCGATTCCCGCTTGTATCGTGAAGAGGTCCCACCAGTGCTTGTTTCGTTCCGCCTTGGGGATCGCTTCTATGCCGTGTTTTTCGATTTCCATCATCCCATGGCTATCCGGTGGCGGCTAACACACTGGCTTGGAGTAGGACACGATCACTTCGCGCGCAAGCCGCGCAGCGGAAGTGAGCATCGCTTTAGTCTTCGCAATCTTCGGGTGCGCTCTTTTCGCGGTGCTCCGGCGGTAGAGTCAGAAAATCTCCGCTTCACTTGCGGGCAGAAGCGAAGCGCTCTTCGATCGGAATGTACGGAGTGTCGTAGCCGAAATGTTCCGGCCCGAACAGCTTCAAGCCGCCTGGGGTGCGCCAAGGCGCCGGTGCCGGAAAGCCCAGCACGGTCACGGCCTGCCCCTTCTCAAAATCGGGATTGGCGATGGCCTTGGCGGTTGCCGCCACCACCGGCACAATCAGATCCGGCGGGGTCACGGAAACCTTGCCGTCGCACCAGGCGATGATGTTTTCGTTCTGGTAGGCAATTTTGTAGCGCGAGCCCTGGTACTTGCCCGTTCCGGCTATTTCCAGATCACCAAACAGGTAGCCTCCCTTGTCCTTCCAATGAAAATCGGCAATCGTGCCTTCGAACAGCCAGTAGCCCTTGCCTGCCTCCATTACCGCCCGGATCGGATCGGCATGGGTTTCGACGGCCATGCGGTACACCTTGCCGATGCGCTCGGCATTGCTGATCGAGCCCTGCACAATCACGCCGGGAGTCTTGGCCATTTTCCCGGAGATGGCTGTATCGCTCACGCCGATTCCCATGCTGATCATGGAAGCAGCTCGGAAGAAATCCTCTTCCCGCGAGGTCCGCGCAATTTTGGCCAGGATCATCTCATCGCCATACTTCGTGACTCCAGCCGCCGGGGTGATCGTATAGCCCGCGGCGAGCACCGTATTCTGATCGATCTCCGGGGTGGCCCGCCCGACGGTATCCCCATCCAGTTGGGGAATGCCCAAGTGCGCGGCGACCGACATCGCGGCGGGTGTGTTACCCGGACCAATTTCGCCGGCAATGGTGGCCACGAATTTCTTCCCCATGTACTTTTCCAACGCGCGGAAAGCGGCGGCCGTAGGCTCTTCTTTGATGCGCGGGAGATCGGCATAACGCTTCACCTCTTCCGGAGTCGGAGGAGCCGTCGAGCCGACCCCATAGGTGGCGGCGGCGTATTCGTCATCCTTCATCTCATCGGGAGACATCAGGTTGAAGGTCAGCCCAGCATCGAGATCCTCGTACACCAGGTGCAACCCTTCGTTGAAACTGCCGCCACCACCGGCTCCGAAGTACGAGCACCCGATGATGATGTCTTCCAGATTCTGCTTGGTGAGCTTACGCATTTCCCTGCCTCCCTCGGAGTAGTCCCGAATAATTGAATTTCTGTGTCGTGACGCCCTGAACCTGAGCGGTTTAGATCGATTGGTCCGCAGAACCTCTGGTAATGGTCAGACGGCAAAATACCGCATTGCCGGAGGTCTTTCCGGAGTAGGGATACCAGAACGCCGGACCCGCAGCCACGGTGGTTTGAACTGCGCGGTACCCCAGTTCCTTCTCCAATATGTCTTTCGTCTTTGCTACCAGCAACTCCCGCACTTCGGGAGAGAGGTTGCCATGGGTTTCCTGGCGGTTTATATCCGGCAACCGGACGGCAATATCCACAATTCTAGGAGAATGGCCGGCTACCCCTGACTCCGCCTGGTGCTGATTCACGAGCAGGAGCGGCGCACTCGCGTCTAAACTCTGATGCAGCCGGCAAACCAATTTCAAGGGTGGGAAAAACTTGCCCAGTTCGGCGTGGACCGTGACCGGGGTCAAACTCGTCCAGCTGCTAAAAGCTTCTGCCCGCAGAAAACCAGCGGCTAGCCATGCTGTGTTGACCGCGGCCAACTGCATAAATTCTCTTCGTTTCATTTTGTTTCCCCGTCTCGATTCCACCGCTGTTCGCCGGCACCCGCGCTACAGTTTCTTCTAGAAGTCGTAGCGCACAGCGACTTGCATCTCGCGGGCGCCCCCGCGAGGTCCGGCTGTCGTGTACATCCGTCCAAACTGATTGGCGCTTACCGTCAAATTGAACGCTTCGGTCGGATTCTGCAGACCCGGATACACGGTAGAGAATTGACCCGGCGTACTGCCGAAGTTCACATCGTTGAAGACGTTAAAGGCCTCGACGCGGAACTGCAGCAGATGATGTTCGTTCCAAGGCATCTCGAAGGATTTGCTCAAACCCAGATCCGAGGCGAAGTATGCAGGCCCAGTCACCACGTTGCGGCTACCCGGGTAGCCTGGGCGCGTGTAGACGACGTCCTGATAGGCTTGGGTTGGATTGCTGAACAAGTTGGGATAACCATTCGGATCCTTTTTGGTCACCGAAGTGTGCAGATTCCCGATGATTGTTGCCGCTCCGGCCTGCCATTCGTTGGTGGCATAACCATAGCCATTGCCCGGCGTCAGCGGGAAACCAGAGCGCCAACGTAGGGTTCCGGTGAGCTGCCAGTTACCGATCACGGCGTTCGCAAACTTTCCGGCCTGCGCACCGAACCGCTTGCCCTGTCCGAACGGCGCCTCGAGAACCCAATCGGCATTGAAGTTATGCCGCAGGTCGAAGTCCGAGCGCGCCCGGGCAGCGTTGATGTTGAACGCATTGGGGATCTGGCCGTTTACCTGACCTTCAGTCAAAAATAGATCGGCATTCTCCGACGCCGAACCATTATCGATGGACTTCCCGAACACATAATTCGCGTCGACCGATAGCAGTCCGACTTTTTTCCGCACTGTGAGCTGCAGGCTGTTAAACACGGAACTCCCCTGCGCGGTCCAAGAAGGCAGGGTGATATACTGCGGCCCAAACAACACTCCACCGGCTCCGTTGGGGTCGACGCTGGAAGCCCAGGGACTCCCATACGATGCTGCATTGCTGTCCAAAGCAAGCAGCGCATCGCTCCAGTCTGGTGTCCACGTACTTATTTCTTCATAAAACGCCTGCGTCGGCGTCATGGAGGCAATGGCCGGATTGCCCTGCATTTTGGCGACGACCTGCGGCAGGTTGGGCATCAAGTTAGTGAAGAAGGCAACAGGCGTGATCGAAGCTACGGGTGTCGTGGGAGTAGCCGGGTTCGGCCCCATCTGATCCACCACTAGGTTGTAAGCTTGCCAGAGCGTCTGTCCCGACGTCTTATCCTTGAAATTCCCGTAGTATTGACCGTAATCCTTCTTCAACAGCAAACGCCGGCCCATGTTACCGACGTAGGCCACGCCCACGGTCACGCCCTTTCCAACAGCCCGTTCGACACCCACATGGAAATCATAAGCGTAGGGCGTGCGCAATCGATCGTCCACCGCAAAATTGACATTAAACAGATTGCTGGGCGGCACAAAGGGGAAGGTAACGCTGGTGGGCGAACCGGGGAACATCGTGGCAAAAGAGGGCAAACCCGTGCAGCCAGCCGAACCGGTACACGTGCCAGCGAATCGCGGCGCAGTGGCCATACTGAACTGATCGAGAGGCGTGATCAGACTGTTGGTAAGACCTGTGTCCCCGCCATTGGTGGCTTCATCGACGGCGATGGCACCGCCTACGCGCTGATAGAAAATGCCGAAGCCGGCTCGAACCGAGGCCTTCCCCGGCCCACCGAAAATTTTCTTACCGATTCCGGAATCAAAAGCGGGCGAATAAGCTATCCCAATGCGTGGCGCGAAATTGTTCCGCGTGGGCGAATACCACGACGCCTTGCCGTTGGCCTTCCCGCCTGGTGTGAATCCGATCAGCGGCGAGGCACTCGCCGAAATTCCGTTGTTCATATCAGAGACGCGCTGCGCGAACCACTGGTCCAAGGGCATCGTGGGAATCGTCTGCAAACCGTTCTGCTCCCAGGGCACGCCAAAGTAGCTGTAGCGCACACCCACGTTCAAGGTCATATTGGACCTTACCCGCCAACTGTCTTGCAGGTAGACCTCCCAGTCATCCTCGGCGTAATTCCGGGCCACAGGTTGGCCTTGCGGCGACGTAAGAACTCCCGTCTTCGGATTGGCATACTGGGTCGCACCGGCGTAGATGATGGAACCCAGCAATTGTAAATACGAGGTCTTGAATGAGTTTATGCTCGAAGGCGCATAGCTCACTCCCCCAAAGTAAGATTGCAGTGCATCCAACGAGTCTGAGCAATTGTTAATACAATAGCCAGAATCGTCCAAGTAATACGTCGGCGAGGATGTTTGGTTCGTGACAAAGTGATTCCTCGGCAACTGCACATCTACTCCGGCCTGTATCGTATGCGTTTTGTGCGCCCAAGTGATGTCGTCACGCAGCTCTTCTGTAGGGACACGGCGACCGCCTCCCCGTGTGAACCCCAGCGGATCCGAAAAGCCCTGAGCAGTCATGGCCGGGCTCGTGCTTCCGGTCTCCGCCACTCCCTGGCGGACGAAACCCCATTCGGCAGTGTTGACCAGCATCGGGCTGAACACGCCGGTGTAGTTAACGATTAAGCTCCGGCTGTTATTCTGCAACCGGCTGCTCGCGGGCAACGCTGGAAATTCCGCGGGCTGGATATCCGTATTGATGGCCGCCAGGTTGCCTCGCACAAACATCGAGTGCCGGCCATCGCTGGTCAGCTTGATGTCCATACGCGCCGTATAGATACCGTTGTTCGTGCGAACCGGTGCATCGAACAGGTATCCAGTGCTGTTCAATCCCGCATCGAAGCCCATCGCGGCAGAGTTCCCCTTCGGATAGAGCGTCTGCATCATCGTCAGCATGGCTGGATTGTCGCCACACCCCGCGGAGCCGATGGTCGTACAACCGGGATCCAGGGCGGCAATATCGGTAGGCGCCAGCATGCGGCACGTTCCGCCGCCCACCGGACACGGAATAACACCCGGAGCGCTCGCGTTGTAACCCGGAGCGCTGGGGTCCAACTGGTAATACAAGATCCCTTGCTTCAGCGTCTCTGAGGGCACCACACGCGCAAGAGGCTCCGCGCTATGATCGATTCTTCCCTCGTAATCCATGAAGAGGAAAAGGCGGTCCTTCTTCACCGGGCCGCCCAGCGAGGCTCCGAAGATGTTGCGGACGAGCTGCGCCTTACCTACTCCGTTCATGTTATTGAAGAACGAGTTGGCCGCCATAGCGGAATTGCGGTTGAACCAGCGGGCATTGCCGTGAATCTTGTTGGTACCCGACTTAGTCACCATCTCAACCTGGGCCCCTCCCGCACCCCCGCTGACTGCCGTGGCGTTGGTAGTAATGACGCGAAATTCCTGCAGTGAGTCCAGCGTCACCGGAACAGCACTGGTGAATGCCGACTGGTTCTGATAGTCGTTGGCCTCGATTCCGTCGAGGGAGATGTTGCTCTGATTGCCGCGCACGCCGTTGACCACGCCTTCGCGCGGATCCAACTGCTGCGTGGATCCCATGGCAAGCAAGTCCGAGTCGGAAGACCCCGTAACAACCACACCGGGTTCAAAGGTCAGCAGGTCCACCGGGTTACGCGCGGCAAACGGCAACTGCTTGATTTGGCTCTCTACAAAGGGCGTGCCCACGCTGGCGTCCTGCGTGTTGATCATCATCAACCCGGCTTCGACGTTTACCGTCTCACCGGCCCGCCCGACCTGCAGCGTCAAGTCCACGCGAGCTGGCGTGGCCACCAGCACGGCGATGTGCGCGCTCACCGCCTTTTTGAAACCCTTGGCCTCCGCAGCCAGTGTGTATTGGCCTGCGGGAATCTGGGCAAACACATAAGAACCTTCAACGCCAGTGACCGTGCTGCGTTTCGCGCCCGTTCCTTCATTGGTCAGGGTGATTTGCGCCCCCGGCAAGACCGCACCGCTCTGGTCCATGATCGTGCCCTCCAGGCCGGTGGAGGTCTGCGCCTGAGAAGTTGATACAGCCAACGAGCACAGCAGAATGACCTGGCAGAACAGCATCACGCGTCGGCCGAGCCAGCGTACCTTTTCACTCCTAAAAGCATGCCCTTGTATCTTCATAGCTTCCTCCACCAAATCAGAATGCCCCTTGAGATCCCCTTGTGGTGTGTCTACAACTGAAGACCGCTCTTGCAGAACCTCCTCCCCTCACTGCGCACAATCGCCACGAGAAAAATCGCCTGTGTCTCTTGGTGAACTAGGAATCTTTAATACTTTCCGGAGATTAAGTCAAGAAAATTGTTTGATTCTCGACACACTTGTGCTATATAACACACAGCCACTCCGTGCCCTGCTGCGGATTGCCTCCGGAGCCAAGTGACGCGCTACACTGCTCCGGCCCGCAAGCAGCCGACGGCCCCGGCTTTTACGCATTCGGGTGACGAACTGAACGCCACCTCATTAGCATCAAGCGCGTGTGACCGCGAAGCGGTCATCGCTGACAAGGCATCTAGTCCGTTCCGGAGAATTGCATGGCCAAAGAATCCGCTGACGTTTTTACTTTGGAGATCATTCAGGAAAGCCTGATTTCTGCCGCTGAGGAGATGTTCTTTGCCTTCGGGCGCACCAGCAAGAGCCCGGTCATCTATGAAGTGCTCGACTACGCCTGCGGAATCACCGACGAAACCGGACAACTAATCGCCCAGGCTGCCGGTGTGCCGGGCTTTCTGGGTACGCTCGACCTTGCCGTAAAGCAAACGCTGGTCAAGTACAAGGGCCGTATTCATCCGGGGGATGTCTTCATGACCAACGACCCGTATAGCAACGGTACACACCTCAACGACGTCACACTGCTTCGCCCGATCGTTTTTCGCGACACCGTGGTGGGCTTTGCCGTCAGCAAGGGCCATTGGACCGACGTTGGCGGCATGCACTTTGGAAGCTGGACCTCCGACTCGACTGAGATCTATCAGGAAGGACTGTTTCTTCCGACCATCAAACTATTCGACCGCGGTGAGGCCCTCAGCGACATCGTTGACCTGATCCGCCACAACGTGCGCATTCCGGAGATGACCCTCGGCGACATGTACGCACAAGAGGCCTCGCTGCGTGTCGCCGCGCGCCGCGTGGAAGAACTGTGCTCCAAATACGGCCTCTCGACGATACGCCTAGCCATCAAGAAAATCCTGGCTGCCGGAGAAGTTGTCACTGCCCGGGCGCTCATGCGACTTCCGCACGGAACATTCGAAGCCGAAGATTTTATTGATGACGACGGCATCCATAAACACCCGATTCCGGTGCGCGCCAAAGTCACAATTTCCGCGAAAGAATTCATCGTCGATCTTCGCGGATCCAGCCCGCAGACTTCCGGCCCAGTCAATTCGCCGTACCCGGCCACGCTGTGCATGGTCAAAGCCACCTTCAAGGCGCTCACTTCCCCGCATACCCCGGCGAACGACGGCAACTTCCGCGCGTTGCGCCTTCTGACCGATCGGGGGAGTATCTTCCATGCGCTCGCGCCCTCTCCCATTTCCACCTATTGGGAGACCGATTCCTACGCCTCCGATCTGGTCATGAAGGCCCTGGCTCCGCATATTCCCGGTCGCGTGCCTGCTGGTCATTTTCTCAGCGTCTGCGGGACCATCTTGGGCGGCCAGGACGAACGCACGAAGCAGTCCTACGCCATCGTGGAGCCGCAGCCCGGCGGCTGGGGCGCGTCGGGCAGTCGCGATGGCCAGAACGGCCAGTTTTGCTTCGGCGACGGCGAAACCTTGAACATGTCCAACGAAGTGATCGAAGCACGGTATCCGGTTCGCGTCGAGCAATATTCCTTAAACGTCGCTGCCGGAGTGGGCACCGGGAAGCGCCGGGGTGGTTACGGCGTGGTGAAAGATTACCGGGTGCTGACCGAGGAGGCCAGTTTCACCGCCTCGTTCGGGCGCTCGAAGTTCCCTCCCTGGGGATTGAACGGAGGAAATGAGGGCACCTGCAACCGCTTCTGGATCATGCGCCAGGGCGCCGCTCCAGAAGAGCACGGCAAGATCGCAGCCATTAAGCTGCGCAAGGGCGACATGGTGCGCATGGCCACAGGAGGCGGTGGGGGATACGGTCGCGCGATCGAGCGCGAACCCGAAGCGGTTCAGGCCGATGTAATCGATGAGCTTCTAACCGTGGATCAGGCCCGGGAGATCTACTCCGTGGTGCTCAACCCTCAGACACTTGAAATCGAAGCCGAAGCCACTCGGGCACTGCGCGAGCGGCGGACGATCGATCAGCAGGCCTAGTACCGTTCCAGAAGGCGTACGATATGGCCGCAAAGAAGCGCATCATCTGGCTTGACCCAGTCGGGCCCAATCCGCTGGTGCCCGAATTCGAGGCGCTGCTGAAGGAGATTGCCAGCCCGGATACCGAGGTGGTCGTGCGCACCCTGCCGCGCGGCCCCGAGCACATCGAGTATCATTACTACGAAGCGCTCATCCTCTCCGACCTGCTCACTGAAGTGCGCCGCGCCGAGAAAGAAGGCTTCGACGCCGCGGTGATCGGCTGCTTCTACGACGTCGGACTCCAGGAAGCCCGCGAAATCACCGGGAGAATGATCGTGGTCGCTCCGGCGGAGTCCTGCACGCATCTCGCCTGCCAGATGGGCGACCGCTTTTCCATCATCGTCGGCCGCCAAAAATGGATTCCCCAAATACGCAAGACCGTCGAAGGCTACGGTTTGGGCCAGCGCCTAGCCTCGTTCCGTCCTCTCAACATGGGCGTGCTCGATTTTCAGGTGGACCACAAGGAAACCATGCGCCGCATCGAGGAACAGTCCCGCCGGGCCATTGAGGAGGACGGCGCCGAGGTCATCATCCTGGGCTGCACCGCCGAATTCGGGTTCTTCAAGGACGCCCAGAAGAAGCTCGGCGTCCCTTTTCTCGACCCCGTTGCCGTACCCTTCAAGACGGCCGAATTCCAGGTGGAGTTGCGCGAGCGTTTCGGCTGGACCCACAGCAAAATCTGCGCCTATGAAGCCCCGCCACAGAAAGAAATGGACGGCTGGAAACTCGACGAGCAGTACGGCATCTGGAAGACACCAAAATCCTGATCGGGCCCCGGCGGCCAGGAGCTCATCTTCCGCCTTTTCCGCGTCGTAAGAATACAGCGAGGCGGGAAGCATTCACTTCCCGCCTCGCTGTATTTTGTTCGCTGTGTTGTTGCTTCGGTCCTACTTTCCGATTTGGATGACCATATTGCCGTAGCTGTCGATCTCCAGTTTGTCTCGCCGGTTCACGATCGTCGTAGAGGTCGCCTCTTCGATGATGGCTGGCCCGGTGAGCCGCGCTCCCAGAGACAAGCTGTCGCGCTCGAATATAGGCACCCGGGCCTTGGCATCGTCCAGGAACACCACGCGCGAGTCTTTCGGCTTGGGCCGCCCGCCTTGTTTCTCCTTGCTCAGTTTTTTGAAATTGGGCTTCGGCAGTTTGGCGCAGGCTACCAGGTGGCAGTTTACGATTTCCAGCGGGTCCGTCAGGGTGAATTCGTAGGCACGCTGGTGCAGTGCGTCGAAACGCTTCTGCAAAATGGCCATGCTCTTGCCGTTCAACGGCCCTGAACCCAGCGGCACTTTCACGGAATGCTCCTGGCCTTGGTAGCGCGTGTCCACGTAAAAATCGAGCCGCAGGTTCTTGCCGTGTCCTTCCCCGATAAATTGCTTACGCGCCTGCTGCTCCAGCTCCCCAAACGTCTTCTGCAAGCGTCTCAGGCAGTTGCGGTCCACCGGCATCAGCTGTGTGCGCAAAAAATCTCGCCGCAAATCCGCGAGCAACATGCCCCAGGCCGAAAAGACTCCTGGAAGAGGCGGAATCACCACCTTGCGAACACCCAGTTGCCGCGCCACGCTGGCGGCATGCAGCGGTCCGCCGCCGCCATAGGCGACCAGCGTGAAATCACGTGGATCATAGCCGCGCTTCACCGATACCAGCTTCAGCGCATTGATGATTTGCGAATTGGCCAGGCGCACCGTCCCCTGTGCCAGCTTGTGCATCGCCATGCCCAGTTTCTTGGCCATCACCTCGTATACTTCAAGGGCTCGCGCGACATCCAGCTTAATCTCCCCGCCCAAGAAATAGTCCGGGTTCAGGACGCCCGACAGCAGGAATGCATCGGTCAGCGTCGGCTGGGTTCCGCCGCGCCCATAGCTCGCGGGCCCCGGCACGGCGCCCGCACTTCGCGGCCCCACGCGCAGCGCTCCGCTTTCGTCCTGCCCGAAAATACTTCCTCCGCCCGCGCCGATTTCCACGATATCGAGTGAGGGTACCTTGAGCGGATAGCCGGCGAAATATGTGCTCTTCTCGATGAAGTAGTCGGTGTTGATGCGCATCTGGCCCTGGTCGATCAGCGTCGTCTTAGCCGTCGTTCCCCCCACGTCCAGCGTCAGCACATTCGGTTCCCCGATCAGATTCCCGATCGCCTGCGCCCCGATCACTCCGGCCACAGGCCCCGATTCGACCACATGGATTGGCGCCTGCCGGGCCTGCCCGAAGCTCATCACCCCGCCATTGGATGCCATGGAGTAGAGCTGGCTCTCCACCCCGCGCTCGCGCAACCCCTGCTCCAGATTGTCGAGATAGCGGGCCACCGCCGGCTGCACATAGGCATTCAACACCGAGGTGTTGGCCCGTTCGTATTCGCGGTATTCCTGCGTCAGCTCATGCGAGCAGCAGACGAAAACTTCCGGCCACTGCTTGCGGATCCACTCGGCGCACTCGCGCTCGTGCCGGCCATTGAGGTAGGCGTTGAAAAAGCAGATGCCGATCGCTTCGACCTTCTCTTCCCGGCAACGGCGCAGATGCCCCGCCAGTTCCTCCAGCCGCAGCGCTTCTACGGTCTCCCCCTGCGCCTCCATCCGTTCTTGCACCTCGAAGATCAGACGGCGCGGGATAAACGGCTTCGGTTTAGCATAATTGAAGTTGTAAATGTCCGGGCGGTTCGAACGCTGGATTTCCAGAACATCGCGAAACCCTCTGGTGATGAACAGCGCCGTCCGCACGCCCTTGCGTTCCGTCAGGGCATTGATCACGATTGTCGATCCGTTGGCGAAATATCTCTGCACCGCCGCCGGGTCGATCTTCGACTTCTCCAGCGCCGCGAGCACTCCCTGGGAGAACTCGTCCGGCGTGGTGGATTCCTTGGCGACGATCAGCTGCCTGGTTTTTTCATCATACCCAACCAGATCAGTAAAGGTCCCTCCAATGTCCGTCGCAACGCGTATGCTCATGGCTCTGATCATTCTTTCTTTTTCACCCGCTTTCACTGCATCACAAAGTCGCCTATATGCTTCTTTGCTGAGCCAAAACCTTCAAAACAGAATTCCCACTTCCACTCGGGCTCTCTCGAGAGACACCGGATCAATTTGCAACGTCGGAGTCTCGACATCCGGGCTGGATCTCACATTCGCCGGCAACTCCTCCCAAATCCGGTTACTGAAGTAAACCAACTGCCATTCCCGCCGCTCCAGCCACCCCGAAAGCGGCTCGATATCCTCCATAATCACCGCGCCGAAAACCACTTCGGCATTCGGAAACTGCCCTTGGATTTGTTTGATGAAGAGCTGGCCATATTCCACGTAGTCCCGCCGCTTAAAAACCAGCGCCACACGGCTGCCGGGCTTCAGTCCGCGGATGCGCTCCAACATCTTGGGATCCCAGTGCACGGATACGGTAACGACCTTGAGGCGATGTTTCTTCGCGACTTCGCAAGCCTCTTCATAGTGAAACGGAATGGTACACAGGTGCCGCGCTCCTTGCAGTTCTTTGCGGCTGGCTCGCCGCAGGCTATCAAAATCCATGCCTCGCACCGGCACTCTCCAGGCCTTCGCGACGTCCTCCGCGAATTGATCCGCCTGTACGTGATTGCACTCGCCAAAGAGGATTAGGGATTCGTTGTTCTTCGATTGCCGCAACCAATGCTGGAGGTAGACGGCAAAGCTCTGTGGATGCACGCCCAATTTCAGAACTTGCGGCAGAATTTTTTCCGCCAGTTTGCAGATCTTTTCCTCGGAGTGCTTGCTCTCCCGGCTGTCGCGCACCTCGCGGTGGACGATGACACGCCGGCTCCGGCTGATGTCCAAAATGCCAGCATCCGAAAGCTGCTCATAAGCCCGCCGCACAATGGCGGCGCCGACATTCAATTCGGCGGCCAGTTCGCGAATCGAAGGCAGCGTGTCGCCCGGCCGCAGTTCCCCGAAGGCCAGCGCGATGCGCACACCCTCCTTAATCTGTTCGTGCAGAGGATACTTGCTGGTGGGGTCGATGAGAAATTTTGGCAAGTATTTGGCCTCACATCTGTTACAAAATTAGCACAAGTGTGCGTCAGAACGCATTCTTAGCATGGGAAATCTCTTCCTGTCAACTTCATTCGCGTTCTCTTGGAAGCAGATCATCGGCCAGATCTAAAGGGTCTAGTCAGCAAAAATGCTCCCCTTTTGCGACGGAGCCTCTTTCCATCAACCCCGCGTGGCTCGCCTTTTAGTGCGGCAGCGGTTGCGGCATGTTCGCAAGCGCATAAGCGAGCACCGCCATCACGGCGGCATTCTCTGCTAACTCGGAGGGATGAACCTTGTCCAGCGTATCTGCCGCTGTATGGTGATAGTTATAGTAGGTTCGCCCGTCCTGAATTATCCCAAAGACCGGCACGCCGGCGTTTCCCATTGGTTCGATATCCGCACCGGCATCTCCCCCATCCTCCAGCAGATTGGCGCCAATCGCTTCCAGCACCGTGGCAACAGTCTTGAACAGATCGACCGTGGCCGGCTTAAGTGAACCATTGAAACCGACCGGATGGTCAGCACCCCCGTCGCTTTCAATCGCCCCCACATGATTCACTAGCTCGGATTTGTGCTCCTCAGCATAGGTCTTAGCTCCACGCTGGCCATTTTCCTCGTCCATCCAGGCGATGATGCGCAGCGTGCGTTTCGGACGCAACCCGAGTTGCTGGAACAGATTTGCTGTTTGCATCGCCATAGCCACGCCCACGCCGTCGTCAATTGCGCCGGTACCCAGATCCCAGGAATCCAGATGCCCGGAAACGATGACCACCTGTTCGGGGTGCTCACTGCCTTTCAGGTCAGCGATTACGTTGTAGCTCACTGCGTCGGGCATGGTCTGCGGCGTGAGGACAAGATGCATCACTACGCGTCCCTGCCGCGTTAAGTCCGTGAGCAGATCCGCGTCTTCAGCCGTCACGGCTGCGGCTGGAATCCCCGCAGCCATGGCCGCCCCGGTATGAGGGAGACGGTAATCCGCGCCGCCCACCGAGCGGACCAGCGCCGCTACCGCTCCCAATGCTTTCGCAGCCTGAGCCCCCCGCACGCGATACACGACGGCTCCCTCGTACGCTGCATCCGCCTTGCCTTGCGCCGCCATGCGTTTGTCGAACTGTTTATTGAAGAGCACGATCCGCCCGCCTATCTTTTCGCGCCCCAGGGCGGCAAGTTCGTCGAAGCTAGTGACCACCACCACCTCTGCGGTAAGGCCCTCGGACGGAGTTGCCGCACTGTTCCCCAAGGCAGTCACCACGATCTTTTGTGTCGTCCCGCGCGCCTCACCGGGAAAAATCGTCAGTTCGCCATGCTCTTCTCCGCGCACCCAGTGTGGCACCATGAACTTCTCGAGCTTCACCTCCAGCCCAAGACGCTGCATCTCGCCCGCAACGTAGTTCACTGCCTGCTCCGCCTGTGGTGAACCAGAAAGGCGTGGTCCGATGTTCTCTGTCAATTGGGCCACTTGTCGCCAGGCATAATCGCTGCCAAGCGCGGCGTCCCGCACTTTTTCCATGTTGGTCACAAGTTCCAGCGGCCAGGCGGGCGGCGCTTGCGGTTGTTGCCCGCCAGCCCGCTCGAATGGCGAGATCATTGCCGCCGCAACAAGCCCGCAGCAAATAAGATTCTTGCTACGTTTCCCCATAAGTTTACGCAAGGGTTTCCTCCGCATTCTGGAACAGCCAAATCAAGCTTCGCTGATTGTAGATTGCTGGCTGGTTGATGTTGCCTTGACAAGCCCTTTCATCCAACTAGAATGTGATTGTTGTCACTACTGTGCGTACATTAGCACAGGTGAGCGTATTCCTGGGCACCTTGGTTGCTCCAAAGACCGAAGGCAGCATCCGAACGCGAACCCGGCTGGATGTCGGAGCTGCCCGAACAGGTGTACGAGCTGGCGTAGCGGACAAACTGACTATTTCACTCCCCAAAAACCCAAAAAGTGATATTCCCGTACAGCGATTTCTGGCCAAGAAGCAGTACCTTGCGGACTATCCCTTGACGCCAACTTCCAGCACCATAGATTCGTATGCGGGCGGTGTCGGCCTGCGCGAATGTTCGCGGCATTGGGTCGAGACTCCGAGCATCGAAACCAGAGCAGAGATTGTAAAGGGCTGCTATTCGGAGAGGAGTTTTGCTTCGGGTGAAAGCCTCAAAACAACAGAGACACTTAGGTTAGCAATGGGGAAAATCCCTTGTTTGAGCTCACCGGAAGTATACTAACCAGCTTGAATGTCCCAAATACGGAAAAATGGCGATTTTTGGGATTGGAAACAATGCGATGCACCATAACCCCCCTACTTTACGTTCGCAACAGGCCATTTCACGCTCTTTTCGACACGAAATCTTCCCGGCATGTGAAATGGGTCCGCCGCTCAAAGTTTTGTCGCTGTTCAGACCCTGGCGATGGAGGGATGATCGGGTTTGCTCGCTGAGCGCGTCTGGGAAGCGAGGTTTGGCTTGAGGCATTAGTGGCCGCATGCCGGTCAGCCGCAGAGCGTTCGGCGGATAAAGGACGGAGGTAATGATGAGCCGATTCCCGCAGCCGCAGGGTGTGAAGGGCAGCCTTCGCTGGATCCAGCACCTCGTGAATCAACATCCCGACGTGTTGAATAAGTCCATCGGTATCGGTCCGGTGGAGTGGCGTTCTCCTCATGCGGACGATGAGTTCGCCGAATACCGCGACCATGCCTTCCTGGACCGGCTTGGGGTCAGCCTTCCGAAGCGGCGGCTCGACGACTTCTGGCCCTCCAGAGGACCACAATGGGATGCGCTCGGCCGAGCATCGACCGGAGAGATCGTCCTTGTCGAGGCCAAGGCCCACGTGCCGGAGTTGTTATCACCACCGACTAAAGCCACAGACAAGAGTGCGGCGATCATCCGGCGCTCTCTATCCGAGGCGGCGAATGGTCTGCATGCATCGCCAGGTACGGACTGGTCCCAGCGCTTCTGATCGAGCTTGAGCAGGCGGCCGGCGACGGTGATGGGGCCATAGGCCCCGTACACTTCAGTTGGCCGCCGCGGCATTGACGCCGCCCAAGTGTCGGCAGCGCGGCCGAGCTTGCCGAGTACCTCAT